>BNJT01000731.1_pt1 | contig 345070 bp, 366 predicted proteins | sample 8540491 | NCBI WGS metagenome assembly BNJT01 (sample SAMD00202455, study PRJDB9452) | human saliva metagenome | host: Homo sapiens | reverse complement strand
AAACGAAACTTACTCAACAAAAATGGTAGGAGAACATCAAGTTTACAATGCATCTTTAGCGTTAAGTGCCCTATTCAACTTACGTGAACGTGGAATAATAGATATAGATAACTCAATTATAAAAGAAGCTCTAGCTGAGTCAGTTTGGGTTGGACGTTTAGAATGGATAAGAGAAAACATCTTATTAGACGGAGCTCATAACAACGATGGTATTGATAGCTTAGTCGCATATCTTAATAAACAACAATTCTCAAAACTAACTATACTATTAGGTATTCTAGAGGATAAAGATTACAAAGATATGATAGCAAAATTAAAAACAGTTTCCGCAAAATTCTCAGCAACAAAAGTACCTATCGAAATAAAAGAATCAAACTTAGATAATCTAATATCAAGTTTTGGTAGTACACATGTTACAAAATACAATAACTATGAAACTGCATTAGCCGATATAATACCTAACTTAGAAAATGACGAGATTTTCCTAATCACTGGATCACTATACTTGATTTCAGCAGTTAGAAAAGAAATACTTGAGAAATATTAACACAAAAAGAACCGATAACTTAATATCGGTTCTTTAATTTATTTATAGTTTTTTTCAAAATGGGCTATTGCTGCCGCAAAATCTTTAACCACATGAGTAGCCTTATCTTTTACATCCTCTGGAGCACGATCCATACAGTACGAAATATCAGCACTTTCAAACATATCCACGTCATTACCTGAATCTCCTAAAGCAATAACACGATCGTATCCTGATTTAATCGTTTCTATTCCACTTGCTTTAGAAATATTTTTTGCTGTTATTTCCATACGAGTTGAACCAGATTTGAAGATTTCTACTTCTGGAAATTTCTCCTTCATATCTGTGTAGAATCTTTCTAAATCTTCAGCTTTTGGACGAACATTTATTTTATATATAGTTTTTCCTTCTAGATAAGGGAATGGATCTTCTTTACAAATAAGTTCCATATTCCAAAGCCTTTCTTTTTTTTCATGTTGAAAATTCCCAATACGTTGATTCCCATCTAAAGCATCAAAGATTAATTTTGCATTTTTTAAGTATTCAAAAATTTCTCCTACCACATTTTCTGGTATATGTTTTTCAAATAATACTTTATCTTTTTGAGTTATTATTGCTCCATTAAAACCTATCATATGTGTTACATCAAGGCTATTTTGATCTTCCACATATTTTATTTCAGTTATAGATCTTCCTGTTGCAACTGAGAAATCACCATATTTTTTTGCGATATGGTACGCTTTTAAATCATCTTCTGCTACTGACACAGAATTTTTAACAAAAGTACCATCTAAGTCTGTAACAAATAGATTTTTCATAAGAATTACTCCTCCATACCAAGCATATCTTGGATTTCCATTTTTAATACATTAGCATGAGCTCCGTATATTGATTGCATTTGCATATCACTTTCCGCAAATCCCATAGCTCCTAATTTCTTAGTAATTGTATTTTGATCAACTAAGCTCTTATCTTTAACATTAATTCTTAATCTAGTAATACATGCATCAACTGCTTCAATATTATCTGGACCACCATGAGCTTTAACAAGAGCTACTGCTTGTTTTATGAATACCTTCCTTAGTTTTAGGAACAGTCTCCATAACTTCATCACTTGAAGTTTCTTTCAACTTTAGCTTCTTTAGTTTCTTTTACCTATAGTTGCAATCTCAACTCCGTATTTAGCACGAGCTTCGCTTTTTTATTAGATAAACGAACTTCATCACTATCTTCACGACCAGGTGTTTTAAGGTCAAATTTAACAATCATAAATCTGAATACAACATAGTAGATAAAGAAGTAAACTATACCTACAAGTGGTACTAACTAATATTTTGTGGCACTCTTGAAGAACAATTCTTCGCTGTAGATAACTCCAGTTAATGAATCCGTGTCCCGGTTGGAGTAGCAAACCCTCGGCACCCACACATATGCATTACGAATACGCTGAACCAGCTAAGAATGCGCAGGTCGATGTAAAGGATTGGTGCTGCTGAATAAGAATGTGAATTGATTGGTCCAGTGAGCACCTCGTTAAGAATGAAGTACTCGCTGCTGCTGCGAATAATAATGAACTCGCTAACTTTACGCGTCTCGTCAGTTGTTTTGTACATTGCACAAGCTGCACCTGTGGAAAGACCGAACATGAAGTAAAACGAATTTACCACCATTGGAAACGAGTGATATTTGACTCGACGTAAGCTAGACATTTGGATCAGCAAGAGATGCGTTAAGTAAGCGTTGATTGACGCAACACACAGCCTTTTCCACCAATTTCCCAAGCTCCACTAACTCTGTAGTACGAACTGGCCAGTTTAGACCGTGGTGAAGACCAATGAAGTAAAGTACTCACCTATAAACTGTATACATGTTCCTATTGGACCCGATTTACAACACAGAAAGTACACTGATACCTTTTGGATTGGAGGCCAACCGAAGAATAATCCACTTGTTACCGCCAACATAACTAACATGAAGTTGCGGATTATACAAAACGTGGTCCACTGAAGAATCCAACTACTGCGGAAGTTGTACTTCAGAACTGCCCACTCTGTGAACTAGAAATAAATGTAAATGGTCACCTACTATAATACCTCCGAATACACCAAGGTCCATAGCTCAAATACCTAGAACTTTAGTCTGCATGGCATTAGACAATTTTTTAATTTTGCATCGTTACCTGACATTTTAGATGTATCAACTAATTTTCCACTGGAATTTTAATAGGAAGTTTAGTATATAATGTAACACCATAAAACCTAATAAACCTGATAGAGCTGCTGAACCTTTTTCACGTTTAGCTAGTCCTACTGCTACCCCTACCGCAAAAAAATTAGTAGGAAGATTGTCAAAAGCTGTATCTCCTAATGCGATAAAGAATCTCCATAATAAACTCGTACCACTGAATTGTTTAATGCAGGGAACATTTTAATGTATGGTACACAAACGCAGTAATTAATACTTAATAATACCTGCACCCGGAAGTACAGATACTGGTGTCATGAAACTGAACGTCCGAACTGTTCAAAAGCAGAAACGAACTTATTTTTTTTCTTTGCTATTACCTTTCTCCTTTTTCTATTTTTTTATGACTATATTATAACAAACTAAACTTTTTATTTTCAAATATTGCTTGCAATTTTTATTTTGTAAAACTTTACTTTTTAAGTAAAAATTTTACTATCTTTTATAAAACAGTTATGTAATCACTTTCTTTTATTAGTTTGTATTATACAAGATATTATTTTATTCAAAATAAATTTTAGTAATTTTTACCTAAGAGGTATTCTATGTTTTTTGAAAATTCCAAAGAAAACTACGATAAGTTATCTATATCTGAATGAAAGTGTTATAGATTTTTAACAGAAATGAATCCTGCTGTTGAAAACAACAAATCAAGATTAAAAAAACATTCAAACAAGAGGTTCTAGCATCTTCTTCTACTGTAATAATAGGGCATGTAAGAAGTTTGGTTATACACTTTGAATCACTTACGTTATGATATTAGACTAAGTAAAGCAATTAGAAAAGAGCAAAAGAGGCAACTCTGTCATCTAATTTAACCAGTTAAAAAGATCAGCTACTTCATTGAATTTAACCGTACTATGTCTATTTTAAATCAAGAGGATTTTGATAGTTTTGCTTAAGTCAATAGTTAATGCCAGAAGAATCTTTTGTATTGGTAGTGGATCTAGTTATGCGTAGTAGCTGATTTTAAATAGAAAACTTAAGTTAGTTGACTTATGTAAAGAAATGACTACTTTGAATTGTATAGTATCCAAAGGATTCTTGAAATTTCTACAGATAAAGATGTAATAATCACATTCTCCTAGGCGGTGCTTCTAAAGAAATAAATGAAAGTATTTTATCTGCGAAACAAAATGGTACTATGTTTTGGCAGTTACATTAGTTTAGCCGCCAGTCCTTTAGCTAAAATTAGTGATCAGATTATTGGTTTATGATGCCCCAAAAGCTAGGAAAGAAAATTCGTCACACGACTAATGCCAACGTTGTTGCTATTATATACTTTTTTGAAATTATAGTAAGTAAACTTAATAATAGAAGAGCTGGATATTTTTTCTCAAAGCTTTTTGGTTTTTATATATATTAGGTATATTATTTTCTAGTTTTTTTGGCTTTTTACTTTTGCCTTGAACTCTTTTGAAGTACTGATATTCCAAAACTGCTTCTTTTGTGAAGCTATTTCTTTGTATATATTGGAATTTGTTTTAGCATTTTTAGTAGTTTTTTACTTTTCTTCTTTTTAGGTGATGGTTTTGACACTGATCCGTGTAAACTGATGAGTAAACAGGAGATGGTTTTGAACTCACCAAATACTTTGTATTAGGGGAAATTGTACTTGTTTCATCATAGTATTTACTACTGATTTTATAAACATTTGCTATGTTTGTAGAGTATTTTTTCAAAAATAGCACTTCAAGTATTTTTGATTTTTCTCTATTTTCTCTCTTTACTTACTGGTCTATACTGGTTTAGTTTCGAGCATTCACCTTAATGCAGTTCCTTTATCGCTATCAAAGTAGCTATAAACGCCCTTCAGTATAAAGTTTTCTCAGTATATCTTAATTCCTGAGTTTCTTCTTACTTCTCTGTTTGTCAGTTCAACTCTTCTACTTCTTGAACTGGTTTAACTTCTTCTTCAGTAGTAGCTAGCTCTTTCTCTTACTGCTTCTTGAACAAGTTTTTCAACAACTTCATAAGGAACTGTTTTTTTTCTTCTTGTAAATTTATCAACATCATTAGCTACATGTTGTTGTTTTTTACTTCTTGTAATATCTTTTAGTAAACTATCGATATTTACATTATCTGTAAATTCTCTTGATAGTTTTGTTCTTCTAATTCAACTATCTCTCCTTCATCTAAATGATAGTCGCTGCTAACCTTTCAGTTCATTCTTCTAGTTCTTTAATTTCATCGTATTCTTCTACTTCAATATCTTCTATCTTAGCAACTCTTCAAACTAAATCTACCTCGTCTTCTTTCTTTTCTTCAAGGTTTTTTAAGTTTTTCTTTTTCTTGTTTTATTTCTTCAAGGTTAGAAACTTAACTCTCTATTTCTTTGGTTGTTTCTGTCTTTTCCATCTTTCTATCTCTGATATTTGATTCAATAAGTTCATCTAAAGTTACATTTTCTTTCTCATCACTTAGGATCAGTAATTGTAATCAGTAGTAGTTTCTACTTTCACTCTTCTTTATTGCGAGATTCACACTAGTTTTTCTAGTAGTTCATTCCATATCATCTTCAAAGTTCTTCATTTCACTCAAGTATATCATTAACACTTGTGTATTTTACTCTTTCACGACGTTCTGCACCAGATTTTACTTAACTTCAAACTCTGAATCTCTTTATTTTAGCTGATTTTTGTTCAATATTTCAAAATATCATCAAGTTCTTATTTTGTTGATAAAGAGGGTTATCTTTTCATTTTATCTTCTTTTCTTTCTAATTTATTGAATTCACTATCAAGTTTTTGTCGTTCTTCTTTGTGTTTAGACCTCACGTTGTTCTACTTCTTCTGTTCTTTTTTGTCTTTCACGATAAACACTAGCTACTTCTTTTGAAAAGTAGTATTATCTCTTCCTAAGATAACTTCTTTTTCTAAATCATCAATCTTATGATCTTGTTTTAATCGTTTTGTTCTAATGGGTGCTAATGTAGGGTGAGTTCTACGACCAGATTTGTTCCAAAATATCAACATCTTTTTAGTTTCTGCATTTTCAACACTAATTTTTAAGTGTTGTAGCCAACCAGGCGCTACTTCTTCTGTTGTTTCTTTAGTTTCTTTTTCTTCGAATTCTTCTAAATCTATTTCTTTCAACTTTAGCTCCTTCTTCTCGAAATAGTCATCTTGATATTCACCATTAGTTCATCATCTTCTTGATGTTTGTTAGTATTTTCTTTTACGAAAAGCTCTTCCTCTTCTTCATCTTCATAATACTCATCAAGCGAACGATCTAATTCTTCTTGCTCTATTTCTTCATCACTTACACTAAAGAATTTATCTTTAAGCTACTAAAGAATCCAGCACTTTTTCTTCTTTTGGCTTCTCTCTTCTTCAGAATCATATAATTCAGTATTTCTTCTTGACGCTCTCTTTTTGTCTTCTTTGAAATACGTTTTGTAGTCTTCTGCTTCGTCATCCTCTTCTTCAAAAGTTCTTCTCGTAGTTATCTTCCTCTCTTGCCAAACTTCCACTTTATTGTCTTTTTTTTCTAGATTTTAATAAATCTTATTTTAGAGAAAACCCCAACTTCTTTATTGACTTATCTTCACTGAATTCTCTTCTTCATCATCGAATTCAATATCAAACTCGCTTGATACATCTTCAACTTCTAAATCATAGTCGATATAATTCCTTCAACTCTTTTTAACTTCTTCTTCTTTCTTTTTTTATGAGAATACTCAATATCGAACTCTTCATCATCTGTATAGTCTCGTGTTACTTAGCGACTTTTTATTTTCTTTTTTGAGTTCTTTTCTACTTTTTCCTCTTCACGGAAAACTTCTTCATCTTCTTCTAAAACCATTTTTTTCCAGAATTTTACCATACTTTATACCACCTATTGTATTAAAATATTAGTTTTAAATTTAAATCTTTAATTTAGTTCCAACTTCAACATCATTTTCTAACACTAAAATACCTCTTACTTCTTCTTGTGGTAATCCTAGCCTACGTTTTGAACATAATATTCCATTTTGATTCTACACCACGAAGTTTTGATTTTTTAACAAGTAATCCACTAGGCATCATAGCTCCTATTAGTGATGTTAAACAACTTTTTGGCCTGCTTCACATTTGGTGCAATTCACAAACAATTTGAAAATACTTCATCCTCACTAACTTTAAACAGTTGTTACTTTTAACTTATCTGCGCTCGTGGATGTTTTTCACATGTTAATACTTCACCAACTACAAAGTAGTCATCGTTGCTCTTCTAAATCGATTTTAATTCCATTTTTTTCTAATCTTTTTTCAGAACTTCTTTTTGTTCTTCTGTTAATTCAATACTTCCTTCACCTTTGAAGTTTTAAATTCTTCTACATTAAAAATATTATTTAATCCTACTAAATGATCATTCTCATCTTTAATAAGTGTTATATTTTTTTATATTCATATGTACATTTTCACTATCATTGATAGTTATTAATAACAAGTTTCACCTAACATTTTCTTATTGTAAAAAAAAAAATAACATAATTAACTACTCCTAAAAATTTATTATATAATTATTCACCAACATAGGCACCTCTAATTTATTACCATCATTTAAAGTAATAGTTATTGGAACTAAACCTTCCGCAAAAAATGAACCATTACCTTTGTAAAATTTCTAATCCTTTTATTTTACGTTATCTTTATGCAAACTCACACAAGTCTGAACCATTTTCGCCAAAAGTAATTTAATACTTTCTCATCCAAAATACGAGCCCCACTTATAGCCATATCTTTAGTATTTAAAAAATAAAAATCATTTCCCTGAACACTATCTTTATTATATTTCAAATGATAATTTTTCTAAATTACCTTTTAGCAAAATCAGTAGTTCTTTTTATCTTGAAATAGCACTAGTAATCCTTCTCTATCTAAAAAAATTTGTAGCCATTTTCAAAATCATATACTAAATAAATATCTGTTTCATTAGTATAATTAAGCTTTATTAAGTTTTGTGTATTATCTTTATTAAAGCTAGCAGACCTTATCACAGGAAAACATGTTCTAACAAATCTTCTTTATTTAAATTTGATATCTGAAATTTTTCCTGGCTTCAAAATTAGATACTATGTAATAAATACAACTCATCAATTTTCTTATCACTAAGACTATTTTTTATTTCCTAATTTTACAAAACTATCAATATCTATTTTCGCTTTATCAGTTTTTGTATTCTAATATAAAAATACTACTATCATCTTCTTTTTTCATGAATTTTTAATGTTGGTAGTTTTTCTATAATTTTTTCAAAAATATAATCTCTAGTATATGACATACTGCCTTTAGTGCATAATATGACAACTTAATTATAATATATATCTTTCACATCTATCACCGCACCCTTAATAAACGTATTATTTATTAAAAGTCCAAATTCTCTAATATTTAATTGTTTATTTTTTGGAGGTTTTGCTATAATTTAATTATTATTTTAGAGAAAAATTTATGTCTGCTGAAGAACAAAAACGAGCTGAATTAAATTAAAATATTAAGGAAAATTGATAAAAAAAAAATAAGACTAGATTGTTTGGCTTAGCATTATCTATCTTATTATACTTTATTAAATTTTATAATTTTTAAAATAATAAAATAACTATTTTATCCTCTCATTATTATTTTTTTACATAAGCAGTCTATTAATTGACTTTAATTTGGTTTATAACAATAAACTAATCACAAAAGTCGATAGTATTGATTTCAGTATTAAAACCACTAAACATACTGCTTGTGTGGTTTTTTCTCTCTCTTTAAAATAAGCTATAAGCATCAAGAGTTAAACAAAGACTACCGATGGCTTTTAGAAAATCGTCATAGCCTGAGTTTTGTGCTTACTCTTTAGTTTTAGTTGATAAATACCTACACAAGCAAGACCTATACCAAGTATTGTAAAACCTGATTTTACATCGCTCGTCTAATAAAGAACTTACAACAACAGCGGCAATACCCATTGCAGTAGGTACAGCCTTCAAGATAACATTAAGTAAGTAAGGAGAATCTTTACGTCTATTTCCGTGAATTGACTTAGCATTCATAAGCTCTTCTACGGATACACACCAAAGATCTCTGCAATTTTGGGGTATCGTTGCCGTACTGGAAAAGCAAATATTTCTTTCCCCACTTTGAAACAGCCTTATCGGTTATACATATCAGCCAAATCTTTTGAGTCATTCCTTTTTCTTTCTGAGTGCACAACACATTACCCATAGATTTGTTTGTCATATGGCATTCCTCTTTGCAATTTTATTGTTATACTTATTGTAGCTGTATTCTCCAAAAGGAGTAAAACTGAAGTAGAGTTACTAAACTGAGGTTTATCTTCGCTAGAATCTTATGATTACATATTTTATCATGCGAAAAGGAATAACTAACATTGCCCTGTTTTAAAAAAAAAACAGAGTTATCTTGATATTAATCTATTTTTAACACGCAACCACAGATGATACTATCAATTTAGGGAATTAAAAAGCCCTAAAACATATTGTTTAAGCGCTTTTACCTTTTTAAATTAAGCTTTGCTTCTAGAGTTTCCTCTTCTTCGTGTTCTTTACTGTTTGTTTAGCCATCATGTTTTCAAGTGGTTACCACTGCAAACATTAATACATGATAATTGCGATACTCCAAGTACTTTTCATAACCCCAAGTAGCTGTCCATCCAACTGTTTTACCACTTATCCAAGCTGAAACTACGCATGTAAAGTACCAACCTGCCATAGACATAGCTGCGTATTTTTTTGTGTAGTAATTTACTGAATAATGCCATACCGATTGAGACAAGCACTCCCCCAACAGTTACTACGAAGTATCCAGCTAATACGTACCAGATGCTCATTCTTACCGGAACCATCAACTACTCCACCCAATGAACGTAGACCAAATACTAAATATAAGAATTCAAGACCTGTTAGAATCATACCCCATCCCATCTTAGTAGCAACACGCCAGTCGTTATTTTTCTCAGCAAGTTTCAGTCCAGTACTATATCCGAATGCTGGTGCAAGAACGATACATAAGAATCCGTTAAATGATACAACCATGTAATTGGCATTGGAATCCTAAACGTTTAAGTCAACTAGTTCGTCTGTCATAAGAGTAACTGTTGTTTGAGTTTGAAGTACGCTGGACCAGAAAAATATGAGAATGGCCGAAGATTACAGCCGCAGCATATGCACGCCCTTTATCGTATTTAGATGGTTTTAAGTCTGCTTTGTTTTCTGCAGCAGTTTCAGCATGTTTGCTTACCAACTGATATCTACCTGTATCACTCAATAATTTATTTTTTACCAAATGTAAACATTAAGAACGTGATGAATAAACAGATAGAAACCATTAAGAATGCTGGAGTAAATCCATAATCTAGTACCCCTCCATCTGCATTTTTTTTGTAGCTCCCCATTCTTGGAAGATAAGTCCACCAATGATTGGTCCAAGTAAGCTGCTACCGATGTTAACGAACATGTAGAATAAATTATATGCTGCGTCTTTCGCGAAGTTACTTGTTTATCATCGTAAAGTTCCCTACCATTGCTGATAAGTTACTACTTTGGAAGAAAGCAGCACCTGCGATAGAGTTAATACAACCCTGTTAAGAATACATAAAACGACCATATTTCCTGCAAATGCAGTAAATAAAGTACCACATAGAGTTGAATAAAATCAATTGACCCATCGCCGTATACCGATATATTTATCCGTTAGGTAAGCTCCTAGTAATGGTAATAGCGATCCAAGAGTTCCTAGGTACGCCATAACATCCCCCTGGGTGAATGTTTTATCTAAAACCTAATCCACCTTTTTTCATTTCGAGTAAGTATAGAATAAAATTAAAATCCTGATGGCAAGCAAGATGGCTAACTTTGACACATCATTGTATTGATAAGCCACAGCCCGACAGGGTAAGCCAAGAGTTTTGTCTTTTTGTTGTTTGCTCATATTGTTTTATATTTTCATTTTTTTTGACAGCTATATTATAACATGAATATGCTTCCAAAACAATAATTATTTAAAATAATTCATTATATTTCTTTAAAAAATGATATATACAAAAATATTTAAACAGTTATGTGTCACCACTATTATTATCAAGAATAAAAATAAATTTTTATTCTTAAAAATATAAATAAATATTTTAATTAATAGTTTCTACATCTGCCAATCCTCTTTTAAATTATGCTCGTTTTTTCGTTATTTTCGTAATTTTTTCTTACACAAAAATTTTTATGCTATAACTCACTTGTACTAAAAATTGAAAGGAGTTCACATGACAACAAAAGAAACTCAGGCCCAGTTTCTAGTTCTATTTTTAGGAACTCATCAGCCTTTGGACCATTTGTTACAGATTTAGTACTTTCACCCGCACTACCATTAATGAGCAATTACTTTAGTGCGAGTACACATCAACTATTCAATTAACACCATACAGGTAGTATGGTTGGCCTTGCTTTTAGGTCACCATTAATTGACCTATAAGTGATAAATTTGGTCGTAAAAACCATTAGTAATCAGTCTTTATTGTTTATATTTAATTAGCACTGTAGCTATAATTATTTTTTACTCTAATATATACGCAATGATTTTCTTACGTTTTATCCAAGGGATTTCATTGCAGGTGCTGTGTAGTAATATCAAGAGCTGTATCAACTGACTTAGTATGGAAGGTCGAGAATGGCGCAATTTTTGTTTTATTAATGGCAGTAAATGGATTTGCCCTATTCTTTCACCTTAGTACTAGGTAGTCTTACTTTTGAATCTCTACTGATTATGAGGAATTTTTATAGCTCTTCAGACACGGAAGTATTATTATAATGGGTTTCTCTAAATTCCAAGAATCTCTTAGCTGAGCAAAAGAGAATAAATGTACTCTATTACTAAAACATATCATATTCTATAGTTTTAGTTTCATGTCAAAATAAACTCACAGCTCTAGTGTGTTTATTCAAGGATTTTGCTTTAGCTGCGACAGCTGCTCGGCTCATATAGCAGCATCTCGTTTATGCTAAACACACTATAATTTATCAGCCATTAGTTACAGTATATGTTTCTGCCAATGCCGGATTCGCAATAGTATTAGGTAGCACTTTCGTAGATTTAATGAGAAGAGCAGGAATCAAGTTTAGGAATAACAATGTATTGCTTTTCATTATTAGTATTTACCTTTGCTTTTTGTATTATCACTAATGCTACCATCTTCTATTTCGTTGAAGGTGGATCCTACTATTATTAGGACTTGGACTAATACTTCCTGCAGGTCAATAGCACTTGCTATGGGATTAGAACGTAAACGTGCAGGTACGCCTCAGCACTTTTTGGATTCCTACCATTCTTTTTAGGTGAATTGTATCACCATTAGTAGGAATCGGAAATATCTTCTACTCTAGTTCAATAGCACCGTTATTTGTTGCGTTATACCATTTGTAATATATGTAATAGAGAAAAATTATATTAATAAAAGAGTTTTTGGTAGCTCACTAGCTACAAAACTCTGTATACACTATTATTATAGAGGTTTAGAATCAACTTAAACCTTAATTATTTATCTTATCTTCTTACACCCCAAGCTGATAATCCCTTGTGCATTATAGGCTTTTAACAGCTGCGTTAATTTGGTCTTTAACTGTTGCAGTTGATCCCCATCCGGGCATTGTTTGGAATAAATCCACTCAGCACCTGATGCGTTTCTTTGCGTATACTTGACCATTTGATTCACGAGCGATGATTCTTCCCAGCAGAAGCTGACACACCTGTACGACGAGCCATCTCTCTGAGCTGCCGCTGCTACCCGCTGCACCCTGCAGTGTTACCATTTGACAATACTGACTCCACCTGAAGATTGGCTGTATGAATATTGTGGTGTGTATGAACTTGATGCGTAACTATTTGTTGATGCTAGCTAGAATATGAAGGTTGGAGTAGAATGTCCCTGCTCCTGTAGTGTTGTTTCAGTAGATGCTGGAGCAACTGTTGAGCTCTTTCACGTTGTTTTGTTCCAACTGCTACTACTTTTAGCTGTTGGCTCAGTAATAACTTTTTTTCTGAAACAACTTCTTTAGATACTTTTTACCATCTTTCACGTACTACACTATAAGTAACTTCTTTTTCACATCTTTACCTTCAACTTTTAGTAACTGTCTTCATCAGTATATTTAGTATCGTCTTTTTCTTCTTTTAGTTTCATATTTAATTGTTTCTTTTACTGTCTCAGTTGTTTTTCCTACACGAGAAATTTTTAATAGTATCTACTTCTGCTACATTGCTATTTAAATCAGAGTTACTTTTATCGTCTGCTCCAACAGTTATATTTAGCTCTTTTAAGAATATCTTCAACTTTTTATAAGTTGTCTTTTCTTACTGTTGTTTATTATCCCCATCTTGAATTGTAATTTCACGAGCTTTTGTAAATGGATAGTCTTCTCCACCTTTTACTTTTTGTATCTAATCCTGGTTCAATACGATCATCTGCATTATAGCTGATATTGTTAGCTGCAAGTACTTCTTACAGTTCCTTTTTAGATTTACATTCTACTTTTAGTATTATCATCAACAGTTACCGCAAATGCTGAGTGTCCAGTATACTCTTCTGCTACCATAAATGCTCCTGATAATAAAATCCCTGACGCTGCTGCTGCTGCTAATTACTTTTCCTAATTTCATATAAATTAATCAATCTCCTTTTTGTTTTTAATTTGAACAATTTACAAGCATTATTAAATGTTTGCTCTGTTAGCTGTTCATAACTCATTTCTTTTAAGTCTGCTATTTCTTGTGCTACATAGTGCACATATGCTAGGTTCATTACGCTTTCCCTCATATGGTGTTGGTGTTAAATATGGACAATCCGTTTCTATTAAAAGCCTATCAAGCGGACAAGCTTTTCGCTACTTCTTTAGGTGTCTTAGCGTTTTTGAAATGTTACAGGACCTCCTAATGAAATATGAAAAAGTTCTCTTTAAGCATGATATTCATACTTTTCTACAGAACCAGAAAAACTATGCATTATCCCACCAATCTCACTAGCTTTTTCTTCTTTTAATATATTAATAGTATCTTCCATTGCATCTCTTGTGTGGATTACAATTGGTTTTCCTACTTCTTTAGCTAGTGCAATTTGTTTTCTAAATACTTTTTTGACTATCTTTTGGACTTTTATCCCAGTGATAATCTAATCCGATTTCTCCAATTGCTATCACCTTTATCATTAGTAAGTGCACTGTTTTATCATTTCATATTTTTCATCTGTAAAATCAATCGCCTCTACTGGATGCCAGCCAATTGTTAAAATATAAAAATCATATTTAGATGTGATTTCTAATGCCTTTTTCTATACTTTTTATCATCAAAAGCCTCACTATATTTATTAATTTTACTCCCAGCCCTTTTAGCTCGAACTATAGTATCCCTCTAAATCCTCTAAATAAGCATCATCATTTAAATGCGCATGTGTATCAAATAACATATTACGCCTCCTTCACATTTTCTATTATAACAAAAAGAAAAAGTTTCATTAGAATATCTAAAGTATTTCATTTATGTTACAATCCCTTTTCATTTACAATTAAATATATTTATTAATCCTATTTAGGAAATCCTGTAACAGTTTGTATATTACTTTAATAATTTTTATATTTTACATAATAAAAAGAACCTAGATTTCTCTAGATCCTTTCATTAATATTCATATATTATGCTGTAATGTCTACTATTTGTGCACCAACTAGTTCTTCTAATACTTCTGGTTTTCACTTCTACTTGATGACCAACTTTTCCAGCTGATACCACAATTGTTTCTACATTTTTACATTTCTCATCTACAAAAGTAGGGAATAATTTTTTCATTGCAAATGGAGAACATCCACCCTTAACATAACCAGTGATTTTTGTTAAATCTTTTAATGGTAACATAGACAGTGATTTTACACCCGCAGCTTTTGCTAATTTTTTGAAATTAATACTATCTTCACTCATTAAAACACCAACTACATAAGTACCTTTACCATCAGTAGTCATAATTGTTTTAAACACTTGATTATGATCTTTACCTATAATGTCTGCTACTCCTACCCCTGTTTTTGCTGCATCACTACTAGCATCAAACTCAAAGTGATTATACTCAACATTATGATCATCTAAAAATCTCATAGCATTTGTTTTTATTTCTTTTTTCTTAGACATAAAATACCTCTTTCTTTACCCTTATCAGTAATATAACTATATTTTACTCCAAACTTTTTGCTCTGTCAAAACTTTTTGAAAATATTCTTTTGTGTTTTCTGAAAATTTCATAAATCGCCAATTTCTAAACAAACTGTACGCAAACCGCTTCAGGAACTACAACATCTTTTTCTACACAGTCTAGTTTTTCCAGTAGTTTTATCTACTTTATAAACAGTTATAGTACCACTTGTTTCATTAGTAGCTATAGCTAAAGTATTATCTTTATTTAGATTGAAATCGCGTGGATCTTTTCCCAAATGTACTTATTGTTTGAATTTGTTCTAAGTAATCACCTTTATCTTCAAAAACAACTATAGCATCTTGACCTCTATTAGATACGTAAATGTATTTATTGTCATTAGAGATTTTTATTGCACTACCTTTATTTTCACCATTAAAGTCACTTGGTAATGTTGGATAATATTTTGGATTAGATAATTTACCTTTGACCATCATAATCAAAAGAAATCACTCGCTAGTTAACTCAGTCATTACAAAAAGCTTTTTATTATCGCTAGTAAACACTATATGACGAACACCACTACCTGCTTTTTACTTTAAAAATTCTCAACTTTTTGTTAGTATACCATTATTTAGTTTATAGTTGTAACTTCATCAGTTCCTAAAGTCACAAGTGAAAACATATTCTCCATCCGGTGTAAAACCTGAAAAATGAACATGTGGTTTCTCTTGACGAGGATGAACGCTACTTCCTTCATGAACGTCAGTAGATAATAACTCACCTAACTCACCATTTTTGTCAATATAGAATAACTATCTACAGTTCCTGTGTGATAATTTGCTGATAAAAGATATTTATTATCTTTACTTACTTTCTACATAACATGGTGGATTACCTTCTTTACCGACTGATGTTAATAATTCTAAGCTACCATCTTCTTTTACTTTAAAAACTTGACACCGCACCTTTATCTTCTATTTTCGAAACACTATATAAAGACTTATTATTATTTGAGAATGCTAGATATGTTGGATTATCAACTTTAGCAACCGCCTCAACACTACTAACTTTTTCCTTCTTCAGATAATTCTACTTTTGTATATTCCTTGGCTATCTTTTTGTATATGTACCTATATAAGCTCTGCTCATTACTATACCTCCTTAACTAATTACTACTTTTATTATATCATCTATTTCGATTAATTAGATAAAAATATACTTTTCTTTATAGTTTATACATTTTCTATTTGTAATTTTTAAGAAAAATAGAGTATTAAGAAAAATATTCTATCACATGGAAAATATAGTTTTACTTATAGGGTATTCCTTTGATATAATAGAGTATATTTATAAGTAAATTTTAGGAGGATAACTGTGAAACACGAATTTATACTAGTTCTTGATTTTGTAGTCAGTACAACTAACTTATTACACGTCGTGACGTGAGCTTGGTGTTTTACTCTGAACTACATGATAACGAGATTTCTATTGATGAGATTAAAAATGAATCCAAAAGGAATTATTCTTTTCAGGAGGTCCAAACTCTGTTTATGAAGAAAACTCACTTACAATCGATGATGAAATCTTTAACTTAGGTATTCCTGTATTAGGTATCTGTTACGGAATGCAACTTATGCAACATAAATTAGGAGGAAAAGTTGAATCTAGTGACAAGTAGAGAATACGGTGCTCATAATATTGATGTAACTCCAGGAGCTAGATTATTCGAAGGTACTCCTGCTACTCAACAAGTATTAATGAGTCACTCTGACAAAGTTGTTGAACTAGCTGAAGGATTCAAAGTAGTAGCTACTAGTGATAACTGTCCTATCGCTGCTGCAGAAAATGTAGAAAAAGACTTCTACTGCTTCCAATTCCACCCAGAAGTTCGTCACTCAGAATTTGGATACGACTTACTTAAAAACTTTATAAGAAACGTATGTAAATGTACTGATAACTGGACTATCCAAAAACTTTATCGATGAAAAAGATTGAAGAAATTCGTGCAGAAGTTGGAGATCAAAAAGTATTATGTGCTCTATCAGGAGGAGTAGATTCTTCTGTAGTGGCTGCATTATTAGACAAAGCTATTGGAGATCAACTAATCTGTATGTTTATCGATCACGGTTTACTTCGTAAAGGTGAAGCTGAAGGTGTTATGAATACATTCAGTAAAGAAATCGAAGGTGGATTCAATATGAATCTTATCAAAATCGATGCCAAAGAAAGATTCCTTGGTAAACTTAAAGGAGTTAGCGATCCTGAGAAAAAACGTAAAATTATCGGAAATGAGTTCGTATATGTATTCGATGAAGAATGTGCTAAATTACATGATGTACCATTCTTAGCACAAGGTACTCTTTATACTGACGTTATCGAATCTGGAACTAAAAATGCTCAAACAATCAAATCTCACCACAACGTAGGTGGATTACCAGAAGATATGCGTTTCTCTCTAATCGAGCCACTTAACACTTTATTCAAAGATGAAGTACGTGCATTAGGAGAAGCACTTGGATTACCCTCGTGAAATCGTTTGGCGTCAACCATTCCCAGGACCAGGATTAGGTATCCGTGTTCTTGGAGAAGTAACAGAAGAAAAATTACAAATCGTACGTGATAGTGACTTCATCTTACGTGATGTTATCGCTAAACGTGGATTAGAAGGAGAAGTATGGCAATACTTTCACATGTCTTCCAGATATCCGTTCAGTAGGAGTTATGGGCGATGTTAGAACATATGACTACACAGTAGCTGTTCGTGCCGTAACAAGTATCGACGGTATGACTGCAAGCTGGGCTCACCTTCCATTTGAAGTGTTAGAAGAAATCTCTGCACGTATCGTAAACGAAGTAGCTCACGTTAACCGCGTAGTGTATGACATTACAAGCAAAACCACCAGCAACGATCGAGTGGGAATAATATACTAAGGTAACTTAAACCAAGAAACCTTATTTTAACAGCAGCTTTAAAGTTATATATAGACTTAAAATAACATAAAACACTTTGGATTGTCTCCAAAGTGTCTCCAAAATAAATTAGAGTTAAACCCTACAAGATAGATAAATTATCTTTCTTGTAGGTTTCTTTTATATAAAAATGTAGTTCAATACATGTCATTTATGATATAATTAAAAAAACAATATAAATTATAGTTAGGAATAAATATTAATGGCAAAAGAAAAGAAGTAAATACAGACCTTTGGGTTTATGACCTATTGAAGGAAGCAAAGATAAATGATAAATTTACTGCTCAAGGAAGTAATATTAAAGAAATTCATGAAGCTTTACAAACAGCTTCAAAGCGTGGAACTGGTAGAGTAGGATTCCCTGAATATGTAGGAGTAGTAAAAAATTTCTTAATAGTAATAGAAGATAAAGCTGATACACATAAACATATAAATTTAACGGATAAAGATATTATCAGTGAAGATGTTTCTAGCATCTGTGATTATGCCGTAAATGGTGCATTATTTTATGGAAAACATCTTGCAAAAAATACAAACTATAAAGAAATTATAGCGATAGGTATTAGCGGGAATGAAAAAAATCATAAAATTACACCTATCTATATAGATGATAGAGGAAACTATAACGTTCTTGATGATTTAGAGACTTTTAATATCATTTAGTGAAAAATATTGACGAATATTACACAAAAGAAATTTTTAAAAAGAAGATACTCAAAAAGAAAAAAGAAACAGCTGAAATTTTAAAAGATGCCAGCATTCTTCATGAAGATTTAAGAAATTATGGAAATTTAGAAGAAAAAAAGCAAACCTCTAGTTGTTTCTGGTATATTACTTGCACTTAGAGAAATTGAATATAAAAAAATTTTTAGTATTGATAGTTTAATCGGCGATACTCAAAAAAACAGATGGGCAAAAATATATGATGCTATTGAAGCAAATTTAGGGCGTGCTAATGTCTCACCTCAAGTTAAGAAAAAAATAAACTATTAAGTCAATTTTTCTATTATACGTGATAATGTAAAAAAATAAATGAAGTTAATCCCTAATTTAGGAAAAAAACACCATTAAAAACATTTCACAGAATTTTTTTATATGAAAGTATCTATCATAGTATTAAATATAACAATTCATCTGAAGACTATCTTGGACGTTTTTTTATGGTGAGTTTATGTCTTATAGTGGAGGAGATGGGCAAAACTTAGGAATCGTTTTTAACTCCCTAAACATATTACGGAACTATTTTTGTGATTTATTAGGTTTGAAACCAAATGATAAAAATTCTTGATCCGTGTTGTGGTACGGCAGGATTTTTTTAATTGCTGCTATGCACAATATGGTTGGCCAAACAGATGATGAGAGTGAAATCAAACATATTAAAAAAACACCAACTTTTTTTGGAATAGAAGAACAGTCGTATATGTTTACTATCGCTACTACTAATATGATTTTTGCGTGGAGATGGTAAAAAGTAATCTCGAGAATGGAGATTTCTTAGCCGAAAAATCCAGCTAAGTTACAACTTAAAGGCTGTAATATCGGAATGATGAATCCACCCTATTCAATGGGATCAAAAACAAAAATCCTAACCTCTATGAAATCAACTTTACAAAGCATTTATTAGATTCATTAGTAGAGGATGGGCATGCTGCTATTATCGTTCCACAAAGTACTTTTTACTGGAAAAAAACAAAAAGATGAGCAAAAAAATTAAAGAAGAAATTTTTAAATAATCATACTTTAGAAGGTGTAATAACACTTAATAAAAGTACTTTCTACGGTGTCGGGACTAATCCTTGTATCGCAATATTTACGGCACATAATAAACACCCTAAAAATAAAATATGTAAGTTTATAAACTTTGAAAATGATGGATATATAGTAAGTAAGCATATTGGTCTTATAGATGATGGCTCGCATAAAGATAAAAAACAACACTTACTAGATGTTTGGTTCGGCAAAAATGAATCTCCAACTAAATTCTGTGTAGAAACAATAGTAGAAGCAACAGACGAGTGGCTACATTCTTTCTATTATTTTAACGATGAAATCCCAAGTGAAGAGGATTTTAGAAAAACTATCGCTGATTACCTAACATTCGAAGTAAATATGATAACACACGGACGAGGATATTTATTCGGAATAGATGACAACGAAGAAAATTATAAAATGGAAGAAAAAATGCTGCAGGTAGCTGAAAGTGAGGGAGACTATGAGTAAGTTAACTTTAAACAGTGTGGAGTGGGGCGGATTTTATTTTTCTGAAGTTTTTAATAAGATTTATATTGCTCAATCCACAGATTTAAATAAATTAGACGCTGGGGAGACCGTTTTTATAGGAAGAAGCTCAGATAACAATGGATTGCAAGATTTTGTAAATATAGAACCTAAAAAGATAATTAATAAAAATTGTATTACTGTAAGTATGGTAGGTGAACCTAGGGCTTTTTATCAACAGTATGATTTTACTTGCAGTCAAAATATACTAATATTGAGAAATGATAAGTATTTAAATAAAAGTATAGCAATGTACCTTTGTTCCATTATAAATAATTATTTAATGGATAAAGGATATGGATATGGGTATCCTGTTGGATTAAAGAGAGTATTACGAAATAAAATAATACTCCCTATTGATTCTAATAATAATCCTTACTGGCAATTTATGGAAGATTATATTAAACAAGAGATGAAAAAGCAAAGTCAGAAGGTTATTACTTACTACGAAAACAAACTTAAGAAATTAGGTTTTGAATTACTTGACTTAGAAGTTGAATGGAAAGAGTTTAAATTAAAAGATATTTTTAAATTTAGAAAAAAAATATCGAAAGGACTTTCAAATCTTGAAAAAGATAAAGATGGTATCAATTACTTAGGTGCTACTAATAGAAATAATGGTGTTTTGGAATTTGTTAAAGATAATGAAAATATGAGGTATAAAGGAAACTGTATAGCATTTATTAGAAATGGAGAAGGGTCTATGGGGTATGCAGTATATAAAAGGGAGGACTTCATTGCTACTCAAGATATTTCCGTTGGTTACAATGAGAATTTAGATTTATACGTAGGAACGTTTTTAACTACCATAGCAGATAGAGTAAGAGGAAAATATAATTTTGGATACAAAAGAAATCAGAACAGATTAGAAAATGAAATTTTACATCTCCCTATTAAAAATGATGGAAGCCCACATTGGGAATATATGAGACAATTTATGAGAAAATTAGAAAAAGAAAATATAGAAAAAGTACTCAGTTATTTACGCAGTTACAATGACTAATACTAGTCTTTATTTAATCTACGCTTTCTAATTTAAAAAAAGAACATTATTAAATAAAGACGAATTCACGAGCTATAATTAATAAAAAAAGTATATAATACCATAGGAAATACTTTCTATAAAAATCTATTCTCGATTATTATAATTGAAAAACTTTGATAATTATTTAAAATGAAAAAAAGCACTTTTCTAAACTTAGAATAGTGCTTTTATTAATATATTATAACCTAATATTAATGAAATTATTGTTAGTTTTAATTTATATTTATTCTTAATCGAAAAGCTAAAAAAATTAATATTCAATTTCCCTAAGTTTAATATGAACCTGTTCATATAACTTAACAATATCTTTATTTTTCTTTCAGTCGACACTTTCTATTTGAACGCCTCAATCCCCTTCTTTTTTTGTAGTCTATTCTGTCTTCTCCCATTTTTTTATGTAAATTATACAGAATTTGTTCTATGAATGCGATTTTTGATTGTATAATCGATTCATAAATTTTACTACACTCCCCTTGAACAGTATAGAATTTCTCTCTATTTTTTTGTATACTCTCACTAGATTTAATCTGTTTATTATATATTTTTTTTAGCTATTATATTAATTTTATCTTTTTTTATCCATATACTTTGATTTTTAATATCTCATCTATATTTTTTTACTTATTGTGGTAAATTTTTTTCTTCTTTATAGTCGAGTTTAGCTAGACTATCTATATGTTGTTTGAATTCACACCAACATAAATTAGTATCTAGACCCGTATAACAGTACTTTCTAAATCTTCTATTATATCTATATTATACAAATACATATTTATTTTATTAAAAATTATCCGATATTATACACTTAAGAGAATTATAGTAATTATCCCATATTTCTTGTAATATTTCCTCTATCTTTTCGTGCAACATATTATCTTTTTAAGGAATCTAACAATTGTATTTTTAATTTCATTTTCCGTAATTTGATAACTTTGTTTTTAATGCTCGTCTCTCTAATTCATAAATTAGTGATTTACAATATGCTGTATTCATATAATACATCAAGGTTCCTGAATTAATACTATCTATTCCTTCTGGTCTTGGTATATACTTTTCCCCTAAATCATGTACCCCGAATCTGTCTTTATAATTCCCATCTGATCCATATATTCGCCAATCCCTTACTTTAGGAAACTCGTTTTTTCCTTCATAATCTTTCTTTATAAGGCGTTGTATATAACTAATATCATACTTTATCCAGTTATCATCTTTATAATATACATATGGACTATTAATATAATAGTTATCAAGTAGGGCAGGATATTTTTAATCTATCTATTACGTCAGATATGCTATAATAACGCTCTCGCCATACTGTAACTATATTTTCTATCATTGAAAATAGCTGATTAATAGAATTATCATCTTTTATAATAATATATTTTCCATTGTTATCTATACTTCTTGCCACACCTTTTAATTTTTCAGTTACACATGGTCTCCCTCCTGTAATAGTATATATATATTCTTTGTTTTTTTGAAAAATATAATATCTATTAAATCTACAATATCCTCTTCATCTAAACCTATACATTTACCACTACTCTTACTATCCAAAAAAACGCTTTAGTTCCCTCATATTTTTTTAACTAAGCTACTTAATTCTTTTTTTCATCAATTTCTGTACGATTGTCAAAAAAGCTCTATTTTTTTTCCACATATTTTTTTCGAAAAAGCCAAAAAAATTGAATACTTATCTAATAAAAAAAGATATGTTTTTTTAGAACAGTCAAAGGATTCCATTTTATTTGAGATTTCATCTTCAATTATATTTTGTAAATCATGTAATGTATAACCTAAAAATATCATTTTTTTAGTCTTATTTCTCTTGCTGGTAAACTCTTGCAGAACTTCAGGTAAAGTATACAACTTATTCTCTTTTTAAACTATATATTATTTCAGTTACTTTCATTATATATCTTGCCCTCCAAATTCAATTATTATCTATTAATCATTATAGTACATTCCTTTAAATTAATAAATGGATTTTTGTCCGTCTTGTTATACATGAAATCAGCTTGTGCGATAATAGAGTCAAGGAGGTTCCCATAGTGCTTTCCTCATAGCACTCACGTACATTGACAATTAAATAATATATAAAAAAAGTCATACTTTTTAAAAAAAGGATAATATTAAAAATATAAAAAAATATTAAAATTTAATAATAAAAAAATTGGAGGATTTTTAATTATGAAAGCAACATATAAAAAAATGGATACTCAAAAAGAAACTGCGAGTCACTATATAAAAGAGAATAAACCCGTGCGCATCTTAAGCACAGAATTAGAACCGCAACAAAATTTCGTAGACGGTAAGCCTACAGGTGAAATAGTTGCATATAAAGCTTGGTTCACGCAAGAAGGGGTAGAACCATTTGTTGTTAAGTTTGATACAGATATAAAATTACCTAAATATTTATCTGTTATTGAATTTGAAGATTTAATGGCATGCGAAAATAAAAATATAAAGTATATTTTAAAGCTATAAATGTTAAGGAGATTAAATAATGACAATTTTAACACAAGAAAAAAAGACAGAAAAATTAATCAATATTTATTACAAAGTTTGAATATGGCATTAAGTTCAATAATTCAAGGCGAAACAAGCTATACAAATAGCTTTGACTGTAAAGTGAGTGATGAAGGATTTTACTTCATTCCTCGCCTTCCAGCAGGATATATAATAGATGATAACTTTTATCAGAAGATTTTCTTAATAGCTAACTCAGCATTATTCCCTGATTTTTACGTTATTGAAACAAAAACTCTGCTTACTTTGTACCACTTAACACAAATGATATTCACACAAAAACGTGCTTTATTTTTTTCCGTGGAAAAAAGGGTATATCAGAAAGGTTAATGATAGCAGACTTAAATACTTTTTTTCTTCTACTATTAATGGAAATATTATTCCAATTATGAAAAAAATCTTAAAAATTAACTACAATAAAGTAACTAGTATCGCTATTGCAGGTAATTCAGGCTCGGGGAAAAAGCTATATGTTAATTTTACTTATTGAGCATGTTAAAAAAATATTTCAGATTTAATGATAGTAGACCCAAAAATTTGATTCACCTAGTAGGTGGGCAAAAAAATTATAATATTGCTGTAATCCACCCTGAAGCTAATCGCTCTAAGTCAGATTTTTGTAGCTCAAATAAATGAAAAGTTAAGTTGGTCTTTAAATAAAATTTATGAACGTCAAAAGATTTTATTTAATAATCCTAATCACGAATTTAAACACTTGACTATAGTTATAGACGAAGTCTTAGCGTTGTCAGAAGGCGTTAACAAAGCAATCAAAGAGTCACTATTTGCATTGCTATCACAAATATCTTTACTGGGTAGAGCGACACGAGTGCATTTACTTTTAGTAAGCCAAAGATTTGATTATCAGTCTATTCCAGTCTCTGTACGTGAACAATTAAACGTACTTATCCAAATTGGTAATATAAATAAGAAGACAACACAATTTCTATTTCCCGACTTGGACCCTGAAGGTATTGTTATACCTATCGGTAAAGGTACAGGATTAATACAAGTAATTGATAATGAGCAACCTTATCAAGTTTTACCATTGTTGTGTCCCACATATAATTCGGAGGTATAGTTTTATGAAAATAAATTTCTTTCTAAAGAATTTTAATAAACTAATGATTATGTTACTTATTAGTTTATTAATAATAACTATAGCATTAGCTTTAAAAACACCATTAGCTAGTTTGTCTAATTCAAATAAGGCAAATAACTTAATTAATTATGTCTCTTATTTTACAAATACTCTATTAATAATAGGTGGCACTATTTTAATTATAATCATTCTATTGATAATAATAGAAGTATATAAGCGTATAAAAATATGATAGCATATCTAATTTAGTAAAAATCAGTAATTCAAACTATTAAAAATTAGAAAAATTCCTTAAACAAGATGAATCATATGTAAATACTAACTTTTCTAATAATAGTAAGACCACTAAAAGTAAATCAAGTAGTAGAGAACTTCAACAAAAAAATATCAAACATTGCATTGTTGACAAAAAAATTAACAAAATAATAATACTATTTAAGATACCGAGTAAACAGCAATCACAGAAAATATTAAAAAGATATGGAAGAGCAGTTAATAGATGAAGTTACTTTACCTTAATCCGGATTATTACTTTTCTAATATACAAAGAAATAAAAAAATATGTATATAGAGGGTAATAAACGTTAACAATATTGTGAGGCTATGGCTTTGCAACGCAAGAACCAGTAGCCTCACATCATATAGAATGATATGTTGGGGTTACTACGACCCCCAACATGTCAATAATCAATAATCAAAAATGAAAGGAATAAAACTATATGGCAAAAAAAGAACAACGTTCAAATAAATGGGCATTCATACTATATAAAGACAGTTGTCCAATTAATTATTTAGAAGTACTAGAAGAAATGATGATTCCATTTATTCTTAGTCCTTGGCATGATAAGGATATTAATAAATCTACTGGTAAATTAAATAAACCACATAAGCATGGGGCATTATTTTTCGAGAGTTTAAAAAGTTATTCACAAGTTTCAAATCTATTAAGCGAAAAATTAAACACTCCATCTCACATTGAAATGATTCATTCTCCTACAGGAATGTTAAACTACTTTACTCACGCATCAAATCCAGAAAGACGCTATATGATACAGAGAAGATTGAATATGGAGCAGGATTTAAAATAGACAAATTTTTAACTGAACAAGATTCAGATAGGGTTATCGCAGATATTATCAATATAATTGAAGAACAAGATTTTAAAGAATTTAAAGATTTAGTTAACTATATGAAGAATACTAATAATACTTTGCTTAATATTGTTGCTGATAAAACTTACTTTTTTTCTAAATACTTAGACTCTAGAAGACATATGTACAATAACAAAACAAAAGATTATCTTCCTACCGGTCAAAGTAAACAAGATAATCTAGAAAATAAATAGCAATTATACTACTTATTGCTATTATACCAGATTTATAAAGAATAGCAAGGAGAATTTAATATGAATAATAAAAACAATAAATTACAAATACTTAGTTAATGAATTGCACTTTCCTGAAGCTACTGCTAAGACTATCATTAGACAAGCTAAGATAAAAAAATGGTAAAAATCAGGGTATTCTATATATAACAATAAGAGATTAGGCAATGTTCCTATATTTGTTGTTGAGGAAATTCTTGGTTTTAAGTTACTAGATAAAGAGAGGTAACTTATGGCAAAAACAAATTTTCAAGACGTTTATATAGATAATAATGGAAAAATTTATTATGAAGTTAGCTTAGGAACTGATAATATAACCGGAAAAAAAGAATAAAAAAGAAAGCTAGAAAAAATTTAAATGGAAAACCATTTAATACGCCCAGAGAGGCATATATTGAGGCTATTCGTGTGAAAAATGAATATCTGCAATCTAACGGATATTCCAACTATGATATGACATACGAGCAGTTTATGAATACAACATATTTACCCTATTATGAATCAGAGGTAAGTAAACAAACTTATTCTACTAGAACTCCAGCCTTAAATATGCTCATAAAAAGATTTGGTAAAAAAAAGTTAAAAGATATATCATTAAGGGATGTACAGAATTTTAGAACTTGGCTATTATCAAATAAAGGTGGTAATTTCTCGCAGGCGTATGCTTCTATGACTTTTGGAACTTTTAGAAAAACTCTAAGTTTCGCTGTTAACATGCAATTCTTAGAAAATAATATTTCACTAAAAGTTAAAGCTATACCAAAAGGAAAGATTACTGTTCAATATTGGACTAAAGAAGATTTTGAAAAAGTGCTTGGTAATATTTTTATAGAAGATTTCTATGAACATTTATGTTTTACTCTTCTATATTTATACTATACTACTGGTTTAAGGGTGAATGAAGGTACCGCTTTATGGTGGAACGACATAGACTTTACTAAAAAAGAACTTAGGGTACATCATATGCTCATTGCTAAAAACAAGAAGGAATGGTATCGTCAAACTCACACAAAAACGGATGCAGGTTTAAGAACAATATCACTAGATACGGATACTGTAAAAATATTAAAGGCTTGGAAAAAAAGACAAGCTGAATTTGGTAAAATAAATTTCGTATTAAGCTATGATGGAAATCCTATGATTAAATCTACAATTTCTAGAATAATAAAAAGGTACGCAAAATTAGCCAATGTTCCTGCAATACAAGCTAAAGGATTAAGACATTCTCACGCTTCATATTTGATTAATGAAGTGAATGCTTCTGTTCTTATAGTATCCAAAAGACTTGGTCACTCTAGTCCAGAAATAACATTAAAGCATTATGCTCACCTTTGGAGTGGACTAGATAAGGAAATAGCTAATAATATGGCAGGTTTGATTAAATTCAAACATCCAAAAAGAGACAAAAAAATAGACTTTTTGGGAAATCAATCTTTACGATTGTCTCCAAAAATCGTCTCCAACACTAAATTAAACAAATAAAAAAACACTATAACAATGGGCTTCCCCAACTATTTCAAATTTGTTGAGTGGGAATAATGCGGTGTAACTTAGAATTATTAGGAGTATAACGACGACATAATTCTTAGATACAGCGTATGCAACAAGAACTTTAATCTTAACGAGCAACGCGAGAAAAAGATTATTAGTTCTAACTGCTAACATAGTAAGATATATAAAACCCTTATATTTTTAAGGGTTTTTCTTATAGTTGCAACCATTTTGCAACTAATAAAAAACTTTATCACATTTTATAAAAGATTCTAAATTAAACTAGATAATATTTATCAAGGAGTGAAATAATGAAAAAACAAACTACTAACTTTGCGCTTTTTGTATTTATATTCGGACCTCTTATAGGCATTATTATTGGAAGTATAATCGGAGATATCAAAGTCGGTGTTGCTATTGGACCATTCTTAGGTCTAATGTTAGGTTTACTATTTAGCAAAATAAAGCCAAAAGATGAACATAGCGAAGACACTATAACAAAAGATAGTGAAGAATAATATACTCAACAACAAATATTCTTAAATTAAAAACTACAAGATTGAATTTAATTTCTTTCCTTGTAGTTTTTTTTAATTTTTTTAGTGCGATACTTATCATTTATGATATAATTAAATAAAAAAACAATATATACTTAATGATTTGAGAAGAAGATAATATGGATATAGTAATAAAAGAAATAATAGATAAAAAAGAAAAAGAAAAAATATCAAAAGCAGTACTTTACGATCTACCTGAATGGTTTGGTTTACCTGAAAGTACAGAAAATTATATTAAAGATTCACAAGATAAACCGTTTTTGGCTTGCTATGCAGATAATGAAGTTGCAGGTTTTATCGTATTAAACGCAACAAGTAAGGATACTGCAGATATTTTTGTAATGGGTATAAAGAAAAAATTTCATAGAATGGGAATTGGAACAAAACTAAATACAGAATTCGAAAATATAGCAAAAAATCTTGGATATTCCTACTCACAGGTAAAAACTGTAAAAATGGGACACTACAAAGAATATGATATTACTAATGAATTCTATATCGCAATGGGATATAAAGAATTAGAATGTTTTCCTACCTTATGGGACGAATGGAATCCATGTCAAATATATATTAAATATCTTGGAGAGTAATACGTCAAAAATGTTTTATTTATTAAAAAATATTTTAGTATCTAAAAGCTCGATAAATAAAAGTAGAAGCTAGTATATTCACCAAGAAACTTGATATAGTTTACTTTTGAAAACTAAATACAGAATAAATACAAATTTATACCCTGCCATTTCCCCTAACGATATAAAAAATAAAGTAGACTCTCCCTATTATATCAACTACTCAGGATAAATTCTTCCTCTATTTAATGGGAATAAACGGTGTAACTTAGAATTATTAGGAGTATAATGACGACATAATTCTAAGATACAGCGTATGCAACAAGAACTTTAATCTTAACGAGCAATGAGAGGGAAAGATTATTAGTTCTAACTGCTAACATAGTAAGATATATAAAACCCTGTACCACCCCGAAAAGTTAGACCAAAAAAATCTAACTTTTCGGGGTGTATCTTTTATATCAAAGTATATATTTAAGTTTTAAAAAAATAGTATTTTCGAGAATATACGTGAATACATTAGTTTTTAGATTATTAGTGAAAAAAAGTATAAATATGAAATCAGAGAATAATATTAAAGTGTATCGAATATAATATATATATGGAGAAGAATCCTTGTTCCTTTTAAGAAAAAAATAAAGGTTAGTTATATATATTAGAGTAATAATTGTATAAATAAACTTAAAGTTACAGATACTTTTATATATAAGATACCCTATAGAAATGTGCTAGTTAAGCATTATTTTATCAAAATAATCAACTACTATAGTATTAACCGTAAAGATATAATTTATTTATTTAAAAACCAAAGTAATATTACTTTTTATCCTAAATGAACACTATAAAAAAACGTCATTATGTTATAATATAAATATTAAGTTATTAGTTAAATAAAAAGAACAACTATATACTAAAAATATTTTTATTATAAAAATTTTTAAATATTTAGAATAACAAAAAAACTTAACTTTTCAAGTAATCTTTAACTACACTTGAAAATATCAAATAATTATTAGATTAAGTATAGTATTATTTATATCAAATTAAAATTATAAATTATTTATAAAATAAAAAGAATATTTTTATATTCACATTGTGATTACTAATCTAATATTATAATACATACTTTATCAAAAAAACAATTAAAGATTTAAACTTTAGTGGATACTCGGCAAATTTTTGAAATCAACATAAAATAGCCAGTTTTCATTAAACATTACTAAATAGAATTATAGAGGTTTAATATGGATGATATTATTAATAAATTGAATAGCTACCCCAAAGGGTATTGGGATTTTAAAGGAAAAACAAAGAAGGGGATACACAATATAGGAAAATATCCTGCTACAATGGTTCCTGATATGCAAGAAGAACTATTGAATATAATTGTAAATCAAATTAAAGATGAAAATATTCAATTACTGGATCCTTTTTGTGGCTCAGGAACCACTTTAGTAATCTCACAAAAATTAGGCATTGAGTCTGTAGGAATTGATATCAATCCCTACGCTACTTTGTTATCATCTGTAAAAACAAATGTATATAATTACAATAAAGTACTCTCAGCAGTAACAAAGATAGAAACTAACTTAAACACAAGTTTGAATTATAACAATCATTATTTTTTTAATATAGAAAAATGGTTCAAAAAAGAAATTATTCAGTCTTTAAGTAAAATTAGATTCTGTATTATTTCTGAGACCGATAAGGATATAAGGAATTTCTTTTGGGTTTGTCTATCAGAAACAATATCAAAATTTAGTAATGATAGAACGAGCACCTTCAAACTACATAGTTTATCTCAAGAAAAAATAAATCTTATCCAAAATAACTGTATTGAATTCTTCATTAATAAAATTAAAGATAATTCCAAGTTCTTAAACTATGAAAAAACCAGTCGTGTAAAAGTGTTTTACGGAGATTGCACTGAAGTTATGAAGAACAAGCTAGACAAGAAATTTAAAATTATCTGCACCTCTCCCCCATATGGAGATAATTCAACTACTGTTACCTATGGTCAATCATCAATTTTATCTCTCAAATGGATTGATAAAAAAGATCTGGAATGTACATCTGAAATTTTAGATAGATATTCCACAATAGATAAGATTAGCATAGGTGGAATAAAACGAGAAATAGACAATACTGCAAATATATACTCATTAAATAATTACTTAAATAGAATTTCTAAAAACAAAACGAAAAAAGTAATAAATTTTTTTGAAGATTATTATAATGTAATGAAAAAAATATTGAAAAATATTTTTAGATAGAAATGGATTCCTAATTATGACAGTAGGTAATAGACGTATAGACTCAATTATACAACCATTAGATGATATAACAATAGAAATAGCAGAAAAAAATTAGGATTAAAAAGTAATTTCTAAATTTAATAGAAACATATTACATAAAAAACACCCTTTACAAGTTCTTCGTCTAAAAAAATCAAAAAAACTTGTAAAATCTATATCTGAAGAAACTATTTTAATATTTATAAAGTAGGAGGTAATAATGAACGAATTGATTAAATCGTTAAAGGTAGATGCAAGATTGATTTCTCACCTAGGAGAAGCTTTAATCGACAGCAATAAAGTTGCATTAATGGAGCTAATAAAAAACTCATCAGATGCTGATGCTACAGTCTGCAAAAATTGATATTGACACTGATTTTTGAAAAATGATAAAGGAAAAAGGAAAAAAATATTAATAGAAGATAATGGTATTGGAATGAATAGTTACATAATAGAAAATTCATTCCTTAAAATAGCTTCTTCATTTAAAAAAAATTTCCAAAAAATTTCTCCAAAGTTTAAAAGGATAGCACAGGGTAATAAAGGGATTGGTCGATTATCTTTAAAACAAATTAGGTACGTCTGTAAAAAAATAACTACCAAATTAGACACTGATTTCTTATTAGAAAACTATAAATTATTAGATGTTGAAAAATATCTACGGTGATAATATAGATAATATCCTTAAAAAAATAACCATTATAAATACTATACATTTGAAATAAATTGGGAACAATTTGATTCTGAAAACACTTCTATAGAGGATGTGAAAAATTTCGATTAAACACGAAAAACATGAATGACTCTATTAATTTTAATCGAAAAAAACATGGAACAAAAAAATAGAAATATTTGGTTTTAAAAAAATATCGAATATTGGAATGATAATACTGTTATTGAATCAATAAAAAGAAGAAATAACTCAATTATTTAACCCATTCATAGAAAAAAAGAATCTAGTTTTTTTAGTAAAAGTTAAGATCTCTAATAATCCTATTTTTTTACTAATGATACTTTAGATAAGGAGAGAATAAAACAAACTGCATTTTCATACACAACTTTCAATTTTCTTGAAAATGAAAAAAAGTTAAATATACATTTAAGAAGGAATAAACACTATATAAAGTCTGAAGTTGAAAAATCTTGTCAACGAAATGAATAAAAAGCAATTTCAAGGTTATTAAGAAGCCTGATTATAATTATCTATATAAAAAAATATAGTGAGGATATTGTAGAAATTAATTTAAGTAATCTTCAAGAATTAAAAAAATACGGTAGGCAACTATCAGTGCGAGCTTTCTGGGTTTAATTTGTACGATGAAGATAAAAATATTTTTACCTGGAAACTTTAATGGGGAAATTTTTGCATATAGTTTTGCCAATAATAAAGAAATAACAGAATTAAAAAAATACATCAATGAATTTCTAGGGGTAAAAGTATATCGAAATAACTTTAGAATCCTACCGTACGGAAGCATCGACAATGATTGGCTAGATATGTCTGGATACAACTCTAGAATAAAAATCTATTATCTATAAAAAAACATACTACTATAGGATACGTGAAAATTGATGGATTAGAAAAATCTTGAAAAAAATTAAAGAAATGACAAATAGACAAGGTATACAATTAGATAATTATGGACAAAATTTCATATTATTAATGAAAAATATCGTATATAGGATCATTGCTAAACTGGAAACAAACTTCAATAATGTTTTTTCTACCCCTCCTAAACAAGTTTTAAGAAAATTAAACTCTGGAGAAGAAATTAAATCAGGTGAATTACTGTTCAAAAAAAATGAAGACTTTCAAAAGGACTCTAAAGAGTTGATAAATAAAATGAAAGATGAAGTAAAAAACGAACCAAAAAATGACGTTATATCAGAAATCCTCGAGAGTTTAGATGAGAAAATAGATGAAATAGATAAATATAATTTAAATAAAGAACGTCTAATTGATCAAGAATATATAGAAATAAAAGAACTAACTCCAATTTTGGGAAGTGCAATTATCGCACAATCCCTAGCACATGAGATAAAAAGGCTATCTAACCAAATAGATTCAATTATCCGCACTATTAAACATTACTGTGATGTAAAAGTTCATCATAAATTAGACCAAATTACCATGAACTGTTATTACTTATCAAAATACGCCTCTGTCTTAGATGTTAACTCCAAAGCAAAGCGCAGAAAGTATGAAACATTTCTAATAAAAGATTATTTAGAGACAATATTAGAGGAAAATCCTATTTTGCATTATAAAGGAGAGGATTATAAGTGTAAAATAATAGGTAAAGATTTTACTATCAGGGGAATAAAAGCTAATATTAAAGTGATAGTTGAAAATATGATTTTAAATTCATTATATTGGTTAGAGTACTTTAATACCCCAGAACCTCTCATCTGTTTCGAATTACTCCCTGATGAAAGGAAACTCATCATATCTGACAATGGAAAAGGTATAGATCAAAATATATCTAATAAGATATTTGAGCCTTTTGTATCAAACAAACCTCATAGAGATGGTCTTGGCATGGGATTATATATTGTAACAGAGTTACTCCAAGACTTTGGAGCAATCATTTCATTAGATGAGGAACTTAATAATTATGGTAATAAATATAAATTTATTATTGAATTTTTGGAGGAAAATAATAATGAATAACTTTTTTAATAATGATGATTTAATAATATTTATTGATGACGATATATGTCCAAACGATGAAACTATGCTTTTTAAAAACTTACCAGAAAATACTATTAAGACAGTAGCTAACGAACTATATTTAGTAGAAGAAGAATACGATACATATACAATTAAAGATATTAATCAAATATTAGAAACCGAAAAAAACAAAAAAATCTTTAAAAAAATTACATGAAGATTGATACACTTGAATTAAATAAAGAAATATATGAGCCTGCTACACTAAAGTTATATCATCCTTTTGATATAGATAATATCGATACTTCTATATTAGAAAACAATAAAAATAAAAGAATTTTTATTGTTCTCGATCAATATTTAGACAATGAACATACTTTACTTAAATTAAAAGACTATTTAATTCAAATAAGTAAATATATTTCTAACAACTATATAGGAATAGTATTTTACACATCAGAACCTAAGAGTATAACAACACTAGATAAGGCAATTGACTTTTTGAGAAATGATGTTGGCTTGACTGAAGAACAAATAAAAAACTTGTCAATGTATGTAAATTTTATAAGTAAAGGAGATAAGGATTTACAAAGATCATTTGAACTAGCATTCAGAAGATCTCAAAACAGCAATCTACTATCCTTATATAAGTCTAGTTACGAAGAATCCATTAATAAATTGCAAGAAGCCATGTGGGATGTTAACCATAATGAGGACCTATTTCACTATGATTATCTCATGGAAGGGGCTCATTTAGATGATATATTTTATGAAATATATATAAATAAACTACATAAAACTTATCATGCAAAATGTTGTGAGGAATATGAAAAGTATATTAATCCAGTAAGAAAGGCCACATTAAAATATGAAGAAAATAATGTAGATATAAACCAAGAAAACGAGCTAAATAATAAAATTTTTATTTCTAGAAGTCTAAAAACGCTTAATAGCATGCGCAAGAAAGAATCTTATTTGTCTAAATGTAAAAAAAGTGATGATATCAGATTTGGAGATGTCTTTAAGATTAAAAAAATTCCTACTATATGGTTATTACTCAAGATTGTGATTTATCTATAAGATTAAAAAAAGTGGAAGAAAGGTTAATTCTATTAATCTAATAGAGGTCAATTACTCTGATAATACCTTAAAAAAATTCTGAAATTATGAATGAATTAAATGATTTATATCGTCAAACAAATAAATCTAAAAAAACAAAAAAATAAAAAAATAAAGCTCATATTAAAAAAATCTTGTAGAACAAAAACACTACGAAATTTGAGAATTTAGGTATCGATATTATGAGTATTTTTTTGATGAAAAAGCTATTAGATTCACAAGATTTATCATTAGTAGATTATAAGATTGAAGTAAACAAGAATCTAAAAAAATTTACTCAGTAGAAGATATTTTTTTAGATTCTATTACTGTAAAAACTTCCAGACAATTTAATTAATGAAATAAAAAAATTACAAAAAGAAACGATCAGTAATTCTAAAGAAATTCGATTAGCTACTAAAAAAATTATATCGATAGCAGATTGGAGATTATTTTAGATAAGTATAAAAAAACTTAACACCTGAAACATTAGAAAATATTTCAAACGCGAATTTTATTTCTAATTTAATTAATATAAAAATTTTCTTTTGACGAATCAAAAAAATTAAACGGATTTATAATTAATGCGGATGGACTCTCTAGAATAGGAAATCTTAATTATATAAAAAGCACATGAAATATTAAGGGAATTTATGAATCAATATTCTCGTTATTCTTACAGTTATCCTACTAATCTTTAAAACCTTCTCTATATTATTATAAATTGTTTAAGAACTCCCTATAACCTATACCAGATTCTTAAATAAAATAATTACAGCCGATAAGTATAGTTTAAAGTGTTATCATATTTTAAAAAGATGATAACATATGCTAGATAGAATTTATAATGAAGTAAACAAACTACTAACTTTGCAGCTTTTGCATTAATATTTGGACCAATTGTAGGTCTTATTATAGGAAATATAATTGGAGATATTAAAGTTGGTGTTACTATTGGACCATTCTTAGGCCTTATGCTAGGTTTGCTATTCAGCAAAATCAAGCCAAAAGATGAATATAACGAAGATACTATAACAAAAGATAGTGAAGAATAATATACTTATTAAAATTTCCTCAAAAGTATTAACCACCCTTGAAAAAAGGTGGTTTTTTTATTTCGAAAACTTTATTCAACAAACTTAAGCTATTAATAAAAAGAGGTATGAAAACCTCCTTTTTATCATTTAAAAATTAACACTTTTATTATACCTCAGGCTTTTTTCACTTATGAAAACCTTAAAGTATTTGAACTTCTTATCTGAATCCGGAATTGAGAATTCAAAACTTATTTCCGTTCGATTTTTCCAAATATTATTTCGTTCATAGCTTCTACTAAAAATAAACACTATCATTTTTCATCATAATATTCAATTAAAAATATATATATTTAATGTCATAACCAGTAGTGTTTTCAAAATTCCCTATGTAACGTTTCTCATTTTTACCAGATTTAGTAACATTTTCAACTTCGAAGCTTTCGGGTTTAAAGGTATCTACTAAAATTCCGTATACTCTATTAAATTCTTTTACTGCTTTACCACTTTTCAATATCTCATTAAGGGATTTTTTATCTTTTACAGGAATTTCCACTATTGAATTAATGTCTAAAAGTAATTCATAACGTTTTCTTTGATATTTCTCCCATTCATCTGTGAAAGTACTATCCACAAAATTTTTCCCTAACACAGATTTTTTCTTTAATATAGCTTCTTTTGTTTCCTTAAGATTATTAATATATGCGTTAGCAAATTCCTTTAACTTAGGATCTTTAAAGTTCCGGTTATTATATTTATCAATTTCAATTAATTCACAATCTATGTAGTCTCTAAAGTCTTTAATTGATTCTTTTTCTTTATCTTTATCTTTAACCTTATCCTTATCATTTAAGTAAACAATTCCCCACCTATTATTCAATCCTTTTTGCTAAAGAGTTTATGAATTCATTATCATATGTATTGGTTTTATCACCTATAAAATAATTCGGACTTGGTAACAAAAGGCCTATTAGTAAAAGTAATAAAGCTAATCCTATTCTTTTTATCATAAAACTGTAGCCCCCATTTCCATAGTCTTTTAAGTATATCAATACCTTTTTTTCTATTAATATTCTAGTTATCTTTTTGATAGAAATTTTTAAAAATAGTTCCTTAGTATATAAACTCCTTCTCATTACCCAAACTGTTAATAAAAAGGTGAAAAAAAGGCTAAATAACTATTAATTAAGATCGGTAACTTTATTGTAATTATTTCGATAAGAAAAGTCAAGTTTGTCTGTGACTGTAAGTAGGATACAAAGCAAAAAAGGACCAACTTTTTTTTGTTATACCACTAAGAAAAAAAGGACAAGAAGTCTCTCAGTTAAAATATTAAAACTAAATATTTTAAAAAAAGCTAAATATTTAATTTTTTTATAATATTTTTTTAATATTTACCCACATTCTGTCCAAGTTATATTGTATAATTATCATAGATAATAATAAAAAGAGGAGAATATATTATGAATAAAAAAATTGTTTCAATTATTACAAGTATTATAGGTATTATTGTTTTAGTTGCTGCATTCTTTTTCTATCAGCATTCTGGAAAAAATGACCTTAAAGCTGAACATACCAAATACTTAGCTCTTATCAATGACAATCATGATTTTGACGGAGGTATTAAAAGGTTAGAAACTCTTGACACTGACGAAGGCCAAGAAATTTTTAAAAACATAAAAACTGAAATCAAAATTACTAAAGAATTGAAAAACATCGACGCAAGTCTTGATAATAAAGATGTTGATGCAGCTAAAAAATCTTTAGAAAAAGTCGACACTCTTACTGTAGACAATACTTTTGATAAAGCTATAGAATGGTTAAAAGAAGATGTTACTAACTTTGACAAAGCTAAAAAAGAAATTGACGAAGATAAATCTGGTAATATCAATTCAATTATCGATAAGTATAAGTTTAATCATAGTGCGTTAAAAGCTAAGTTAAGCGAACCTGAAGTAAAAAAAGGCACAGAAAACAAACAAACTTCAGAAAATAAACAAACTTCCGAAACTAAAACAAAAGTAGTTTCAGGTAATACTGCTTCTACTGGAGGAATTGGAGATAACGACGTTATACCTGCTGGTTCTTCATATGTATTTAGCGGTAGTGTAACTGATTCAACAACCTATAAAGAATTCAGACAAACTAATGCTTATCAAACTATCGCAACTAATTATGTTGGATTTAATGCTAGTAACGCCGAAATTAAAGCTTGCTTAGAATGGCTAATTAAAAAAGGTAGAGAAGGAGCTCAAACCTTACCAAGTACACAAGAATATAAAACTACTTTTGGTAGATAATAATTTATATTTCAAATCTAGTGTAAAAACTATATTAATTTAAAAAACACATAACCTAACATTACCTTGTAAGTTATGTGTTTTTTTCGTTCCCTTCTCCACAATAAATTTAGTAATTATCAAATCATGATATTTATCTTAAATTTACAATATAATTTTATTGTATTTCAGAAAAATCATTAGTAAACTTCTTTTGTTACTGCCCGTTATTACTCTTATTTCTTTTTCAAGCCAAAACAATCTGCTATAAGTAAGAAAGAGGAGTATACAAGAAAAATAAGTAATAAAAAACTTAATAAAGGATCTATCATTATTCTTGCTCGTTTCTCTTGGCCAAGCCCTCGTTCAGTTTATCATAATAAACTGAGAGTTCTTTCTTGACGAATTTTTTAGGGTTCTGAACATTATCAAGAATATCTGTCACCCTTCTGGTGGGAGAATCTAGACAAAGTTCTCATATTATGTTTCTGAAATGCATTTGAATTTTCAATTATATACATATATATATTAATTTCTTAATTACTACTTTTTCAAAAAAATTTAAAACTGTTCTATTAAAAATCAGAAACTTCTTGATGGACTACATGACCAGATTTTTTTCAAAAAAATAAGTTTCTGACAATTGATTTTTTTAGCAAGTTCATTAGAAAAATTCTACTGGGATAACTTGATCTAATGCAGCACCTATAACCAGAGTTTTAGCTTGGATTTTTATCTAATTTATCAAAAAAATATCAAATTTTAAGCACGATCTAGCTAAAAACAATAAATCTATCAAGTTGATCTAATTTTTGGCTTAAATAGAATTTGTACTAATATAGATAACCACTTATTTTTTGCTATATATCCTTTTGAATAAACCGTTTCAATCATATTTTTTTGCAGTTCTTGTAACTTACCATTTTCAGCTAGAACAATCCATCTATCTATGACCTTGTTTGTTGTAGGATTATTTCTTGATGTAGTTGCTACTAATACTAGTTTGTCAACAATATCAGGGTAATCTATAGCTAATAGTTGTGCAATCATCCCCCCTTGAGATACCCCTACAACATCTACTTTATCTATATTCAACTTTTTTATACAATAAGCAATTTCTTCCACCATATCACTTATCTCATAATTCTCATTGATATGTTCTTTATGGTCAAATATAAAAACTTTATATTCTCTCAAAAAATTTCTATAGAAAAAAGCAAGTTGTAAAGCTTTTCCTTTTATTCGCTCAGTATTCAAACCTGGTATTAATAATAAATTCTTTTTTCCATAACCAAATGAAACATAATTGACTATATCATCATCGTATAATTTAATTTGACAATTTTTTTGCAGAAAAACATAATATATACCTTTTCTTAATTAGTTACTTATGCAATTAATTATACCATATTTATATATCACCTAACATAAAAAAATATAGTTCTCATCCATATCCTAAGCAATACCATCAAATTTCTCAAAATTATTACCGGTGTAATAAACAATTATAAAGTTCTCTAGATTTCCATAAATTTAGTAATTATCAAAAGCATGATATTTATCTTAAATTTACAATATAATTTTATTATTTTCAGAAAAAAATTATTGCAAAAAAATATCTTTATTTTCATTGTATTACAGCTTTTTTTCTTACTAAAATTTTTTTATCAACATTTCGAAACTTTATTTCATTTTTTTAGTTGATTTATTTGATAGAATATGCTAAATTATCTATTGTTGAGATATATTATGAAATCAAAAAAATAATATAAAGGAGACAACAGTTTATGAAGAAAAATATTAATAACTAAAAAAACAAGTATGATTTCTACTTTTATTCTCACTGCAACATTAAGCTATCTATTATATAATTACACTTTACTAGGAGTAGCATTAGCCAGTATTTATATCTTGGCAACAGGAATACTAAACTGCAAATATAAAAACAAATAATAAACTAATCAACTATACATCTATTATATTTTGCAACACTAATGATTATTTTTTTATATCTATAAATAATAATCTACCTCCTTTAAAAAAATCAATATGATTTTTAATAGCGGAGCTAATATTTTTTTGTTTACTATTCATCATCAGATAGCTTTTTTTGGAGATTAAAAATTAATTATATATATTTCAAATATTTTTTTAATACAAAAATCCCACTCTTAATAGAGCGGGATTTTATTTTATAGGTAATCTACATCTTTGATTACTTCTGGTTGTTGTGGTTGTTGTTTTTTGAACAACTGGTTTACGAGTTTTTACTCCGTTATTTCCTGCAGGAAGTCTGTATTTTTTAACCTCTTGTTTTGGTTGTTGTTTTTTAGCAACTGGAACACGTGTTTTTACCCCATTGTTTCCTGCTGGTACACGTAATGGTTTTTCTGATTTTACAACTGGTTTTTTCTCAGCATAGTAGTATCTCATATAAGCTTCCATTGGGTGGATAGATGCTTGAATAGAAATACCGTCCTCTTTAATTAATTGATAAGTTTTACCATTATAGTTTATTTCTTTTTTTACTTCTGGTAAATAATCTTTAAAATAACTAAGTGGTGTACTTAAGTCCGGACGTGGTACTTTTATTCTTTGTTTTGGAGATATTTCTAGTCCATCACTTGTTTTTACATTGTAACTAACAACTAAAGTTATTGGATCAACAAGCTCATCTCCACTAGCTTTTTTTGATTTGAAGTTGCTTTTTCCACTATTTACATCTGCTGCTGCTGCAAACGGTGCTTGTGAAGTTGCAGTTAAAAGCAAAAAAAGCTGTTAATGCAACAGTCAAAGTTTTTTTGCAATTTATTCATAATATACTTTTTTTCCTCCTAATATTTTTTTTAGCATAATAATTGCTTTTAATATTATATATCAAATATCCCTAATTTGTCAAAAGAAATCCTCTTTATCCCTTTTATATTAGTTTTTTTCTAATATAAACATAATAGCAAAAGTAATTTTAATACCTGAAAAAAATATTTAATAATTTATTGTTGATAATGAATATCTATAATTTCTCTGTATTTTTTTAAAAGTATATTTGTGTATTATTTATAAATAGATCCCTCTTACAAAAAAACATAATATTTATAAAATACAAGTAAATAATGATATAATTGACCTAGAAAAATAAGAACCAGGAGTAATAGCTAATGAGTTTAGATTTATTTATTTTTTTGAAAAAAAGAGAAGAGATAAAAACTTCTCTAGATGTCCTGAGCTATCTAGAAGAATTTTCTCGATATAAAGAGGACAAAGACTATAATTCACTTGAAGGATGCTCTCCAGTTATAACTGCTTGGGCAAAAGAAATGTTTAAGCATTTCCCTCCTATGAACGGTGAATATGCATTACCTGATGAAATTGCTTTTTCATCTGAGGATATCGAGGATCATTTAACTGACTATACTTTAGGAAAACATGGTGCTATATGTTCATTTTCTTATAATGTTATAGATGATGCATTGGATTTTCTTTTAGATATATTTGATGAGTATAATATTGGCGTTTATGACTTCAATAATATTGATGATATTATAGGTTTTGATATCGAAATTTTAAAATATAAAACAGAGAGTACCAACATTACTCCATGTACTTGGAACGAAGTAGAAAATTCTATTTATACCCTTGATAATCCAGAGAGAAAGTCAGCATATCTATCACTATGGTTTGATATTAACGAAAAAAACAGTAGTTTTTCTTCAATGCGCTCCAATCTATAAAGAACCTAGCTTCTTTTTCTCGATTATTTAATAAGGATAAAAATAACTGAAATTAATGGTTATGCTCTTGAATTGAAAAAAATGATAAAAAAATATTTATCGAACAGTTATTCAAAAACAAGAAACAATTAAGAGAGATTATAAAAAGTTGGTGTTTTGATAGAAAACTACCTGATATAAGTAAATATAAAAAAGTATCAAACTTATAATTAATAAGCAAAAAAGACAGGAAAAAATTCTCCTGTCTTTTACTTATTATTAGTTACTTTTAATACTCTCTACATAGTATTTAGATTTTACATTTCCACCAGCGTACTGCTTATTATTAATTTTCAGTGTAATTGTTGAAATTTTTTTGTTTTTGTCATTTTTATCTACAACATTAATCTTAATTTTATCACCTTCAACTACCCATTTATTTTGTGACTCAACTTCTTGCGGGTGATTATTGCCCATTATTCTTGTAGTAAATGCAATAACATTATCACCTTTATAATAATAGACCTCATCTTCCTTAGGTACTGCATTAGATTTTGCTGAGTTTCCATCTTTTTCACTAAAGTGTGATCCTTTTAGTAAGTTAATCGCTTCTTCTTTAGTGTATGTTTTTTTGAAGTGACTGCATTGATAGCATCTAAGTAATCTGCACTAGATACCGTAAATAATGTTTCTCCATTTGCAGCTTTTGTTGTTTTAATTTTTGATTGAGTAAGCCAGTGAAGTAAGTTTGTTTGAGATGATAATCTAGATACATCATTGCCTGAAACACCTACTATGTCTACTAATTTTTTTGCTGCAGCAAAAATCATGATTACCTGTTTTTTTACCGTTTGCGTATTATTATTACTTTCACTATTTACGCTGTTGTTATCATTGTTATTATTTCCGTTATTACCAGTGTTTTCACTATTATCTTTGTTTTCTGTAGTTTCTGTAGTATTTTGTTCTTTATTTGTATTGTTATCTTCTTCCTTTTTCTGTTCTGAAGAGTTATTTGATTGTTCTGTTTTTTTATTGTCATCTTCTTTGTTTTTTACATTTCCTTTTGTTGCACAACCAGTTATTATTAAAGCACCCGTTGCAAGCAAAGCTAATAGTTTCTTGTTCATATTTCTGACCTCCATTTATTAGTTCCCTTTATTATACCATATTTGGATACAAAAATAGACTCTAAAAACTTTTTTGTTTTAGAGTCTATTGTTCTTAATCTTTTAAAATTATCTCATACCTTTATCGTATGGTACTCCAAGAGCTTCTGGTGTAGAAGTTTTCTTAGAAAATACGATAAGTGCAATAATTGTTGCTACGAATGGGAACATATTCCAGAACGATACCGGAATTGGTAAATCTGGTGCTAAAATAGATACTTTTTCAGCAAATACTTTTGTTCCACCGAAGAACAGTGATGCTAAAGTAATTGTAATTGGGTTATATTTACCAAAGATAAGTGCAGCTAATGCTAAGTATCCAAATCCGTATACTGTGATTGCTGCGTTGAACCCTTGGCTGAATGTAGTAGCGATGATTGCTCCTGCTAATCCTGCTAAACATCCTGAGATAAATACCCCAATGTAACGATATTTAAATACATTTAATCCTAATGAATCACTTGCTTGTGGGTTTTCCCCTACAGAACGTAATCTTAATCCAAATGGACGTTTATAGATAACGTAGTAAGTAACACAAACTAGGATAATAGCTATAATGATCGTTGGATAAACTGTGAAATTACCAAGTATTGTATATCTTGGGAATCCACTAGCTAATAATAATTCATAAGTTCCGTTAAAGTGGTTTACTAAGAATAATGCGATAGCTGGTGTAATTAAGTTAATCGCTGTACCTGAGATTACTTGGTCAGCTTTTAAGTTAATACTGATAAATGCGTGAATTAATGAAAGAAGTCCTCCACACGCTGTTGCCGCTAATAAGCAAAGTACTAATTGACCAAATGTGGGTGCTCCATCAAATGCACTAAGAGCTATGAAAGAAGCAACAAATGAACCGAAAATTACGAAACCATCAAGCGCAATATTTACAACCCCACTCTTTTCAGAATAAAAACCACCTATTGCTGCGATAAGTATAGGTACTGTATATTGCAACATTGAGTCTAATAGTGATAATATTGTATCCATCTATTTATCTCCTTTCTTTTTACTGCTTGCTGCTTTTTTAGAGAATTTGAAATCAAAGATTGATTTAGCAGCTACAAATAGAACGATTAATCCGATTAAAATATTTGCGATATCTTTTGGAATACCAACAAATGATAATTGAGGTGTTAATACACCTAAGAATCCAAATAGTAATGCTCCTAGTAATGAACCTAGAGCTGTATTAGCACCAATAAGTGCTACGGCGATACCCATGTATCCATATCCTTGGAATGTAGAACCTGCTACTACTTGTCCAACCGGCCCCATGTTGTAAAGAGCTCCACCTAGACCAGCAAATGCACCAGAAATAGCCATAGATAAGATTGTATTTCTATTAACTTTCATACCAACGAATTTAGATGCATTTGCGTTATAACCTACAGAACGTAGTTCGTAACCAAATACTGTTTTTTCCATAACGATATAGAAAATAATTACTCCAAAAATTGCAAAGAATAAATCTGTACCTAAACGGTGGTTACTAAAGATTCCTTCGATAAGACTATTTTGTAAATATCCTGTACCATCTTCTGCAACGATTGGTTTAGAAATAATATCATTTGTTCCTTTAATAAATTTAGGAACAGCGAATTGTACGAAGTATAATGCTGTATAGTTTAACATAATTGTTACAACTACTTCACTGATATTAAATTTAGCTTTTAAATAACCAGCGATACCAGCCCAAATACCACCTACAATAATACCTGCTAGGATAGAACAAATTAATACTAAGTAAATTCATCCCTTCCATTTTGATAGCAACAAGACCTGCAAAAAGACCACCCATAATAAATTGTCCTTCTGCACCAATGTTGAATAACCCTGTTCTAAATGCAAAGGCTACTGATAAACCTGTACAAATAAGTGGAATTGTCGATACAAAAATTTCTGCTATACTGTTTGAATCAGAAAAAATGTCTCCAATAACACTTAAAACATCTTCTGGCGACGCTCCAATTGCCGAAATAAGAATTGCTCCTATAATAAACGAAGCTAATATTGGTAGCACCGCATTAGTTAAAACTTTTTTTAACATACGCTCTCCTCTCTACTTCTTAACCCCGGCCATTAGAAGACCTAGTTGTTCTTTAGTTACATTTTCATCATTATCTACGACATCAATTATATTACCATTGTGAATAACAGCTATTCTGTCAGATAATGTTAGAATTTCATCTAAATCGTATGAGATTAATAATACTCCATTACCTTTATCACGGTAATTGATTAACATTTTATGAATACCATTTATCGCACCAACATCAAGTCCACGTGTAGGTTGTGTTGATACTAATAATTTTGGATCTAATTCTAATGCACGTCCGATAATAAGTTTTTTTGTTGGTTACCACCACTCATACTACGAGCAGCAATTTTTTTCGTCACCAGCTTTTACGCACATCATATTTTTTTCACAAAGCTCTTTAGCAAATTTAGAGATTGCTGGTTTTTTTCAAGAATCCACGTGAAGAAAAATTTCTCTGTATAGTAGTTTTTCTAATACTGAGTTTTCTTCAACACTGAAATCAAGAACTAATCCATCTTTGTGTCTGTCTTCTGCAATAATTTCAAGACCTAATTCTTTACGTTTTGCTGTTGGAACTCCAGCAAGATCTTTTCCATCAAAGACAATTTTTCCTTTAGTTTCTTTTAATAGAGCATTTAGTACTTCAACAAATTGTTGTTGACCGTTACCATCAACCCCAGCAATACCAAGGATTTCTCTTTCACGAACATCTAAGTTGAAGTCAGAAAGTATATCTTTTTTCTCTTCAGTATCTGCATAAAGACCAGATACTTCTAATATTTTTTTCTTACCTTCTCTAGAACGTTCATATTTAATAATTTCTAGATCTTTACCAATCATAAGGCTTGCAAGTTTTTCTTTTGTTGTGTCTGCTACTTCTACAGTTCCGAAGTATTCACCACGACGAATAATACTACAACGATCAGCTACAGCCATAATCTCGTTAAGTTTATGAGTGATTAATAAGATAGTTTTTCCCTTCTGCTTGAAGATTCTTAAGAATTGCTAAAAAAACTCTTTAATTTCAGCAGGAGTTAAAAACCGCTGTAGGTTCGTCAAAGATAAGAATATTAGCATCTCTATATAACATTTTTAGAATTTCTACCCTTTGTTGCATCCCAACTGTAATATCACCTACTAAGGCTTTCGGGTCTACTTCTAATCCATATTTTTTAGATAGTTCTGTAATTTTTTTAGCAGCAGAATCTAAATCGATTTTTCCGCCTTTTACTTCTTCCATTCCTAAGATTATATTCTCAGCAACAGTGAAGTTTTTAATTAATTTAAAGTGTTGGTGAACCATACCGATCCCAAGCTGATTAGCATGTTTAGGATCTTTAATGTCAACTTCTTTCCCATCTAATTTAATGACACCCTCTTCTTGATGGTACATACCAAAAAGAACGGACATCAACGTAGATTTACCAGCACCATTTTCACCAAGCAATGCATGAACTTCGTTCTTTTTCACCTGAATAGTAATGTCTTTATTTGCGTAGAAGTCACCAAACTTTTTAGTTATGTTTAGCATTTCTATAGCGTACATATATTTACCTCTCTTTTGTATATTGTTACTTATCTATTATAATATATTTTTGCAATCTAGTATAGCATTTTAGTACGATTCTGTTAATTAATTTTATATTATTTATCAATATTATAATTATAAAAAAATTAAAACTATAAAAAAACTGCATAATATCATTATGTTTTTCATAGTTATTTCCAAAAATTTTTTTAAAAGCTTAATATTGTAGAAAAATTTTTTTTAATTATTCACATTTTAAAAAAATAATAATTATGTTTTGCGAATTTATAGCACTGCTTAAAAATTTTTTTCAATAAAAAAAGGCCTAGTATAATACTAGACCTTTTTTTTGAATTATAATTTTAAAAAAATTATAGTTCACCTTCGATATTTGCTTTATCTGTTACTTTATCTGCTTCAGGAGCTACAGTTGCTTTACCAGATTTAAGTGATTCTACAACTTCTTTAATTTTTTTGTTGATATCACTGCTTAAGTTTGGATTTTCAGCAGGTAGACCTACACCATCTTCTTTGATAGTGAATACTTTAGCTTTTCCACCTTCGAATTTACCAGATTTGATAGCATCTAATACTTGAGTTACTGCAACATCGATACGTTTAACAGCAGATGTTAAGATTACAGATTTTTCTACATCTTTTCCATCTTTATCTTTAGCTTTGAATACACCTTCAGAATATTGGTCTTTATCTACACCAACGATCCAGTGTTTGATTTCTCCGCTTTCTTTAAGATCTTTAGTAGCTCTTTCTTGTGCTTCTTTGATTGAACCACTTCCAGTTCCACCAGCTGCTACGAAGATAACATCAGCTCCAGCATCATACATAGTTGCTGCTAAAGTTTTACCTTTGTTAGTATCGTTGAATGATCCACTGTAGTTGTATACGATTTTGATGTCTTTGTTAGCAGCTTTAGCTCCTTGAACAAATCCTACACCAAATTTAACTACTGCAGGGATTTTTAGCTCCACCGATAAATCCAACTTTACCAGTTTTTTTGATTGTAAAAGCTGCTGCATATCCAGCTAAGTATCCTGCTTCGTGTTCAGCAAATGTAATAGATTCAACGTTTTTTTGTTATCTACAGTTCCATCGATGAAGATGAATTTTTTTATCTGCAAATGATTCTGCAACTTTTTGGTAATTCTTTTTTTCGAAATAGAATCCTGCTAATGAAATAACATCAGCTGCTTTAGCTGCATTTTTGTAAGTTAGCTGCGATATCACTTTGGTTTTTTTAGTTTCGATTGGGTTTAATGCTTTACCACCGTTTTTTTATCTACCCAAGCTTTTAACAGCTTCTACGTTACTTTGGTTGAAACTTTTATCTTTTGCTCCACCTTCGTCAGTAACTACTCCGATTTTTAAATCAGATTTTGAAGATGAATCTTCTTTTTTTCTCAGTTTTTAGAAGAACATCCAACAAAGATAAGTGCTGCTGATAAAAATAACAGCGATTAATGAAAAATATCTTTTTCATAAACAAATAATCTCCTTTATTTATTTTTTTGTATATTGTTTATACCTAAATAATACCACATAATTGTATAAATATCAACATTTTATTACTTTTTTTAAAAAAATATTTTTTTATCATTGTTCGTATTAAGCGAAATTTAAGCGTATTTTTTTATTTAGTTATAAAGAGAATGTTCACTTTTTGCAATCTTATATATACATATACAGATAGAATTAAAAGCATTTTCATAACTATAATTTATACTATTTATTTTATTAATACACATTTTTTTGATGTTCTTTTCAAAAAAATACTTTTGACATAATAAAAAAAGTCTCACTAAATTTCTTTAGCAAGACTTTTTATTATAATTATAGTTCACCTTCTAAATTAGTAACTAATCCTTTTGCTTTTAGCTCATCACCAGTTCCTACTACTTCTACCTTACCTGATTTAAGTTCTTCAATAGCTTTATCAATTTTAGTTTTATTGTCATCACTTAGGTTTGGATTATCTTTTGGTAGCCCTACACCATTTTCTTTAATACCGAAGATATGTTCACCTTTTTCAAATTTATTTTCTTTGATTTCATTTAAGATTTTTGTTACTGCTACTTCGATATTTTTAACAGCTGATGTTAAGATTACAGATTTTTGGTATTCTTTTCCACCTTTATCTTTTCCTTTGAAAATACCTTCTTCGTATTGGTCTTTATCTACACCAACAACCCAGTGTTTAATTTCTCCGTCTTTAGACATATCAAGGTTACCACGTTCTTTTGCTTCTGAGATAACACCATTACCTGTATTACCTGCCGCTACAAAGATTACATCTGCACCTGAATCATACATAGTAGCTGCTAATGTTTTACCTTTATTTGTATCTGAGAATGTTCCACTGTAGTTGTACATGATTTTAATATCACTCTTAGCTGCTTTAGCACCTTGAACAAATCCAATTCCAAATCTTTCTACAGGTGGAATTTTAGTTCCTCCGATAAATCCAACTTTACCAGTTTTAGATTGTAATGCAGCTGCATAACCAGCTAGGTACCCTGCTTCTTGCTCTTTAAAGATAAGTGACGCTATATTTGGTGCATCAACAAAAGTATCAACATACATGAATTTTTTATCTTTATATTGTTCGGCAACTTTTGGTAATTCTTTTTCGAATTCATATCCTGCTAAAGAAATGATATCTGAAACTTTTGAAGCATTTTGAAGGTTTGCAGCCAAATCAGATTGGTTTTTTGATTCAACAACAACTGGATCTTTTGCTCCATTTGCCTTTGCCCATGCTTGTATAGCTTCTACGTTTGCTTGGTTGAAGCTTTTATCTTTAGCTCCACCTTCACCGGTAACAACCCCTATTTTGTAGGAACTTTTTTCTTCAGTATTTGATTCTGATTTATTTTTTTTAGAAGAACATCCTACTACAATTAATGATAATGCAAGTAACATTGCAATAATAGTACGTAACTTTCTCATAATGACCTCCTATTTTTATGTACTAAGAACACAATAACACATTTTTTTAAACCGATTTCAATATTTTTTTTACTATATTATTACAAAAAAACTTAAATTTATTAAACATTTTTAACAATTAAATATATAAAAAAGTGTTAAATTTATATATTTCCTTAATTTTTTATGATATAATTGAATTGATTAAAGCATTTTCAGGAGGATTTATTTATGACTTATTATGAAAATATTGTGGAAACTGCGAATTATATTAAGAAGTATTTCAATGAGCCAATTGATTACGCAGTTGTCCTAGGAAGTGGAATTACATTAGAACTTGAAGAACAACAAGAGCTTGGTTACGAGGCTATTCCTCTTTTCCCAGGAAATAAACGTTCAAACCATGTTAAAGGACATGCAAATAAACTTACTTTCGGAAAAATTTCAGGTAAAAATGTCCTTGTACTAAATGGTAGACTTCACTATTATGAAGGATACAAAATGAAAGAAGTTGCATTTATGACTTATGTTGTAAAATTCTTAGGTGCCAAAGGATTATTTATTACTAACGCTTGTGGCGCTATTAACACTAACTTTACTGAAGGAGATATCGTTTGTCTAGATGATTTCATCTCTCTAGTAAGTAATAATCCTCTAATGGGAGAAAACGATCCACGCCTTGGTGAGAGATTTGTTGATATGACTATTCCATTTAATCCATATTTAGTAGATAATCTTTTATCATCTGCTGAAAAGCTAGATATCAAATTACACCGTGGTGTTTATGGATTCTTCCAAGGTCCATACTTTGAAACACGTGCAGAAATACAAGCATTTAAAACTATGGGATGTGACTTAGTTGGTATGTCAACTGTTCCTGAAGTCATTGCAGCTAACCACGCTGGACTTCCTGTTGCTGTATTAGCCTGCGCTACTAACATGGCAACTGGTATTCAAGAGAAAAAACATGACCATGAGCATGTATTAAAAACAGCTCAAAAAAATAAGCGTAAACCTTAAAAAAACTTACTTATTGAAACACTTAAAAACTTAGACTAAGGAGTGATTACTGATGGAAAAAACAATTTTTGAAAAAATTATCGATGGTGAAATTCCAAGTTATAAAATATATGAGGATGAACATGTATATAGCTTTCTAGATGTTTTCCCAATAACTAAGGGACACACACTTGTAATTCCTAAAAAACATAGCCGTAATATTTTTGATTGTGATCCTGAAACTGCTGCAAACATTGGTAGAGTTTTACCTAAGATTGCTAATGCTGTAAAAAGAAGCTTATGGATGCGATGGTGTTAATATTTTTCCAAAAATAACGAAGAATATGCTGGACAAAGCGTCTTCCACTTACACTTCCATATAGTTCCTCGTTATAAAGATAAAGATATTAATTTCGATAATTTAGAAGTTAAATGGCCTCCACAAAAAGTTGAGCCTTCTGAATTCGAAGAAATTCAAAAAAATATTACTAAGAACCTATAATTATAAAAAAGAAAGAAGCAACGATTTAAATTATATCGTTGCTTCTTTTTAAATATTATTATTTATCTTCTTTTTGTTGCAAATAGAGATACAATTGAATCTAATGTAGTTCTTGGTTTAGCATGTTTTTTTCTCTACATCTTCAATTTCATCATCAATATTATCAACCTTATTAATTAAATTTTTCATTAGCATCTCTTATTTTTTTCTTCAGCTAATTCTTCAACATCTTCTACTTTTTCTTTGATATCTTCAAATTTTTTTCTTTAGCTACTTCTTTAAATCCTTTTTTTCTTGTACTTCTTCTTTAAAGTCAACTGCAGATTCTTTAAATTCTTCAGCTTTTTTTCTACAGCACCTTCTTTGAAATCAACTGCTTTTTTTCTTCTACTTTTTTTCTTTGAAGCTTCCCATATTATCTTTGAAGCCTTCTACTCTTTCTGCAACTCTTTCTCTGAATCCTTTTTCTTCTACTTCTTCTTTAAAGTCTTCTACTTTTTCTTGAGCTGCTTCTTTTTGCATCTTCTACTTTCTCTTCGAAGTCTTCTACTTTTTCTTGAGCCGCTTCTTTTTGCTTCTTCTACTTTCTCTTCGAAGTCTTCTGCTTTTTCTTCTGCTACTTCTTTAGCATCTTCTACTTTTTCTTGAGCCGCTTCTTTTACTTCTTCTACTTTCTCTTCGAAGTCTTCTGCTTTTTCTTCTGCTACTTCTTTAGCATCTTTTACTTTTTTTCTTTAAAGTCTTCTGCTTTTTCTTCTGCTACTTCTTTAGCATCTTCTACTTTTTCATGAGCTGCTTCTTTTGTTTCTTCTACTTTCTCTTCGAAGTCTTCAGCTTTTTCTTCTGCCACTTCTTTTGCATCTTCTACTTTTTCTTCAAAGTCTTCCGCTTTTTCTTGAGCTGCTTCTTTCGCTTCTTCTACTTTCTCTTCGAAGTTTTCTGCTTTTTCTTGAGCTACTTCTTTAGCATCTTCTAGTTTTTCGTGAGCTTCTTCTTTTGCTTCTTCCACGTTTTCTTCAGCTTCTTCTTTTAGAGGGATAAAAGTTTCTTCTTTTACCTCATTATATCCTGCAGTTACTTGCTCTAGCTTTTCTTTAGCTATGTCTTCACCTTCACGATTTATTTCTTGAGCTTCTGGTTTAATTAAATCATTAACTTTTTCTAATCCTAAATCAATATTTTCTTTTAAAATATCTTTATGTTTTTCTAATTCTTTAGGATTTTTATAATAATATGTACCTACCGCACTTGCTGCTAATAATGCTATACCTTTTAAAAATTTACCCATGATTTTGTCCTCCTAATATGTTTATTATCATAATGATTTTATCAAAAAAATAATTTTTACTTGTAAAAGAATTTGAGAGCGTTGAAGAGTAACTATTCACACAAATAAAAACTAACTTTTAATTTAAAAGTTAGTCCTTATTTTTTATTTTAAATGTTTAACCCTTGCTACTATTTCTTTATGACGTCCTTTTATCATAGGTCTAGCTTGAGGGTTTCCTAAATAACCGCAAGTTCTTTTTACTACATCGCAGCTTTTTGGATCATTGTTTCCACATTCTGGGCATTTAAATCCTCGTTTCGTAGGTTCAAATTCTCCTTCAAAACCACATTTATAGCAACGATCTATTGGTGTATTTGTTCCTAAGTAACCAACTTTATCATATGCATAATCCCAAACCGCTTCTAAAGCTTTTGGATTTTGTTTTAGCACTGGATATTCACAATAATGAATAAATCCACCGCTAGCATAATATGGATAATCTTTTTCAAAATCTAATTTTTCAAATGGAGTTGGATTTTTTCTAACATCATAGTGATATGAGTTTGTATAGTACTCTTTATCTGTAACATTTTCTACTATTCCAAATTTTTCTGTATCCATACGACAGAATCTGTCAGTTAACGATTCACTTGGAGTTGAGTAAATACTATACCAGTAATCTCCATCTTTAGTCCATTTATCTACATTTTCTTTCATATATTTCATAATATCTAATGTAAATTGTTTAGCTTCAGGATTTTTCTCCCAGTCTCCTCCGTAGAAGACACTAGCTACTTCATATAGTCCAATATATCCAAGTGATAATGTCGCACGTTGTTTGTCAAATAGTTGTTTAACTCTATCATCTTTTTTCAATCTCTTACCAAAAGCACCGTGCATATAAAGTATAGGCGCATTTTGTGGTTTTGCTTCTCCACAACGTTTCGCTCTATAGTCTAGGGCATCTTTACAAATTTCTAATCTTTCTTTGAAAATATTCCAAAATTCTTCTTTATTTCCTTCAGACTCTAACGCTATTCTTGGTAGATTTAGAGTTACTACTCCTAGGTTCATACGTCCACTTTCAACTAATTCACCAGCTTCGTTTCTCCATGCTGGTAAGAACGATCTACAACCCATAGGAGTTTTACAACTACCTGTTATTTTTACTAAAGTATCATACATTAATACATCAGGATACATTCTTTGAGTAGCACATTTTAGAGCTAATTCTTTAACATCGTAGTTTGGATCAGTCGGTTTTTAAGTTTAAACCATCTTTTTATTACAAAAAAATCAATTTAGGGAAAAATTGCTGTTCTTTTTCTCTTTTCCTAAACCTTGTATTCTTACTTTTAAAATAGCTTTTTGAATTTCTTTTTCAAATAATCCTTCACCTAATCCAAAACCTAATGATGTAAATGGTGTTTGCCCTTGAGATGAATATAAAGTATTAATCTCATATTCTAAAGATTGCATCGCATCATAAATATCTTTTTTAGTTTTTTCTAAAGCAAATTTTTCTTGTTTATCTTCTCCGTCAATCCATTCTCTTGCAGTTTTTAAGTTTTTCTCATAGTTTAACTGTGCAAAAAGGAGCTAAAAACTTCATCTATTCTATCCGCACTACATCCACCGTATTGACTAGAAGCAACATTAGCTATAATTTGAGCCATTTGCGCTGTTGCTGTTTGAATACTTTTAGGACTATCTACATCTGCATTACCGATTTTAAATCCTTTAGTTAACATTTCTTTAAAATCAATTAGACAGCAGTTAGTAAGTGGTTGATATGGAGAATAATCAAGATCATGGTAGTGAATATCTCCTTTTTGATGTGCATTAGCAACGTGTGATGGTAGCATTTTTAACCCGATTGCTTTTGCCACTATTCCACTTGTTAAATCTCTATGCGTATTAAATACTAAACTGTCTTTATTCGCATTTTCATTAACTACATTTTCATCACGATTAACTAACTTCTCAATCGCTATATTGATATCTAAACTATGTTCACGTTCAATATCTCTTTTACTTCTATAGCCAACATACTCTTCATAAATAGCTTCTTCACCTGATGTTAATAAAGTATGCTCAACAATATTTTGTACTTCATATATTTTAATATTATCTTTAAATCTATTAGAAATTTCTAAAATTACTTTGTCTACTATATTGTCAATATTTACACTATGTTTTTCTCCAAATACTTTAAATACAGCTTTTTCGATGGCCTTATAGATTTTGTCAGGGTCAAACTTTACAACGCGACCATCTCTTTTTATTACTAATAGATTTTTAATAAGCATATCTGCTTTTTTTTGTGAATACGAATAAAAACTAGCTTTTTGCATTTTCCCCCACCTCATTTATAACTCTTTACTTTAATAATATTTTTTAAACATAACTAACTACTATATTATCGCAAATAAAAGCCCTTGTCTAGGGTGAATATTTCCCGGAAATTTAAAAAGGTTATATCCTAGCCTTTTGTAGCAATTGTGAATTTTTTGTGAGTTGCTGTTTCTAAGACGATATTCTCTAATCATTATTATACCAGCGTTTTTATTGGTTAATTATTAAAGCTGTTTAAATTTTTTTAAAAAACTTTTTTTAACTATAACAGCCCTTAATAGCCTTTTTAAATTCAAAGATTAAAAATGAAATTCAAAAATGTTTCCTTCCTTATAAAAAAATTTTTGTTCTTTCAACTTAAACTATATTTTTAGGAAACTCCTCTATCATTAGACTGAGAAAGTATATAAAGTGAGAAAGAATATGAAAAAAACACAAATTGAAAAATTAACTGATCAATTATTTTCTATGGAAAATAATCAACCAAACCTTATCAGTGAACTTCAACCTTTCGTTGAATTATTTATGCATTATGAATGTGCTATGCTTGAAATAGAAACAAAACTTAATGTTTTTGATAAGGAATTCTCTCTTCATGGAGAGAGCAACCCAATTGAGTCTATATCAACGCGTTTAAAAACGCCTATGAGCTTAATGAACAAACTTCAGCGCCTAGATCTACCTTTTGATCTTGAAACGATTAAAGAGAATATTTATGACGTTGCTGGTGTTCGTGTTATTTGCTCATTTAGAAATGATGTCTATAAGCTTGTAGATGCTCTTAAACAACAAGATGACCTTACTGTTATAGCAGAAAAAGACTATATAAAGAATAATAAACAAAATGGTTATAGAAGTTATCACCTTATTGTTAAAGTACCAATCTTTTTATCTGATAAAGTTGAACACATGGCTGTGGAAGTGCAATTTAGAACTATAGCTATGGACTTCTGGGCAAGTTTAGAACATAAACTTCGTTACAAAAAGAACCTAAGTGCTGAAAAAGAAGCCGAAATAGAAAGAAGACTACTTCTTTGTGCGGAGATAAGTTCTAAATTAGATAATCAGATGCAAAAAGTAAAAGAGATAATAGAAGATGATACCGAATTCTTATAAGACAACAAAACCCTTAAAAGTTATAAACTTTTAGGGGTTTATTATTTTCTGTGGAAATTAAGAAAAGGTGAGTTACAGTCATAAAGACGTAACTCACCATATAATGGACTAAGAAAGCAATCCTACTTCTTTTAATACTTCTTCTGCTTGTAATTTTTTATCCGTATTAACTAGAACTATCGGTCCTGTGCAGCCCATTCCGCTTTCTGCATATATACCTCGTTTCCATAGTTCTTTCGTTGCATCTTCTAAATCCATTATATCTACTCCCGCAATTTGAGCTGTTACTATTTCTTTTTCAGGAGCTTTAACTTCTTCAGATTGAGAAGTTTCTTTCTTTTCTTTTAGTTTATTTAATAAAGCATCTAAGTTTGCTTCTTTTGCTTTTCCGTATTCTTTCTTGCTAATTCATTAACCTCCCCTACAGCTATTTCATAAGCATATTTTAATGAGTTAGCTACTACAGGCGCCCCAGAAGCACGTGATAAGATTAAGATTCTTCTATCATAATCTTCTCCTACACCTGGTCCATAACCATAACCTTGTGCTTCATAATCTCCACCTGTATTAAATGCTGAGAATACTTTCATAAATAGGTTCCCTGTCAATGAATCAACAACCATTACATCTGGTGTTGCCATTAGTAAGTCATTTCCTCTCATAACCGCTCCGCCATCTGCTCTTTGAGATGTTGCAAATTCAAAGTCATATCCACTATCTTTTAATTCTATCAATATTTTCTCTACTTGTCTTGCACCTTCGATATTAGCGATACCTACTGTTGGTTTTTCTATTCCTAATGATTTAGCTGTTGCTATACCGTAAATAGTATTTTTAATCATACCTTCTACTCTGTTAGTAGAAGAAGTACCTGTTGTAGTCGCTAATAACATCTCTTTTCCACGAGATGGCGTAACTACTCTTCCTACTGTTGATACACCAATAGGAAAGTTATAGTGCATAGTTACACAAGCTGCAATTTCCCCTTTATCAAGTAGATCTTCCATAATTTTATGTGCTTCTTCTTCATTTTCTGTTTCATAAGACTCAAAACCTTCTTGACCTTGACCTATTAAAACTATATCAAATAAAGAATTTTTCGCTAATGTGGCTCCTTGAAGTAAATTATCTACTCCATGCTCGCTCCCCAAAGTAGTTAATCCTACTTTAACTTTTTTACCAAAATTTCCCGTTTCAATCGCATCTGCTACTTCTAGTAATACTTTTGATATAATTTTTTTACTCATAGTACCACCCCTATTCATTAAGCATTTCTTGTGCGATATTTCTCATTGATTCGGCAATAATTTTTCTAATTTCTTCACTAGAAGTGCTATCTTTTTCTTCTAATACTCCACTATTACGTTCTATTACTACTGATACACCGTCAAATAAGTTAGTCATTCTTCCTAGGAATAGACTTCCTTTACCAACGATCATTGCTCTATTTTTATCACCAGTTGTTAAGTCATCTACTAAGAAACCTACATATGGTACACCTGAAGGAATGTGCCCTTGTGTTGGAGCCCATCCTGGTAATCCTTTTTCTTCAATAAATGATTTAAGTGATTTTTTATCAATATCACCTTTCATAGCAGCTAAGGCACCAATCATTTTATAGTTAGATTCTGGCACGTTCCCTGCACCTGCTGCTTTTGTGATATCTGGGTTTTGCATCTCTACTGAGAAGACATCTACATCAGTGATTTTTAGGTTTGCTTTTTCCAATGGTTTAGCAACTAACGCTCCCATAACAGCTTGAGGTGAAGATCCTGTTCCTACGTCATGTTTACCAACTAAGTCTGTACGAATAATTGGATTTTTACCATCATTTTCTGAAATCACAACAGCAAAGCCACCTACTACGTCTTCTAAGACAGGAAGTCCTTTTTTAACGTGATCTTTTGCATTCATTCCAAGTTTTGCACTAGCACCACCTGCTACCACAAGAACATTTTTGTATACTCCTGCTTAACTAATGCTGATGCATTGATTAAAGCGTGTGTAGGAGCTGCACAGAAACCACGAAGGTCTGAACCTGTAGCATTAGTTAATCCTACTACTTCTGCTATAGCTTTAGCGAAGTTGCCTCCACCACGTTGGTTAATATCACCACATGCTTCTTCAGAACATTCAACTACGTAATCAATTTCTTCTGGTTTTACACCTGTTGCTCTAAGAGCTTCAAGTGCTGAAATTACTCCAGATGCTTTAACTACTAAGTTTTCAAAGATAACATGAGCGTTTAAGTTAACATCGACATCATGTGCTTTTTTTACGTATCCTACTACTTCTCCATTATGTAATAATGGTTCGTAATCATCTTCTTTATCACTAATGTCGCTTCCTTCTAATTTATCAAAATAAGGAGCTAGCTCTTTGAAATTATCCTCTATTTTTGGACGTACTGATGCAATAAAACTTTCTGAAAGTTTTACTAAATCAAATGCATCACATATTTTCATTAGAGCTAAGAACTCATCTTGTGGAACTATTTGACCAAATTTACCATGGCGTTTCCCTTGTTCATCTTTTATATCATACCAAGGCATTGGATATGATTTTAATTCTTCTGGTGTTTTATTCCCAATATAAACTTGGTTTTGGTAAATAGTTTACTACTTCTTCATATGAACGAATGTGTTTACCTACTTCTGCTAAAAATTCTGATTCTGGATGTGTTACTCGCTCAATACTGCAAGTAGATCCATTTTGTTCTATCATATCTGGTGTATGAACAAGAATATATCCTGCCCCTTTAAATACTGGATAACTCATCGTTACTTGTTGCTTGGGATACAATAAGTACCCCAAGCTCCCCCTTCTTTTTTATTTTTTATTCAAACACTGTTTGACCATCAACCTCAACAGTTAATGCATGCAATGCTTTGTCTACTAGACCTCTACGTAATTTTTTCTCTTCATCGTGATCTAATTTAGGATCTCCAAGTGGGTGAGGTATAGCGATTGTAGGAACGATTCTGTTTGCTCCTACTGTTAGAGAAATTGGAACTACTGTACACATATGTACTACAGGAATACCAGCTCTCTCTATTTCTTTTACTAACGTTGCACCGCAACGTGTACAAGTACCTCAAGTTGAAGTTAGAACAACAGCATCTACACCATCTGCCACTAATTTTTGAGCAAATTCACTAGCGAATGCTACTGCATTAGCAACAGCAGTTCCGTTACCTACTGTAGTATAGAATTTTTCATGTAATGATCCAATTACTCCCTCTTTTACTAAATCTCTCATTACATCAACTGGTAATACACGGTCTGCATCTTCATTAGCATAAACTGGGTCGTATCCACCATGTGCTGTTTCGTGAGTTTCAGCTGTTAAATCATCAAAACCTTCTAAGCTATATTCTCCATATTTTGAAGCAGATGATGATTCGATATGATCAGGGTTTCCTTTAGGAACAATTCCTCCAGATGTAACTAAAGCAATTTTAGCTTTACTTAAGTCTTTAACAGCTGGATTTGGTTCAACTCTGTCAAAGTTAGGCATTGGATATTCTGTTTCGAATTCTTCACCTTTAATTTTTTTCACAAGCATTTCTACTGCACGTTCAGAACCACGAGTTTCACTGAAGAAGTTTACACGAAGTCCACGTTGGTGATATCCTTCTTCTTTAGGAGATAAGATTTCTTCTCCTTTAGCTAATTTTGCAGCAAATTTTGCAAGTTTTGGTAATGCTTTTCTCATACCTGCAGCACTATCTGATGTTTCAAGAATATAAACATCTTTTCTGAACATGTCAGTACCAGGGTTTTCTTCATACATAGCTGTTACAGCTGGAATATGTAATTCATCTTGAACAGCTTTTGTTATTGTCCCTGCAGCTACCCCGTAACGCCCTGCATTAAAAGCTGGTCCTGCGATGAATAATTGAGGATCACACCCTTTAATCATCTCAAGAAGTTCTTTTTGAACACTTTCTAAGTTTTCATTGAAATAGCTATCTCCACAAACTACTGCAGCTACTACTTCAAAATCTTCTCCCAATTTCCCTTGTAATTGAGTACTAATTGGTGGTAATTCTTTTCTTAATTCAGGTGCTATATGAGCTTGTTCCTCTCCACCAACACCCGCAAAGAATTGGTTTATATAATGTACTACTCTTATTTTAGACATTGTTATTTCCCCCTACTTTTTTATTTGATTTTAAAAGTTATTCACCACGAACATCTTGCATTTCGCTAGCGATTTCATCAACTTCTAATACCATTTCCATCATTCCTACTTGGTCTTCGTAGATTTCTTCATCAATTTGAGATTTAATTTCATCTTCTACGATATGATATACAGCTAAGTTTAATTCCACACCTGCTAGTGGGCCTGCAAATGTTGGATCCCCTACTGTAACTGTTTCAGCTGCTAGACCAGCAGCTTCGGCTTCTGCAGCACCTAATAAAAACCACAAGATTTTCGTTACCGAATTTTTTTCGGCAGCTTCTTTAATACGTTTTTGGTTTTCTAGGTCCATAGCGCCGGCAGCCGTTCAGACAAAGCACTCAGTAGATGAGAATACTACCTCTACTCCTTCAATTGGTTTAACACATTCTTCAATAGCTAATCCTGGAATACCATCACGGTCCCCAATGATTATTACTTTTTTTTATTAACAAGACTAACCATTATCTTATTCCTCCTTGATAAACTTTATTAACTTTAAATTCTAGATTAGTAAGTTTTTGCACTTAGATATCCAAATCCAGTTTCATTAGTTGCTCCTGTGATTGCTTGGATTTCTACTTCTATTGTTCCATCTTCACGTAGAGAATCTTGGTGTCCACCAGCGATTACATCAACTACTTCAAGATGTCCGATAACTTTATCTAATTTTGGTAATACTACCAATTGGTTAGCATTTCCTCCAGTTACTACTGCATTAGCAGCAACGTCAGCATCAGCTAAACTTTGGCTTCCTCCATCACGTCCTGCATATTCATCAGTTACGATAACAGTTTTAATTTCTTCTGCTTCGATTTTTTTGCAGTTCATAATTAAGTCAGTGTCAGGGTTTCCGAATCCTTCTTGTGATACAATTACTGCATCTAAGTTTAGATAACGGCAAAGTTTTGCAGTCCAGTTAGAAGAACGTTCTTTATCCATTAAATAAACATTTTCATTAGTAATTATTACTCCTAAGAAGTTAATTTCTTTACCATGTTTTTTGTATAAATCTTCAATTACTCCATTATTTAAGTGAACGTATGTTGGGTTTTTATCACATGCAGATACACAGTTACCACTTACTATAGCTCCATCCATAATTTCTGTTGGATAAAGAATTGTTGGTACTATTTGTTTAGCATCTACACCATATACATATGTATCGTGTAATAATCCTTGTGTTTGTAACATGTACACATATCCTACTTTTGGTAGATCTGGATATTCAGCAATTTGTTCTAACAATGGTTTTGTTTCGTAAACATCAACTTCTTCTGGTTCTAGTTCACGAGCTAATTCTGCAATATATCTTGCAGCTTTGAATCCAATGTAACGAACAGCTTTCATGTTCATGTTGTTTAATTCCTTCAACAGGTTCTGCAATAACTACTAAGTTATTTGTTTTAGAAAATGGTGTATATTCAGCACCTAATCCCGTCATATCAATAATTCCTTCTTGGAATCCTACGATTTTACCTGTTGTTACTACCGCCATACCTTTAAGAGCAATTGTACGACCTTCCCCAACGGTATCCACTTTAGATAGGATACCAGGGAAGATACCACCACGTCCTTCAACTTTAACACGTGGTTCAATTACATCTTTTACCGGTGTGATACGAACACTTTCTCCCGGACGAGCAATTTCAAGATCAACAGAAGCAATTGCTTCATCTTCCCATACAGCTTTTATTAACTCTTCCTTATTAACATATAATACATTTGCCTCAATTTTTGATTCGTTAGCAAATTGTATGTCTTTGATATGAATCTTACCTAGTTCAAGACGCATACTAAATACCTCCCTATTATATTATTTTTTTTTAGTAATATTTTTTGATCATAGCTTCTATATTTGGAATAGTAGCATCATCTTTTGTTACTTCTTCAAGCTTACTACCATCTTTATATATAGCTAATGTTGGTAACCCTAGTACTTTTTGTTTAATCGCTAAGCGACGCGCTTTTGTAGTATCTAGTGATGTGAATTTAATTTTATCCCCATATTGTTCAGCTAATTTATGCACATCTGGCATTAAAGCTTTACAAGGTTCACATCCTTGGCTCCAAAAGTCTACAAAAACGTAACCTTCAGCTTCTAGTACTTCTTGTTCAAAAAGTTTCTTTTTGTTAGTTCTAACATGATCTTCTTCTCCTTTACTTATACTTGTAATATGTTTTTTTAAATAGATTATTACCGTTATTCAAATTTTTCTGCAATATATTTTTCTGCACGAATCGCTGCAACAGCTCCGTCAGATACCGCAGTTACTACTTGACGAATATCTTTAACACGACAATCTCCAGCCACATAAACACCTGGAACACTTGTGCGTGTGTCTTCTCCTGCTTTAATATATCCGTCTTCTGTCATTTCAACTTTTCCTTCAAAAAGTTTAGTTTGAGGAATATATCCGATAAAGAAGAATAATCCCATTGTTCCATCTTCTTCATCTGCTTCAATAACATATTCTTCTCCAGTTACTAAGTTTTTAAGCTTAATAGCTTCTAAGATACCATCACCAATTGCTTCAGTTACAACAGTATTTCCTAAAATTTCAATTTTTGGATTGTTTTTAGCTTTCTCTGCAGTTACTTTTTCACAACGAACATTTTCTCTACGATAAACAATTGTTACTTTACGAGCAAATTTAGTTAAGAATAAAGCTTCTTCTACAGCACTGTTTGCCCCACCTACTACATATACATCTAATCCTTCGAAAAAGTCTCCGTCACATGTAGCACAGTATGATATACCTTTACTTTCAAGCTCTCTGATACCTGGCGCATCTAATTTTCTAGGAGATGCTCCTGTTGCTATAATAACTGTTTTGGCTGTGTAATCTCCACTTACACATTTAACTACTTTAACATCACCAGTGAAGTCAACATCTAGAACTTCATCTTGTTTAATTTCAGCACCAAAACTTTTAGCTTGCTCAACCATACGAGCAGTTACTCTAGGTCCTGTTGGATCTTCTACCGCACCAGGATAGTTTTCAATCAAGTGAGTAATGGCTGCTTGTCCACCATTTTTTGATTTTTCTAATACTAATGTATTTAGTTTTGCACGTGATGCATATAGCGCAGCTGATAATCCTGCAGGCCCTGAACCTATAATTATTACATCATAATCTCTTGTCATAATTATTCTCCTTTATATTTTTATAGTATTCTTTTTATAGCGTTAGATATTAAATCATGATCAATAACACTGAAATCGTCCCTTACGCTTTCAGTCCAGTTTGGAACTCCCCTATTTTTTCTAAACTTTTCAAAAGTCCCTATAGCCTCTGATGCTAAGTTAACTGAATTTAAATCTAAGACATTTCCCTCTTTTATAACGACAGATCTATAGATTGTCTCATTAGGTTTGACACTTCCATAAAGTGGATGTGTAACCAATTCATAATTCCTATACACTAAATCTCTAACTTTTATTAATATATCTAGATAATCAGCATCATAATATTCAATATCTATATCCCTATATTTCCGATTTAAATTTAGGATTATTTGTTATTAATTTCATAGCACCCCTCCTTAAAAAAATAAAAACAGAAAGAAAGCTAGCTTTCTCTCTGTTGACTATATGCTTCAGAGTTCTGTCAAAATACAGTCCCTGTACCTGAGAATTTCATCGATAATCGCCAAATACCAATTTGTCCCTTCGGTGACTTATGTTCTCTCCTGTATTTTTCAATCAGATTTATATCTTATATAACTATTCTATAACAATTACATAATAATGGAAAGTATTTTCTGAAAAGGCTTACCGCTGTCTCTAAAATATATTTGTATTCTCATTTATAAAAAAAGTATATTTTTTTATCTCCCTATCTCTATTAGTAAACAAATATACTACTTAAAAATACAAATAACATTTTTTTCATTTCCAATTCTAAACTTTATAAAGTCCCTTATTGCCATACACCAAAAAAATCTATATAATTTTAGTGTTATTATTTAATTTTATTAGTTATTGATTATTATTTACATTTGCTATATACTTATATAATAATAACTTTTAGACATTGAGAGGGATATTTATGAGTAATACTAAAAAAAGTTTGATTGCAATTCTTATTTGCTATTTTTCTTGGGGGCTCTTCCCTATTTATTTTAAACTACTGAAAAGTATTGATGCATACGAAGTACTTTCACTGCGTGTTTTGTGTTCATTTATTTTTATGGTTTTTGTAGTATTAGTTGCCGCAAATAAAAAATTTATTTTTAACGAGATTAAAGAAGTTTGGAAAGATAAAAAAAGTTTTATTCTACTTATAGCAGCTTCTCTATTGATAACTGCTAACTGGTTAACTTATATTATCGCTGTAAATAGTAACCACGTTCTAGAAGCAAGTTTCGGTTACTACTTAAATCCAATAGTTACGATAATTTTAGCGGTAGTATTCCTAAAAGAAAAATTAACACGAGTACAAACAATCGCATGTTTATGTGTAGGAGCTTCTCTATTGTACTTATTTATTTCTTTAGGATCATTGCCTTGGATTTCTATTTTACTAGCTTTAACTTTTGGATTGTATAGTTTATGTAAAAAGAAAATCGTTCTTAGTCCTAAGCTAGTTTATTAGTGGAAACTGCCATAGTATCACCAATTGCACTTATTTACATGTGGTACTTAGGAACAAACAGCAATATTACGTTCCATACATATGGGACATCTACTTTAATATATGCATTATTATCAGGTGTAGTAACTGCGGTACCTCTTATGCTTTTTGCAAAAGGAGCTATTTATATTCCACTTTATTTACTAGGAATACTTCAATATCTACCACCTACAATGCAATTTTTTATAGGTATTTTTGTCTACGGGGAACAACTTAGTATCCAAAAACTTATTTCATTTATAATAATTTGGATTGCAGTTATTGTATTTTGTTATTCTGCAGTAACTTCAATGAAAAAACAAAGTTTAATAAATAAAAAGTCATCAAAAAAATAATTTGATGACTTTTTATTATTTGAACATAAAAAAAACGGAATTTAATTTTAAATTCCGTTTTTTCTTTTAAATATTAAGCTTCTTTTTTAGTACCTTGTTTAATCATAGAGATACCTGTTACGATAACAACTGCAATGATTACCCAAGTAAGTACTTCTAGTGGCATGCTCTTAACTAATGTGTAAGCTACAGTAACCCCTATAACTCCCCCAACAGTAATCGCTAGAGAACCAATTCTAGTATAGTTCCCTGCTCTAATAAACTCTGGAGAACCGATAGCCATTAATCCAGCACAAGATCCCATCATAATAGGGAATGCCACTAATGGGCTTAGTCCTAACATATAAACCATAGCCATACATGGTGCATATAGTCCAACACCAGCCATCATAAGAGCTCCAAGAATGAAGTTACCTACAACACCGATAATAAGTTTAATACCTGTTAAACCAACTGCTTCGTTACCAGAACCTAGAGCTTTTAACCAACCTAATTGACCTGAAGCCATTAAGAATGCTGTTACGATTAAACATACACCCATAACAAGTTGGATTTTTTTCTCAGGAAGTTTGTTTACGATTCTTGCTCCTACTAGTGCACCTACGATTGCAGATGCGATCATTGAGAATAAAGTAACACCTTCAACTTTAACCCCTGTTAAGAATAAGAAAGCTTCCATTAATACTGGCACTGTGTGCGCAACGTTTAATGTACCAGGGATTTTTTTATCTGTATCTAAAAATTTAGTAACTTTGAATAATAATGTTGTTGGTGCGAAACTTCCGATACCTAATGTATCGAAGAAGTCAGTTACTAATCCGATGAAGAATCCAAGAATTGGGTTTTCTTTTCCTAAATCATCTTTATGCTTAACTACGTCCATTACAAATGAAACTAAGAAGAATACTCCTCCAGCTCCTAATATTACTAATAATACCGTTAATAAATTCATATGTCTACACTCCTATCCTAATAAGAATCCGTAAGTTAATGAATCATCTGGATCATATACATAGTTACTGAATCCTAAGATGTATCCAGAACCAGTAATTTCTGGGATGATTGCATCAAAGTCGGCTAATTTTCTTTCTTCTACTATTCTACCTTTGAATAAAGTACCTAAGATACTTTCATATACGAATGGTTCACCTGGTTTAAGTTCACCTTTAGCGTATAATGTAGCTAATTTAGCTGAAGTACCAGTTCCACATGGTGAACGGTCAATGTTACCATCTCCGAATACTACAACATTTTTATAAGTAGCTTCTGGGTGAGAAGGTTTGTCATAAATTTCAACTAAGTCTACAGATTTAATGTGTGATAATGTTGGGTGTTGAATTTCGATATTTGCATTAACTGCATCGCGGATTTTAAGACCAGCTTCTTTTAATTTAGAAGCATTTTCAGGTTTAACTTCTAATCCTAATTGGTCAGCAGAAAGAATACAGAAGAAACTTCCTCCGAATGAAATATCAAATTTGATGTGTCCAACTCCTTCAACATCTAATTCTAAGTCGCGTTTGTATAAGAATGATTCAACGTTTCTGAATGAAACTTCTTTTACTTTTGCTCCGTTATCTTTTAATTTAGCTGTTGCATAGATAAGCCCAGCTGGTGTTTCAACTACTACTTCTTTTTCAGTAGCACCTTCTTCAACATCAACCATACCAGTTTCTACAGCTGCTGTTACCGCTGCGATTGTGTTGTGTCCACACATGTTTAAGTAACCACCAGTATCCATGAAGATTAAAGCGAAGTCTGCTTCTTCTTTTGTTGGAGGTAATAAGAATGCTCCAAACATATCTTGGTGTCCACGTGGTTCGAACATTACAGATTTACGTAGATCATCTAAATTATCAATAAGATATTGTTTTTTCTCAACTATATCTTTACCAGGAATTTTTGGAACTCCTGCTGTTACTAAACGTGCAGCTTCCCCAGCTGTATGTGTATCTATTACTGAAATCATTTTATTTAGTTTCATTATAATTCACTCCTTAATTTTTAATTTTTTTCATTAGCGTCTTGACGCATTTTTAATTTTAATAGTGCTAAAGCTTTTCTTGCATCAGAATAATCAATATTATTTTGACAAACTACCTCAGTTTCATTACCTTCTTCAGATTTATTAAAATCTAAAACATATTTCGTATACTGGTTTTCTACAACAAACTTATGTTTACCCATAAATTTTAAACCTACTATAGAAATATCACGTTCCCCAATTTCAAACATGGTATTGGCATAGTCGACATCACTATTACCCCAACCATCAGCTGAAATAATAGCACCATCTGTACGCATAGCTTCTAGCCACACCGCTGTACGCCAACCTACAAGGTGTTTTAATCTATTATCTTGTGGAGTCCCTACAACAACAACCCCTTGGAAATCGATATCTGGATCGTCTGCCAGCGTATCTAATAACGGATCTCTAAAGTGATGCAAACTTGTTTCTTTTGTAGATGGTCCTATCCCCATAATAACACCCCTTCCTATACCATAGCTCTTATAGCACCATCACGATATTCGTTAGGTGTTAATAGAACTGGCATATTATTCATATCTATAATTGAAATACCTTTATCAATACCACTTGGTTCTATAGGAAATAACTGATTATCATACATCATACCTTGTCCAGCTACTTCTTTAACCAAAGCAACTTTTGGTTTTCCTGGATTTTGTTTATTATAAATTCATGAACTTCATCAGCATCACGACCACTAAGAACCTTCATAACTTCTCTTATATTTTGTAAGTAAACATCAGAAAGTTCAAAAATAGAAAATGCTAACTGACGATTAAAATCAATCTCAGGTTTAATAATAACATCTATATGTATTAAGTAATCTGTATCTGCTGGAGAACCAGCCTTATTTAATACCAACTGTTCTTGCAAGATACCTTCTGATGAACCAAATTCATGCATTTGCTCACCCTTAGTATTCGCGCCAGTTAAAATCATATATACTCCTGTTAATGTATGTGTTATTCCTTCCCCAAGACGACCTATAACTTTTGTTGATATTGGTACTATGTCCATTATAGTATTAACATAAAAATTATGTTCTCCTGGTTTTATTATTTTAACCTCTACTTTTTCAAAGACATTTTCATCATATTCTATTTCTGTAGGAATAGTTAATTGATTATTATCAATTTTCACTTTCTTACCTAATGCAACATCTTTCATATGAAATGCCTTTATTTGTAATCTCTCTTTTGGCATAATCATCATCCCTTACTGTATATTTTCTGTAATGAAACAGCAACCTTACTGTTTTATAGTACAGTTTGTGTAAAAAATGGAGAGGGGCGAAAGCCCCTCTCCGGAATTCTCCTACACGTGAGCGATATACTCAAATGGTAGAGGAACTATTTTACCTGCACTTGGTATTTTAACTAGTTGCTCTAATGTTGCTTCTAGAATTTGTGTTTGTTGCTCAACGTTTCCTGGTTCCCCAGCGTTTGCTCCCATTGGTACAAGTGGAGCAACGGCTCTTGGAGTACCGTTTTGACGCACTACTGGAGGTAGTGCTGCTATTAAGATTGTTGGAATACCTGCTTCCTCAATTGCTCTCTGCACGATCACGGCAGTTCTGTGGCAAGTACCTCAACCAGCAGTTAAGATAACTGCATCAACATTTTCTTCTTTTAATTTTTTAGCGATTGCTGGACCTGTTTCGTTAGTGAAAGCCTCTTGGTCTCCACCACCACCCATGAATCCATAGTGGAATTCTGCTACGCTTTTAATGAAACCTTTTTTAGCAAGTTCGTGTAATCTGTCGATTGGGAACATGCAGTTGATGTCTTTGTTAGCGTCAGCGTTGTCATATCCACCGTGAGATACCATAAGATCTGAACTGTGAGCAGTATCTGGGATTTCACGGAATGTAGTATCCCCTGCTAAGTTAAATCTTTTATCTGTTTTTAAGTGAACTCCTGCTGCTGTAGCTAATGCTACTTTCATATCTTTTAATTCTTTAGTTACTGGAGCCCAAACTGGTTTAGGTGTAATAGGTACAAAAATCTCTGATTGTAGACCTTCAAATATCGTTAATGACATTCTAATTTCTCCTTCCTACTATTTTTCTTCGTTGTGTTTTCTATTTTGTACTTCTTGTTCTAACTTTTTAGTATTAAGTATTGCATTTACGTAATGTTCGTCAGGTTCTTCATTTAATACTTCTGGATAACTTAGTAAAAATGCAACTTCTTGTCCGATTTTTACTGGATATTCCGAGATTAGCATTCTCATAGGAATTTTAAATTGCCCTAGGCGTCCTTTAATATCTATCGTAACGCTGGCGTCGTTATGATCGACTATAACCCCTTCGAACACTCTTTCTGTAGATGCATATTTTAATTTTTCAATCATAACTTACTTCCTATTCTTTTAAATTTTAGTCTTCTTTTTCGTAAATTTCTTGACGTTTTTTAGATTTTGGTAACACTTGTTCGTTATCAACTAATTCTACTTTTTCACCAGTAGTTTTTTCGATAACTTCTACGTTGTTTAATTTAACGTTTGGATTCCATTTTCTTTCAGCTTTTTTGATTGTTCCGCCACCCATTTGTGTTTTAAGCATTGCTAAAGCACGGATAGCATCTTCTTTACATAATGTGTTGTTTGAAAGAATTTCGTTTTCGATACCTTGTTTAGATTTGTTGTTATCAACCATAGCTGACATGTATTCGTTACCTACAACAAGAGCACCTTGTACTGCAGAGTAAGTCATACCAACTACTGATACTCCACGTTTACCGATTTCTTCGATGTGTGAAGCAAAGTCGATGTGGTTGTTACCAAATCCTTCAGTTGTAACGATAGCACCATCGATATCCATAGCTTCGATAGTCATACCAACACGTTTAGATACATAGAATTTTTCTGAGTTAGCTTGAGGTGATCCAACTAGTAATACCCCTACTAAGTCGATTTCTTCGTCAGCCATAGCTTCAAGTACTAATGGTTCACGGTAGTAGTGACGAGAAGTTTCTTTAGAAGCTGGTCCAATACATGTTAATGCGTGGATACCACCGTCTAATACTTCTGTTGGAGCAAGCATTACTGGTAAGTTACCAAGGTCAACGTTTGGTTTAGCACCAAGTGTACCAACTGGTTCTACTGGTAAGATTAAGTTATCGTGCATTGCACCTTGTCCCATGATTTCTTTAACGATTAATACTTTTTTGTTTCCTGGGTGACGGTATTGTTCGATGTTGATGTCACCTACTACTAGGCTTTCATCTTCTAATTCTTTAAGAGCTTTACGAATTTCTTCAGTAATGTGATCGAAAGCTTTGTGAGCAGCTAATGGTCCTGGACGTTCCATGTTAGCTCCTGCTTTGATTGTTACTTGACCTTTAATGAAGATTTCTCCTTTATCTGGAGCACCAGGACGTCCCCACATAATGTTACGTTCTAATTCACCTTCAGAAGATCCGAATTCCCCGATTTGAACTCCGTTAGCATCAGTTCCTGTAAGAACCATTACTACACCTTAAGTTCACGAGTAACTCCGTGTCCGATTTCTCCTTCTTCTTTAACAGCGATTGGTTGAACGTCCATGATTGTTTCACTGTAAGTGTCATATTTATCAGGAGTGATGATTTCTAATTTAACATCTTCTACTAATTCTTCTGACTCAGCAGCTTCTTTACATAAATCTTCTGGTGTTCTTAATACTAAAGTAGTTCCTTGAATTTCAGTTTTTTCTCCAAATACTACTTTGTCAATTTTATAGTGTTTAGTTTTTAATGAACGGATGAATTTTGATTCACCTTCATGTTTTTCTTCAGCTTTTGCTTCTACAGCTACTGGAGCTGCTTCTGCTACTGCTGCTGATTTCCCTTCAACTACTGCTGCAGCTGGTGCTGGTTGAGCAGCTTGTTGAGCGAATGCTGATAATGGAATTTCAAGGTTAATGTTTTCACCTTTTCCAATTTGTAATTTGAATACTCCAGCTGGTGCTGATGCTTGAGCAACTGGTGCTGCAACTGGTGCAACTGGTGCTGCTTCAGCAACTTCTGCAGCTGGTGCAACTTCTGCTACTTCTTCTTGTTTTTCTTCTGCTTTTTCTTCTCCGCCTTGAACAGCATCAATGATAGCTGGCGTAATAGGTACTAGAGCGTCTGTTGTTTTAGTTAATTTAGCTCCTAATACTTGTCCGATTGTTAAAGCATCATCTGGGAATGATAGTAAACCTGAATCTACTAAATCATCGAATAACCCTGGATCTTCTAAGTTTTCTGGGGTAATTACGATACCTTCCTCAGCTCTGCAACAAAATACCGCTTTGTCATTTAAATGTTCTTTTGCAGTTTCTACTGTAATTGACATTACTTCTAACCTCCAACTAATTATTTGTTATTATGTAATTCTAAGCTTTTATAGCTTCTGTATAAATGATGGTCAGTGGCACGAAGGACGTGGTCGGTACTGTGATAAACTTTTACTCCTAACCTAGGAGCTACACCTGTAACGGTGTTAGTTCAGTCTTGACAAGTACCAGCTATTACAGCTTTCGCACCATCTTTTTTCATTGTTAATACTTTTTCCGCTTGTCCTGGACAGATACCAGGTAGCTCACAACGTAATCTTCCGTTTTTATCTGGTTTCATACGTTTACACATTTGAACAGATACAACTTCTGCTCCCATTCCGTCAGCTATTTGACGAAGACGTTCTTCTTGGGCTCCACATTCACAAATAAGTATCCCTACTTTTTCGCGTTCTTGTGGATATGGCATTGCCACTAATAGACCCCCAGTTGTTTTATTAATTGGTTCGTCTTCTTTAGCTGGACGCCCTGTGAATGGTCCACCACGTACGATTTCACCATGCGGGTTAATGTATCCTCCTGCTTTTTCAATAAATACACTAATTGGTAATCCAATCGGTACATTCATGAAAACATCTGGATTATGAACACGTCCACCGACAGTAATATCTTTATCGATTAATGGTTTATCTAATTCAATAGCCTCTACAATACGTTTAATAGTTTCTACGTTTGAGATAATAGCATTTGCTTCTAATGGTAATTGACCAGGTTTTAAAATTACACCTAATGTTTCCCTAACGATAACACGTTCGTCCCCTGCAGGATACATATTTGGTAAAATTTTAATACTGATATTCGGTTCGTTTTTACATGCTTTTCCTAGAGCTAATAAAGCTTTACGATATTTAGTTTTAATCGCAATATAACCTTCTTTTGCTCCTGTTAGTTTAAGAATGTATTTTAATCCACGTACCAATTCTTCTGGATGTTCTTCCATGTAACGAACATTGTGTCCTAATACCGGTTCACATTCAGCAGCGTTAGCTATTACGTATCCACCAGGTATTTGTGCAGATAATTTGATTCCAGTAGGGAATCCAGCTCCACCTACACCAACGATACCAGCGTCTTTAATACGTTGTAGATGATCGTCTGTTGGTTCTAATTTTACATAGTCATCTGATTGTTCTTTATCTAATTTTTACAACGATGTTCATTTCATCAACAGATTCAACAACACCAGATAAACTTGTGTGAATATTAGCACCTAATCCATTAGGAGTTGCAACAAGTTGTCCACGTTTTACATGGTCCCCAACACTAACGATAGGTTGACATGGGCCACCAACATGTTGTTTTAGCGGAATAGTAATTTTATCAACATTAAACTCTAACATACCTTTTCCTCCTTTCCCCAAATTTTCTTTTACAAGCAGTAGCATAAAACTCCTACTGCATTTATTGTATAACAGTTTCAGAAAAATTTGCAAAGCTTTTTTTATTTATTTTTTTGAGAAATAAAAAAATTATTCTCTACGTTTTACACATAAACTTTATGGTTATCGTTATATGTGCATTTTTTTAAGAAAAATGTTATTATAATATTTTTTTCATTGTAATTGAAAGAGATTATCACTTAAAAAGAAAAAAACCTTTACATACATGTATATTCATACTTTCCAATGATAATACAAAACGAAATACTTTATGTAAACCTTACTCAGAAATTAAAGTTTTTACTCATATTTACAATTTTTAAATTGTATAATATAATCATAGTGTACAAATAAAAGGAGGAAAGTGGTAGGTTACCACATACAATTTAATATGATTAACTTTAAGAAAGCGGGGATTATTTTTCTTAGCTTCTGGTTTTATCCTTAGCGGCTGTACTACAAAAGATAACAGTAATAGTAGTACACCTGTTGAGAAAAAGGAAATAAAGGCTATTTCACTAGAAGATTTCACTAAGAATTTAAGTAACAGCGAGTATCAGTTTATTGATACACGTGATGATGAGGCTTATAACGGGTTTAAAGTTGACAACGTAAAAAACGGAGGACACCTTAAAAACTCAATTCAATATAGTGCTTCATTCATAGGTAAAGTTAACAAAGACAAGGAAGCAAAGTTTGTTAGTGATAAAGGACTTGATAAAAATAAAAAAATTGTCGTTTATGATACTAACAAAGATAATATCAATAAAGTATCAGATAAATTTGCTTCTCTAGGTTATGAGGTTTATAAGTTCGAGGATTATAAAACATTTGCTGATAACGATGCAAACAAAGCAAATATAGTAGCATACCCTGAATATCAAAACCTTGTCTCTCCTAAATGGGTAAAAGATGTACAAGATGGTAAAAAACCTGAAACTTATACAAATGATAACTATGCAATATTTGAAGTTTCTTGGGGAGAGTTAGATAAGGCAAAAGCCTACAAAGAACATATTAAAGGAGCTTATCACTTTAACACTGACTGGATAGAAGAAGGGCCAGTTTGGAATCTTCGTTCTGCAGATGAAATCAAAAAGAATTTATTAAAACAAGGTATTACAAGTGATAAAACTATCATATTATACTCTAGCGATGCATCGGCTGCTTTTCGTGTAAACTGGGCGCTTAAATGGGCTGGAGTTAAAGATGTACGAGTTTTAAACGGAGGATTACAAGCTTGGAAAGATGCTGGATATGAAACAGAATCAAACGTAAACACTCCACAAGAAGCTAAAGACTTCGGTGTAAATGTACCAGCTCATCCTGAATACGATATAGCTCGTGCTAAAGAAATGTCTGAAAAAGCCCAAAAAGAAGGAATTAAACTAGTTAGTATTCGTTCTTGGGATGAATACACAGGTAAAACAAGTGGATATGATTATATCGATAAAAAGGTGAGCCTAAAGGAGCAGTCTACGGATTCTCTGGAACTGATGCTGCTAATATGGATGACTACTATGATCCAGATGGCACATTACGTAATCCACAAGAAATCTATAACCTATGGAATGGTCAAGGAATTGCTGAAACAGATAAGATCGCACTTTATTGCGGAACTGGATGGAGAAATGCTATTCCTTGGTTTATGACTCAACTAACTGGCCGAGCTAATACATACTTCTACGATGGAGGATGGAACGACTGGCAACTAGAAGGTTCTCTCCCTGTAGATATTAATAAAGATAAAGGCGCTAAACCTGACGCTAAAAATGATTTTAAATAAAAACAATAAAAGAACTTATCCATATTTTACGATGGATAAGTTCTTTTATAAAATCTTCCAATTATTATATACTACTTTTTCTAAGATAGATTCATCATTACTGAGTTCCTGTACTAATTTCAAAATAACTGGAGATGCATTACTTATAGCTAATTTTTCCAAGTCAATCCAATAGATTCCACTAGAATCATTTAATTCATCAACAAGTTTTTTTCTAAAAACTTCATCTTGTTGTTCAAAAATTAACGTCTACATCATAAAAACACCATAATATGATGTACCGTACGATTTGTTTCTTCTACAAATATATCATAAACCCTACAATTTCTGTAGTTTTCTATTTGATAACCTGTTTCTTCTTTAAATTCTCGAATTAACGTTTCTGTAAATCCCTCGTTTTCTTTTTTTGACTACCTCCAGGTAAATCGAATCTATTTCTGTATGGACCTTTTTTTCTTTTTTTATACATAATAGTCTATTATCTTTAATACAAATTCCATAAATTCCAATGTGATTAACAATCATAGTTATACCTCTATAGTTTAAAAAAAGCGATGTTAAATTACATCGCTTTTAATCTTATTCTAATTCACTTAATTTTTTTCTTTTTAAGAATGGAACTAGTTCATCCTTAAGATCGCTTTTCAGAGCGAAGTCAATTGTAGTTTTAACGAAACCAATAGTTTCCCCTACATCATAACGCGCTCCATCAAAAATCATAAGCGTAAACTTTTTTTCTTCTTCATTTAGCATTTGGATAGCATCTGTTAATTGTACTTCTCCACCAACACCAACGTGTTTTTTTTCTCTAAATGTTTGAAGATTCCTGGATTTAGAACATAACGTCCCATAATAGCTAAGTTAGATGGTGCAGTCCCCGGAGCAGGTTTTTCTACGAAAGTTTCAACTTCGTATAATTTTCCTTCGTGACCTTTTGGAGCTATTACACCATATCTGTGTGTTTGATTTTCAGGAACAGTTTGTACTCCAATAACTGAGCACCCTGTTTTTTCTGATTCATCCATAAGTTGTTTTATTGCAGGACGTTCTTCATTAATTACAACATCATCCCCTAATAATACTGCAAATGGCTCATCTCCGATAAAACTACGAGCTGTAAGGATTGCATCCCCTAGACCTGCCATTTCTCTTTGACGAACGTAATGAATTTTGGCTAAAGTAGTTGGGTATTTAACTTTTTCTAAAAGCTCTAATTTCCCTTTATTTTCTAATTCTACTTCAAGTTCAACATTTCTATCAAAATGATCTTCTATAGCTCTTTTTTGTTTTCCTGTTACAATTATTATATCTTCTATTCCAGCTTTTACTGCTTCTTCTACTATATATTGAATAGTAGGAGTGTCAATGATTGGCAACATTTCCTTCGGTAACGCTTTAGTAGCTGGAAGGAATCTTGTTCCATATCCTGCTGCCGGAATAATTGCTTTTCTTACTTTTTTCATATATTCACCTATGTTTCTCTAAATTTCAACAGAACTATGATAACATGTTTTAACTTTTTTTAGCAAATAATATTTACTATTTTTTTTACAATAAATCAAACATTTTTTTATTAAATCTTTTTAATATTAATAAATCTATAAATTCTGTTTTTTTATAATGTTTCCTCTCTTCATCATTTCTAAAAAAATAAACATTTTTACGAACAATAAAGATATTAAAAAAATCCATTACGAGAATACATCTCCCTCATAATTTTCTATATATTATGTATTACTTACTGCCTGCACAACTATTTCAGTTGTTTTTTCTTGCCCTCCACGATAGTAAGTTACTTTAACGGTATCACCTATCTTAGCTTTCTCAAATAAGAATTTTCTAACTGCCGCTACATCTTTAACTTCTGTATCGTTTAGTTTAGTTATTACGTCATATTTTTCTAATCCTGCTTTAGCCGCTGGAGTACCACTTTCAACCAAACGAACGACTACTCCTTGCTTACCTTCATATTTTAATTCTGATTTTACAGTATCATTAGCTATTGTATTTACCGAAACTAATTGAACACCCATAGCAGGACGAACTACTTTACCTGACTTCTCAAGTTGCTCGGTAATTAATTTAACCTCATTAGAAGGAATTCCAAATCCAATACCTTCGGCACTAACACTAGATGTTGCTTTGGCAATTTTAGATTCATTGATTCCTATAAGTTTACCTTCATTATTAATTAACGCTCCACCACTGTTCCCTGGGTTAATCGCTGCATCTGTTTGAATTACTGTTTGATTCCAGTCTACAGTACCATCACCATCAACATCCATAGGAATTTGACGATTTACTGCTGAAACTATACCTTTTGTTACAGTATTTGAAAAACTAACATCAAGTGGAGAACCAATCGCAAACGCAGTTTCACCTACCGCTATGTCATCACTATTCGCAAAGTCCATAGTTGTTGTTACATTATCACCACTTATTTTCAATACAGCTAAGTCTGTCCAAACATCAGTCCCGACTACTTCTGCATTAACATTAGTACCATCACTAAGTATAACAGCTAGCTTCTTAGCTCCTTTAACTACGTGGTTGTTAGTAACTACATATGCAGTGTTACCAGTTTTTTTATAAATAACTCCACTACCTGTAGAAGCTGTTTTTAAATCACCTGAATCAGATGAATTAGAGTTATTTTTAGATTTATTCTTTGAATTACCACCTAGGATTGAATCTAAGTTATTACTGTTAGTTTGATATGTTACTACTGATACTACCGCATCTTTAGCTTTTGATATAGCATTAACTGTTAATTGTTGGTTATCTTTATCTTCTTTCGTTGCAGTAACTGATGATCTCAAGGCGCTACCTGTACCCGTTACAGCTTGTGCACCGAAAACGCTAGTAGCCCCTAGCGCAAATGCTGCGAATACAGTTAAAAATAGCTTACCATAATTTTTATTTTGTTTTGGATCTTGAGCATCTTGCTCTTCATCTTCAAAGTCTTGATTTTCCTCAAAGTATTTCTCATTGTCAAAATCTTCGAATTCCTCATTATTTTGATCATAATTTTGTTGTTGAACATTATTTTGATAGTTAACTTGTTGGTTATTTTCTAGATTTTGATTATTAAATTGTTGATTATTATTTTCTAAGTTTTGATTATCTTGATTATTTCTATTATCCATAAAACTCCTCCTTATACCAATATCTATATTATAGTATATTCTAATTATACATCTTATAGCACTATTAGTACAATTAATTTTTCACGATATTTTTTTCGGTACAACTACATATTATCAGTAGGAGTTAAAAACAAAGTTTAAAGAAATTATAAAGTTTTCTACTTAAAATTTTTCATAAAAAAATAAAGTACCGTAGTACCTTATTTTATTTTTTTAAAAGTAAAAAAATTGTAGAAATCTAAGTAAATTAAATAAACTAAAAAAATATTATCCAGTAATAATAAATAAATATACTATCTGCATTACAGGCTAAAAATAGTATATGCCCCTATACCAACCAGTACTAGATTCACTAAGAAAGTCTCAACATGTTTTTTTAGATTTTATTACTAAAAAAATAACTGTATTAAAAATCATAATCGCAAATGCTAGAACTATTAATTTTATATTTGTATCTGTGAAGTAGTTAGGGAACTTATAAACATTTTTTTAGCCATTATATGTCTGATCATCCCCATCTTTCTTTCAGAATAATAATACCATCCAGAAATCATAACTACTAAAAATTACTTCTAATAAAGTTATTAGCCCATGTATTCTTTTTATATTTTATATTTTTTTCACCATTTAACTCTCCTTGTTTTTAAATCACTTAAAATGATATAATTACTTAATATTATATAGAAAAAAAGAAATTTAATCAACAAATCCTCAAAGTTGATAATTATTTAAGAAGGGATTTACTTATGAACAAAAAAATATTCTATATTACTATCTGTTCTACTTTTTAGTTTTTTTACATTTATATATACTTTTAAAATAAACTTTTAATTTAGATCAAAAAAACTTAATATTATGAACCTTATCATAATACTAATCGTCCTTGTTTTATGGTTATTCTCAGGTTATCTATTAATACTAAAAGACGTATTAAAAAGTTCCGAAAAAGAACATAATGGTATAATACTTGTTTATGTATTGTTAGGAATTATATTCTTCTATTATAATCCTTTTCCCAAAACCAGAAAGTTTCAATATCGATTTACCTAGAATTACTTACTTTTATAATAACATTGTTAACTTTTTATCTTCTTCATAATAATTTTTTTAGAAAAGATAAGTTACTTACTCTAATTTTTTTGCAGTATTTATTCCATTTTCTGTTCAAAGTTATTTAGTAAATATCCTAAATAACACAAGTTATACAGATTACACTTTTTACATCGTAATATTATTTATTGCGATTGCATATGGATTTAATTTTATTACAGACAAAAATCGTTAGCACCTGCTAACGATTTTCTTTTATACTAAAACTATATATTTTTTACAAATATCAGCAAAGAACCCTTGAACATCACCATCTAACAATAGTTTTTCTTGTTCTTCATCTACTATATAATTTTCGCTTGCTTCCATAACACCTAATAATCTCTTAAATGTATCCGCAAATAGACCTTCATCTTCATTTAGAAGATAATTGAACTTTTGTTCTGCGAAGAAAGGTACGAACACTTCTCTAAAAGCACCTTGTCGAATTCTTCCAATTAATTTTGTTCCATCTTCTAAGATAAATAAATCACCTTGTTTTTCAACGAATTCCTTTGCTTTTACATAGCTAGAGAAGATTTGAAATCCTTCCGCTTCTTGATACTCTCTAAACACTGGTATTTTTAACCCTTGTTCTGTATATAAATTTTTATCAATAATCACAAATACTTCTTCTAAATCCCAAAATTCTTTAGCAATATAGTAAAATGCAACTCTCCATCTACTATCACCTTTTGGTAATCTCTTAAATGTAGAAATTTGCTCAACTAATTTTATATCTTTTTCCATTAAACCTACTTTACCTCTCTTAATTAATCAATTTGTATTAATGTACCTATTCTTTTAGCCGTTTGATTATCTAAACGATATGAGAAAAACTTATCGTTTTCTTTTACTGTACAAATACTAGTAACCTCAATATTTTCTTTTAAAATCCCAGCTTGTTCTAATAAACCTTTATTAATAGTCCATAAATCTAAATAATAGCTATCTCCTATTTTTTCATAGTAATTATCCACTTTTAAGCTAGCAAATTTCTCTATTAAATCTTCAGATACTTCATACTTTTCTTTTGAAATCGATGGACCAATTATAGTTTTAATATCACTAATTGACAATTATATTCTTTAACCATAATTTCTACTATTTCCCCGGCAATATTACCGTATGTGCCGCGCCATCCTGCATGAGCCAAAGCAATAACACCTTGTTTTTTGTCATAAAAAACTATAGGCACACAATCAGCAGTAAATATTAATAACGGTACTTGTTTTAGCGATGTTACTAACCCATCAGCCTCTTTACCATTTTCAGCTAAATCCTCATTAGACTTAATTCTTCGAACAGATGCACCATGAACCTGACTATTAAATGCTACATTACTGTAGTTAAATCCATACTTCTCTGAAAAAGTATTCATATCATCTTTATTTTTTGCATCTATATTTCTATGAGTAAATGCTATTTTTATATTTTTATCTTCTCTAATAATTCCATCTACTGTTTCACGCATTATTTTTTTCCTCCCAATTACAATGACATATCATTTTGTATCCCTTTAATTATACTTCTAAAAATTATAAAATTCTAGTATGAAAGTTGTGTTTATTAAAACAGAAATACTTTTATAAAAAAATACCCCAATAATACTAATATTACTGAGGCATTCATTTAATAATCTACTTTTATTACTCTACTAAATCCAAGTACACTTTTTTACTAAATGTTGTTGAATTTAATACTGTACGAATAGCATTAATTACCGTACCTTTTTTCCCTATAATACGCCCACAATCATCAGGGTGTACTGTTAAGATATAGTGTTCACGTGCATTTTTTACGAATTTTTCGATTTTAATTTCATCTTTATGCTCAACGATTTCACTTACAATGTTATAAATTAACTCTTCCATTTCTATTCTCCTTATTTAGCAACAATATTTACTAATCTTCCAGGAACAACAATTACTTTCATAACTTGTTTTCCAGCTATTAATTCTTTTACTTCATCATTAGCTAAAACTATTTCCTCTAATTCTTTAGGAGTTAAATCTTTTTTAACATCTAGTTTAGCTTTAACTTTACCCATAAGTTGAACTACGATTTCTACAGTATCACTTACAAGTTTACTTTCGTCAAATGTTGGCCATGGTGCATATGAGATTGACTCAGTGTTACCATAAATTTCCCACATTTCTTCAGCAAGGTGTGGTGCAAATGGAGCAAGAAGTTGAATAAATCCTAGTGCATATTTACGAGGAATAAATTCTGCTTTGTAGCAATCATTTACAAACACCATAAGTTGTGAAATAGCAGTGTTAAATCCAAGAATCTCGATATCTTCTGATACTTTCTTAACAGTGTAGTTGTAGCTTACTTCTAACTCTTCATTATCTTTATCTTGAACTTTATCATTAACTTTTCCAGTTTCTTCATCTACGAATAGACGGTATACTCTATCTAAGAAACGACGTGATCCATCTAGACCATTTTCACTCCATGCGATAGAAGCATCAAGTGGCCCCATAAACATTTCATAAACACGTAATGTATCTGCACCATGTGATACGATAATGTCATCAGGGTTTACTACGTTACCCTTAGATTTAGACATTTTTTCTGGGCGTCCATCTTTACCTTCAGCAAGAATCATACCTTGGTTGAATAATTTTTGGAATGGTTCGCGAGATGGAACTAAACCTAAATCATAAAGAACTTATGCCAGAATCTAGCATATAGTAAGTGAAGAACGGCATGTTCTGCTCCACCAATGTATACATCAACCGGTAACCAGTATTTTAATTTTTCTGGATCAGCAAACATTTCATCATTGTGCGGATCGATATAACGTAGGTAGTACCAACATGACCCTGCCCATTGAGGCATTGTGTTTGTTTCTCTCTTACCTTTTTTACCAGTTTCTGGATCTACAACATTTAACCACTCTTCTATATTAGCAAGTGGAGATTCTCCAGTTCCTGATGGTTTAATATTATCTGTTTCTGGTAGTAATAATGGTAATTCACTATCAGGTACAGTAGTCATAGTACCATCTTCCCAGTGAATAATTGGGATTGGTTCTCCCCAGTAACGTTGTCTTGAGAATAACCAGTCACGTAATTTATAAGTAACTTTACTACGTCCAGCATTATTTTCTTCTAAAAATTCAATAACTTTAGCGATAGCATCTTCATTGTTTAAACCATTAATAAAGTCTGAATTAATGTGTTTACCATCACCGTAGAATGGTACAACCACTTCACCATTATCTTCGATAACAGCTTTAATTGGTAGGTTGAACTTAGTTGCGAATTCATAGTCACGCTCATCATGTGCAGGAACAGCCATAACAGCTCCTGTTCCATAACTTGCAAGTACATAGTCTGCAATCCAAATTTCTACTTTTTCACCATTTACAGGGTTTATTGCATAAGCCCCTGTAAACACACCTGTTTTATCTTTGTTTAAATCTGTTCTTTCTAAGTCAGATTTACGTTTAACTAAATCTAAATAAGCTTCTACAACTTCTTTTTGATTTTCAGTAACGATTTCTTCTACTAGTTTATGTTCTGGTGCAAGTACACAGTAAGATACACCAAAAACTGTATCCGCACGTGTTGTAAATACTGTGAATGCTTTATCAGTACCTTCTATTTTAAAGTCAATCTCCGCACCTACAGATTTTCCAATCCAGTTACGTTGCATTGCTTTAAGACTTTCGGGCCAATCAAGAATATCTAAATCAGCTAGCAGTTGCTCAGCATAATCAGTAATTTTAAGCACCCATTGGCGCATTGGACGACGCTCTACTGGGTGACCTCCACGTTCTGATTTACCATCGATTACTTCCTCGTTTGAAAGTACTGTTCCTAGTGCTGGACACCAGTTAACAGGTACTTCATCTACATATGCAAGACCTTTTTCATAAAGTTTTTTGAAAATCCATTGTGTCCATTTATAATATTTAGGATCTGTAGTATTCACTTCACGATCCCAATCATAAGAAAATCCTAGTTCTTTAATTTGACGACGGAATGTATCAATGTTTTGTTTAGTAAAGTCTCTTGGGTCATTACCTGTATCTAAAGCATATTGCTCAGCTGGTAATCCAAACGCATCCCACCCCATAGGATGAAGTACATTATATCCATTTGCTCTTTTATATCTACTTAGTATATCAGTAGCAGTATATCCTTCTGGGTGCCCTACGTGTAGCCCTGCTCCTGATGGGTATGGAAACATATCTAATGCATAAAATTTCTCTTTAGTGTGATCATCTAATGTTTTAAATGTCTTATTCTCTTCCCAATATTTTTGCCATTTTTTTTCTATTACTCTGTGGTTATAAACCATGAATTAAGCACACTCCTTCGCTTTCAAGTTCTTTAACTTATAGTATACCAATTTTATTAATATTTAGCAACAGTCGAATTATAAAAGACCATTGCATTTAACCATTCCAAATAAAAAAACTAGTCTTACAATCTAATTTTAAATTTTCTTACCAAAAGCCAGATTTTTGTATCAACTTTTGGTAAGAATTTAATTTACTAGACTCTAGACTAGTTATTTCTATCTATTTTTTCTCAATTAGCATAAATGATTCACCAAGCATTGTATCATATGGATCTGTACTACGTTGATCCCAGATACGATCTACATTATACCATTTATTTGTGTTGTAAGCACTAGCTGGATCCATAGCTTTTGTTTTACCGTTTTGGTAACCACTTAGTATAATTCCATGTGTATATGCATATCCTTTAACAAAGTCACCATTACCTACAAGCGCAAATACAGGGTTTCCGCTTTGAAGTGCCTGAACTAATTGTGATTTTGATTTAATTACTGTATTTGTAAAATTATAATACTTGATTGCATAGTCTGCACCAGCTCCTGAAGTACCAATCATACTTACATTAAACTCTTTAGTATTATAATAAATTACATCTGCGACGTTAACCGGCGTTACAGGTTTACCTAGTCCTGAAAATGCCATCGCTAAAGCAGTAGGCACACACCCTGCAGTAGTCATATTGGCTATACCATATACTTTTTTTCCCCAACGAGCATCACTTTGGTAGTATTGCGGCATATTTAATGCTGGTACATTATTATCATATTTACCATTTACAAAACGATGAGTCCCTGCACTATCATTAGCTACGCCAGTATATTTCTTACCGTTCTTAAAGAAATACCAATCTTTTCCATCATCATGCCACCAATTCGCTAACTTGCTGTCTACAAAGAAGAAACCATTTTTATAACCATTTTTTATTGGTGTTATCTCTTTTCCTTCTATATATATTTTACCATTGTACTCACCAGTTCCGTATTTACCATTTACAAAATAATGGTATCCTGCGTTATCTTTTCCTTCCCCTGTATGTTTCTTACCATTTTGGAAGAAATACCATGCTGTACCATCATCATACCACCAATTCGCCAACTTTCCATCTGCAAAGAATACTCCATTTTTATAACCATCTTTTATCGGTGTTGTCTCTTTTCCTTCTACGTAAATCTTACCATCATACTCACCAGTTGCATATTTTCCATTTACAAAATAGTGATTACCTGCATTATCTTTTCCTTCTCCTGTATGTTTTTACCATTTTGGAAGAAGTACCATGCCGTTCCATCATCATACCACCAGTTAGCAAGTGAACCTTTTACATAGTATGTTTCCTTTTGATAACCATTAGCATATTTTCCATTTACAAAATAGTGATTACCCGCATTATCTTTTCCTTCTCCCGTATGTTTCTTACCATTTTGGAAGAAGTACCAATCTTGACCGTCATCATACCACCAGTTAGCTAATTTACCATTATCATAAAAAATCCCCTTATCATAACCAGTTTTGTCTTGTTCTTCTTTTCCATCAGAAGGTTTCCCACCTTCTTTTGGCAGCATATTTTTTTTATTTTCTTCTTGTTTTACTGATTCTGTTTTGTTTTCTTCTGATAATGACTTCTCTACAATTTCCTGTTTCCCAATAGCTTCTGTTTTTTTATTATCTGCTGATTTCTCTGTAACTTTCTTATCTGCAACTACCGCTTTATTATCTGATTTTTCAGCCACTGCTGGTTTCTCTGCCACATTTTGTTTATTTTCTGTAGCTGATTTTTCGGCTACATTTTGTTTGTTCTCTGCAACTGATTTTTCTGCCGTTGCTGATTTTTCTACTACTGCTGATTTTTGTTCTGCTGCGTGTACTTCACTACCTGATACCACATTAACTGCGATTGGAGTAGCTAGCACTGTTAACAACCCTATTCCTACTTTTAATTTATTGTCTACCATAATATGTTTACTCCTAATAAAATATAATTTTATACTCTATATATTCTATTACATTTTTTTCTATTTTTTTACAAAAAAAGTATCAATTATAATAAATTTTTTTAATTTTTTTATAAAAATATAATTTATTGACATAAGAATTCCCTACTATAAAAATTATAAGTATAAAAATCATAGAAAGGACTCGTTTAACGAGATTAAACATTATGAGTAAAAAGATATTAGTAACAGGTGGAGCCGGTTTTATAGGTGCTCACACTTGTATAGAGTTATTAAATAACGGAAATGAAGTAGTTATTGTAGACAACTTATACAATGCAAATAAAAAAAGTTTAGAAGTAGTAGAAAAAGCAACTGGTAAAAAAGTAACATTCTATGAAGTTGATATTCGTGATGAAGAAAAACTAAACGAAGTATTTGAAACAGAAAAAGATATTTTTGGAGTAATACATTTTGCTGGATTAAAAGCAGTTGGAGAATCTTGTACTTTACCTTTAAAATATTATGATAATAACGTAGCTGGTACTACAACACTTTGCCGTGTTATGGAAAAAATAATTGTGAAAATATTATTTTTAGTTCATCAGCTACTGTATATGGAGATCCACATGCTCTTCCTATTAAAGAAGACTTCCCATTATCAGTAACTAAACCTTATGGATACACAAAACTTATGCTTGAAGAAATTAAAGAAAAGACTTTTTGAAATCAAATACAATTTCAAAAAGTCCTATTTTAATATTTTATTTTTCTATCGCAGTAAATGAACCACCTAGCATTGTATCACTAGCTGCAGTACTTCTTTGATTCCAAATCTCGTTTATATTATACCATTTACCTGTTGCATTCTTATTATATGGATCCAAAGCTCTTACTTTTCCATTATCGAATCCTGATAAAACAACGGCATGAGTCTCATATGCACTTCTAACAAAATAACCTTGTTGCACTGTTGCCAACACTGATTCTCCGTTTCTTAATGCATTTACTAGTTGTTCTTTAGTTTTAAGCACTCTATAGTTATATCCATATTTTTTAATAGCGTCTGCGGCACCCTTAGCACTTGTTCCAAAACCACCGTAATTTAATCCTCCACCATTAGAGATAGTATCAGCTACAGCTGTTGGAAGAACTGGTTTTCCTAATCCTGAGAATACCATTGCTAAAGATGTAGGAACACATCCTGCGGCAGCCAAATTAGACATTCCATATACTTTTCTTCCCCAACGAGCATCGTTTTGGTAATATTGCGGCATATTTAATGCCGGTACATTATTATCATATTTACCATTTACAAAATAATGATATCCTGCATTATCTTTCCCTTTTCCTGTATATTTCTTACCATTTTGGAAGAAATACCACGCTGTTCCATCATCATACCACCAATTCGCTAACTTGCTATCAGCAAAGAATAGTCCATTTTTATAGCCATATTTTATTGGTGTTGTTTCTTTTCCGTCTATATATATCTTTCCATTATACTCGCCAGTCCCATATTTACCATCTACAAAGTAATGGACTCCTGCATTATCCTTTCCTTCTCCGGTATGCTTTTTACCGTTTTGGAAGAAATACCATGCCGTTCCATCATCATACCACCAGTTGGCTAATTTACCATTATCATAAAACGTACCTTTTTCATATCCATTTGCTTGTTTTCCATTTACATAGTATATTCCATTTTCAGTTCCATTCGCATATTTCCCATTTGCAAAATAATGGATACCTGCATTATCTTTTCCTTCTCCTGTATGTTTTTTACCATTTTGGAAGAAGTACCACGCTGTTCCGTCATCATACCACCAGTTAGCAAGAGAACCTTTTACATAGTATGTTTCCTTTTGATAACCATTAGCATATTTCCCATTTGCAAAATAATGCGTACCTGCATTGTCTTTTCCTTCTCCAGTATGTTTTTTACCGTTTTGGAAAAAATACCATGCCGTTCCATCATCATACCACCAGTTTGCTAATTTACCATTATCATAAAACGTACCTTTTTCATATCCATTTGCTTGTTTTCCATTTACATAGAATATTCCATTTTCAGTTCCATTCGCATATTTCCCATTTACAAAATAATGGATACCTGCATTATCCTTTCCTTCTCCGGTATGCTTTTTACCATTTTGGAAAAAATACCATGCTGAACCGTCGTCATACCACCAGTTTGCTAATTTACCATTATCATAAAAAATTCCATTGTCATAACCCGTTTTAACTTGTTCTTTTTTTTCTTCAGCTGGTTTTCCACCTTCTTTTGGTACTACAGAATTTTTTGTTTCTACTTCTTTCTCAATTATTGTTTGTTTTTCTACCGAAGCTGGCTTCTCAGTAAGTGTTTTTTCTTCAACAGCTTCTATTTTTTTATCTTCTACTAATTTTTCAGAAACTTTTTGTTTTTCAACTTTTTGTTTTTCAACAATCACTTTATTATCAGCCTTTACAGCTTTTTCCGCTGTTACTTGTTTTTCAACAACTACTTGTTTTTCTTCTGCTGCATGTACTTCATTACTTACTAATGAATTAACTGCAATTGGAGTTGCTAGGACTGTTAATAATCCCAATCCAACTTTTAGTCTATTTTCACCCATAATCTTTATTTCTCCTAATAATATTTTTAATTCATACACTATATTTTATTATATTTTTTTATTATTTTTTTACAAATAAAATTTATAATTATCTTAAAGTTTTTTTAGTCTTTAAAAAAATATAATTTATTGACATAAGAATGCCCTTACTATAAAAATTATAAGTATAAAAATCATAGGAAGGACTCGTTTAACGAGATTAAAAACATTATGAATAAGAAAAATATTAGTAACAGGTGGAGCAGGATTTATTGGTTCTCACACTTGTATAGAATTATTAAACAATGGAAATGAAGTAGTTGTTGTTGACAACTTATACAATGCAAATAAAAAAAGTTTAGAAGTAGTAGAAAAAAAGTAACTGGTAAAAAAAGTAACGTTCTATGAAGTTGATATTCGTGATGAAGAAAAACTAAACGAAGTATTTGAAACAGAAAAAGATATTTTTGGAGTAATTCACTTCGCGGGATTAAAAGCCGTAGGAGAATCTTGTGCTTTACCTCTAAAATATTATGATAATAACGTAGCTGGAACTACAACACTTTGCCGTGTTATGGAAAAAAATAATTGTAAAAATATAATCTTCAGTTCATCAGCTACTGTATACGGAGATCCACATGCTCTTCCTATTAAAGAAGACTTCCCATTATCAGTAACTAACCCTTATGGACGTACTAAACTTATGCTTGAAGAAATTCTAGGTGATATTTATACTGCTGATAACGAGTGGAATGTAGTATTACTTCGTTACTTTAACCCAATTGGAGCACACGAAAGCGGAGATATTGGTGAAGATCCATCGGGTATTCCTAACAACTTACTTCCATATGTAATGCAAGTAGCTGTAGGTAAATTAGAAAAGGTTAATGTCTTTGGTGATGATTTCGATACACACGATGGAACTGGTGTACGTGACTATATCCACGTAGTTGACTTAGCTCGTGGCCATGTTGCCGCACTTAAAAAAACTTGAAAAAAAGGTAGCGGGCTTACTAAATATAACCTAGGAACAGGTGTTGGATACTCTGTACTAGATATTATTAAGAGTGCTTCAGCTGCAGTTGGTCATGACATTCCTTATGTTATTGCACCACGTCGTGCAGGAGATATCGCTGCATGTTATGCTGATGCTACTAAAGCAAAAGAAGAACTTGGATGGGAAGCTAAGTACGATGTAAAACGTATGTGCGAAGATTCTTGGAGATGGCAAAGTAAACATCCAAACGGATTTGAAGAATAATTAAAATAAAAAAACTAGTCTAAAAATTTTAGACTAGTTTTTTATTTATAAATAGCTATAAATGCTCCACCTGTCATATTATCTTCAGGGGCCAAGCTGCGTTCTTTCCAAATATCATCTATATCATACCACTTATTTGTTTTTGCCATATTATCCGGATCAAAAGCTTTCGTTTTACCATTTTCATATCCAGTTAATAAGACCGCATGCGTACTATATCCATTAACAAATATACCATGACCTACTGCACCATAGACTAATGTACCATTTTTTAAAGTTTCTTCTAATTCTTCTTTTGAATCTATTACCTTATAATTTAAGCCCCATTGACTTACTACTTCTTGAACTCCTAAGCTAGATGTTCCTAAAAAAGTAGTATTCAGCTCCATAGTCATATTATATAGAAAATCTGCCACTTGAACTGGATTAACATCTTCTTTAAGACCAGATATGGCCATTGCTAAAGCTGTAGGTACACATCCTGTTAGCTTCATATTTGATAAACCATATCTTTTTGCTCCCCATCTATCATCAGCCTGATAATACTGAGGCAACTTCATCGGCTCTATATAATTTTCTGTCACATTATAGTTTAGTTTACTAGAATCATTTTCATAATATACCCATTTATTTTGTTGATCTTTTATCCACTCTGCTTTAGCAACTGTCGTAACACTAGTAAACATTAAGCTAAAACTTAGAGTTATTATCACTTTCCTTAACAAAATAACACTCCTTAATAACTAAAAATTTAAGTCATTATATTATACTATTTTTTTAAATCTAAAACAAATAGGAGAAATTATAAATTATGATTTCTTAATCACACTTTACGACTTCTCCTATTAATAAACTTATTAAAGTTATTATACTATTTCTTAGTAATTTGGTCTTGCATAACCTTTAATATAGCTTGCATTCCAGTTATAAGTATTTCTCTTAACTTTTGTTCTTGCTGAACTTCCGTAAGTTGAAGAGTTACCTTCGATAGTTGTAACAACTCCATCTTTTACTGATTCAACAATTCCGATGTGGTCGGCAAATCCTCCACCATCCCAGTCAAATGTAATAACATCTCCTGCTTTTGGTAAAACTTTACCTTGCCAAATACCTTTTTGTTGCATAATTCCGATATGACGTTGAACCCCACATTCTCTTCCGATAAGGCTACTTAATCCTGCTTGTTGGAAGACTGTAGTTACGAAAACATCACACCAGTCATCTGAGTACTTAGCAGTGTATCCTACAGGTTTTGGATTAACTGAGTTATATGCATCAACGATTTTTTTGTGTTCAGCTGATCCCATCTCAACACCTAAGTAGCTTTGAGCAATACTTAATACGTTGCTTAGTCCATCAGAACCATTACCTGTTGCTGCAGCGTATTTCCCGTTTATAAACTTATGCTCTCCTGAAGAATCTTTCGCAACTCCTGTAAATTTCTTACCATTTTTAAAGAAGTACCAGTCTTTTCCATCATCAAGCCACCAGTCACCTAACTTACCATTTACATAATATATTCCGTTTTCATACCCATTTGCTACTTTACCATTTACATAGTAGATTCCTTTTTCAGTACCGTTGGCATATTTTCCATTTACAAAATAATGCTTACCTGCACTATCACTTGCTTCTCCTGTATATTTCAAACCATGTTTGAAGAAGTACCAATCTTGACCATCATCTAGCCACCAGTCACCTAACTTACCATCTACATAGTATGTTCCTTTTTCGTAACCATTTGCTTTTTTCCCTCTTACATAGAATAACCCGTTTTCAGTACCATTAGCATATTTTCCATATGTAAATAAATGTTTTCCTGCACTGTCACTTGCTTCCCCAGTAAATTTCTTACCATTTTTAAAGAAATACCAATCTTGACCATCATCTAGCCACCAGTCAGCTAACTTACCATTTACATAATACGTATCTTTTTGATAACCATTAGCATACTTACCATTTGTAAAATGACGCTTGCCTGAATTATCTTTTCCTTCTCCTGTATGTTTTTTACCATTTTGGAAGAAATACCAGTCTTTTCCATCATCATACCACCAGTTTGCTAACTTACCATTTACATAATATGTTCCATTTGATGTCCAACCTGTTTTCTTTTCAGCAGAATTAGTTTCAGGTGCTTGAGGTTTACCTGATACTGTTTTTTTAGAACTAGCTTTCTTTTCATTTTCAGAAGTTACTTCCTTCTTAGTAGTTTCTTCTTTTTTTACAACATCTTCCTTTTTAGTAACTTCTTCTTTTTTTACAGTATCTACTTTTTTAGTACTTTCTGTTTTTTGAGTATTTTCTGTTTTCTTTGTACTTTCTACTTGTTTCGCTGGAGTCGTTGTTTTTTGAACTTCTCCTTCTTTATTAGTATTTTTAACTACTGGTGCATTTTTTACATTATCTTGTGCTGCATGTGCTTCATTAGATCCAGTTGCCGCATCTACAGCAAACGGTGTTGCTAATACAGTTAATATTCCTAATCCTAGTCTTATATTATTTTTCATAGTTATTTTCAATCTCCTATACTATTTTAGTTTCCATACTTTGTCATAACATTTTCAATAAAAATCAATATACATTATAACATTATTTCCATTACTGCACAGTTACCACTTAATTACAAATTTGTGACATATTAATTATGTAAACTTTAAAAAAATAAAAAAATACAGAATTAAACTATTAATAAATTCTGTACTTTTTATAATTTTATTATTTACTTGAATAATATTCTTTTTTTCCAACTAAATCCTTTTTATTAAGCCTACTAATGTCCCCACTCCATAGTAAACATGAATTAAAAAAATAATATTATCGGCATTAGTAAAAATTGTAACATTAAACTTATTATTTATTATTGTCATAATTGTAATAAGTATTGTAAATAAAAAAAGTAAACACTACTTAACAATATAATAAATATAGATGTAATTGGAATCATACATAAACTAAATATTATAGCTAAAAACAAATGCTAATGGAACAAAGTGAAATATTGATAAACACTTAAATTCAACATGAGATGTTAAACCAATCCAATATCCGTTGGAATATTTTTTTGCTTTAACATTTTTCTTTTAAAAGTAGGTCTGATGTATTGATATGATAGTATATCCTTACTATATTTAATTTTTAAAACCATTTTTTTCTTATTCGATAATGTATCTCATTGTCTTCTGTGCGAATTAATTTTTCATTTAATAAACCTGCTTTTTCGAACACTTCTTTTCTATACATTCCATGAAAAATTGAATCTACATATCTATCTTCATCAGATTTCCTATAACTAGCTATACTACTACCAAACATATTTTCTTCTACTAAATGAAGTGTCTTAGAGAAATTATCAGAAGTCTCCACAATTGTAGGTCTCTTCCCACCACATACATATTCACCTGTATTTATTACATTAACATTTTTCTCTACAAAATCACTAGTCACTTTTGAATGAGCGTCAATTTTTAACACTACATCTCCCTCTGAATTTTTCACTCCCAAATTGAACCCACTAGGCTGCACTTTTTTAGGATTATCTATTACTTTTTATATTATGGAAATCACTATTGTTTTTTTGAAAATTCTCCATAATATCTTTTAGTTTTATCTGTAGACATTGCATTTATAAGAATTATTTCTATCAGATTGTGTGGATAACTTTGATTTTTTAAATCTTCTATTAATCCTGGTAAATATTTTTCTTCATTATACGCACTAATAACAATTGATACTAGCATACTTTCTCCTTCCACAAATCAGGCTAGATTAACTGCGTAATCTAGCCTAAAATTTATTATTTATCTTTATTACCTAATCTATCGTTAGCATCAAACATTATACTTGCAATAGATTCTCCCCAATAAGGCGCAGTTGCATAGTTAACGTTCATTCCACCTACTTTATTTCCTAAGTAAGCTCCTCTTGCTGGGAAGCTTGAATTGCTTAGATATTTTTCATTAATCCAGCGAGCAGCTCCTAAAATACCTGCATCTACATTATCAAATTTAGTTGCTGATGTATATGGACTTGAATCATAAGCAGCAATTCCGAAGAAGTTATTTTTAGCTTTAGCTATATTACTTCTACCCCATGCACTCTCTAAAGCACTGTGAGCTACTAAGTATAGTGCATTTACACCATATTTTTGTTCTGCAGCTTTGAATGCAGCACCTTTACCTGCCAACATACTATTGCTTGCTCCCATTAGTGTATAAAGTTTATTTATATCTGCAGCAGTATAGTTTGTTTTTGATTTTAAATTACTAAATTGGAACGGATGTTCTAATTTGAATGAACCAAAGTTAATTCCATCAGCTGAGTAATATGATTTACCTACTTGCATACTTGAATTATGGTATGCAACTTTTATACTACTATATTTAGAATATCTGTGATATACATATTTACCATCACTTACATAGTCAGGAATAAATGTTGTACTAGAGTTAACTGCTTGTACTTGCGATGGGTTAACATATCCTACTAATCCAGCTACTTGAACAGGAATTCTTCCTGAAGCAGAAGCTCTATTATCTTTGAAGATTATAGTTCCTTGAGAAATATGTGATAAAATTTTACCATTACCATCGTATACTGGGATATATAGCCCTGTAACTTTATAGTGTCCAGAATATTGGTTACTAGTAGCTTCTACACCTTGTGCTTTACCACCTTTTTGAGCATATTTACCATTCACAAATTCATGTTTTCCAGAACTATCATTTGCTATACCAGTAAACTTCTTACCATCTTTGAAATAAAACCAATCTTTTCCATCATCATACCACCAATTTGCGGCTTTCCCTTTTGCATAGTAGATTCCGTTTTGATATCCATTAGCATATTTTCCATTTGCAAAATAATGTTTACCTGCGTTATCTTTTCCTTCTCCTGTATGTTTTTTACCATTTTGGAAGAAGTACCAATCTTTTCCATCATCATACCACCAGTTTGCGGCTTTTCCTTTATCATAATATGTTCCGTTTTGGTATCCGTTTGCGGCTTTTCCTTTTGCATAATATGTTCCATTTACATTACCGTTCGCATATTTTCCATTTGCAAAAATAATGTTTACCTGCATTATCTTTTTCCTTCACCTGTGTGTTTTTTTACCATTTTTGGAAGAAATACCAATCTTTTCCATCATCATACCACCAATTAGCGGCTTTTCCTTTATCATAATATGTTCCATTTTGGTATCCGTTTGCAGCTGTTCCTTTTACATAGTATGTTCCGTTTACATTTCCGTTAGCATATTTTCCATTTGAGAAGTAATGTTTTCCTGCATTATCTTTTCCTTCTCCTGTATGCTTTTTACCATTTTGGAAGAAATACCAATCTTTTCCATCATCATACCACCAGTTCGCTAACTTACCATTTACATAATATGTTCCATTTGCAGTCCAACCTGTTTTCTTTTCTGCAGGATTTGATTTTACTGTTTGTGTTTTATCTGATACTGTTTTTACAGAACTAGTTGTTTTTTCTTTCGAAGCATCTTTTTTAGTATTTTCAGTTTTCTTTGCTGCTTCTGTTTGTTTTGTTGTAGTCGTTTGTTTTGTTGTAGTAACAACTTGTTTTTTAGCCGTTTCTTTAACTTGTACTGCATGGGCTTCATTAGATCCTGTAGCAGCATCTACAGCAAGTGGTGTTGCTAATACTGTTAAAATTCCTAATCCCATTTTTAAAAATTATTTTTTTCATAGTTATTTCCAATCTCCTATACTAATTTTTTTTCTTTTTAATCTATCTTTTAAATCATTATACATTATACATTTTTTTCCATTACTGCACAGTTACCACTTAATTACAAATATATTACATATTATGTCATCCACTTTATTAATAAAAAAATACAGAATTTTAATTAAAAAAATTCTGTATTTTTTTGTTCTTTAATATTTAATTATATTCTTAAGTTATAATAATAATTTTTTTCAATAACAGCCTTTTTTTCTTAACCTATTAATGCCGCTATTCAATAATAACCCACGTCAATTATTAAAAATTTAAACTAAACTATTTCAAGATCTTCCCTATCTCTAACCATATATTTTTTTAAATAATGTACTAGCTATATAGTATAATACTGCACCAAGGATAGCAGTAAATCCGCTTCCTGTTGTAAATAAAAATATATTACTTTTTATTGAACCATTATATGGGTTATATACAAATAACATTGTTACTACACATGAGATAAGTATACATAATAATCCAATAATATTATATCCATTACTGTATTTATACGCATCATGCCCTTTTAAATTATAAGCTGATTTTAACGATAGTTTTCTTTTTCTAATAATAAAATAGTCTACTAATATCATACCTATAATCGGACCTTGTACATATGCTGCAAGTGAGATGAAAGCACCAAAATACTTCTCTACGCCTCCCCATACAGTAAGAACACTTACATAAATCATAGCTATTATAACAAGCAACTTATAACTAACTTTAGGTAATCCACTCTTCACAATCATACAGTTTACATACGACCCAGTCCCTTGAGTTCCTATATTAGCAAATGCTACTAGCAGTAAACTTAAAAGACCTAATGTTGGAGTCGCTAATACTGATAACATTGTTGTAGGATCACTTTCATAAGCACCCGTTTTTACAAACATTGCTAAAGTCATAACTCCACCTGTTGCAACAAAGAATGGTGCTACAACACCATAAGAAAGAGTTGTTCCCCAATAACCGCTTCTTTCTGTTTTAGCTAATCTAGGCATAACTAAAGCTTGCGTTGACCAAGAGAATGCAAAAGCAACATTTCCTTCAGCTGACATCATAAAACGTTCTAGCGCGCTAATTCCTTCTTGATTAACAGGTTTTACAGCTAGTATTTCTGAGAACGGAACAGAAGTTATACTGATGAAAAATACTATTACTCCTACCACCAATAACGCTACTACTAGGAACCTATTAGTCCATTTTATTACTTCTGGTCCCCCTATAGCTATTAGTGTTCCTAAAACAACACATAACACACCTAATATAGGATTCCATAAATCTTCATTTAATACTATTCCAAAAATTCTTCATTAGATTAATCATTGAAGAAGAAAAATAAATTAGCAGCAACTGCATACCATCCAAAAATTTGCCAAACTAATAACTATTGATAATATAGCAACTCCTTTATTTCCTAATACAGCCCTTAACCATATCCATAAATCTATACCATATCTCACTGCAAAGAAAATTGGTAAGCAACTCACTAATACCCAGATTAAGTTAAAAGCAAAAATATTAATTAACATTTGCTTAAATCCTAAAAAAATTGTGCTACATATGCTCCTTGTGTATAACACCATGTTGCAATAGCAAATCCACTTGTTGATAAAAATAAATCCATAAAAGAATATTTTCTTTCATTACTTAAAACTGGCACTACTCCAGTAATTGTTTCTCTTTCTATATAACTACCTTGCATTACTTAATTACCTCACTCATACATAATATTATTAACACCAAACTAATTATTATTATGCTTATTATAATATAACTATCTACCTTAGTAATTCTTTTAGGAAATTTATATTCCTTACTTTCCATTATATCTAGTTTTCTCTCTGTTTCTTCATATATTAATTCTTCTAGATTTTTACTCATTTCTATCGACTCCTTTCAGTTCTAATGCTTCTTTTCCATATGTTTTCGTGTACTTATACCATATGTATAAATATTTACCTACATTTTTTCCTAAACTATCTTGATGTAGTGCCCATAAAAACCAATAGAATGATATAATTGCAGTATATCCTAAATAAGTTTTTAACTTATTGAGAGTATAACTTTCTCCTAAATATTCTTTAATCACCTCAATAGCCTCTTCTACTTTATAATCTGAACAAGCAATAAATGTTCCTAAGTCAACTGCTGGGTGAGTCATACCTGAGTACTCCCAGTCAATAAGATACATATTATTTTCTTTATCTATTAAAAAGTTAGGATCATAACTATCACAGTGACATAAGCAATATTCTTCATCATCTGATAATTCATTCTTTAATCTCTCTACTAAATCCACTAAATCATTCATATCTTCGAAGTCATCTCTATTATTTTCTGCTAATAAGTGGCGGAAACCATCTATCTGCTTCCATATATCAAACTTATATTCTGTTTTTTCTCCACTATTATGTAATAACTTCAGATATTTTAAAGCTTGAGAGACATCTTCTTTATTATGGTAATCTAGATTTCTAGCATCATCTACAAAATGAGAAATCTTCCAACCTTTCTCATCGATATAAATGTGAGTATTATCTATCCCTAATTTCTTAGCCACCTCCATTGAAGCAGCTTCACTTTTCCTATTAATATACTCTTCTGTACCTTTACCAGGATGTCTATAAACATATTGTTTCCCCGAAACAGTAAATTTAAACGACGTATTCGTTAACCCTGCTTTTATTGGACTTATTTGTTCGATTTCTTCTTCTTTACATTCTAATATATTTGAAATGTTATTTAAAATTCTAGAATTAGTATTTTTTAGATAATCCTTATCAAATTCCCTTAATTCCTCTAAAGAATCAAACTCTCTTATAACATCCTTACTATATCTTCTTATACGTAAATCTAATTCTGATATAAACTTAATATATAAGTCCTCCCACAGTCCTTCTTTTACTGCTTGTTTTTTATACTCTTCTCTAAGAATTGAAGAAAACTTATTACTAAATTCACGATCAAAATATACATGACCTAACATTACCCAAGTGTCAGATCCACCTATTTTTGCATCAATTATTCTATCCTTTTTATCAACAGTTATACAATATTCATCAGTTTCACCTTCTTCATATACAGATGAATAATACCCTTTATAAACATACTTTTCAAATGGATTTTTTTCAAAGTAATTATCAGATGAACAAATATATGTATTAGATAATTTATCTGCTACTAGAATCATAGAAGATGTATTGTTATATCTATAATAGTCTTCATTTACAACAATTTCCACTCCATATTTCTCTTCTAGATAAAAACATCTTTTTCTTTCATATAACCAACTACTAATGTTATATCTTTTATCCCTACAGAATGTAATTGTTTAATTTGTCTTTCTATTAAAACTTCTCCCTTTACATTAAGTAATCCTTTTAGGTTTTTTTCATACGATAACGGAGCAAATCTAGTACTCATACCAGCTGCTAATATTACTGCATTATTAACTTTATATGGTTCTAGAGAATCTATTCCATTTTTTTGTAATTTTTATTATTTTTTTATCTATTAATCCTTTATCTTTTAATTCTGCAATTACTGAATTAACTTTCCCTAATGAAATATTTAAATCCTCAGCTATTTCTCTTTGTGTTTTATTTGAATTTTTGTAATAATTTCATTAAAACTTCAAATTCTGATAATTTAATCATAAAGCACCTCTCTTTCTGTTCATTTCTTTTCATTTATAATTATTTTTTTTGAACGCGATGGCAAAAAAACTGAGATTTAATTTAATAATTAAATCTCAACCTTAATCATTTTAACATACTTATAAAAAAAGTCTAATTTATATTAGCTGATTTCCAATACCTTTATCTTAATTTAGTTCACAATTGATAAATTAAACTTTTTACTTCACCATAACTTTCTTTATTCCAAAAATTAATAAATTTCGCAAGTATTATACTAACAACCAATACTATTACTGTAAATATAACATCATTTACTTTTTGACGAAAGATAATATCTTCCGAAATACTGTATTACTAACCCATGAATCATATATAACTCAAATGAAATTCCTCCTAAAAGCTAGTTGGTAACAAATAAGCAAACCCAGAAATTATCAATAAAAACAAAAAAATATCCATTTTATATTTCCCACTTGAATACTGTTTTTAAACGCTGTATTTAAATCGGTAGCAAAAACTCTATGTATATCATTAATATTTTTTACAGGAGTTTCTAAATAAATAATATTTTTAAATCTTCTTTCGAATTTTTTATTACTTAGCATTTCTACTGCTTTTTCAAAATCAACTCTACCAGAACGAGACGAACCTAATAGGATTAATCCTTTTTCTAATACATCACGTGTATTAATATTTACATTATATTCACTAACACCCATTAGCACTAAACTACCTTGTGGCTTAATATATTTAATAATATCATTGATAGCATAGCCACTACCATCTCCACCACAACATTCTACACCATGATCAAAGCTTAAATCAGCTGGGATATCATCAGTAATATAACGTTCTTTCGCAAAACTAAACAATTCTAATTTTTCCCAGTGACGACCTATTACGATAATCTCACAGTTAGGTAAAGTATAGTTGATTATATTCGCCATAACATATGCTAAACTTCCGTCACCTATTATAGCGATTCTATCCTTTTTACTATGAGAGTTTTTCATAAATCTATCCATAGCATGCATACCAACACTAATGAACTCAGTAATAGCTGCGACACTATCTTCTACACCCTCATATGCTACTACTCTATCTTTTGGCAATGCTACAAATTCTCTCATAAAACCATCATATCCACTAGACAAGAAATGTGTTCCACTCATATAATTTTCATAGAATTCCTCATCACTAGCTCTTGGTGGTTGGTTAGGGATCATTACTACCTTTTGTCCTACTTTATACGTACCAGTAGGATCAGATATAACAATCCCTACACATTCATGAATAAGTGCCATTGGAAGTTTTTTAGCTAGTACCTTTGGATCTCTTTTCCCTTGATAGTATCTTTGATCCGCATGACAAAGAGCCATATAGTTAGGTCTAATAACTATTTTATCTTTATCGTTTAAATTTTCTTCATTATATTTACATTAATAAATTTTGGCTTTATTAATTGATATATTTGATTAATCATATTATTCTTCCTCTAACATACTCTTAGCAATTTTAAGATCAGTTACAGTAGTCACTTTAAGATTTGAGTATTCTCCACGAGCTAGCGCTACTTTTTTCCCTTTAATAACAAATATTTTACATGCATCTGTTAATATTTTTTTCTCTTCTGCATCTAGTGATGTATATAAGTCTAAGAAGTCTTTACAACGGAAACTTTGTGGAGTTTGTCCTTGATAATAGTGTGCTCTATTTGGAATATTAGTAATATACTCCCCATTTGTACTTTCAACTATTGTATCTACAGCTTCTACTACTGTATCTACTGCATCACTTTCTTTAGCTAATCTAATATTATCTTTAATTATTCTAAGTGTAATAAATGGACGAACAGAATCATGTGTAATTACAATATCTTCATCTGTTAGTTCTTTAAATTCATTTATTCTATTTATAATATTTTCAATTGTAGTATTTCTATCTACACCACCTGGCGTAATGATTATTCTATCACTAAAAGTAGGAACATATTGTTCAACTAAATCTTCTGCATGTGAAACCCAGTCTTCATGTACTCCTACTACTATTCTTTCTATTTCAGGCTCTAATAGAAACTTCTCGATAGTATGAATAATTATCGGTTTATTACCTAAATCTAGAAATTGTTTTGGCATGTTGCTAATTCCCATTCTAGTTCCTGTTCCACCAGCTAATATCCCTGCGTAAATCATGTTTTTCTCCTTAATTATTTATTTTCTATTTTAGTTTATATTCCATCTATCCTATTATATCATATATTAAGATATTCAACAAAAAACTTTACAATTTTTTTAGATATTTTTGAGTCGTTATCTTGAAAAATATGATATAATGTTTAATAGAATTTCTAAGAAAGGATTTTTTTCTTATATGAAGAGCATAAAAATGAACGCCTTAGCCTTCATGGGTATACGAATTCTTAATATAATTTTTCCCATCTTAACTGGAACTTATGTCGCGCGGGTGCTTGATAAGACTTACTACGGATATTTTAACTCTGTAGATACAATCCTATCATTTTTCTTACCATTTGCTACTTTTGGAGTTTATACCTATGGCTTAAGAGCTATAAGTAATGTTCGAGATAATAAAAATAAAACTAATAAGGTATTCTCACAACTATTTTACCTTTGTATGTTTTGTACAATTGTAACTACTGCTATTTACTTTGCAACTTATAATTTATTCTTTGAGAATAATCCTACCCTAAAAAAAATATATTTAGTAATGGGTGTACAATTAGTCGCTCAAATATTTTCTATAGAATGGGTAAATGAAGCATTAGAGAACTATAATTTTCTATTTTATAAGACTGCTGTCATTAGAATATTAATGCTAATATCTATTTTTGCATTTGTAAAAGATGAACATGACATCATAATATATACTCTTATAATGGCTCTATCCACTGCTTTAAATTATGTAATAAGTTATTTTTGGATAAAAAAAGATGTTAAGTTTGTTAGAATTAAAATCAGAGACTTAAAACCTTTACTTTTACCACTACTAGCTATGCTATTATTTGCGAATGCAAATATGCTTTATACATTTCTAGACAGAATATTTCTTGTTAAAGCTGGAGAATCGATATACGTTACTTACTATACAATGTCACAAAGATTAGTTACTGTCTTAGCTGGTGTAATAACAGGGGCTATAGGTGTAAGTTTACCTCGTCTGGGGTATTACTTAGGTAATAATGATCGAGAATCATATACATACTTAGTAAACAAAGGTAGTCGAGTATTCAATTTCTTTATTATACCTCTAAGTTTCGGTCTAACACTTTTAGGACCACATGCTATACTACTTTATGGTAGTGAAAAGTATGTAGCTGCCGGAACTCTTACATCATTATTTGCATTTAGAACAATAATATCAGCATTAGATACCATTTTAGGCTCTCAAATTTTATTTGTAAATGGCTTTGAAAAAAGAATAACAGTATATACACTATGTACAGGATTACTAAATTTATCACTGAATTTCTTATTATTCTATAATAAGATCTTTAAACCTGAATTTTTATTTAATCACCACTATAATATCAGAAATAGTTTTACTTATTATATACATTACTTTTTATTAATAAGAAAAAAATTATTTAATCTTAAAAACATATTTAAATATACACTGAAATATTCATTATTTAGCTCTACTTTTTTTACTTGTGTATTTTATAGTAAACTATATTTATCCAGCTGAGTTAGTAATTAATCTACGATTTTTTTAATCAATACAGCTAGTATTATTTTATTATCGATATGCTCATACATAATACTACTAGTTATCAATAAAGACAGTGTATTTTTTTAGAACTATATAACAATTTGTTATCACTGAAAAAAATAAATTTATTACAAATAGGAGGTCTTAAAGCAGATGAAGAAACTTACTTTAGATGAAGTAAAAAAATACAGCTTGAAATACTTGCTTATATAGACTCGTTTTGCAAAAAAAACAATATTTCATATTTCATTAATTATGGTACACTTCTTGGAGCTGTGAGGCATAAAGGATTTATACCTTGGGATGATGACATAGATATTTCAATGGATAGAGAACATTACAATATGTTTATAGAAAAAAATTTAACCAAGATTCTTCTAAATATAAAAATTTTGTCCCTAGATACCGACAAAAGCTTATTTCAACAATTTTATAAAAGTCGTTGATACCACTACTAAAAATAGTTGATAATAGAAATTATAAAACTTTTTTTCTTGTGGAGTATTTGTTGATATTTTCCCTATGGATAAATTTAATGATAAAAAAATAATTAATACCTGTTATATTTTGGAAAGCTTGAAACTACTATCTTTTAGTAAAAGAAAAAATATTATTTATAAAGATAGCATTGTAAAAGATATAATTCGCAGTAGTTTCTGGGGCTTATTCCTTCCTGTATCTCCTAGATTATTTGCGAATATAATTGAAAGAAAAATAACACAAGATACTGATAAAAACGGGAAGTATACTGCATTTATACCATCAAAATTAAAAGAGAAAGAAATCTTTAACGCTCAAATTTTTAATGAGTTTATTGATATGGAGTTTGAACACTTAACTCTCCCTGCCCCTAAAAACTATGATGTTATCTTAACACAATATTATGGAAATTATCTTGAGCTTCCTCCAAAAGAGAAGCAAATTAATATCCATGAATTTGAAGCATATAAAAATAGAGGAGTAAGTTATGAATTTATTGTCTAAAGAAGAAATAAAAGAACATCAATTAGAGATATTAGATTTTATTGATGATATTTGTAAAAAAAATAATATACCATATTTTCTTAGTTATGGTAGTATGCTAGGTGCTGTTAGGCACAAAGGGATGATTCCTTGGGATGATGATATAGATATATCCTTATATAGAGAAGACTATAATAAACTAATCGATAGCATTAACAAATCCAATCATCCTAAATATAAAGTTTTAGATTACAATAATTCTGATTGGTATTTCCATAATTTTGCAGCTATTATAGATAATAGTACTATTATAAAAGATACGGTTAAGTATAAACCACATGATACTAGCATTTTTGTTGATGTATTTCCTATAGACACTTTTGATGATTTGAGCATCATTGAAAAAAGTTACAAACTAGTGGCACTCCGTCAATTATGTTATGTAAAAAAGGATCGTTCAACTTATGGAGATAGTAAAATAAAAGACGTTATTCGAGTTATTTGCTGGTATGCACTAAGATTAGTTAATCCTCGTTTCTTCTATAAAAAAATAGAAAAATTAGTTGGTAGTAACTCAAAAGAGAATGGAAAATATGAAGGTGCAATAGGTATAAGTAAGGATGGACTAAAAGAGGTCTTCCCTGCTGGAACACTCAAAGACCTTATATATGTTGAATTCGAAGGAAGAAAACTACCAATTCCTAAAAAAACTATGATAAATTTCTTTCGCAATTTTACGGCGACTATATGACGCCTCCTTCAGTAGAGGAACAACAATGGTATAGCCACAATATTCAAGCATATAAAAAATAATCTTTTTGTTCAAAATGGAAACTATCTTCCTATGCTTAACAATAGAATTATATATTTGATATTCTAATAACAACTACAAAAAATACCTTAGAGTTAAATCTTCTCATATTTAACTCTAAGGTATTCTTATTTTTATATTATAATTTATAAGTAGCAACTCCTAACACTTTTTTTTCCAACATTTTGAACTATTTGTAATACTTCTTCAAAAATTCTTATATCTAGTTACCCCATACTCTTCAACAAACAGTACGTTATCAGCTTTTATTATTGTTGTTATTTCATCTATATTTCCTACTGTTATATTATCATTATTAAGTAACTCACTATATTGTTTTGAGAACTTTTCTATAATTTTTTTATCTGAAGATAATAATACTACTGCACTATTTCCTGCTTTATACTCTATTAATTCTTTTAAGTTAGAAGCCGAGCTTAGCTTAGTAACAAAATTAATATCATATTTACTATAATCACCCGCTCTATTGATTGTTGGATTAAATATATATAGAACTATGTTACCTAAAACAGTTATAATGAATGCCGCAACTCCCAGAACAGCTAATCTAATCAATAAACTTACTTTACTAATTCCAGATTCCTGTCCATCTTTCGCTGCTAATTCAAGAGAATTTATCGTTTCTAATTTTTCTATTTTAACATTTGCGTAAGTATCTTTAAATTTATTAACCACACCATCTAATTTCTTCTCGATAATATCGTTAGCCATTTTACTAGGTGTAAGTATTTTAACAGTTACCCCTGCGTTATTAACTAAAGGACTTACAGTTATTTTCTTTTCCCAATAATCATAATTAGAATTTTTTAACGTATTAGCACTAGTGTCTAATTCTCTCTCTAATACTTTCATATCTTTTTCTGATAAATCATTAAATAAGTAAGCTCCATTTATATTGGCTGTAACAAGTTTCCCATAAAAGTCACTATATCCTCCAATTTTATTCTTATCGAAACTTTGTTGCTCTTCTAATGGAGATGTAATTTTATAAGTAATGTATGTATAATAATTTGTTGTATCTTTTACTATTGTTTTATTATTTATTACTTTATATGTGTAAGGTATTGCCATTACACAAAATACCAACACTAACACTATAAAATTAATTACCTTTTTTTATATATATTAGCATATAAATCTGCTATTGAATAATTTTTCAAACATTATTGTTCTCCTTTTCTATTAACTATATGTTTTTATATTTTTATTAAGTAATCCTGCTCCTAGAAATATAAGTAAGACTATTCCCCAAAATTGCATAGTAAACAGACTTAAAAAACTCTCTGAGAAGCTACTTCTTGGCATAAAGAATAGATAATTTAAGGTTAAAAGAGTTATAGCATAAGCTAATACTCCCATCCTATAAGCTATTCTCATCATATATATAAATAATATTCCTAACAAAAATATTAAATAAAAAAATACTCCAAAAAAGCCATAATCTGTATATAATTCCATTATATAACTACTTCCTATCCCATGACCGTCTAAATATTCTTTATCTAAAACAATATACGATATATTATGCGAATAACTGTTACTTTCCAATGCTAATTCTACACTGTTAGTAGAATTAACAAATGGCTTCCCACCAAATAAAATTCCTAGGCTTCCTTTGGTGTAATATTCTAGAATAGGCCCAAAAGTAAAGTTCACAGTGTCCCTTACTGGTATATTACTATTGTATAAATATCCTCGAGTTAATACTCCAAAAACTAGTACCTTGTTTATATATGAAATCTAAGATTAAATTACCTATTCCTCCATTTTTCAACCTCGGCATCATCTCTAATATAATTTAACAGACCCATAAGTATCATTATTAATGGAGTACCTACGTATAAAATAATTTTTTCTTTAAACCCTATCCATTTTCCTTTTTCCGATTGATTTCTCATAAAATAATATAAGAATGCAAAAAAATTAAACTTAGTATAAACGGATTTCTTGTACCTATAAATAGGTGTATTATATTTGCTGCAATAACCATCAGCAAAAACAATTGTAGACTGTAATTTTTTTAGGTTTAGTCGCTAAATATATACATAACGAATATAACATAAACGTAGATATCGTATATGTAAAAATATGGCAATTCACTTTTTGAAGTTGGCATAATAATCATAATAAGTTGTATGCAATCTGAAAAATTAATCTTTCTATTAATCTTAAAGTATAAAAATGGATAAGATATTAGAAAAAAACTACTAAAGAAACTAATCTAATATTCTTTATATAAACTTGATTCGCTATTCTTTCTTTATTTTTCACCTTTCTTAGAAACCAATATCCCCCTAAAAATAAGCCTATTACTGATATAGCTATAATTATAAATGAAAAATTTATATGCTTCCGCCTGATAAGTATTTAAAACTCCATCTTTAAAAATAATCTATTGTAGGTCTCGATACAAGAAACACAAAAAAATAGTTAAATAAAAATATTAAGTGTATAATATAATACTTTATGTTAGTAAATGTATATAGGATATTACTAATTAATAGGCTTAACAATGTAAACAGCAATAACTTCAATTCGTTAGTATATATATAGGATATACCAATAATAATAGTTATAAAAATAACTAAGCATAGTTAGTACAAAAATATAACTTTTTGCCTTCTATACTCACTCTACTTTCCTCCTCTATTCATGTATTCTCTTACTATTTTCTATATTAGAAAAATAATAATTTTTCTATACAATTTAACGTTAACAAATAATACTAACGCAGCAATTCTTCTATTTCTTCTAAAAAAATAGTATTTTTTTGATATCTTGATTGCATTTCTTTTTAAAAAAGCTCAAAACTTCTCTATAGTGATCTAATTTTTCTATAATCTTTTTCTAGAAGCATCTTATCTAAAAATAAAGAAATGAGCATATGAAAGTCTAAAGAATGCTTCATCTAGTAATCCTCTATATTCTTTAGATATTAAATCATAATATTTTTTTATAAATATCTATATAAACCAAATCTATTTCCCTATATGGTTTTTGTTGTAATACTATCTCCTCTATGAAAATAATAATAATAAGGTTTAGTACTAACAGCATATTTGTCAGCATAATTTATTAAATCATAATGATAAAATGCATCTTCATATATTTTTCCTACCGGAAATTCTAGCTTATCTGCGATTGATTTTTTTAATAGTTTATTACAAATGCTCCCAGGTATCTTTTCTCCTATCAAATATTCTTTTAGAAAATCTTCCTTATCACAAACAAAATCCATATTTATATCACTGCACTGTGGTGTTTCACTATTTGAGTAAACATTCATTACCCCGCAGATAGAAACATCAGCATTTTTTTCCACTATTTGATTATACAGTGTATTTAACATTTCATGGTGAATATAATCATCTGAATCAATAAAAATTATATATTCTCCTGTTGATTCTCTTTCACCATTATTTCTTGCATCTGATAATCCCCCATTTTCTTTGTGGACTACCTTAATTCTATTATCCTTTTTTACTAATTCATCACACAGTTCTCCACTATTATCTGTTGAACCATCGTTTACAAGAATTATCTCTAAATTCTTATATGTTTGATTTACAATTGATTCTACACAACGTTCTAAGTACTTTTTCTACATTAAAAAAACTGGTACTATTACGCTAATTAACTCTTTGTTCATAACTTCCTCATTATTTAAATATTTTTTTCAATATCTTCTATCTGTTTTTTTCAATAGTAAACGTAGATAGAAATTCTCTAGCTTCTTCTTTATTAAATACTTCAGATCCTTCTATATATTTAATTATTTCTTCTACTACTTGTTCATCTGTATTTATAATTTTTCCCAAAAACGACCTTTCTGGGATAACTCTTCAGCACCCCCGACATCTGTTGAAACAAAAAGGAATACCTAAGCTTAAAAGCTTCCACATAAACTCCTGGAAACCCTTCTTGTTTAGACATGGATAATAATAGCTCCATATCTTTTAAATACTTATATGGATTTTTTTGATATCCTAAAAAAAGTGAACATATTGTTGTAAACCATATTGGTCTACTCTTCTTTTTAGTTCTTCTTCAAGTGTTCCAGTTCCTATAAAAATACAAATGATACTTTTTTTATCTTGTTTATGCAATAAGCGAATAACTTCTAATACTCTATCTGAACCTTTATTTTCTTCAATTCTTCCTACTGAACAAATACTATTAGAATTAAGTTCAATATCTACACTCTCTTTTGATTTCTCTATTATCTCTTCAAAAATTATAGCCGTTATAAATTGTACATAACTTGCTTCTATATTCTGGAAATACTTCTTCAATAGATTCTCTAGTTTTTCTTCGATATAGCAACAATATTATCAACATCTTTCAAATGTTTTTTTTATGAGAGTTTCTTTTCTCTTCATCATTAAGAAATTCTTCTATACTTCCATGTATCCATGCTATTTTTTTTACATTGTTTCTTTTTGAAAAATTAAAAGGTGGATTCATAATAGTAAATGATACTTCTATATCATACTCATCTTTTACCAATAATCGTCTTACTATACCAGGAAAATATATACGCAATCTCCATAAAATTGCACGCAATAATCTAGATTGCTTATAACTTTGTAATGACTTTAATATAGTCGCATTATCTGATATAGGCTCGTATCCTTTATCAAAATGTTCTATCTCCAATATATCTATATCATACTTATCCTTTGGAAGATTTCTAATTACAGTAGAAAGTATCTTTTCTGCTCCTCCTCCCAACGAGTAAGACCACATAAAAAATAATACTTTTTTCTTAGCCATAATATTCCCCTTTGTATTTAATATAACTATTTTCCATATCAGTTATTACTGCATCATGATGTGGAACTTGTTTTTCCTTTGGTGGTGGTGTCATATAATCACCAAAAGCTGTTTTTAAATAAATATCATACCCTACAGGAATTGGCATTTTTGTATTTTCAAAATCAATAAAAATATTATCATCAAATGCTTCAATCGGATATTTTTTCTTCATATATCCTGGCCCTGTACAAAGTTCCGTTATACCATCACTTTCTTCTCGAGTATATTTAGTCATTTCTCGTTCAGCTTTTTTCCAAATCTTATAGCGTAGTGCTTTTGGAGTAAGGCCTAGTAAGATTGTACTACCCCACTTCATAATAGCACCATGTTTTTCTGGAATAGTCTGTGCACAAAATAGCGAGTAAATTAATGCCCAACGCACTTGTTTTTTTCTACTAGATTCGTCTTTTGGATAGTAATCCAAAGGTATAACATCAAGTGCTAATCCATGAGGCATATCTAAGTCTTGTTGATATGGTTTAATACATGTTGTTTGAGTATCTCTTATCGTGATAAATAAGTTTCTATCTACAAACTTAGAATCACTTTTAGATAAAAAGTACTCTTTTTTAGCATATTTATTCCATAATTCAGGTAGTTTCTCATAATCTTTTCTTGGCATAAAAAAGTCTAAATCATCATCCCACGGGATAAATCCTTTATTTCTTAAACCACCTATTGCTCCACCTCCGCAAAGGTAACAAAGTAAGTCATATTCACGACAAAAATTCTACAAAATATTCAGCCATTTCTAAACTTTTTATTTTGAATTTCCTTTAAACTACTCACCTACAACCTCCGCTACTACTTCTTTAAAGTTTTCAACAATAACCTTAACATCTTCATCACTTAAACGAGTGTGCAGTGGTAAAGTTACTTCATTCACAAAATAATCATAAGCATTTGGATAATCATTAATATCAAAACCTAAGTTACTATATGCAGTTAATAGTGGTAATGGTTTATAGTGTACATTACAACTAATTCCACGCTCTGCCATTTTTGTAATAATTTCACCACGTTGCTCATAGGTAGCACCTTTAATATGTGTAATATATAAATGTCCTGAAGATTTATAAGTATCTGTATAATGTACTAATGGCACTACTCTAGTTCCTTCAAAGGCCTTATCATATTGTTCTACTAATTCTACTCTACGCTCTAGTAATTCTGAATAACGATCTAGTTGAACTAAACCGATAGATGCCATAATATCAGTCATATTACATTTATAACCTGGTATAACTATGTCATATTCCCATGAACCAGCTTTTGTTTTAGCTAAAGCATCTTTAGTTTGACCATGAAGAGAATATATTTGAAACTCTTTATATAGTTCTTCATTATCAAAATTAGGATTTTCTTTCCATGTTACGCTTCCACCTTCAGCTGTAGTAAAGTTTTTAACTGCGTGGAATGAGAATGTTGTAAAGTCAGCTACTGCACCAACTTTAACACCTTTATAAACACTTCCTAATGCATGAGCTCCATCGGCCACTACTGCAATACGTCCTAATTTTTTTTTGTATTCACTATTTGCTTTAAATAATGATTTTTTCGCATTTACTACTTCAAAAATTTTGTCATAATTGCATGGAATACCTGCTAAATCAACCGGAATCACAGCCTTTGTTTTTTCTGTTATCGCATTTTCTAAAGCTTCATAATCCATTTCGTGACCATCTTTTTGAATATCAACGATTACAGCTTTCGCCCCAACATGATAAATAACACTACATGATGCAGTGTAAGTCATTGCAGGTACGATAACCTCGTCACCTTCACCAATACCTAGTACTCTTAGTACTAACTCTAGGGCAGCTGTCGCTGAATTTAAACACACTGTTTTAGGTGTTGTAGTAAATTCTGATAATCTTCTTTCTAATTCTTTTGTTTTTGGTCCTGTTGTTATCCAACCAGATTTTAAAGTATCGATTACTTCATTAATCTCATCTTCTGTTATATCTGGTGGTGAAAATGGTATATTATATTTTTTCATTTCTAACTCCTATTTTATAACCGCTAAAGCAGTTCTTATCATTATTTTAATATCATTTATAACACTAAATTCTTTAATATATTTTAAATTATATTTCATCTTATCTGGTAGAATCTCTTCTACGTAGATATCATCAATACTTCTACCGCTTCCCTTATACTTCTCAATAACTTCATCTTCATCTTTATATTCTATGCTAGCTGGAGATGTTATCCCTGCAGGAAGAAGTAATGTTGCATTCATTTCATCTGTATAACGATTTACATATTTAGCAACTTCTGGACGAACACCTACAAAACTCATGTCCCCAATTAAAACATTTATTAGTTGCGGGAGCTCATCTAAGCGTACTTTACGAAGTTTATGCCCTACTTTACTGATGCGCGGGTCATTTTGCTGAGTAACTGCAGCCCCCATCTTATCAGCATCTTTTACCATTGTTCTAAATTTAAAGATTCTAAAAGTTCTACCGTATGTCGTTATTCTCTCTTGCCTATAAAAAACAGGGCCTTCACTATCTAGTTTTATCCAAATAGCAATTCCTAAAATAATCGGGGATAATGGAATAAGCAAAAGTAATGCTAAAACCTTATCGAAAAACAATTTTAAGAATAAAGACACTTTCTTTTTTTGTATATTTTCTCTATATTTCTTTACTATTTCTGTTTCAAATCGTTTATCAACGTTCATTGTTCACCTTACAATGCCACCTAAAGATGAATATCTTAATAAATGGCTACTTCACTCTAAAATACATATAATTTTTATCCCTTTATTATACCATATTTTTTTATAGAACTAAAGAATATATAGAGATATTTTTATATAGAAAACCTTTACCTATCAACCTTTTTAAAAAGAGTTACAAAGAAAATAATTTCTCCGTAACTCTACCTTATTAATTTTTTATTTTTCTTTTCTAAACGTAAAAGTAATCCTGCAATCGCAAAAGCTCCTACTAAACCTAATAGGCTTGATGAAGTAGTCATACCAGTATTTGGTAATTGTTTTTTCTTCTCAGCTTTTTTCACTTTAGTTACTTCTTTCTTAGTTGAAGTTGGAGTTGGTTTTACTTCAGGCGTTGGTGTTGGCGCTGGTTTTACTTCATTTTCTAATACATATTCATATACTACATGAGTTGAACCTTCTTTTAAAGTACCACTCTCTGCAGCAGATGTTGATGAAGTACCAACGAGAACATAATTTTTACCATCGACAGCGATTTTTTGAGGTCGTTCGTTACTATCTTCTCCAAGATTATAAGTAATTAGCTCTCCATTTGAATTATAGATAGGTGTTAATGCAACCTTTGTATAAGTATCTTTAAGTTGTTTATTCGTACCTTTAATTACATAATCAACAACTACATCCCCTTGGTATAATGCAGAAACATCTTGGTCAGCCATGTCCTCTTTTTCAGATATATAATACGTTACCGCTGGATTAGCTCTTAAGTTAAATATTTCAGCATAATGGAAAAATGTTTTTTTATCAAGATTTGTATCTTCTGGAATATTAGTCCAATCCCCATTATTTGGAGTAATATAAGTGCTAGGATTAGTTACTGATTTTATAAGATGCCCATCTTTTACATAACTATCATCTATCGATGAAGGATTACCAAGACCACCCAGCCCTTTACTTCCTTCTTCAGCAACTAGAGAGTGGTTTGGATACTCTTCTAAGTTTTGCGCACCAGTTTCATACCCCTGAATTCCACCTTCTTGACTTGATTTCCAAACCATTCTAGCGTCAATTGGTAAATATTTAATATTTTTCGCTATTTCAAAAGGAAGTGTGATTTCAACTTTAACAGCCTGACTCTTATCAAAGCTAGCGTATAGTGCATATGCAGCAATTTTTCCATTTTCAAGAGAGGCGTAATCATCCTTACTTCTATTAACTACATATGGTTTTTTCCCTGCAGCAAGCTCCTCAGAAGTTGGTGTGTCAAAAGTATTCTCTCCACCTTCCAATGTATCGTCATAAGAAACTTCTTTCATCGGCTCATTTACAGATACTGGATTACCTTGTGAATCTCTAGTCCCAATAAGCGTAAAGTTAACCGTTGCACCCTCAATTTTAGGAACACGAATTAGTACATCACTTACCGTTTGGCCATGATCACTTGAATGCATTCTTTGAAAAGCAACTGTATATGGATAAGTTACACTTTTCCCATCTTTACTTAGAGTTGCATTTTGCCCCTCTACATTAACGTGACCACCTTCGTTAATAATATTTTGTTTTTGAGCAGTAGAACTTACCGTATTCTCGCTATTAGTGTTACTTGTTGTTGCATTGGCTACAGAATTGTTAGCAGTTGTGACTTCATTACTAACTGCAGTAGTACTTTCGGCAGCGTTAGTAGCCTCTACATCAACTGCATTAGCTTTATCTCCACCAACAAGTGCAAGACTAGTAGGTATAGCTGCACACATTAATAAATATTTAATATTTTTCTCCATAAAATATTTTCTCCTAATTATTGATTATTAAAAATTTTTATTCATACATTTTCTTTTTAAAAATATGAACATTTTTAAAAATATCTACAACTAATTATAATACTTAAAAATTTAGAAAAATCAATATTTTTATGTGTTGATATCAGTAAATAAAAAAATAAAAAAAGAATAGTTCCTTAAAAAAACTATCCTTTTTAAAAATTTTTAAAAACTCGCTATATACATATTCTTGAACATTAGAAAAGTCAGTCATAAAGCAATAAATTATTATCCCCATAATTACAATATAGAAAAATGCCGTCCAAAATATAAGTCTATGTTTATCATTAATTTTATTTTTTAAGTTTATAAAGATCTCTTTCAAAAATCAATCCATCCTCTCCAACCTAAATGCATTGCATCAAACATATAGTATTCTTCATACTCTTTACTTGAATAATCCATTACTTCTATATTATTTTTTTGAGCAATTTCTTTTATTTTATTATAAGCGACTTGACGTGTTTCACTATCTATCCCAGTATAATCACTCCACTTCCCATTAGCTGGAAGAATGGCGAATTTCATCTTAATATTTAAATCTTTCACTATCGATAATAAAATATCTAAGTCATCATATTCTTTAGAATCATCATACTTTGTATTTTTTGAACTATTTTTTAATTGATCATATTTATTTCTTATGTATTTATCATAATATGTATTATCAATCTGGTAGTCATTATTATTAGTTTTTTCTATAGCTTCAGTCGTGACTTGCTCATCTAGTTGATCCCAATTATAGTTTGGTGTATTTTCACCACTCATTGGATAATTTTCCTTACCTTTATTTCTATAAAAACTATATTTGTTTTTAAAAGAATGTATATAGTTATTTAATTTTAGGAATTCTCCTGTAATAACATTACCCTTACCTTCTACAAAGTATCGTTTATAGCTTTTATACTTATCATTTATCTCTTTATTAGTAGATGAAAGTTCAATTACCCTATTAATAAACTTCTCTTTAGTTTCCTTACTAATCTTTTCATTAGCCATAGTATTATATACATGTTCGTCAGATATTCTAGATAAAAATGCATCTTTTAATATTCCATTTTTATTATCGAACCATTGGATTGACTGTATCATAACTATCTCGTTATTTCTGACATCATCACCTATAGACCCTAGCGTAGCAGCATGAATAATATTTTGAGAATTACCAACACCTACCTGCATAATATTAAAATCTCCATAATTAAAAATCTTCTTAGGATGAAAATCTTCATTAATAGTTGTTGTTAACTCAGATGAGCCTAATAACAACACTGTATTAGGAGTCATGTTTTCTAATATCATATCCTTACTTTTATACTTCTCGTAAGATGTATTGTAGCGCATACTATTGTCATTAACTTTATAGTAATCTTCGATTTTCTTTATATATGTTTTATCTAAAATAAAAAGTGTTATTAATACCAAAATTATTGATATTAAAAATGCCCTTAACTTTATCATTTTTTATTATTTCCTATTTTCTATATATGAAATTACCTTATTTGGTGTGTCTATCTCTTCATATGTTACTTCTGTCGGCGCTATACTTAGACCAAATATTTCTTCGATTCTTACTAACATTTCAACGAACGCCAATGAATCCATTAGGCCTTCTTCTTTCATATTTATGTCTAAATCTTCTCTAACTACATCATCTTCACAGATTTCTTCTAACATATCTAATACTTGTTCTTTTACCATCTTCTTATTCTCCTTTAAATAAATTATTTATTTAATAAAGTCATTAATATTTTATATGGTTCTCCAGAAAAAATATATAAACCAAATATTACTAGGTTTATCGTTACAAACCAGCTACATACTTTATACCATGCTTTATTTTTATTTTTCTTATAAAATTTACTCTTCTTCTGATAATATTCAAATCCCGCCATAAGTATACCATGGTAAGCTCCATAGACAATATAGCTAATTGTCAAACCATGCCAAAATCCCATTAAAAGCATATTTACCATATAAGCATACATTGCAGTATTCAATCGCTTTTTAAACCTTTTCTTCTTTGTCGCCTCCATAAACACTCTAGAGAAAACAAAATCTCGTAACCATGTTGAAAGTGTGATATGCCATCTATTCCAAAAATCTTTTATATCTATACTTAAAAATGGTTTATTAAAGTTCATCGGCGTTTTTATACCAAGAATATTACTACTACCTACTGCCATTAAACTATATCCAGCAAAATCAAAGAATAAATATAATGTATATAAATACATATATTTTATGGAATATTCTAAAGAACCAAAATTAGGAAGAGTTACTAAGTAGTGATAACTATAAGTCGATAATACAACCTTATATAATAATCCTAATACTACTCTGTATACCCCTACTCCTGCAAGTTCTAAATATTCATCTCTCAGCATTCGCTCTTTAATGTCTACCATAAATCTACGACTTCTATCTATTGGACCAGAGCTTACTGTTGGGAAAAATAATAGAAACTGTATGTAATCTATTATACTAACCCTCTCTTTAATTAGGCCATCCGATATTTCAATCATAATCTGTATTGTCTTAAAAGACATATATGATATTCCAATAAACGCAAGTAAATGCCACTGTGTTAACGCAAATACTTTGTTTATTATTAATGGAACTACAGATAAGAACACCAAAATCTTTAAGTATTTTGCATTTTGGGTTTTATGAGCTATTAAAACTAAGATATATTGATAAATAATAAACCCTATTAAATAGCTTAACATCAATGTTTTTTTACCATAAATTACTATAGCAAAAATAACAGACAGTGTTAGTATATAATATTCGCTTCTTTTCCCTAGATAGTTTATTATAAAACCAATTACTAAGGCTAGAATTAAGAAAAAGAAAAATTCATTGCCTTCAAAGTAACTCATACTACACTAACTCCTTTAACTTTTTCTTATCAATTTTACCATTATTATTAAGTGGCATTTCTTCTAAAAATACAATTTTCTTAGGCACCATATATTCCGGAACTAGCTTTTTTAATTGTTTTTTTATTTCTTTTGTCACTTCAAAACGTTTCTCAATTTTATCATTATAAACAATAAAAGTTGTTAATGATTTTACCTTACCATTCTCATAATTAGGCAGGGTTGCCGCTTGACGAATCTTTTTATTTTTCAATAGATTATTGTCTATATCCTCTAGCTCTATTCTATGCCCATGTAGTTTGACCTGGAAGTCTATTCTACCTTCACAAAATAGCATATTATCTTTAAAGTAACCTAAATCACCTGTTAAATAGCTTCTTACTTCTTTTCCATCTAGTACGTCTACACCAAATTTCTCTTTTGAAAGCTGCTCATTTTTAAAATATCCTTTGGCTACAGTATTTCCAATTATTACTATTTCACCTTTGCCTTCACTATCTACATTTTTCAACTCTACTTTTGAGCCCCATTTAACCTTACCTATCGGTAGATTCTCATAATATGTTTGGACTATATCTTTAGTAACTTCTAACCAAGTAACCATTACTGTCGATTCAGTAGGTCCATAAGTATTAATCACCTGTACCCCTGGGAAATTCTTATGAATCTTTTCTACCGTTTGAGCAAACAGTTTTTCTCCGCAGAAAACAAATTGTTTTACTTTTGGCATTAGTTCTTGATTGAAACTTTTATCAATAAAGCACATCTCAATAAATGACGGTGTTGAGATCCATATCGTCGCATTTGATTTTTTTAATTCTTCAAACATAACTTTGAAATCTTCTTGGTGTTTTTTGTCTATTTGTACTAACGAAGCTCCTAAGTATAAACTTGGCCATAAAGACATTACCGAAAGATCAAATGAAAATGGTGGATGTCCAAGAAATACTGACTCATCATTTTCATTATAATAACCTGTATACCAGTGTAAAAAGTTATTTAAGTTATTATATGTAATACAAACACCTTTTGGTTTACCCGTACTTCCAGATGTGAATATTATATAAAAAGTATCTTCTCCTTTTACATAATATTCCTTAGAGATTCTTTCTTCAGTGCTATTTATAATTGCTTTCGCTAATTCAACATTTAACATTTCTTTAGATAGTGCTATATCTTCAGTAACTAATACTAATTCTGAATCAACTGTACGAACTATCTCGTCCACTCTCTCTTGAGGAGTATTTATATCAACTGGACAAAAAGCTCTCCCTGATTTAACACAAGCTAGAAAGAAAACTAGCATAAATGGATGCTTATGCCCATATACTACTATTGGATTTTTATTGTTCCCTAATTTTTTTTCTAAATAAACAGCTAGCTTATCAGAGTACTCAATTAGAGTTTTATATGTTAGATTTTCATTTTTGTATATATTATTAATGTACACTTCTTTTAAACTATCTTTATACTGATCTAGTTTTTCAAAAAAAATTAAGCTCACAAATCCTCTCCTTAAATTTTTTTATAACTAATATTATACCACTGATAGTTAAAAAAATTACATTGTATTTTTTTATCATATTATTATTTTTTTTGTTAATATGAGAAATTATTAGTATTAGTAAGTATATAACTGTGTCGCTTTTTATAAAAATATCTTTCTATAATATTTATCTATAAAACATAAATTTTATATTGTTTAAACTAAATTTATGTATTAACTGTTAAACTTTGTTATAATAAGTACATTAATACTATAAAAAGTAGTTCTCAATAGGAGGCGGACATGAGTAACCGTATAGCACTCTGGGATAATCTAAAATTTATTTTAATCACTTTGGTGGTTGCAGGACATTTTGCCGATCAATTAACTGATTATTCTTCGATTTATTCAAGCATATTTCTTTTTATTTATGCATTTCATATGCCATTATTTATATTTATTTCTGGCTATTTCCATTCTGATAGAAATACAACGAAAAAAGTATTATTTTATATCTCTCTTGGATTTTCATATAAGGTAATATCTTTTCTAGTGGACCGCATAAACGGATACTCTCAATATACTTTCAACTTGTTATTTGATGGCGGATTATCTTGGTTTATGTTTGTATTAGCAATATATACCTTTGCATTGTTTTTATTAAGAGATCAAAATAAGAAATTTTTCTTGATTGGTTCAATAATCTTAGCTTGTTTCGTCGGTTACGATAAGTCTATAGGCGATTTCCTATATTTATCTAGAGCTATTGTTTTCTTCCCTTTTTATATGCTTGGTACAATGACGAAATCATTCGATATAATAGAATTCAAAAGAAAATATCCTCTACTTAAACTAGTTGCTCTACTAATTTTTATAGCATGGGGACTGATTTGCATTGCCAAAATTGATACATTATACGGATTAAGATATATATTTACAGGAAGAAACGCCTTCCCGGACAGCATAATTACTTATGGAGCCCTAGTTAGACTAGCTTGCTACATTATCTCAACGGTATTGGGCGCATCCTTGATATTACTAACAACTCAAAAAAAAATTAAATGGATTAGCGATCTAGGTAAAAATACTATTAATGTCTATTTCTGGCATTACCTATTATTTTATACTTTTAAACCATATATTAATTTTGATAGTATCTTTAGTTCATTTTCATTTGGTTTTATTGCATATTCAATAGCCACTATAGCTGTAACAGTTATTCTATCAAATAAGATGTTTAGCTTCCCTGTTAATATAATAAGAAAGCAGATCTTTACATAAAATAAACCACTCTTTAAATAGAGTGGTTTTTCATTTTAAAATCTCCCCTCTTCCCTTATAATAATTAATGATATTGTTTTCAGAGTATTTACATAGTTCTTTCATAGTATTACAATAGATTATAGGTTATCTGAAAGGAGAATTTATGTTAAAAGAATTTTTCAGTTATTATAAACCATATAAAAAATTATTTTCAATCGACTTTGGTTGTGCAATTTTATCAGGAGTACTAGAGCTGCTATTTCCTGTTGCGGTAAACAAAGTTATAGACACAGTCCTACCAACAGGTAATTTTAAAACGATAATATTAGTTTGTTCACTATTATTCGCACTTTACCTTTTTAGTATGACTCTTAACTATATTGTCGTCTATCTTGGTCACACTTTAGGAATTAATATTGAAACTGACATGCGACGAAAACTTTTCGCACATCTTCAGAAACATTCTTTTGAATACTACGATGAGAAGAAAACAGGAGAACTGATGAGTAGACTTACTACCGATTTATTCGATATTAGTGAGGTTGCCCACCACGGTCCAGAAGATGTTTTTATTACTGTTATGAGTATTTGTGGAGCTTTTGTTCTTATGTGGAATGTTCATGAGCAACTAGCAATAGGAACAATTATCCTTATCCCAATTTTAGCTATTGGTTTATCTATATTTAACAAAAAAATGAAGAATGTTAATAGAAAAATCTATTCACAACTTGGTGAGTTTAATGCTGGATTAGAAAATTCACTAAGTGGAATTCGTGTTGTAAAAGCATTTGCTAATGAAGAGTTTGAGAAAAAAATATTCGAAGGTATGATTCAAAACTATAGAAAAAATAAACTTGCATTTTATAAAACTATGGCTACTAGTAGTTCATTCAACTATGTATTAATGCGACTTATTACTCTTACTTCACTTGTATTCGGAGCTTACTTCACTATTAAAGGTGAACTTACAACAGGAGAATTAGTAGGTTTTGTACTTTTAGCGAATACTTTTGTTAAACCTATTGAACGTATTAATACAATGGTAGAAATGTATCCAAAAGGTTTTGCAGGATTCAAAAGATTTAATGAAGAACTAGCTAGAAGACCAGCTATTGTAGATAGTCCAAATGCAAAAGCGGCACCACACTTTAATGGAAATATTCATTATGATAATGTATCTTTTGAATATAATGATGGTCGTCCAGTATTAGAAAATATTAACCTTGAGATTAAAGCTGGAGAGATGGTTGCTTTTGTAGGACCTAGTGGAGCTGGTAAAACTACTTTAATCAACCTCCTACCTCGATTTTACGATACTACAAAAGGTTCAATATCTATCGATGGAGTCAATATAAAAGACTACACATTAAGTTCACTTAGAAGCCAAATAGGTACCGTTCAACAAGATGTATTCTTATTTAACGGAACTATTCGAGAAAATGTTCTTTATGGTAAATTAGATGCTAGTGATGAAGAAGTAGAACGCGCAATAGAGGCTGCAAAATTAAAAGAAGTTATTGAAGAATTCCCTGAAGGACTTGAAACTCCTATCGGTGAAAGAGGGGTTAAACTATCAGGTGGACAAAAACAACGTTTATCTATTGCTAGAATATTCTTAAAAAATCCATCTATACTAATACTAGATGAAGCAACTAGTGCCTTAGATACTCAAACTGAACAGTTTATCCAAAATTCATTCGATGAACTGTCTAAAGGTAGAACTACATTAGTTATCGCTCACCGTCTAGCAACAATTAAAAATGTTGATCGTATTATTGTAGTTACCCCTGATGGAATAGTTGAACAAGGTACACACAAAGAACTATTAGAAAAAAATGGTCACTATGCAGAACTATACTATGCTCAATTTGGGAAATAATAAAAAAATCTAGAGTTACGATAAACTCTAGATTTTTTATTATTAACCGTTATTTCCAAAACATTTTTCAACAAGAGTAGAGATATTCGTGGCCATTGTACCCATTTCTTGCATTCTTCCATCTAATGCTTCTATAGATTTCCCTCTGTTGCTGTTTAATAACTCAGCAAAATCTTTTGCTTGAAGCGCAATTCTGCTCAAGATAGCACCAATTGCTTTTTGACCTACTACTACATCAGATAAAGTTGCATAGTTGTAAATAGCTTCTTCTAAATATGTTCGTAATTGAGCTTTTAGAGACGGTATATTTCCACTTGTACTAGCTATAGTTCTTATAGTATTACTATAATCCTCTTCAATATCACCAACAAACTTCACAGCGTCTTTTATAGTTGAAGATATAGATATACTAGCCTCAACTGTTTGATAGTAAATTGGATCAGCTTTTTTATTAGCCTTAGGTTTATAATAAATATTTGTTGGAAATTCATCTTTGACCGCACTACCAGATGTCTTAACGCTACTTAATCCACTATATGTATTTGAAATAGCAGATTTAGCAGTTGCTAAATAAGCAGTAAATGCAGTTATCATTTTATCACCTAAAGTTTTTGATGCATTATCTACTTGACTATCAAAGGCTTTTAGAGCTTCTAAATCATCAAAAAGATCAGATTGTTTAACAAAAGTATCAAAATCTGTAGGGATTGATCCTACTTGATAGTTCCCCATAACATCAGTATTTGAACGCCAGTTTTGTTCGATTGTTGTATCATTTTGTTGATGACTATTTGCCACAGCTAATACACTATCTCTCATACTAACAATACATTGTTCCATTTTATTAATATTATCTAGTTCTACAGCCATTACATCACGAATAGGATTCGCAATACCATCTTCAAATTTAGAACGAATATTTTCACCTTTAAAAGTTTTTTCTATATCTCCTTTAAAGCTATTTATTGTCGCCTCTCCTTGTTTTGCTAATGTTGTTTTCGTAGACATCACTACTAACTGACCTCCAGGAGGCGCACTGTTAGAACTTTTGTTACTATCAGTAGTAAGACTTGCTAAGCTACCATTTAGTTCCGATGTTGAATTTATTAAAGTTTGTAATTTATTTGTTACTCCATGATAATCCCAATGGCTACCATCTTTATGACACCACTCTTTACTTCCACTACCCCAAAACCAGTCAAACTGTCTAGAAAATTGATATGTATCATAGTCTACAATTTTCTGAAATACTGATTTTTTGTCATCTATTTTTGTATAAAAATTTTCTAGATCTTTTATACTCTGAATTAATTGTATTTGTTCTAAATAACTAACTATCGATTGTTCTAAAGTTTGAGTACGTTGGGCTTTTCTAGATTCAACATTACTATTAGTTGATTCAGAAACCGTTAGAAGATTACGAATTTGGGCGATATCTACTAACAAGTCATTTAGATTAGCGGCTAAACCAGACATATTTCATAATTTATAACAATCTCAGTTGCTCCATCTGCATGAGGAACTAAAGAACTAACCATCAGCCTATCTTTACCGAATTGTGCATCTAGCTTACCATCATGATCGACATCAACAAATAGTCCATTCTCACTATTTATTACTTCAGCTTCACCCTCACTTTTAGTGACTTTAATTAGTTTCTCTGTATCAGGAGATTCCCAACCTTGCACTTGATTAGAGTTTGCATCTATTAAATTTCCATCTTTATCGAATCTGTAGCCACCCCACATATGAGTTATATTCATCTTAACACCACTAGTAGCTAAATTAAGTCCAGGTATTTTATCTATAAATTCTAAACCTGATCTGAAATTTGATAAACCAGGAAAAACTTCATCAAATCTTCTATTATCAGCTTCACTCAACGGCATATTATATCCATTAAATTTATATACCTTACCTACGGTTCCTTGACCTTTGAAATACCCTAACCCTATAATATCGTTAGAGTCTATGTAGTTATTAGTTTTACTATATAAAGCACTAACATTGGCCTTTTGTTCTGGAGTTAAAGTAGGATAAATATTAGGACCTTGATAAATATTTACCGAATTTATTCTATTATGGTCTTTAACATTAGCAATTGCATACTGTACATCCATAGAACCAAGTGAATGTCCATATAAATTTATCTTAGCATTTGGATATTTCTCCATCATTTCTTTTAAATACGCCGCAGAGGCTTCTAGTTGGCCAGGTGCTTTACCCGGTTCCCCAGTTACTTGTCCTTTTATAATATTAAAAAACTCTGGTGCGTCATTAAAAACCCAATCCTTAACAAATTCTCCAGAATTAGTTACAAGATTAGATGGACTTGCTGATCCTTGATACATTATTGTTATTTCTTTTACTTGAGCACGTTCTTCTGCAGAAGCTGTTGGCGGTACTGCCTCTCTTCCTGTAGAAGTTTTAGTATAAGTATATATTTGTTCTCCATTGTTTGTACGATTGTTATTAGCATCTGATAATGTTCCTACATATTTCCACTATCTGATGTTTCCAACGAATACCCAACTTTATGATTTTCATATTCCTGTTGAGCTATTTCTACATTTTCTTTATCTGTATATTGAGCCATTCTTTCCCCTCCAAACTATTCTGACACAATTAACCTATTAATTTATTAAACTCCGGAGAGCGGCTAAGAGCACCAAACTCTAAGCCTTTCTCCTCAGAAAATAAATTAAGCACTGTTCCTAAGACTATATCTTCATCGTCGTTAATAATAAATCTTAAGCTAATTCCACCCATAGGATTTATCTTTAAAACACTCTCATCTATCTTATATGTTTTAATCTTCCCATTAGGTGTTAGTGCCGCTTCATCTAGCCTTTTAAATAATTGTTCAGAAAGATCTTTTACTTCCTTGCTCTCAACAATTTGTTTTAATGTTAATTTAATGTCTTCAGCTTGCATGTGTTTACCTCCTGTCTCCACGCTTGCCCTTATACTTTAAACCACCTATAATTCATTATTTTTCTATAATTTGTACAGAATAGTAATTTTGTCTTTCTAGAATAAATCCTTCCGGAACTTTTGTATAAGGTTCATTAGATATAAATGTATATCGTGTATGGTCTTGATCAGAAATACGCATACCAATGTACACTTGCTCTACTACTTGTTTTGTCAGTTTTGTAATACTATCATAACTTGCAATTAATTCTTGGTGATATCCAATAAACACTGGTGTTATACCGTATCTACCACCTTCTTTAACGAATAACTTGAAGTCTTGTTCTAAAACTCCTGCACTTCTAAATACTGAAACAATATCTGGAATAACAATTATCCACTTAGAATAATTTCCTTCTGGATTATCTATACGTTTTTCAGGTCATATATAATATTATTTACCGTTTCAGAAATATCCGTACTACTTACATAACGTCTTGCTCCATTTAACTGAGAATGTAATACTTTCTCCGTTGGATCTAATAGTATAACATTGTAATCATCCTGAATTCGATCAATATTATAATCAAATAAATCATAGTACTTCTCTACTGATAATGGATTATCCGATGCTAATAAGATTGACTTATCTAGTGTAAACTGAGCTAATTCACCAGTCTCATTATATAATCCCAGCACGAAGTTATTATTTTTATTAATAAATGGTTCTCTTTCTTCCATTGTCTTAATAGTGATTTTTTCAGGTAACATTGGGATTGATTTTGGACATTCACCATTCCAATGCTCTGCCATATCTTTAGCTTCTTGTTTAACTTGTTCTATATAATCTACATAGCTATCGTATTTATACGGTTGAGCAATTTGGAAATGAATAATCTCATCAAACTTAACAACCGCTCGTCCCTTAATTTCCTCTAAAGGAATATTAGAACGTCCAACAATTGCCGATAAATCACTATTATCGAATAAGAATAATGATATCTTAGTTTTGAAGTTAGCTTGTAATTGTAATCTCATAGCATTTACCCTAGATAAAGTAACTACAAGATACATTCCAAGAGAAACCCCATCCCTTGCTACCGTACTTAACATATCGTTAAATGCATCTGCATATTTAGTTTCTGCCATACCATCATAACTATCTATAAATAGATATATAGATGGAATTTTTTCTTTGGCAACTTGGTTGTATTGATTTAAGTTAACTACTCTAGCTTCTGATAATATTTTCTTACGGCGTTTAATTTCTTCATTTAATCTACGAACAGATTTCATTATTTTTTCGTTTTCATCTAAAATAAAGTAATCTGCCACATGCGGAAAGTCACTAAGTGATACTAATCCACTAGTACCAAAGTCATATAAGTAACAGTGAACTTGCTCTGGAGTATTTTTCCTCATTAAATCGATAGCCATATTTTGTAGGAATGTTGATTTACCAAACCCTGGACTTGAAACTAGTAATATATGACCGATATTTTTCATATCGAAGATTAATGGTGATTGTTCTTGTTTTTCTGGAATATCTTGGTATCCTATTAGAACATTCTCGTTTTCTTTCTCATTATTCCAATATTCTCTAAAGTCAGTGTTTTGTAAGTCACTAGCGAATATTTTCTCTTCTAATGGTGGCAACCATGGGCTAGCTACTTTATCTAAGCCAGTTTTTTCAAATATTGACTTAGCTTCTTCAACGACAATATCCAATTCGGTTGGTACTGTTTTAACTTCTTTGTATTTGATAATCCACTTAAATCTTTATTAATTGGATTATACTGACCATTTTCCATTATTTCATAGATTGTTAAATCTCTGTTGCTATCTTCTTCACCATCTTTAATATAGTCAGCTCCACTCCAAGCACTTTGGAATAATTCATATATTTCATTATTCCCAACTTGAAGATAAGCACGACCAGATTGTGTAATTTGCGCAGCATCCGGAGTTTTAATTATCTCACGAGAATCCGCTACATCTTGCACTTTCAACGCTATTTTAAACTTAGAGTTCGACCAAATTTGGTCATTTACTACCCCACTAGGTTTTTGTGTAGCTAGTATTAAGTGTATCCCTAATGAACGTCCGATACGCGCTGTTGAAACTAACTCTTGCATAAAGTCTGGTTGTTCTTGTTTCAACTCTGCGAACTCATCACTTATTATAAATAAGTGCGGAAGTGGTTCTGATACTTCACCTTGTTTAAATAGCTTAGTATATTGATTAATATGGTTAACATCATATTGTGCAAAGATTCTTTGACGTTTTTTAAGCTCTGCCTTAATAGATACTAAGGCACGATTTGCTTGGTTAGCATCTAAGTTGGTAATAGTTCCAACTAAGTGAGGTAAGTCGGCGAATAAGTTAGCCATACCTCCACCTTTATAGTCAATTAGTAAGAATGCTACTTCATAAGGGTGGTAATTTACCGCTAGCGATAAAATATAAGATTGGACTAATTCTGACTTCCCTGACCCTGTAGTCCCCGCTATTAATCCGTGAGGTCCGTGGGCTTTTTCATGAAGGTTTAGATATAATAAATCATCTCGGCCTCTTACACCTAGAGGTACTGCCATAGTTTGATACGTCTCATTTATTCTCCAACGATCTAACATATTTAAATCTTCTACCTTAGAAACACCATACATTTCTAAAAATGTTATAGAGTTCGGGATAGAGTTTCTTAATGTTTCCTCATGATTAATACCTGCTAAGTTTCTTGCGAAGCTTTCTTTTTCCGCTAAGCTTATAGGTGGTAGTGGTTCAAAGATTTTATCAACAAACTCTCCTTTTTGAAGTATTAATGTTGCTTTCTTTTCACTACGATAGTCCACTACAGTTTTTACATGTTCTGGTAGACTCTCAATTACCTCATCTACAAAGACAAAACTAATACCTATACCAGTTAAATCTTCGTAAATATGCTCCATAATATTATGTCCAAGTAGTAATGTTAAATCAGTAATAATAACTACATAATGCGGAATATAAACTTTTTCTTTGTTTCCTTCTGATTTTTGACTTGCATCTAATTTTCTATCTTTAATAATTTGATAAAGAGATGTAAGCAGTTGGTCACGAGTTCTTTGATCATATACAAACCCACGACTATTAAAAGCCTTTATTTTATTGTGAGGTAGCCATTTACTCCACTCCCACAGTTGTTTTTCTTCTTCTCTAAAAATAGTTATAAATTGAACATCGTGATAACTTTGGAAAGCAGCTATCTGCATTATTAACTGTTGAACCTGTTCAATAACTACTCTTCTAGTTCCAATATATCCCATAGGTACGTGAATATCGTTTTTTACCGCAACATCTTTAATAACTTTATAATAATCTAATAAGTTATTTATATCTTGGTCTACTTCAACCTTAACCTTTGTCGTTTCAGACTTATTATATTCAACGTTGAAGCTAGGTTCCACTTCACCTTTTCCTAACTTATAAGTTAAGAAGTCAAAATAATAAGGTGTTTTTTCGTAGATTCTTCTATCGACATTTTTTGCCATACTTAATATATTAGAAACATCTGGATAATGATAAGTTAAAGATTGTTTTTGTTCTTCAGCATATTTTGCTAATTCAATATATTTTCCTTGAAGGTATTCTTTATAATCTTGAACCTTTTTAATTTGGCGCTCTTTGTAATTTTTCTTATCTGATACATATCCATGTAATGATGTGATAATCGTAACTACAGACATACCAAACATCATAATCATCATTGCCCCACTAGATGAGTATATGTATATTAACACCGTAAATAAAATCATTGAAGCCGGCATTAGCAATAGTCTTAGTAGCGATTGACGAGTTGGATCCTCTTCAGTTGGAGGTGTTCCTATAATTATTCTATCCGTAGGTTCTCGAAGAATAATCCTTGGTGAACGATGAAATTCTTTCGCTCTGTCTTCTTGTTCATCTTGTTCAAAAACTATTAAATTAGTACTAACGTTAAAGTTACTTGCTAATGCCAATGATTTATTTAAGATAACAATACTTAATCCTTCTTCAAATACTAAAACATCATATTCTTTTAGCGGTGCAGAATCTTTTTGCCTTTCACCATTCAAATAAAATGAACCATTTGTTATAATCTTAGTTCCTTCATCATAGCTAATAAGCATATCTAAATTACTATTTTCAATACAAATATCTGCATCATCTTTTTGACCGATAAAAATGTTATTTTTATTAACTAAATAGTATTTCTCAGGTTTTAGTATAACTAATTTAAATACTACTTGATTTACTTTTTACATTATACGAACCAAAAAAATATTCTTTACCATCAATTATTACTACATCTTTTTTTACTTTTACATCAACTTTTTCAGGTAGTCCTTCTAAATAAATATCACATGTATCTGTCCCCCCAGCAATATATTTTCTACCAGGGTATAATGTGAAATTATTATCTTTATACATAATATATACATTCATATAGTTTCACCACCTTACTTATTTTTTATCACTTTTCTTATCTGCATTTTCATCAGTAGGAACATATTTTTTCTTAAGCTCTTCTAATTTAGTTTTATAATTATTTAATTGCTCCGTTCTCTTCTCTGAAGAAAGGTTAGGGTCACGTTGAACCTCATCTATTTTTTTAGTTAATCCATACATTAATAACTGTGGATCATCTAAGAAGCTAGCTACATCGATAGCTTCATCTATTTTAGCTTGTCCAATTAGAACCCAGTAGCGTAAATAATCTGAATTAGATTGATTGTTAATTTTTAATAATTGCTCTTTTTGTTTAGCACTTAGCGGCTCTGACTGAATAACTGAGTATGCCACTATATATTTATCATCTTGGCTTAATGACTTACTATCTACTTTTTCACTAGTTTTTATTACATTAGAATAGTCTTTATTAATAAATGAAAGTCTAATATCTAACAGCTTATTTTTATTACCAACTGTCACAAAAGACATATAACCTACTGTTCCACCTAATATTACTGCAAGAGCAGCAGTACTAATGAAACCAAATTTTAAGAAATTCATCCTTTTCTTTGTAATTCTAGAATAGTTCTCTAAGTTTTTAGCTTTTTCTTCTTTATACTCTTCTGAGAATTTTTCAACTACTTCATCTAAAGTATTTAAGTTAGCGATATACTCACCTAATAAATTACCTTTATAAAATTCTAAACCACCATTTACTAATTTTTCGTAATCTGCCTTATCATCTAATAATGCCACACTCATAGCTTTATATATTTGTAAAAACTTATCGTATGTTATTTTCTCATAAGGATAGACTTGATTCACTATTCCTCTATGCACTAGTAATGGCAATCCATCTCTTGTGAAAACTACAGAATTTGTATCAAAATTATATGTGTAATTTGTATTTTCTACACCTGTATATACTTCTGATAAATTAATAAGATATCTTAGTTTTTCTTCTAAGATTAATGTCTTAACATAATCAAAAATCTGTATAACTTTCTTTTATAATACTCGTTATACTGACAGTACTTTCTTCTACTTTTACATCAGTATCCACAAAATAAGGAACTTTTGACTTCAATAAAATATATGCAATTTCCTTATTACCTTTTATTTCTTCTTTTTCAAGTTCAACAGTATACTCCATGGTCCCCTCCATTTTTCTATAATTTCTCTACTACTAATAAACTTCCATTTCTTACATACTGTGAACTATATAAAAAACTAAAGCTCGTTAGTATAACATTAAAATTTTCTACTCTTATACTTGGATTTTTAATTTCAAGTGGTAGTCCATAAGACTCTACAATAATTTTCAATAATTCTTTTACAGTCATATTATTAGGTACTCTTATATCAACTACCTTATCTATATATTTTCTAAAATCTAAACTTATATCAATATATTCTGTATTCATTATTGACCTCTCTTCCTAAATACTCCCCTATAAACAGATACCATCATTATTATAAAACCAGCAATAAGCAATAATATCATATTCCAATTTACCGCTTCTTCTTTACTTTTCAGTGCTATTTTTGATTTCTCCCTATCAAGTTTGCTTTCATTAAGTAAAAACAAATGTTTCGTGTAATTATCCTCTACAGATTCTTTTTTCATCTCAGTATCGAAGATAAGAGCCTTATCTTTATTATAAGATACAGACTCTTCCTCCTTTATTTGTGAAATATTTTTTGTTACCGTATCATTAAATAATTTGGATAGCTCGGTCTCCTGTTCAAAATAATAATCCTCAGTTTTATTATTTTTTTTAGTTTCAGCATCAATTTTTAATGATCCATCTTCTGCTTTTGCAACTTGATTAAAAGATACAGCACTTGTTAACATAAAAATTATTACAAATACTTTTTTCATCTTTACCTCTATTATATTTTCAGTTTTCTATACTCTATTGCATTTAATATTACACTAATAACTGCAAATATAGTTGTTATAATCATTACAAGTAACCAACCACCTTGATAGTTTAAGAATTGAGTTAAGCTTTCATCAATATAATTTAATGGTGAGATATATGATAGCAGTTTGTTCCCCATTGTTCTCTCATCTATTAGTTGAACTGTAGTTACAATGTATAGTAATAAGATACTTATACTTACAAATAATCCTAATGATTTTCCTTTTGATAACAGCCAGTTATTTAATCCGATAAACAATACCGTTATTACTAGTAACAGAGCTACTAATACTAATGCTCTCTCTCCAGTTAAATCAAGGTTATAACCAACAACCATACCAATAATCATAGATAATACGAAACTTATACCTAAAATAATACTTATTGGTATTGTTGAATTTTTCCACTGCACCCTTGAAACAATTTTATTTTTTTGAATTTTTTCAAAGTCAATATTTTGCATCATATGAGCGATTAAGATACTTACTAAGTAAATGATTAACACTATTAATATTCCTGTACGCGTATCTAGTTTAGTTGAACTTTTAGCTGTTTTGTTTGAAGCAACTATTTTATCAACATTACCTGCATCTACAGGGTTTGCTAAATAGTCATAAACCGCTTGGTTTTTACTATTTCCATCTTTAGTATTGCTTAGTACTTTTGAGAAAGCTTTTAAGAAGTCTTGATTATCTTTATACTCTTTATCCATAGTACCTTTAGTTCACTTACCTTATTAGTAAGGTTTGTACCATCTTGTTCTAGCTTTTTAGCTGCTGTACCTAAGCTCTCGAAACTATGATTTATAGACTCTGATGTAGCTTGACTTGCTTTTGTCTTCGCTAATAACTCTCTACTTGCTGACATTAGTTTTGAATAATCACTACTTATCTCCGTAGTTACTGTTATTAGATCAGAATTGTTATCTTTAGTTTCAGTAGTTGGTAACTCCGGTTTATTCGATAAAGCAGTATTAATTTTTTCAGTTTCAGCTATTACAACATCGATATTATCAGATAAATCTTTTGTTGAAGTTCTAAGAGTATCGACAACTTTTTTCAGCTGTTCTGAATTTTTCTTTAATTCTGATAACTCTAATATTTTATCATTTGGAACCGTAAGTTCCTTGCTTAATTCATCCAATATAGCACCAGAAATTGACGATGTTAATATTTTATTAATATCTTTAAGTTCTGCTTTTTTCAATAAAGAATCTTCTTTAGGTTCTAAAGTAATTTTATTTTCCTTAGCTATGTCTAATCCATAGATAGTTTTTACAACTGTAGCTAATTGTGTATAATTTTCTAAATCATTATATAAAGCAGTATTACTATTTTCTATATTTTTATTTACAGAATCAAGTGGCTCTTGATGCGTAGTCGTTTTAACTATTGTTCTTTCTATCTCTTTATTTTCTGGAGATATAGTAGTTTTTTTCTTTTTAACTTTCTTTCCATTTTTATCTTTTTCTTCAACAACTTCTTCTTTTGTTTTTGCTTCTTTTATAGTTTCAGTTGTTGTAGCTATTGCATTAACCACAGCAGGTGTAAATAATGTGACATCTTTCGCATACTCAAGTTGGTATGAAACTGTTACTTCAGAAGGCTTATTTGTTAGGTTTAACACAGCCTTGTTGCTATTAATAGTAACATTTGCACCTTTAGCCGAAACACTAGCAAATTTATATTGCGGGTTTACTAAAAGTTCAACTTTTTTAATTTTTCCTTGTTCTGTAGAAATTGACATAGTTTGAACATTTTTAACATTTTTCACTGCCGCATCTTTCAGATTATCTAGTTGATCTTGACTACGTGTAGTCGCTCTTCTTTTTAAAGTTACTTTATCTTTATTAGCATTGGCATATTGCTCTGCAAATGAATTAACTTTTTTTAGGTATTCTTTATCTTCATCAGCAATCTTCAACTTATCTATAGCGTCATTACTATAATAAGGTAAATCATTTACCGCATCAGTTACCTTCGCTAAAATACTTTTTTTAAGTTCATCAACTACTGCTGCAACTGTTTGTCGCTCTTTCTCATCTTTATTAGTTTTTTTCAACGAATCTTCTACAGCTTTATCTATTTTTTCTTTATATTTATCTATTATAGATTGTAAATCTTTATTAATTTTATAATACTTACTTAATGTATTATCAATACTCTTATCTAATGCTGCTGTTCTATCTTCTGTATCCTTTAATACAGTTTGATCAACTTGACTCTTTTTAATAAAGTCTTGCGCTTTTTTTATTTTCTCTATCTGTTCAGTTGTTGTGCTATTTTTTAGGGCTTCCTCATATTTTTTTAGAGCTTCTTCCCTTGAATTTACCGATGATTTCCAAGCCTCTTGTGCTTTAGTTGCTTTATTTATCTGTTCATCATAAGTCTTATCTGTATCCATTATAGACTTATACGCTTCATTTGTATTTTGAAGATCTTTATTAAAACTTTCATATGTTTTAACTAAATTATCACTAATTCCACTTAAACCTTTAAATTGTGTAGAGTGGTCTGTTAATGGAGTTATTAAGTTAGATTGATACTTGTTAAGAACAGTTTTTTCACGCCCTACAGATGTAGCAACTTGAGTTTGAGCTGTCTGAAGATTTCCTATAATACTTGAAAAATAAATACCTATAATATTTTTATTGAATAAATTTTTAATCTCAGAAACAACCTGTTCTCCTTGTTTCGTAATAGCTTGAGAATCTGACTTAACCTTATATTGGAAAATAGCTTGTGTAGGAGAATCACTTTCTAATGAAAGAGTTTCTCTAGAAAAATTACTAGGAAGGACAATCATCACGTTATAATTACCTTTTTCTAGTCCGCTCTCAGCTATAGCACGAGATACAGTTTCTAACTTATAGCTTGTTTCTTGACCTAATGAATTTACCAGTATATCACCTATTCTTAAATCATCACCGTTATAGATAACTCCAGTATCTTCATTTACCAATGCTATTTTAACATCACTATTTGTTATTTTCTTTTCTTGATTTCCTACAGTTATAGTTTTAGGCTTCATTACACCGTAAAATACTACAACCATTACTACCAGTGCTATTATACTTGATAGTATTGCAAATGTACGTTTACTCATTCTTTCTCCTTTTTTTATTTTGTTGACTTATAAAATAATTTATAACTAGCTAATCTTTTCCTTTTCTACTTTATTAACACACTAATTAAAATATATCGATTGTCTCTATTATGACTTTAAGAAAACAAGAGATTGAAGTCCTCCCCCAATCTCTTATTATTTTATTACTATTGTAGTCCAAAGTTACGTGATAAGTCTTGGTCGTGTTGTTGCATTGCTTGAGCAGTTTTATCTAATTGAACATTAATTTGTTGCATTAGTTCTGCGAAGTTTTGCACTTTAGGTTTTAATTCGTTGAATTGTGCATCGAAACCTTGGAATGCTTGACCTTCCCATTCACCTCTTAAAGTGTCTTGTAATCTTTGTAAATTACTTAAAATTGCATTAATATCATTTGAAGCTTTTCCATATTCACGTGCTCTACCTTGTAGAACCTCTGGAGATACTCTGATTTGCCCTGTCATAATATAACAACTCCTTTTTTTTTGATTTTTTTTAGTATAACATATTATATAAAACATTACAACCTTTTTCAGTAAATTTTAATTATATATAAGGTTCATTTAAGGTTCGCCATTGGCCCCATTTTTTATCACTCTTTTTTAGTTGTTAGGGATTCACAAAATCCCTAACAACTTGTAAAAGTTTATATGTAAGTATTTATATCTAATTTAACCACTTGTCCAGACTACTAAAACAGCTTGTTATCTAAAATAAATAACAAGCTGAATATTTTATTGTTTTAGGCGTATTATCGTTAGAAACCTTAACCGTTTTAAGTATAAACCTTGATAAATAGGCAATCCTTACTCATTTTATCTCATTATTTTTTCTCTAAAAAAATGAATTTTTATCCATTATTCTTAAAACCATTCTTTAGTTTCTAAATTTAAAATTTAGTTTACAAAACAATCACTAACAAGATTTCTGTAGTATTCAACAGAATTCTCATTTTCTTTTAATTTATTATTTAGTGCCGAGATAGATTGTCCACTCATTCCTTCACTAGATATATGTTCCTCAACATAGATTAACTCCTGCTTTATCTTTTCAGATATTTCCATAATGACCTTTTGACTATTTACTATTTCATCCAAATCTAGCCCTTTATATACCGCACCCTCAATTATCTGCTTTAATTGTGGTTCCAGACTTGAAAGATTATTTTTTGTATTTTTTGATGTTTCAATAGTCTGTTCAATATTTTTTTTGAAAGGTAAAATATTTGATTGCGCACCAGAAATCCCAGCTTTGACACCTTGAGGATACAACAGACTGAATCTCCCCCAATAATCTTTTTTTGTTGTACTCTTTCCGTTATCTTCACATTTTTTTTCAACATACACTTCAAGATTATAATTACCTACTATATCTAATACACGTCCTTCAAAGTCTTCAATAAAACTATACCAATTTCCTAATCCTCGTTCAAAGTCGCTGAATGATTCTCTATATAATTCAGATACTTTCTTAGCAAATTCCCTACTTCTTTTTTCCACTTGATTATCAAATGCTTGAAGAACATCTTTTACATCATCAAATATTCCATCTCTTTCTAAGTATTCTTTATAACTTGCTGGCATAGCTCTTTCTGGCGCATTCCCCACAAATTTACCATTCTGTATATTTTGACCAATCCAACTATCTTGATTGGCAAAATTATCCGCCAAACCTTGACATAATTCTGCTGTATTAGTAATTGCTTTTTCTAGCTCTTCAATATTGTTTTTTGCAGTATCTAGAACCGTAGTTAACGCTTGACTTATACCATCTTCTTTTCCCGTTCTCAATCCATCCCCCTCTAAAGTTTTTTCACTTTCTTCTAATAATTTTTTTGTATTCGCTTCAATAGCTTGCCACGATTTCAATATTGTTGGTCTTCCACTAAAAAATGATGTTATATCATAAGTTTTTTCTTTATTACATTGTTCTAATAAGGGTTCTGCTGACATACGCAAACTAGCTAGCTGCGTATTATAAGATGTTTCATTTAATTCATTATCATTAACATAAGGCTTCTCATCAGAAGAAAATTCCTCCATTTTCAAACTATATGTTTCACTTAATTTTTCTAAAACATCTTTACTATTAATTATTTTCCCAATGGAATTTTTAAGGTTATCAAGAACTTGTGGTACCTGTGCATTATTAAATTCTTTTTTGATTTCGTCTGCAGCTTGATTTTTTCTTTGTTCAAAATCAAATCTAGTTTTATTATTTCTTTCGATACACAAATTATTAATTCTCTTTATATTGGCTATATCCGAAAGAACATTAGTTCTTAAATTATTACTTAATAACCTTAGTATATCTGGGTTAAAGTTGTATTTTTTCGCTATTAACTTCTACTAGTTTCCCGTTATCGCTAAATAAATCTTTAACACTTAAATCTAACTTACCTAATTCAATATCTGCTTTATAATCACCATCAATATCTATATTAAATTGATTATAACCTAGCATTTTTGTTATTTTAGAAATTTCATCACAAGCTTGACGTGAATCAATAATATCAGATAGCATGTGTTTACCACTATCTTTCAATATGTACTCAGCTCCTAGATACTTCCCATTAGCATAATTTGCTGCAGAATTTAATAGATCCCCTTCAGAACGAAATCTAATTACTTCACCAGTAAAATTTTTTTCTAATTGTTTAATTCTGATTTCTTCATTAGGTAGATTAAACATAAAATTACCAAATTTAGCCATCCATTTATAAGGAATTTCTCTAAGCTTGAATGGTCCTGCTAATATATCTTTTATAAATTTTGGTTCATTTCGTAATACACCTAGAGTTGAGGGAATAATTTCTTCTCTAGGTATATACAACGGTGCTGCATTATATACAACCGTTTTGGGCACATTATATTCCAATGCTACTCTCTGTGCAATATTCCCTCCTAAACTATGCCCAGTCAAAACAATATTATCCCCATATTTCTTTTATTTCCTCATAAAATTTATACGCTGGTTTATAGTGCTTTGCACTAGTCCCCATAGCTATCTCTCCAATATCACTCTTTACTATATCATTCATCTTATCAGTATCTTTATTTGTACCTGTATAAGATATTATGACTTCACCAGTATTTTTATCCTTAAATGCTGTGGCACTCGTTCCGGTACTTTCATCATATATGTCATCTAAATATTCTAAATTATAAGGTATCGTAAAATCCCCTATTTTTTGCGCTTGTTCTAATATATCTTCATCACCATAACCTTCAATTCTAGCTTTTTCGAAAGCATATGTGTAATTTGAAGCATAAAGTGTACTATTTTCCATATAAATAGCCCTCCTTTATTTATAAATTTTCTTATGAAGATTAATTAACTTATTTTATTAATTACAAAAAAGTCAATCGACTCCTTATCTAAGATATATTTTTATTATAGTATATTTTAAAATACCTGTATATTAATTATATAGCACCAGAAACCCTATATCTTATAATATTACTAACTATTATTATTCGTTTTTAGATACCGGTTATCTCCATTATTATTCTTTTATCTATAAATAAGTGTTTTATAGTTATCCTAATATAATACCTTTCAACATTTTACCCAAAACCAAATAGATTTAAGTCAAATATTTTATTATTTATCATTCTTAAAACCATTCTTTAGTTTCCAAATTTTAAATTTAGTTACCAAAACAATCCCCTATAAATCGTCCGTAATAATTAAATGATTTCTCACTATCTCTTACTTTAGATCTTATAGCAGTTATAGCTTCTCCACTCATACCCTCGCTATTTATATGTTTTAGTACATAGTCTAACTCTTGAACAATTTTATTAGAAATCTGAGCAATAAGTTTTTGACTACTAACAATCTCATATAATTCTAAATCTTTATACACTGATTCTTTAACTATTTCCTTAACTTGTGGTTCTAAAGATGAAAGATTGTTTTTAACCACTTTAGAAGTTTCGATTGCTTGCCCAATCTTTCTTTTTGCGGGAATAATAGTTGATTCAGCTGTTATAATGAGATTTTTTATACTTTCAGGGTACAACTCTCTCATTTTCCCCCAGTATCTACTTTTCATCCTATCTTTACCAACATTTACATCAAATTCAAAATTTCTCCTTATTCTTAAAATATATTTTTCGAATTCTACTACAATACTATACCAATTTTCTAATCCACCTTCAAAATTACTAAAAGATTCGTTATACAATTCTGATATTTTTTTCGAAAATTCTCCACTTCTTTTATCTACTTGTCTTTCAAATGCATGAAGGACATCTTTTACGTCATCAAAAATACCATCTCTACTTAAATATTGTCCATAATTTCTCAGAATCTTTCTTTCCGGTAAACTACCTACAAATCTTCCATTTTTTAAATTATCTCCTATCCAATTATCTTGAGCTTCAAAACTATCAGCTAGACTTTGAAACATTTCTGCGGTGTTAGATACAACTTTTTCCAACTCCTCTATATTTCTCTGAGCAACATCTAAAACTGTAGTAAGTGATTGACTAATACCATCTTCCTTCCCAGTTCTTAATCCGTCACCTTCTAAGGTTTTTTCACTTTCTTCTAATAATTTCTTCGTATTTTCTTCAATTTCACGCCAAGATTTCATTATAGTTGGTCTATTTCGGAAAAATGTTGTTATATTATTTGTCTCTTCTTTATTACATTGTTCTAATAATAAATGCGTCTTGTCAGCTAATTTTGATAAATCAGCATTATAATAGTGTATTTTTGTCGTTAATAATCTATCTTTTATATAAACTTTTTCACCCGAAGGAGCTTCAACCTCTTTTAATCTAGGAGATTTCTCTACTCCTTCTAAAACACTTTTACTTCTTATTATTTGTCCCACAGAATCCCTTAAATTATCTAGAACTTGTGGCACCCCAGCATTATTAAACTCCCTTTTTAATCTATCCGCAGCATGATCTTTTCTTTTTTCGAAGTCAAATCTAGTTTTTTGATTTTTTTCTATACATAAACTATTGATTTTTTTAATAAATTCTAGATCCGATAGAACTCTTGACCTTAAATTATTAGCTATATTTCGTAGAACCGATGGATTTAGCTGAATCTTTTCTCCTCTTACTGGGATATATTCCCCATTTCCACTAAATAAGTTTTTCGCACTAAGATCAAGTTTATTTAATCTAATATCTGTAATTCCGTCTTTATTAATATCTAAAGTGACAACATTTTTATTCATATGTCTAGCAATCTTTTCTATTTCCGTCATAGCTATTTCAGAATTAATAATATTAATCATAGGGTGGACTCCACCATCTTTTACAGTATACTGTATTCCAAGATTTTTTCCACCCACTACGCTTAACTTGTCTGATTCTGAGCGAATTCTAATAGTTTCCCCAGTATATTTCTTTTCTAGCTCTTTTATTTTTTCCTGCTCTTCATATGCCTCATTTATTCTTTTTCTTTCTTCTATGTCAGGAGCTTCTTTATCGTAACCCGTACTACCCTTTGAAACCTCACTTATATATAAAGGCGCTGAATTATAGACAACAGTTTTTTGAACATTATATTCTAAGGCAACTCGTTGGGCTATATTCCCTCCTAGGCTATGCCCAGTTAATATTACATTATTCCCATATTTAGCTCGCACACGCTCATAAAATTCATACGCTGGTTTATAATGTTCTCCACCAGCAATAATTACTTCATTAAAATCCGTACCAGCATCTTTAAGAACCTCAGGCCTAAAGCTAAGGTTAGTTCCAGTATACGCCAATATTACCTCACCAGTATCTTTATTTCTAAATGCGGTACCACTAGTCCCAGTTTTAGGATCATACATATCTTCTAAATACTCCATATTAGAAGGAATAGTATAATTCCTTAATCTCTGCGCTTCAGCCACTACTTTGTCATTACCATATCCATCTACTCTTGCTGTTTCAAATCCATATGCTAAGTTAGAAGCATGTGCGGTACTGCTTACTAATTCTGTATAATTGCTCATATATGTTCCTCCTAAATTCACTTTTTTACAAATAATTTAGTTATTATTTAATCGTTCTATCTCAAAACATAATAAATATTAAAAACTTCAAATTTCACTTTTCATCAAATATAAATATTGACTCTTGTTTATCTAATATTTATATAAAATTATTACATCTAATTATAGTATACATCCTCTTAATTGTATAATATTTTATTCACTAAAATAATCTTAAATAGTTGTTTTTAATATAAGTAATAAAGTATTATTGTTTAATTTGGATATTTCATATCTTTATTACTTTCATTTGGTAACTATCTACAAATGCACTCATAATAAACTTTCTCTACATACCTTTATATAGAAAGATATTTATGTAAAACTATTATTAAATAAACATTATGTTTTCTCATATTATATTTAAGATATTTTTTGTGAAAAATGTTATAATAATATTAACAACACTTTTAAATTTTGAGGTAAAATATGAAAAAATATATAATGGCAATAGATCAAGGAACTACTAGTTCACGTGCTATAATCTTCAATAAAAAGGCTGAGATTATCGCTAGTAGTCAAAAAGAATTTCCACAGATTTTTCCGAAATCTGGCTGGGTAGAACATGATGCGAATGCAATATGGAATTCTATTCAATCAGTTATAGCTGAAGTATTTATAGAAAGTGGTATAAAACCTAATCAAATAGCTAGTATTGGTATTACAAACCAACGTGAAACTACTGTTATTTGGGATAAAAACACTGGTCTACCTATCTATAACGCTATAGTTTGGCAAAGTCGCCAAAGTGCGGATATCGCTAATAAACTAGTATCTGATGGATACAAGGATATAATTCACAAAAAAACTGGTTTGGTAGTTGATGCATACTTCTCTGCGACAAAAGTTCGCTGGATATTAGATAATGTTCCAGGAGCTCAGGAAAAAGCAGAAAAAGGAGAGCTTCTTTTTGGGACAATAGATACTTGGTTAGTTTGGAAATTAACTGGTGGTAAAGTACACGTAACAGACTATACTAACGCAGCTCGTACTATGTTATTTAATATCAGAGATTTAGTATGGGACAAAGAAATATTAGACATTTTGAACATTCCTGAAGTAATCTTACCTGAAGTAAAATCTAATTCAGAAATTTATGGTAAAACTATTGATTACCATTTTTATGGAGGAGAAGTTACAATTAGTGGTTTAGCTGGAGACCAACAAGCAGCCCTTTTTGGACAACTTGCTTTTGATAAAGGAATGATTAAAAATACATATGGAACTGGTTCATTTATTATAATGAATACTGGTGAAAATATGGAACTATCAAAAAATAACCTACTAACAACTATAGGTTATGGTATAAATGGAAAAGTATACTACGCACTAGAAGGATCTATCTTTATCGCAGGAAGTGCTATTCAATGGCTTAGAGATGGTTTACGACTAATTAAAAAATCATCAGAAACTGAGCAATTAGCGTTTGATTCAAAAAATAACAACAAAGTATACCTTGTTCCTGCATTTACTGGACTAGGAGCACCTTATTGGAATCCTAATGCACGTGGAACAATTTTTGGATTAACACGAGGAACAACAAAAGAAGACTTGGTTAAAGCTACTTTACAATCAATAGCATATCAAGTAAGAGATATTATCGATACTATGAAAATCGATGCTAACACTGAAATACCATTATTAAAAGTTGATGGTGGTGCAGCTAACAATGACTATTTATTAGATTTCCAAGCTAATATACTAGGAGTTAAAATAGCTCGCGCAGAAAATCTTGAAACTACTGCTTTAGGGGCAGCATTCTTAGCCGGTCTATCTGTTGGATATTGGAAAAATCTAGATGAAGTGAAAAACCTTAACTCAGCAGGAAAACTATTCGTTCCTACAATGACAAAAGAAGAACGAGAAAAACTTTATAAAGGTTGGAAACGAGCTGTTCGTGCAACAGAATTCTTTGCACAAGATGAATAATTACACTTAAATTTGATATAAAGAATGACTCGCAAAAATTTGCGAGTCGTTTATTTTATATATTCGTAATCTACTGTCCTAATATTTCTGAATAGCAAAGATAATTTCTAATAAACACTACTCCGGCTAGTACTAATGCACTACCTAACCCAGAATAAAAATATGCTACAAAAATATTAGAAAAGATACCTAACACCCTAAAACCAATTCCCATACTCATCATAAAAGCCATAATAATATACGCCTTCAAATCAAAAAAGTGCCAAAATGGTCTGTAATCTTCATAACTAACTATTCTTTTAGTATGTTTTGTACTCATTTTTAAAAACATCATACCAAATAATAAGAAAATTATTACAGAAGATACATATGTATACCAATGAGATTGAATTAAGAAATATGATAAAAGACCTAATCTTACTATATTAAATCCAGCTATAAACCATACGATACCCGCTATTAATAGCAATGTTCTCTTTTTTACGTTAAACATAATCCCCTCTCCTTTCTTACTTTTCTTTTAAACATCTCTCCGCATTATTACAAACTTTCGTAAAAATACTTTGCCACATGCTCAACTCTTCTTCACTTAAACCTTGGAATAAATCCTTAACAAATTCCTTTTTAACATTAAGTCCTTCTTGAATTACCTTTTGCGCAGGTTCTAATAATTCTATCTCAATTCGCTTTTTATTATCTGGGCTCTGAATTTTTCTCACTAATCCATTATCTTCAAGTGTTTTTAATGTAGTTGATACGTGAGATTTCGTCGCTTTGCGTATTTTAACTATATCAGCAGCTGTGTTAAACTGCGGATGATTATGTAAAAACATTAATATATCATATTCCATCTGAGTTAATCCAAACTTTTCACATATAGATCTAGTAAGTCTAGAATAATAACATATTATTGTTTTGTGTTTATCCATGAAATTCATATTCTTTTCTCTCTTTTATCGTTCTATTTAGAACTATTTTACCCTTAAATTTATTTTTTGTCAAAGAAAAAAGATACACAGTTTTGTACATCTTTCAGCAAGAGAACTCTATATTTATTCATAAAATCCTTACTTTAAGGTTACCAATAGTGATTAATATAGAAATTCTTTCAATAACTTTAACACACTTTTTATATTGCTAAATATGTTTTATTATAGTAGAATAGTTTAAACAAATAAAAGTAAGGAGATTGAATAATGACAGAAAACTTACTATTCACCCCTATCACATTGCCAAATGGAACTACTATAAAAAATAGATTTTTTAAATCGGCTATGAGTGAAGGAATGGGAACAAGAGATTTTCAACCTAAAAAGAATATTGCTACATTATACAAACGTTGGGCTGAAGGGGGAACTGGATTAATTATTACAGGAAATATCATGGTAGACCCTAAAGGAACTGCAGAACCTGGAAATATAGTTTTTGATAAAAATTCTAATATGGAAATTCTTAAAAATTGGGCAAAACAAGGTCAACAACATGGTGCTAAGGTTATGGTGCAATTAAATCACCCTGGAAAACAAGCACCGAAAACTGTATCAAAGCAAACAGTGGCACCTAGTGCTGTACCTTTAGGAAATGGCCTTAATAAATTATTTAGTACACCACGTGCTCTGACTACTAGTGAAGTAGAAGAACTTGTTCAAAAATTTGTAACTTCTGCGAAAGTCGCAAAAGAAGCAGGTTTCTCTGGGGTTCAAATTCACGCAGCACACGGTTATTTAATTAGTCAATTTTTATCTCCACACGATAATAGAAGAACTGATAAATATGGTGGCTCTCTAGAAAATAGAATGAGATTTTTAAAAGAAATTTACCTTGGGATGAGAGAAGAATTAGGAAAAAATTTCACTATCGGAATAAAAATTAACTCTACTGACTTTAAGGAAGATGGACTTACAGAAGAAGATTCTTTAAAAACTATAATTGAATTAGCTAACTTAGGTCTAGACTTTGTTGAAATTTCAGGAGGAACATATGAAAGACCTGCGATGATGGGTGCTACAAGTGCATCTACTAATCAAGTATTTTTCGCAGAATACAGCAAAAAACTAAAACAAAAAATTGATATTCCTGTTGTCGTTACAGGAGGTATTCGCTCTATTAATGCGATGAACACATTATTAAATGACAATACTACTGATTTTATAGGTATCGCTCGTCCTCTGACAATTGATCCAAATATACCTAATAAAATAAAACAAGGAACTTACACTATTGTAGAAACTACACGCGTATCAACAGGAGTTAAGAAGTTAGATAAAATATTCGGCTCTCTCCTTGGTATTGTATATTATCAAGTTCTTATGCAAAATATCGCAAAAGGAAAGAAACCAAAAGCCACAAAAAATGCTTGGTCATCATTGATACAAGCGGTATATAATCAAGGGTTAGCTGTGTTATTTCCACAACGAGCTAAATAAGAAAGATATATATTATATAAAACTAAGACTTAACAAAAAGAAGTATCTTTACTCATAATGAGTTAAGATACTTCTTTTTTATTATTTATTAACCACGACGTCTAAATAGTACACCCGCTAATAACAATACTAATAATCCTGAACCTACATATAATAAGGTATTATTTGATTCTTTATCAGAAGATTTTTCTTCTTTTTGCTCTGATTTGTTATCATTATTTGTTTTCTCTTCTGATTTAGCTTGGTCTTTTGCTTTATCATCTGAGCTTGAAGATTTTTCAGGAGCTTTATCAGTAACTTTCTCTTCAGATTCTTTTAATGCATTTAGTACATTGTTTACATCTTCTTGAGTAGATTGACCATTAGCAACTACTTCTTGGGCTCTGCTTACAGAATTTAGATATGATTGTCTATTTTCTTCACTTGCCTTAGCAAAACTTGAACTTCCTACTGTTCTACTACTATTGTTAAGTTGATTTGTTAATTCTTTTTTATCTACTTGAGGAGTAGTACTAGTACTTGGTTTATTGTCTTTACTTACATTGCTAACTTGACCATTTGAGTTTCCACCTTGGTTTGGCGTCACTTTTTCTTCTTTAGGAGTTTCAGTAACTTTATCCTCTTTTGGTACCTCTGTGACTTTGTCTTCTTTTGGAGCTTCTGTCACCTTGTCGTCTTTTGGAGTCTCTTTCTCTTTATTCTCTTTTGGTGTTTCTGTTACTTTGTCTTCCTTAGGAGTTTCTTTCACCTTGTCTTCTTTCGGAGCTTCTGTTACTTTATCTTCTTTTGGAGTTTCAGTAACTTTGTCCTCTTTTGGTGTTTCTGTTACTTTATCCTCTTTCGGTGTTTCAGTAACTTTATCTTCTTTTGGTATCTCTTTAACCGGTGTACTTGGTGCTGGTTTCGCTGGTGTTGTTGGTGTTGTGCTTGGTGCCGATGTACTTGGTGCTGGTGTTGCCGGTGTTGTTGGCGTTGTACTTGGCGCTGGTGTCACTGGCGTTTGTTTTGCTGGTGTTGTTGGCGTTGTACTTGGTGCTGGTGTCACTGGCGTTTGTTTTGCTGGTGTTGTTGGCGTTGCACTTGGCGCTGGTGTCGCTGGCGTTTGTTTTGCCGGTGTTGTTGGCGTAGTACTTGGTGCCGGTGTCACTGGTGTTTGTTTTGCCGGTGTTGTTGGCGTTGTACTTGGTGCCGGTGTACTTGGTGCTGGTGTCGCCGGTGTTGTTGGTGTTGTGCTTGGTGCTGGTGTCACTGGCGTTTGTTTTGCCGGTGTTGTTGGCGTTGTACTTGGCGCTGGTGTCACTGGTGTTTGTTTTGCCGGTGTTGTTGGTGTTGTTGTACTTGGTGCCGGTGTCACTGGTGTACTTAGTACCGGCGTTGTTGGCGTAGTACTTGGTGCCGGTGTCACTGGTGTTTGTTTTGCCGGTGTTGTTGGCGTTGTACTTGGTGCCGGTGTCACTGGTGTTTGTTTTGCCGGTGTTGTTGGTGTTGTTGTACTTGGTGCCGGTGTCACTGGTGTACTTGGTACCGGCGTTGTTGGCGTTGTACTTGGTGCCGGTGTCACTGGTGTTTGTTTTGCCGGTGTTGTTGGCGTCGTTGGTGTACTTGGAGTTGGAGTCTCAACAACTTTATCTTCTTTTGGTGTTTCTTTCTCTTTATCTTCTTTTGGAGCTTCTGTCACCTTGTCGTCTTTTGGTGTTTCTTTCTCTTTGTCGTCTTTCGGAGCTTCTGTCACCTTATCTTCTTTTGGTGTTTCTTTCTCTTTATCTTCCTTCGGAGCTTCTGTCACCTTGTCATCTTTCGGTGTTTCTTTCTCTTTGTCTTCCTTCGGAGATTCTGTCACCTTGTCGTCTTTCGGTGTTTCTTTCTCCTTATCTTCTTTTGGAGATTCTGTCACCTTGTCATCTTTTGGTGTTTCTTTCTCTTTGTCTTCCTTCGGAGTTTCTTTCTCTTTATCCTCTTTTGGAGTTTCTACTGCTTTTTCAGTTATACCAACTTGTTTTCTATTATGTCCATCTTTAACTTCTAATTCAAAGTTATTTTCTTCTAGCGTATAGCCTTCTGGAGTAACTATTTGAATCGTGTATTTACCATTTTCTAAACGTTTTTGGAATGCATTTTTTCCATATAGACTTGTCGGTAATTCTATTTTCGTTCCCGATTCAGATACAGCATATACTTTTGTACCTGTAGGAACTGGTTTATCAAAACTGATTTCTACAGCATTTTTGATGATTTCATCTACTCTGAACTCTACTTCTTTAGTTGGAGTGTCTTTAGTTATTTCGAATTCTATTTTCGAAGGTGTTTTTAATCTATAATCTTCATCTAATAACACTACTTCTACAGTATATTTACCAAATGGTAATGATTGGTAAGTTCGTTTATTACGTGAGAAGTCATCACCTACTACTTCACCTTTTTCATTAGTGATTTTATAACGAACTCTACGAGAGTTATTACCAGTTCCGTCACCTTTTTTGATTTCTACTTCAAGACTACCTTTACCATTACCTGCGATATTAGATAGAGCTATGCTATCTTTATTATCAGCGAAATCTTTTACTTCGAAAGTAACATCTTTTAAGTCTACACCTTCTGGAATAGTGTAACTTCCATCTTCATTAGGTTGGATTACATTTTTACCATAACTTAATTTTTTATAGAATACTCCGCTTCCGTCTTCCATTATTGGATAAGGAGTGAATTTACGTGTAGCTTCATCGTAATATCCACCATTAGCACCTGTAATCTTAGGAGCTTTTCTATCGATTACTACATTAAATGATGTTTCTTGCATTTTAGCTCCAGTCGCTTGTGAACTATATGTAAGAACATATTGGTATTCTCCATCTGGAAGAGGGTTACCGTTTTTATCTACACCTTTCCAGTTTGTTAATGATAATGCAGTATATTTTTTACCTGTATTGTTAAAGAAGTTTTTATTCCCTGATGCATTTCCATTTTCGTAAAGTGGATTTTTACGTTCAACATCATCTTTTGCATATACTGTTAATTTTAAGTTTTCATAGTTACGTAAGAATACTCCACGCATTCCGATTTCATCATAGTTTTCATCACCATTAGGAGAGAAGAATATTTTATCTGTAAAGAATCTTGCATTAGTTAGTGGGTTAATATATGCTCCCGCAAGAGTTCTCTTATCTTTCTTATCTTCTTTATATGTAGTCAATATACCTGTGAAGTTCATATCCGTTAGAGAATCCCAGTTATTATTATTTGAATCAAATCCATATTCATATGTTGGTTTTTCTCCATCTTTCATAGAATAAATTGGTTTTTCTAATACTGGTAAGTTTTGGAACTCCCCTTTGAATCCTACAAAAGGTATACTTGCTACTTTGTCTGTTGATTTACCATCAGCTCCATAAAACTCTACAAACCCTTCTAAATAATAACCATTTTTAAATAATTTTAATAGTTCTTCATTATATTTGCTTGCATCTACTGATACCGTGATTTCTGAAGTAGAATTTGCACCTACAGTAACAGTTTTTTCTCCTTCTAGTTCACTAAGTAAACGTGAAGTCATAGTTAAGTAACCAGTCCAATCACCATTACCTTCACCATATGCATCATCTGTAATTAATGTTGATTTATATTTAACGTTTTAGGTTTATCAGAAATATTATGAACTAATAGTTTTACATCAAATTTATCACCTACATTACCTAAACTTACACTACCATAGTCATTTGTTCCAGTAACATAAACATCTCCATAAGCAGCTTTATACGCATCTATTAATCCTGCACCTTGTTGTCTTGGAGAAATGTATACACCATTATCTTTATTAACATTAATACTAGCTGTACTCATTAATAAGTGTTTTACTAATTTTTGAAGTTCTTCTGCAGTCTTACTAGGGAATCTTTCCGCAAGAGCTTGTTTTATTAATGCAGTTGCTCCAGCTACGTGAGGTGATGCCATACTTGTCCCACTGTCTAATCCGTATCTTCCATCATTATAAGAAGAGATAATATCTCCACCTGGTGCTGTAACGTCTGGTTTTAAGTATCCATCAACTGTTAAGCCCCAACTAGATGAATCGTCGAATTTACCAACATTTTCATTTGGTTTTTTCTCCCATTTCCCGTTGAAGTTAATTTTATACTCACCTTCATGTTGAGCTAGCTCATTACCAAAGTTATAATAAGTCGTTACTACCGGGAAGTCTTTATCTTGACCATTTAAGACAACATTATAGATAGTATCTCCATCATTAAAGTATGCTATTACCCCTGCAGCTCCATGTTTTTTAGCTATTTTCACCTTATCTTCAAAGCTGTTTTCACCACGTTGAACTAAGGCAATTTTACCTGTTAAATCTTTACCTTCATAATTTTCTTCTTTCCCAACACCTACATAAACATAGTCATAGTCTTTATTTTCAAAAAGTTTTGAATATGTGAAGATAGGCACATTACCATTATTAAAAGCTACATTACCTAATAAGTTCGCAACTGTAGCAATCTCTCTATTAAGTACACTATTACTAATATTAGCTACAGAAATAGCATCATCAGATACTGATGGACGTCCTACTGTCCCGTAGTCCGGATTTACCGCACGTGGTGTGATGTAATCAAAACCACCTTTAGAGAAGTAAGCATTGTTACCAGCAGCGGCTACAATATTTACTCCTGCTTTTTTAGCTACTTCTAATGCGCTAATTAAACCATCACCAACTTCCATTACTGAACCAGCTGGCGACCCTAAACTTAAGTTAATAGTATCCGCACCTAACTTAATAGCATCCTCAATAGCCTTAGTATAAATATAAGACTCTGTTCTTGAGTTTTTAGATTCTGAGAATACACGCATAAATATTAATTGCGCTTCTGGAGCTACACCTGTAATATAGTCACCTGTTCCGCTTTTTTCTTTAGGGTTACCTACCGCAGTACCAGCAACGTGCATACCATGTGATTTGAATCCACTTTGTTTAATATCATTGTTCCAATCATTATAGTTGAAAGCAAACGGTAATTTATCACTATACCACTTACCATAGTCTATTCCCGCTTCTTTCATCGCTTTTTCAGCATCTTCTTTTGTTTTATATTTAGATTGAGAGTTATCTGTTAATCTTAGAACAGGGTGATCAGGATCGAGCCCTGAATCAAGCACCGCTATTACTCTTCCTTGTCCACGGTAACCTTTATCCCACAGTGGTTGAATGTTAATTAGATTATAACTATCTAGAGCTTTAGAGAAGTCATTTACCTCTTCTTTTTTTGTTTCAACTGCATTAGTAGTTGTTTCTGGTTTTTTGTAAGCAACACTTACTTCAACACTATCTACGAAGTTCATTGCTTGAATTTTTTTAGCATCTTCATAAGTAGTTTCTAAAGCAAACCCATTTAAAAGTGTGTCATATTCAAATAGTTTTTCATAATTCACACCTTTTTCTTTTATTTCTTTTAAGGCTTTTTCACGAGGTTCTTTTGTGCTAGCTTCACGTTTTTTCAACCCTTCAGCTGTTTTTAAATCATCAGGATTTACTTTATCCTCTTTTAATTTAACAATTATTTTTACCTTATCATCATTATTAAATTTTTTCTCATCTTCTTTTGAAACATTAGATAATGCTTGTTCTTTTGCACCATTTTGTGCATAAATAAATTTTGAATTAATATTATTAGTTAATAAATTTACATTCCCCACTAGTAAAGATAAGCTTACTACACTTACTACTGGCTTCTTCGGAAATTTCATGTTAATAACTCCTCCTGGTTTTTTAAAAATAATATCTATATTTTAACTTAAATAATCAGAAAAATCAATTCAATATTCAGAAATAGTTTAATAAAAATTTAGGTAATATTTTTTTCTGTACTATTACTCTTATCACAATTAGCGAGTTATATTTATCCAAATAATTATAATATTAACCATCTGTGTTTTATAAAAAATAAAAAGCGAAGAAAACATTCTTCACTTCATATATATATTTATTTATATATTAAAACGTCGATTTATATGACATTATTATATTTGATTTCTACCTTCTACTCCAACTCATCGTAGCTAGGATTTCCACTTATATAGATAGCTCCATAAATAGCATCTACTACAAGGGCTGGAAAAGCGAATAAATCTAAAATTCCATTTAAAACACCAAAGACACATTCAATATAGTTCTCATGCCCTGATAAAACAGCTATCACTATAAGCACAAATGCAACAACTGGTAAAGGTTTTAGAAACTTCATTAATTTCTTATTTTTAAGTAGTTTTTCATAAGTTTCCCATTGGTTAATCGCCCAAATCTTCCCTTGATTTTTCGGCAAATAATACCATGCATAAACAAAGCTGAAAATTAGAAACAGACCTATTGCTATATAAACACAAACTACCATCATTTCTGGAGATAACTCACCTTGAGAAATAAGCAATAAATTTATACAACTAATATCAATAGTTAACACTACGAAAATCAAAGAAATAAGCAGATAAACAAAAATTTTAAATTTTAAAATAAACTTATCAAAAAAAGAAATGACTATTGCGAAAGCACTGTAGTATACGCACACCTCAAACAAAGTTCTATAGACGTCAGTCCAATTTCCGATTGTTATCCCCCAAAATATCATACCTGAAATCACCAGAGTAAGCCATGGTACAAGCTTTATGTACCCTAACACCACTTCATTTTCAATTAATGGTCCATGATAGCGTTCCATCATATTTTTACTTTTCTTCTTTTTCTTCGCCATTTTCTAAAAACCTCCTTTTATTTTAAACCACTACTAGTGATGTTTATTTTTGTGTACATATAATTATCGCTTTTCACCATATACAAGCTTTCTTAATTTAGGGCTAATCCCCTTAGCTCCTGTTTTATACTTTTCCCCTCGTGTCCCTTTCTCTAAAGTTGTATCCAACTTCATCTCCGGATCATCATTAATTATTAAAAGTATATATATCCCTCCCATGGGATTTTTACCTAATTTATCAAAATCTATCTTATAACTTTTTATCTTTCCTTCTGATGTTAGTGCTTTGCTGTCCATTTTCTTCAACATATTCTCTATAGCTTCTTTTCCATCATCACTTTTCACTATATGTTCTATTCTTTTACTTTCTATATACTCTTTACCATATATTAACCCTGCTACCCCTATAATTAATAGTAAAACTATAAGGATTCCTTTTAATACTTTTTTTAGCAATATTATCACCCTCTAATCTATTTTCTCACCTATTATTATAATATTGTTTTAACATATCAAAAATCTGTTCTCCATTATTAGTTCGATTATCATTAATATCAGATAAGGTTGCAACGTAATTATGGTTAGGTAATCTCAACTCATCACCTACCTTAAGGTTGTTTTGATATTCTTGTAAAGCTAAATATTTATTTTCTTCATCTTTATACATAATATCGCCTCCTTAAACTAATCAATGAGCTTTGATAATTTAGGACTAATCACCATTGCCCCTGTTTTATACTTTTCCCCTCGCGTACCCCTTACTAATGTAGTATTTAATCTCATATCAGGGTCATCATTAATTATTAAATATATATTTATCCCTCCCATCGGATTTTTTTCTACTTTATCAAAATCAATCTTATAACTTTTTATCTTTCCCTCTGGAGTCAATGCTTTATCATCCATACTCTTCAGCATACTCTCTACAGCTTCTTTTCCATCATCACTCTTCACTATATGTTCTATTCTTTTACTTTCTATATATTCTTTACCACATATTAACCCTATCACCCCTATAATTAATAGTAAAACTATAAGGATTCCTTTTAATATTTTTTTCAACAATCTCATCCTCCCCACCCTATTGTTTTACTTATAATTATAATATCATTTTAATATTTTGTATATATTTTAAATACTTTACATGTAAATCTACTTAGTTTATATAAAAAAGCGAAGAAAAACTTCTTCGCTTTATATATTTATTATGCTTTACTTCCAAAACATTGCTCTACTATTTGTGAGATATGAGAAGCCATAGTTCCCATATCTTCCATTCTTTCCGCTAGAGCTTCTATTGATTTACCTTTATTTTCATTCACTAATCTTAAAAATCCTAGAGCTTGTGTATATATCCTATTCATAATCGATGCTATAACTCTTTGACCTTTTACTACATCAGACAACGTAGAATAATTATATATTGCATCTTCTAGATAACTTCTAAGCTGTGTTTTTAACGAAGGTAGTGAATTACCAGTATTAAAGATTGTTTGTATTGTTTCCTGATATTCCTGCTCAATATTATCTATAAAACTCTTAATCTCTTTAATACTGCTAGCTATACTAATGCATGCTTCTACCGTATTATAAAAATTTATACTTAACTTCACCTTATAACATATTTCCGTCGCAAATTCAGCTATAACATCTCTAGCTGCAGACTCAGTATCATTTAAACCACTATGAGTAGCATCAACACTACTTTTAGACTCAGTTAAATACCCAGAAAAAGCAGTTATCATACTATCCCCTAAAGATTTAGTAGTATTATCGACTTGTTGGTCAAAGGCTTTTAACACTTCTAAGTCATCAAATAAGTTTGATTGCTTAACAAATGTATCAAAATCTGTTGGAATAGTCCCTACTATATAGCCACCCATTACATCTTGATTAGATCTCCAGTTTTGTTCAATCGTAGCATCATTATTTCTGTGACTTTCAGCTAGTGCATTAACACTACCAATCATACTATTTATACATGCTTCCATTTTGTCAACATTAGTTAGTTCAACAGCTAACACTTCCGTAAGAGGATTAGCTATTCCATCGTCAAATGTTGATCTTATTCCTTCCCCTTTTAAAGTGTCACCTATACTTTTCTTAAAGCTATTTATTGTAGCCTCACCTTTTTGGGCTATACCTGTTTTAGTATTTAATTGGATAATACCAGTACCACCTGGACCTATTCCTGGTACAACAATTATTTTATTAATAGTATCCCAAGTTTCTCTAGCCTTTTTACTTAGTGAATCTAGTAATTTAGTCACTATACCATAATCCCATGAGGCTCCACTTCTATAACACCATGTTTTAAAACCACTAAATCCAAACCAGTCAAATTGTCTAGAAAATTGATATGTACTATAATTAGCTATTTCTGAGAATAGTTTTTCTTTACCTTCTAATTTTGTATAAAAATTATCTAAATTTTTAATACTCTTTATAAGATTTATTTGTTCCAAGTAACTTACTATAGATTGTTCTAAAGTCTCCGTTCTACTAGCCTTTCTCGATTCTACAGTACTATTTGTTGTGGTAGATTTAGTTAATAACTCTCTTATTTGTTTTATATCTTCTAATAACCCTTGTAAGTTTTTTGATAATCCGTGTAAAGAAGAGAAATTAATAACTATATCTTTACCAGCTCCACTACCTGGCATCAACTCAGTTGTAAGTAACTTATCTTTTCCAAATTGTGCATCAAGTTTACCGTCATGATCTACATCAACTGAAAGACCTTGAACTTTATTAATCGCCGCATCTCTAACTTTGTTTTTTGCTTCTGCCTGAAGTTTCATTATTTCATCGGGTTTATTCCATGCTTTTACTATATTTCCTTTTTCATCTATAAGATTCCCGTTATCATCAAAACGATATCCTCCCCACATATGTTGGTCTACTTTGTCAAATCCGCTACTTTTCCCTGAAAAATTATAAGTTTTCCCTACTGTACCTTCTCCTTTATTATATCCCAAGCCAACTAAATCTCTACTATCTACATAATTATTTATTTTATCATATAGTGCACTAACATTTATTTTTTGTTCTTCTGTAAGTGTTGAATAAATATTCGGACCATTGTATATATTTGCAGATTTTATTCTAGAATAATCCGTTACATTCGCTAAGGCATATTGGGCATCCATAGAACCCAATGAATGTCCATAAATATTAATCTTTGCATTTGGATATTTTTCCATCATTTCTTTTAAATAATCTGATGAAGCTTCCAACTGGCCGGTAGCACCCTTTTCTCCTAAAATTATCTTCTTAGCCATTGGTGCATCATTGTCTAACCAGTCTCTTTTTGCATCTGCATTATCAGCACCTTTGCCTGGAGCAGTTGAACCCCTATATAATATTGTTATTTCCTCAACCTTTTCCCTTTCGCTAAGCGGAGCATCTGGAGAAACGATTTTATTACTACCCTCTGGTTTTGTATAAGTATAGATTTGTTCTCCATTATTACTACGGTTGTCGTTAGCATCAGAAAGAGTCCCTACCACTTCATTATTTTCTGTTTTTAATATATACCCAGTTGGTCGATTTTTGTACTCCTCTTTTGCTATATTCATATTTGTTTCATCACTATACGCCATAACACTTCTACCTCTCTAGTTACTTCATTATTTCAACAGTGAGTCTAACTCTTGGCTCATACCTAATGCACCATGTTTATAACCCTTATCGTCTGAATATTTATTTAATGTAGTTTCTAAAACCAAATCATCTCTGTCATTTATTACGAGTTTTATATCTATACCTCCCATTGGGTTTACTTTACTGTAACTCTCATCGATTTTATAACTTTTTATTTTTCCTTCTGATGTTAGCGCCTTGCTATCTAACTTTTTCAGCATTCCTTCAATAGTTTGTTTTGCTTCATCACTTCTTACGATGTTCTCTACTTTATTATCATTATTGTTCATGTATACTTTACCTCCTACTACTCCTACTACGGCCAATACCGCTAGTGATACTCCTATTAGTGCTTTTTTACCAACATCATCACCTTCTATCGTATTTTACTTATTACAATTATAATACTTTTTTATCGCTTTGTATATTATTTTATGAAATAATTAAATATAAATATAGATTAATGTACTTTAAAAGATTTTTATTATCCATCTTATATTGATTTATCACTTTATTTATCTATTTCTAACTACAACATATGTTGTAATTCAATACTATGATATTATATTACTTATTCTTCACTCAAATCTGCATATCATATGTCTATGTAAATATTTTTTTGCACTATTTAAGAAATAATATAATTTTTCTAGCTACATTAAGACTCCAAATATCCATAATATTAATTAATACATTTATTGATTTTTTTATTTTAGCTTTTATACTTTCAAATTCCAACAAAACATCTCATTTAACAAGAAAAAAACAGCAAATCTACCTTTTAAATTCGCTGTTTTTTCGTATTGATATTTTATATTAATTTAGTAATATTGTCATTCCTTTGGTCACTAGTTACTTTTACTAATCAGATTCTAGTCCAGAAACTTCATATATTTTACCAACAGTACCTTTATCTTTTTCATAACCAAAACCTGCTATGTCTTTACTATCTATAAAGTTATTTATGTTGTCATATAATGCACTGGCATTTAATCTTTGTTCATAAGATAAAATAGGAAAGACATTTGGACTATTGTATAGATAAACAGATTTTATTCTATCATAATCAGTTACATTTGCTAAAGCATATTGCGCATCTGCTCCCCCTAACAAATGACCATATATATTAATTTTAGCAAATGGATACTTCTCCATAATATCTTTTAAATATTCCGATGAAGCTTTTAACCTCTCTACCGCAACCTTGTCATTCGACAATATACTTTTTGTTGTTTTCAAGGCTTTTTCTACCAGAACTCTTGACGAATCCCCCCCTTTCGCATCGCGCGGTAACCCTTGGAACAATATCGTTACTTCTTTCACCTTTATTCTATCCCTAGTCTGAGCATCGGGTTTAACCACATCTTCTCCGTCTATTGTTTTTGTATATAAGAAAATTCGTTCTCCATTATTGGTACGATTATCATTTATATCAGATAGAGTTGCAACATACTTCTTATCAGAAGTTTCTAATGACATACCTAAGTAAGGATCTTTAACATATGCTTGGTTTATTAAGTATATATTTTCCTTATCTGACATAGTAATATTACTTCTTTTCTCTTGTGTAAGATTTCTTAGTTTTGGACTACGTCCCATCGCACCTGTTTCGTACTTTTTCCCTTGTGTACCTTTTTGTAGAGTAGTGTTTAATTTCATATCAGGGTCATCATTAATTATTAAATATACACCTATACCGCCCATCGGATTTCTTTGAGATTCATCATATTCTATCTTATAACTTTTTATCTTACCTTCTGGCGTCAAAGCTTTATCATCTATAGCCCTAAGCGTATTTTCTATAGTCTCTTTTACCTCGTCACTTTTCACTATACTTTCTATTTCTTTATTATTATTCATATTTCCTCTATACTTTGTTACCCCTACTATTACCACAACTACTAGTAAAACTAGTGAAATTCCGATTAATCCTTTTTTCTTCAAAGTTATCACCTCTAATTTTTTTCTTTATTGTATATTATTCCTCTAATTCATTTGTAAGCTTATCAAATTTTGGACTACGTCCCGGTGCACCCGCTTCATACTTTTTCCCTTGTGTACCTTTTACTAAAATTGTATTTAATTTCATCTCAGGGTCATCGTTAATTATTAAATATACATTTATCCCTCCCATTGGGTTCTTTTTAACTTTATCATATTCTATCTTATAACTTTTTATCTTCCCTTCTGGGGTTAACTATCATCTATACTTAACATACTTTCTATAGCTTCTCCATCTCCACTTTTTGTATTCTCTATCTCTTTATTTCCATATTCTTTACCCCACATAAATCCTACTGTTGCTGCAATTAACAATAAAACTATAAGTTCCTTTTAATACTTTTCATAAAATTAACCCTCCTTTTTAAGTGATTATACGGTAGAAACCTTAGTTGCTGTTATCGTAATAATTTGTAATTTTGGAAGGCAATGCTCCTAAATTACCTTTCCTCTCGAATCATATTTATTAATAATAGTACCTATAGTAAGTTCTTCATCATCATTAGTTATATCTATACTTATCCCTCCCATTGGATTTTTCTCTACTTTATCATAATCTATCTTATAACTTTTTATTTTTCCTTCTGGTGTCAAGGCTTTGTCATCTTGTTTTTTCAACATATTCTCTACGACTTCTTTAACTTTATCACTTTTCACAATGTGTTCTATTTTATATTTTTCGTAATAAATACTTCCGGCTACAATTCCAATTAACAACAAAATACTTGTTATGGTCGCTACTAAAAATTTTTTCATTATTTAAATGCTCCTATTTCGTTAATACTTATTATATTATATATTTCGATTTTTATAAAGGAATAAAAAAAAGACGACTAATTGTCGTCTTAATTAAACTAAACTTTTTCGTTTTGTAAAGAAATGAATAGTCGCTATTAAACATCCAAGCCCTACTATATATAGTAGCTGTGGAGCAGCTAATGGAGCAAAGTGGTTTTTTAAAATAAATATATTAACAAACACACCAACGATAGCCGCAAAGCTTAGTACCCCTAATAATACTACTTTATATTTATTTAGAGGTAAACTAACTTTTGCCACCATACATAGCCCATTAACAAGCGCTAGTACAAAGCAAATAAACTTCATTTGCGCTTGGTTATCTATTACAATATTTGTCAGTAGAACACTCGCTACCAACACACCACCACCAATAGTGGCATTCGTTAAAATATCTCTCATAAAGTTATTACTTACTTTTTCTTTATTCGATTCAAACGTTAGGAAGAACGATGGAACTCCTATTGTTATAGCTGAAATAATAGTAAATTGAATAGGAATAAATGCAAACTCAAAGGCGAATAATACACTTATCACCGCAAATACTATCGAGAAGAATGTTTTTGTTAAAAATAGCGATGCTACTTTTTGAATATTGTTAATTACACGACGACCTTCCATTAAAATATCATAAAATACTGCAAAGTCATTTGTTAAAAATACAATATTAGAAACACTCTTAGCGGCACTAGTTGCACCATTCATCGCAAAACTAATATCAGCTTTTTTCAGCGCTAGCACGTCATTAACACCGTCCCCACTCATCGCAACTGTTTTTCCATTTTTTTGTAGAATCTCCACCATGCGTTGTTTTTGATCTGGTGTTACTCGACCAAAAATATCATTTTCTAATACTACAGACTCAAAGTTTTCTTCTGTTACTTTCGTCATATCTACAGCACGGGCATCTTGTTTAAACCCTGCTTTTTTAGCTACCCCAAGAACTGCAATGTGATTGTCTCCACTTATTATTTTTACAGCCACTCCTTGTGATTCGAAATACTTAAATGTCTCTTTTGTATTAGCTTTGATTTCGTCAGAAAGTACTACATGACCAATCAACTTCATATTTGATGGAGTAGTTACTTTTTCATCAGTATAAGCTAGCGATAATATTCTATAACCCTGTTGTTTCAGGCTCTCATAGTATTCCGTCATACCTTCTTCAAATCCTAAAAATTCATAGGCCCCGAAGAAATAAGTACCACCTTCTTTTAATTGAATGTATGAATATTTATTTTTACTAGAAAATGCGCCAATCTCGTCAATATCCCATTTTTTCTCACAAGTTAAATGATTTTTTAAAGCTCTTGATGTGGCATTCTCATCTTCAAAATATGCTAAATAACTAGATAATTCGCTAGCTACTTTTTCATCTATCTCGACTACATTCATGTTACCTGTAGTTATTGTCCCTGTTTTATCAAAACAAAGTACATCTACACGTGCAAGAGTTTCTACACAGTATAGTTCTTGCACTAGAACTTTTTTCTTAGCTAGTTTCATCGCAGCAACCGCTAAAGACACACTTACAAGCAGGATTAGCCCTTCTGGTATCATACCTACTAATGCACCTGCACTACGTAAAACTATATCCGTATATCCACGCCCTAGACTAGCACCTCTAACATATAACATAATAGCTACCGGAACTAATAGTACTGATATTACTTTCAGGATTCTATCCATATAGTCTCTTAGTTTTGATGGATATTTTTTAAATTCTTTTGTGCTTTTAGCTAGTTTATTAATATAGCTATCCCCACCAACAGCGGTAACTTTTACTAGACAACTACCACTTACTACGTTACTACCACTCATAAGTTCGTTACCTGTAGTTTTGTAAATATTGTCACTTTCTCCGGTTAGCAATGATTCATCAACCTCAATACTACCTTCGATTATCTCAGCATCTACAGGCACTTGGTCTCCTAGATTTAGATGAAGATACTCACCTAAAACTATTTCTTCCGAATCGACTTCTATTATTTCATTATCACGATTTACACGATATTTATTTCGCCCTAATAAACTTAATTCTTCTAAAGCATTTTTAGATCTAACTTCTTGATAAATACCTATAGCTGTATTTATTGCGATAACACCTAAAAATAACATATTTTCGAATCTTAACGTTGTAGCTATAAAAGCAGCTAATACCAAGTTCATCGCATTAAAGAACGTGAAGATATTAGAAAATATTATTTCTTTTGTTGTTTTATAAGGTTTTATAACACTAATATTTTTCTTAGCATTCTTAACCTCTTCACTTGTCAAATACTTCATTTTTCCTCCAAATAATCACTATATTTTTTTATTTCAAAAATAGTAGATTAATAACAATTATACCATAAAATATATTGTATAGCTTTAAACTTAACTGAAGTTAATTTCCTCGGAAATATGTTATTTTAAAACATAAAAAAACCAGATTTGAAATAAATTCAAACCTGGTCTTCATATTATTCTTCTATATCTTTGTTATCAGTATCATCAGTAGACTCTACATAAATCTCTGGTCCTGATTCTTTTTCTTTAGCTAAACGAGCTTGTTCTTCGTAGTATTTTTTATTAACTATTTTATCAAGTTGTTCTGCTTCTCTTTCGTCTAACTCTTTTGGCATTTTACCAAATTGGTAAAGAGCAACAATTTCTTTTCTATCAATTGTTTCAACTTTCATAAGAGTTTGAGCGATAAGTTCTAACTGATCTCTGTGAGTTTCAATGATGTGTAACACTTTAGAGTAACATTCATTAATAATTTTACGTACTTCTTTATCGATTTCTTTCAGCATTTCTTCTGAATAGTTACCGATACTTGATAATTGACGTCCACCATATGGGTCGTGGAATGGAGCTTGCATTGGCCCTACAACATCACTCATACCGTACTCTGTAACCATTGCACGTGCAATTGCAGTTACACGTTCAAAGTCATTGTGAGCTCCAGTAGAAACTTCATTAAAGAAGATTTGTTCTGCTGCACGTCCACCTAATAGACCACAAATTTTATCAATTAAATCTGTACGAGTTTGGAAGTATTTCTCTTCTTCTGGAATCATCAGGTTATATCCACCTGCATCCCCACGAGGAATAATAGTAACTTTTTGTACTTTATCCGCGCTATCAAGAACCATACCTACAATAGCATGTCCAGCTTCGTGATAAGCTACTAAACGTTTTTCTCTTGGAGTATAAACTCTACTACGTTTAGCTGGACCACCGATTACTCTGTCCATAGCTTCATCTAAATCAGATTTTTCAATAGCGTTTTTGTTTTCACGTGCCGCTAAAAGTGCTGCTTCATTTAGTATGTTAGCAAGATCAGCCCCAGAGAACCCTGGAGTTTTTTCAGCTAATGAACGAAGCTCAACATCTTTAGCAAGCGGTTTGTTTTTAGCGTGTACTTTAAGAATTGCTTCACGACCTTTTACGTCTGGAGTAGAAACTTTGATTTGTCTATCAAAACGTCCAGGTCTTCTAAGTGCGTTATCTAATACATCAGCACGGTTAGTCGCTGCAATTACGATAATACCTTTTTCACCATCGAATCCGTCCATTTCAACAAGAAGTTGGTTAAGAGTTTGTTCACGTTCGTCGTTTCCTCCACCTACTCCACTACCACGTTTACGTCCGACAGCATCGATTTCATCGATAAAGATAATACATGGCGCATTTTTTTCAGCTTCTTTAAATAAATCACGAACACGGCTAGCCCCAACCCCTACGAACATCTCAACGAAATCAGATCCTGAGATTGAGAAGAATGGAACTTTTGCTTCTCCAGCAACTGCACGGGCTAATAAAGTTTTCCCTGTTCCCGGAGGACCCTCTAATAACACACCTTTAGGTATTTTAGCACCCATCTTAGTGAATTTACGGTGATCTTTTAAGAATTCAACCATCTCTGCAAGTTCTTGTTTTTCTTCATCAGCTCCTGCTACATCGTTAAATGTAACAGTACCTTCACCTGCATCGATTTTCTTAGCTTTTGATTTTTGGAAGCTCATTACTTTGCCTCCACCGCCACCTTGCATTTGTGACATAAAGTAGAACAGTAACCCCATCATTAAGATAAATGGTACGATGTTCCCTAAGAACGAAAGAATTGCTCCAGTTTTTTCTGCAGCCTTATATTCTACTACATTAAGTTTTCCATCTTTTGCTTTTTCATTAATTTGCTTTTGGATTTCATTATCAGATGCTGGAACTAATGATTCAAAATTCTTTTCACCATCTGTTAAAACCCCTTTTACATTATAGTTTTCATCTTTTCTTTGTAGACTAATTTCTTTAATCTTGTCTTCATTTATATTCTTAACAAGTTTTGAGTAGTCTAGTTTCTGTTGTCCCAGGTAAGTCTTGCTGCCAATAAGCAAATACTCCCAATGCTATAACAATAAGGGCAAGCATGCTAAGAATAGAATTTTGTCTTTTCCCATTATTCATATAGACTAACTACCTCCTAATTTATTTTCTAAAAGTATCTTATTTTACCATATTTGACCTTAAATATGATTAAAATTTTTGACTTTATTTGACTAAAATTTTAATTATTTTTTATATTATTTAAAATCTATATTTATGAATAGATTTCTTCTTTTAAAACACCTACATATGGCGTATTTCTGTATCTCTCATCATAGTCTAATCCAAATCCAACTACAAAAGCTTTTGGACAAACTAACCCAATATAATCCGGTTCAATATCAACGATACGAGCTTCTGGTTTATCTAGTAATGAAGCACAAGTTACAGACGCTACTTTTCTTTCTAATAAGTTTTTCGATAAGTGCTTTTTAAAGTTCTACCTGTATCAACAATATCCTCAACTATAATTACATCACGTCCAGCGATATCCATACCTACGTCTTTTTTAATTAATATAGTACCTGTAGATTCAGTTCCACCGTGGTAACTAGATACATCTATAAAATCTATAACAACATAAATATCAATATGTTTCATAAGTTCTGCCATAAAAGGTAATGCACCTTTTAAAGTACAAATTAAAACAGGCTCTTTATCTTTATAGTCCTCTTCTATATGTTTAGCAATTCGTTTACTTGCTTCAACTATTTCCTCATGAGTAAATAAAACTTTCTCAATGTCTTGTAATATATTTTCCACTGTCTTATCCTTTCATTTTTATATAATAATCATAAATTTTATTTTTATTGACTTTTGTACCAATACCTAAAACACCAAGAACTTCGCCCTTATTATTTCTTATTACAGGCAAAGTATCTCTTAATTCTTTCGGCACCTTCTCATCAATGAAAATACGGGAAAGTTTTTTATTTATTTCTCCTCGACGCACTCTATCCCCTTCTTTTTTTATTGTAACAAGAAGAGGTAACTCAGATTTGTTAAAGCCAATTTCTGAATCTTTAGCATCTGTAGATATTATAAATTTATTTTGATAAAATTCATAAACACTATTTTCACAAATTTTATCGATAATTATTTCTATTTTATCATTATAACACTTTTTTTCAATTTTATGAATATATAAAGTTTCATATTGACTAATAATTTTTTTAAATTATTTTTTTCAAATCATAACTTTTATTACCTGAATTTTTTTCTTTTAAAGACGAAACAACGTCAAAAAAATCGCCTTTTTGCTTAATATCAAAAAAACACCTAATTCATCAGTAATTAAGTCTTTTTAATAAGAAATACATTTCTTCTTCATTAAGCTCTAAAAAAATTTATCTTTAACTAAACTTATTTTTATATTCGTCTCTAGAAAAAAATATAATTATCTTTATTTGATAATATTGCTTTTTTTAGATTATTATTTATATTTTGATAATAATTAGCAAAGTTAATCAAATTATCAAAACTACCACTATTAATATCATTAAGCAGTGGCACAATATTATGTCTAATATTATTTCTTGTATAGTCTGTATCAAAGTTAGTCGCATCTACATAATAATGCAGATTTTTTCCTTTTGCGTACTCCTCTAACTCAGCTTTTAAACTATTAAGTAGCGGGCGATAAATAGTTAAACCAGCCATTTCAATCTCTTCGCAAATAGCTAATGAATGATCAATACTACGACCAGTTAATAACCTCATTAATATATTTTCTACTTGGTCATTTTTATGATGGGCGGTTAAGAGTTTAGTTACACCTTCTAATTTTGCCATCTTATTAAACGCTTGATAGCGTAATTCTCTTGCGAGCATTTCCTCTGAAGTGTGACTATCACGCTCTAGACCTGACATATTAAGTTCTTCTTTATAAAACTTAACATCAAAATCTTTAACAAACCTCTCTACGAATTCCGCTTCTTCATACGACTCCTCACGTAAACCATGATTAATATGAAAAACTACTAGCTGTTTATAACTATCTTTATACTCAGTTACTAATAAATGAAATAATACTATAGAATCTACTCCACCTGACAAAGCAATAGCTATTTTATCCTCTTTATTCCACAAAGTATTAATTTTCATCTAAATACCCTTCCTCACTAAGACTTTTCTTCACATTATCATATTTTTTATAAGCAGACTTTGTAGTTGATATAATATTATCTAAAAAGCCTTCTGGTACTTTTGGTAATTCTTTTTTCTCAACTACTTCTTCTGAAACTTCTGTAATATTAGATTTTTTACCACGACCTACAGATATTTTCATATTACCGATATACTGTAATTTTTTTAAGTCTTTTATTGTTTTTGTTTCTTGTTTTTGGGGTAATTCTTCTTGTTGTTTTTTATCTTCTTTAGGAGGTGACTTTACTTCTTTAGCTTTGGCTTCTTTCTTTGCTTGTTGTTTTTTAGGTTTTTTCTTAAGGGTTGTCTTTTTCTTTTCTTTATTTTCTTGAGGAGACTCTTTTTTCTCTTCCTTTTGAGTTAGAATAATACTATCTTCTTTTTTACTCTTAACTTTCGCCTTAATTACATATCCTTTAGAGAATATATCTGATAATTTTTTCTTCTTACCGATGTGCATATTTTCTTTCGGTAAAAAAGCTGTTGTTCCACCATCTAACACTATATAAAGACCATTACTTACTACTTCTCTTACTTTTCCTACTACTTCTTCCATTTAATCACCCCTTTACTCTTCGGCTTTTACTCATGACAATATTATAGCATATTAAGGCGATAAACTCCTTATATTTTATTATCTTCTAGAAAATTAAAAGAATGAAAGGATTTTTCATTAATCCTCTCATTCTTTTATTCATATTCTATTTTATTTTAAAATTTTTCAAAACTATTCCAAACGTGGTTAAGTTATGTAATAACGCTAATAAATTAGGTGATAGAACATTTACAAGCCCTAAAAATATCAATGAACTATTTATAGTAATTGTACCTTTGACATTACTACTCATTTGAGCACGAAGCTTTTTTTAGAAACATCAGACAACAATAGTAATGAATCAAGAGAATCTGATTGTAAAACTACATCGCTTATCTGTTTTGATAGATCAGCACTTTCGTTCATAACAATACTAATGTCACTTTCTGATAATGCTGCTGAATCATTCAGTCCATCACCTATCATTAACACACGACGTCCTTGTTCTTTTTCTTTTCTTATATATTCAAACTTTGTTACAGGTGTCATATTAGTATATACTTCATCAAATGTTATATCTTTTAAGATTTTATTGGTTCTAACGTCGTTATCTCCAGTCAATAAGACAACCTTTTTCCCTTTATTTCTAAGTTCAGCTAACACGGAGTTTGCTTCATTCCTAAGTGGAATATCTATACAAAATATAGAAATCAATTTCCCTTTGTACCCTAAGAATAGCAAATTGTATTGCTCTTGTTTTTCAGCTATAATTCGCTCTTGGTCAACTGTAACTAGAATATTCTCATCTTTTATCAACTGACTACTTCCTATAACAACCTTTTCTCCATCAATATGTGAAACAATACCTCTAGAGGCAATATGGTATAGTTCTGTGTGCATTTCCTCGTGTTCAATACCATCTTCTTCGGCTTTACTAACAACTGCACTAGCGATAGGGTGGTAAATATGTTCTTCTAAACAAGCTCCTATTTTTACAACTTCCTCATATGAATATTCATAAAATGGTAGTACCTCTCGAATATACGGTCTTGATACAGTTATTGTTCCTGTTTTATCAAAAACAAAAGTATCTATGTCTCCATATTTATCAAGCGTTACTGAGTTTTTTACCACTATTTTTTTATCTATTAAATTTTTTATAGTAGTGAGGTAAGCAACAGGTGTAGATAACTTCAAAGCACAAGAATAATCTACTAATAGAAACGAAATTGCTTTAGCAAACGATCTTGTAAAAAGATATGTCAGTCCCATCGCTATAAAGTTGTATTTTACGATACTATCAGCCAATTTTATATACTTATAGTGGTATGTATCTTCACGATTTTTCTGACTCTTTCATCAATTGAATAAGATGATAGATTCGACCATTAACCTGCGGATTTTTCTACCTTAAGTTTAATTTCCCCATGAACAACTATAGTATTGGAATAAACTTTATCACCAATTTTTTTTGGTTACCGGAAAACTTTCTCCTGTCAATGAACTCTCATCAATACTTGCTCCGCCTCCAGTAACAATACCATCAAATAAAAATTTCATTTCCCTCAGAAATTAAAAATAACATCGTCTTTTTTTCACCTCTGAGCTAGGTATTTTTTTCTATTACCTTCATCTTCTACAAGCCAAACTTCTTTATCAAACGAAATCAAACTTTTCTCTAGTTCTTTTTACAGATTTCTTCTCCGACCAATTATTTAAAGACTCCCCTAATTCTAAAAATAAACATAATCGAACTAGCTGTTTCACGCGCTCCTGTTACTAATGAAACAAAAAAATCGCCGTTGAATCAAGCGTCTCCATTGTAACTTGTTTTTTTTAGCTAATAATTTTAACGTATCTCTAAAAATATTTAGACGCCTTCCACCATATATAAACTGTTCTTAATGGGAGTGGAATAAATAATTTTGATACTGTTCGTCAAAAATACCGCATCCGCTATTATCGTATAAGGTGTTTCCTCAGCTTTTAAAACTGGATTTTCGTAACAATCTCTAATTTGCTTTACATCTATAAGTTCTAAAAATTTCTTTAGACACTCATTTTGATTAGTTTTGAAAATAACAGCAAAAGTATATTCATCTTGATAAAACTCTACTTTGTTTATGCTTTGAATCTTTTTCGCTTGTTTTTTAAAATATGCTTTTACATCTGGCGTTAGGCGAAAAATTCGCTCTAATTCTCGCTCTCCCGCTCGATAGATGCAATATTTTAAATTCCATATTATTTTTCCTCTAATTCTAATAAATTACTTTCTTTCTTCTCTTTATCATATAAATCTTTAGCATCTGCAACTACATCGTCAGCATGTTGCTTAATATTAGAAATAGTTCCTTCTACTTCATCTTTTGCTTTATATAATTTTGATAAAACTACTGAATAACCTTTTTTAGCATCTTTGCTTGATAATAATTTAAGCCCTACTGTTCCAAAAGCTACTCCTCCTGCAAAAACTCCTGGTGTTTTTAATGTTGCTTTAGCAACTTTTAATAATTTAATTGACATATTTAAATCCTCCTTTTTTATATTTTGCTATAGCATAATTATAACACCTTGAATATTATATGTAAATTAATCAACAATCTCATTCTAATACTATAATTTAATGAACCTAAAAGATTATTTATGTTATAATAACTATGTTAAAGAATAATAAAGTAATTATAACGCAAATATGATTATATCGATTATTTTTAAGCCACTAAACAATTAGATTAACAAGTAAGGAGCGACTTATGATTTACATTATCGGTCTTGGACCTAACAATAGTTCAAATATTAAAGAAAATATTAAAAACTTATTATTAAACAATACCTCGGCAAAAATTATCGCACGCACAAAAGAACATCCCGCAATTTCTTTTTTAGAAAGCAATAATATACCTTTTGAAACATGTGATAGATTTTATACAGAAAATGAAAATTTCGAAAATACTTATAATAGTATTACTAATTATATTTTAGAACAAGCTAACTCACAAGATGTTATGTATCTAGTTCCTGGTCATCCTATGGTTGCTGAACTGACTACTCAACTACTTATTAAAAGTGGCAAAGATATTAAAATCATCGGTGGAGAGAGCTTCTTAGATTCTTGTTTTAATGCGGCTAAGTTCGACCCTGTAGAAGGCTTCACCCTGTCTGACGCAACAAACCTAGATAGTTTAAAACAAATCAATCCATTAAATCATAATTTAATTACACAATGTTATGACGATTTAACAGCGGCTAATGTCTCTGATGAACTATTTGCTTTCTATCCATTTGACCATGAAGTGATAGTAATCGAGCAAGCTGGAGATGATAATGAAAAGATCTATACTTCTCCTCTTAATGAACTTTCAGCTACTGTAGGTGAAGAAGTTAATAATCTACGTGCATTATATATCCCTCCATTAAATAATGTAAGCTACAATATTAAGTCATATACTAAGGAATTTGATGAAAATGTAGAAGTTACAGAAGGTGATTTAATTCAAAAATTAGAACTACTAACTAAAGAGCTGAAAGATAACTCAGAAAAAGCTGAAGACTATACTCTTGATAACGCCAAAATACTAGCTAAGATTATTAATACAGCCCTTGATTTTACAATTGCCTGCGATAATTTTTACGAATTAAACGATATAATAATCAATATGAAAGAAGATCGCGACAATGGATAAGGTACTTGCGTTTAGTAAAAAGTTATTAAAAGAAGTTATCGATAAAAACTCTATAGTTGTCGATGCAACAGCGGGAAATGGTAATGATACATTGTTTTTAGCGAAAACTTCGGCAAAAAGAGTATTTGCATTCGATGTCCAAAACCAAGCTATAACTAATACTAATGACCTATTAGAAAAAAATAATTTCGCTGATAAGTGCGAGGTTATCCTTGATTCTCATGAAAATTTTGATAAATATATCGAAGAAATATTCAAGCGGTAGTTTTTAACTTAGGATATCTACCAAATGCCGATCATACTATTACTACACAAGCGGAAACTACATTAAATACAATAAATAAGTTTATCACTAGATTAAATGTAGGCGGGCGTATCGTTATAGTCGTCTATTGGGGACACGAAAAATGGTAAAGTCGAAAAAGACGCTCTCCTAAAAAGAACTGAGCAAACTAGATCAAAAAGAGATAGAAGTATTAGTATATCAGTTTATCAATCAAAAAAATAATGCACCTTTTATTATTGCCTTAGAAAAAAAGAAAGGATATTTTATGCGAGAAATAGAAATAGAATTTAAAAAACTTATTAACTGAAGATGAATATAATAATCTATACACTTCATTAAATTTAGAAGATAAACCACAAATAATAAATAAGAATTTTTTTATTATGATGATGCTAATGAAAAACCTAAAAAAAGCTAATTCGGCACTTAAAAATTCGCTACACTAATAATAAAGATGAAATGACTTTAAAAATAAAGGGCTCTAAACAAAATGTAGAGATAAATATACCTTTAGATGAGTCTTTTCCTAAAGCGCCAACCGTACTTCCAATAGTACCTAATGAAATAATAGCGGAATTAGAAAATATCAATGTTCAAATAAAAACTCCGATACTTACTCAAAAAATCGAAACTATAAGATATGAACTACCTTATAAAAGTGGCTTGTTAGTTGTTGATAAAACAACATTTTTAAACGATATAGTCGACTATGAACTTGAGTTTGAAGTAAAAGACTACAACATTGGTTTAGAAGAGTTTAAGACATTATTAAGTGAGTTTAATATCGAAGAAAGAAAAGCTAAACCAAAAATAGCACGAGCTATGGAATATAGCAAAAAATAGTTTTTACTACTAAATTTAAGAAAAATAAAGAGCCTCAAATATAGATTTTCTATATTTGAGACTTTTTTTATTATAATCTTTGTCTAGCATCTAAACTACGTCTTAATGCTCCACCTATAGAGTTAATACATAATACAATAACTAAAATAGCTAGGGCTGCTGGTAGCCAAATGTACATTTTATTTACAAGTACGTCTGCGTCTTTTGCATATGATAACATAGTACCTATACTTGGTGTTCCTGCAGGAAGCCCAAATCCAAGATATGTTAAACCTACCTCAATACCCATATTAGCCGCTAATGATAATGTAGCTTCTACAACGATAATAGAACTAATGTTTGGTAAGATACCTTTTAACATAATTTTCCAATCAGGTGTTCCCATTGTTTTTGATGCAAGAACATAGTCACGACGAGATTCAGATAAGGCTTTACTACGTACAAGACGCGTAGAACTCATCCAAGCGAATGCTGATAAGATAAAGATAAATAATCCAATACCATAATCACGTTTAATACTTACGAATACGATAATAACCATAAGAACTGGGATAATTACCATAAAGTCTACAAAACGCATAACAAAGTTATCAACACGACCACCATAGTAAGCAATAACTAATCCAACCATAGTACCAAAAGTAATAGTTATAAATGTTACCGCAACAGCGATAAGGATTGAGTTAAGCATCCCCATCATTAGCCATCCAAATACTGAGTGACCACCTACGTCAGTACCAAGTAAGAATCCATCTTCACCTGGTTTTTAAGAAAAATATTTAATAAATCTACATCAAAAATATGATTTATAATCACCACTTATACGAATATAAATGTTAAATATTATTACGAATACTAAGATAGCACTTAGTGTTATTAAAGCTGCAAATGCACCTTTGTCTTTTTTAAATTCACGAGCCACAACTGAAAAACCAGACGGAGTTTTAGTTGTAACTTTTTCTTCTTTTGCTTTTGTCATTGTTCAACTTCCTCCTAATCTAATTTAATACGTGGGTCAACGATTGCCATAATAATATCACTCAACATACTACCTACTAGAGTTAAGAAACCTGAGAATAACATAAGCGTTGTTACAACACTATAGTCTCTATCTTGAATACTTTGGTAGAATAGTTGTCCCATTCCTGGATATCCGAAAATTGTTTCTACGAAGATACCACCACTGAAAAGTCCAGTAATAGAGAATCCGAAGAATGCTGCAATCGGTAAAATAGAGTTTCTAAAGATATGTCCTGAGTAAACTTTTTTAACAGGTACACCTTTAGCTCGAGCTGTTTTTACATAGTCACTTTGTTTTGCATCAATAACTTCATTACGTAAGTATTGAACTGTTGATACCGTTGATAATAACGCTAAACAAATACCAGGTAAAATCAAGTGCTGGAGTTTATTGATATAATATGTAAATGTTCCTGGATCTAAGTTTACATCAACTGATCCACTTGTTGGGAACCATCCTAATCCAAATCCAAACACCGCAATCATAAATAAGTATAATACGAATGATGGAATAGCTAGGAAGAAGAAGTTGTAGAAGTTAACAAACTTATCAAATTTAGAACCATTATAACGACCAGCGTACATTCCCATAGGAATAGCAACAGCGTACATTAACACTGCAGTGAATAATGATAAGTTGAATGTGTTGAAAATTCTTTCTCCTAAAAGCGTTCCAACTGATTTACCAGTAGTATAACTTAGTCCAAAGTTTCCGTGGAAGAAATTAGAAAGCCATGTTAAATATTGTTTATACCATGGTTCATAGAATCCACTTGCACGACGAATCGACTCAATTTGTTCTTGAGAAATTTTTGGATTTTCTGCAAGACCACCAAAAGGATCCCCAGGCATTAATTTCGCAAGACCGAATACCAGAATACTAAGGATGAATAATTGTGGTATCATTACTAAAACACGTTTTAAAACTACTTTCCACATTATGCTTCTCCTCCTTTCATGGCAACGTAGTGAGTATCCGTTAATTTTTTAAGTGGATAAACTCTTCCTTTTTTATCGAAATAATCATTATAGTTTTCTTCATATTCTTTTTCAACAGCTTTTCTTATTTTAATAACTTCTTTTGCTTTATCTAAGTTAGTACTTGGAATAGCTGCGATAAGACGTTTTGTATAAATATGTTGCGGATTATTGTAAATATCTTCACGTGTTCCACGTTCTACAATACGTCCTCGATACATAATGTAAATATAATCACACATATGTTTAACAACACCTAAATCGTGTGAAATAAATAGGTAACTTATATTAAATTCTCTTTGAATCTTTTTCATAAAGTTAAGTACTTGCGCTTGAACTGATAAATCAAGAGCTGATACAGGTTCATCCGCAACGATTAAGCGAGGATTACATGCAATAGCACGTGCAACACCAATACGTTGACGTTGACCCCCAGAGAATTCAAATGGGTATTTATACAATGATTCTTCACCCATACCTACAATATTTAGAAGTTCTAAAACACGTTTTCTAGTATCTTCTTCTGAAAGATTCTCAAAATTGATAATAGGTTCAGAAATAATGTCAATAATACGTTTTTTAGGGTTCAAACTAGACATTGCATCTTGGAAAATCATTTGTACATCACGATTATATTTAAGTTTTTTACGAGCTGATTTTTGAGTAACATCTTCATCTTTATAGATAATGTGTCCATCAGTTGCTTTTTCAAGACCTAGAACGACTTTACCAACTGTTGTTTTTCCACTACCACTCTCTCCAATAAGACCATAAGTCTTACCTGCTTCAATTTCAATATCAACACCATCTACTGCATGTACGTAGTCTTTTATTGTATTGAAAAATCCACCACGAATGGGATAGTGAACTTTTAGATTTTCAACTTTAAGCATTAGTTCTCCTCCCCTTCAAAAATAAAATCTTTATAACATGTACATCTTACATGATGCCCTTCCTCTACTTCATGTAAAGTAGGTTCTTCTTCATGTGAGTGTTTTTCAACCCAAGGTATTCTGTCCGCAAAACGGCATCCTTTTCTATCAAGATCTTTAATAGAAGGTACCATACCTTGAATTACATATAAATCATCGTCATTTTCTTCTCCATCAAATTGTGGAATACTTCTTAATAAACTACGTGTATATGGGTGCTTTGGATTTTTAAATATTTGTTCCGCAGTACCAAGCTCTACTACTTCACCAGCATATAACACCGCTACCCTATCAGCCATCTCAGCCACAACACCAAGGTCGTGAGTAATTAGGATGATTCCAGCATGCATTTCATCTTGTAATCCTTTAATAAGGTCAAGGATTTGCGCTTGGATAGTAACATCTAGCGCAGTTGTAGGTTCATCCGCGATAAGAACGCTAGGTTTACAACTCATAGCCATCGCTATCATAACACGTTGACGCATACCACCAGAAAGTTCATGTGGATATTGTTTAGCGCAACGCTCTGGGTTAGGAATACCAACTTGTGTTAATAATTCGATAACACGTGCACTACGTTCTTCAGCACTTAGTTTTGTATGATAGATAAGTGCCTCTTCAATTTGTTTTCCAATTCTGTGTAGTGGGTTTAATGAAGAAAGTGGATCTTGGAATATCATACCGATATCTCTTGTTCTAATTTCATTCATTTCATCTTCGCTAAGATCTAATAAGTTCTTACCATTAAATAACTTCACCAGTAGATTTCGTTAAGTTCTCATTATGAAGTCTCATAATTGTAGTTGCTAAAGTTGATTTACCACAACCACTCTCTCCCACTATAGCAAGCACTTCGTTTCTATAAAGATCTAAGCTAACTTTATCAACAGCATTGAAGTAATCATCTTTAATTCTAAATGCTGTTTCTAGATTTTTAATCTCTAATAGCTTTTCCATTCGCTAAACTCCTTCCAAAAATAACCAGTATTTACTATATAAATACTTTCCATTAAGACATCCATTCATTTTTTTAATATTGCCATAAAAACAAAAACAATTCGATAATTATGTATAATCTTTTTTTGTTTATATTGCTCTAAAAAAATAAAAAAATAACATATTAATATCTTATAAGATTTTTTTCGATAAAATGCAATAAAAAAATTAAAAATTTCAGTCAAAAAAACTAGAATTTTCTGAAAATTTAAGGGTAAACGTTTTCTTTTTTTGAGAAAAACTATGACCGAATTATTAGATATTTTTTTAAAATATTGTCTATACATCTCAACCTCTAATATTTTTTTATTTTTTTATTCTAGACGATAAAAAAATAGCTATTTTTATAAAAATACACTTAGTATTTCTCAAAATAGCTATCATTTTATTCGTAAATCAAACTAGATATACTTTTAACAAATAACTGATACTCATTTACTTTCTATATTATTATATTTCAAGTAATTTTGTAGGGAGTACTGGATCTGTATCCATTATTACTATTTTATTATTACAATCAATAGAATTATTCCCTTCTAACACACAGTCAATATCTTTATTTTTAAGCGTCATATCCGCAGACATTCTAGCAAGCTCTTTTGTATTATTTTGCTCACTTAGGTGGGCTAAAAAGACATTTTTAGTGTTATCCCCTACTATCTTAGTTAAATAATTGGCAGAATCGTTATTTGATAAATGCCCCTTATCTGATAAAATACGTTGTTTTGTAACCCATGGATATGGCCCACTTAGCAGGACATTTTCTTCATGGTTACTTTCATACACTATTGTATGAGAGTCTTTTACATAATCTATCATTTTATCCGATACATATCCTGTATCTGTAAGAATACTTACCCTCTTACCTTCACACTCAAAAGTGTAAAACTGTGGGTTGGCAGCATCATGACTTACTCCAAAACTATTGACTACTACATCATCAAAAATTTTACTTTCCTCTTTTTCAAAGTGAAATTTAAGATCCGTTTTTATCTCGCCAACCTTTTGCATATTATCCCAAGTTAACTTGTTCGCATAAACTGGAATATTGTATTTACGTGCTAGTACACCTATTCCTTTTATGTGGTCTATATGTTCATGTGTTACAAATATAGCATTAATATCTTTTATATCTCGATCGATTTGCGCTAAGTTTTCTGTTATTTTTTTACCAGTTAGTCCTGCATCCACTAAACATTTAAAATTATTATGTTCTAAGTAAATACTATTTCCACTACTACTGCTGGCTAATACCGATAATTTCAAGTTACACCTCCATACTAAAACATTTACTGCTACATTATATCACTTTTCAAGGCAAATTTTAAGATAAAAAACTTTAGTACATCAAAAGTTTTCTTTTTATATTAGTTTACACATTTTATTGTATAGACACTAATTTTTAGAAGATACCTTCCTTATTATTCAAAAAAATATCACCAAAGATTATTTCCTTGATGATATTTATTAATAATATTACTTACTATTCTTTTGCTGATAAAGCTGCCATAGTAATGTAGTTATATGGCTTGTTAAAGTGTGGTAAGAAGAAAATATCTGTAAGAGCAAGTTTTTCGATAGTTACTTTCTCTTGGATAGCTAATGAGAATAAGTGGATTCCCATTGAAATATCTTCTTTAGAGGCGATTTGAGCTCCTAAAATTACACGACTATCTTTATCGTATACTATTTTGATTTTTACTTCATGGTTATCATGTTCAATAAATTCTGGTTTTTGTAAGTCTGTGTATTCTGTCACAGCTGCATTATAACCAAAGCGTTTTGCTTTTTCTAATGTTAAACCAGTAGATACCATTTTTAGGTCATAGATACAAATACCATTTGAACCTTGAACACCTGCTGATTCAACTACATCTCCATTACCTCCAGCATTTAGAGCCGCAACTAATCCAGTACGAACTGCGTTAGATGCTAAAGCAATGTAGTTAGTGTCTCCAACTGCATTATCATATACAGTTGCACAGTCACCAATAGCATAAACGTCTTTTATGCTTGTTTCTTGTTTTTTATTAACTAAAAATGCTCCATTACGGAATAATTCAATTTTCCCATCACCTAATGCAGTATTTGGACGGAAACCTACAGCTAATACAACCATATCTACATCAAATGTTTCTTTATCTGTAATTAATCTTTCAACTTTTCCGTCACCTTCAATAGCTTCTACTTTTTGTCCGAATGCTAATTTAATACCGTGGTCTTCTAGATTTTTCTTCATTAGGTCTGAAAATTCAGGGTCATAGTATCCAGCAAGACATGTATCTACTATATCTACTACAGTTACTTCTTTTCCTAAGCGTTCAAATGCTTCTGCAAGTTCTACACCGATATAACCTGCACCTACTACAGCTACTCGTTTAATATCTGGGTTAGCATTTAGTTTATTAATAACTTCTTCAGAGTTTTGGTATAACTTAACGAATTGTAAGTTCTCTAATGTAGCTTTAAATTCACGATTACCTGGTACGATTTCTGCTCCTTTAATTGGAGGTAAGATAGGTGTTGATCCAGTCGCAAATATTAATTTATCGTAACTTTCAACGTGTTTTGTTTTCCCATCTAATAATACGTGTACTTCTTTTTTATCATAATCAACAGACTCAACAGGAGAGTTCATATATACTTTTGCCCCTGCTTCTTCTAAAGATTCTTTACTAGCATAGAATAATCCTTCTGGACCTGAAATTTGTTTTCCAATCCATAAAGCCATACCACATCCTAAAAATGAAATATTTGAGTTTTGGTCAAAAACTACCACTTCATTTTTATCACCATATGTCGCTAAAATTTTATTAACACATGCTGTTCCTGCGTGGTTTGCTCCTACTACTACTATTTTACTCATTAATTTGTTCCTCTTTTCATAAAATTTCTGATAGCAATTATCATTACCAGTATTTTATATTTATGCAAAATAAAAATCAATTCATCTGCTCATCAAAATAGTAATAAATTTTACTTTTTATCCTGTATTATATATTGTGTTTTTTCTGTTATACTAACTATTTATTTTGAAACTTCAGTAGTATTATAACCTATTATTAGAATTTTTCTTTACGAATATTGAGTGTACTATATTTTATAAACTTTCTGTTTTTATATAAAAATATTTTTTTATCGCTATATTATAAAAAAATCTTTGTTGGTAGATGTCAAAATTTGTTTTCTGTTATATTTAATTATAAAAAGCACCCTTATCTTTATATTCACTAACTTTTCTTTTTGAATTTTTCTGAAAAAAATATTTAAAAAAATTTTTAAAAAAAATACTATTGCTTTTTTTATTTTAAAACTATGTATAATTAAATCAACAAAATGAATGGAGGTACTACAAAATGAAACAAACAACAACTTTAAATTCTTGGCAAAACTGGCGTAGATAATGTTGTGTGTATGTTTTAAAGACGTAGACGCAACTTTAGTGTACTCTAAAAAGTGTCTATGTCGGCTGTAGAAAAATTCATTTAAATTTCGAAAAAAGGCCGTGTAGAGATCTATACGGTCTTTTCTTTTTGGAGTAAGATAGATTATTAAAAAAATTTTAAAGACGAATTACTTGGAGGATAAATAAATGACAAACTTAGAAAACTAACTTAGATACATTAAAAGGATACTTTGGAGAATTTGGAGGAAGCTTTGTTCCTGAAGCAGTACAGAAAGCATTAGATGAATTAGAAGAAGCATACAATAAATACAAAGATGACGAAGAATTTTTAGCTGAATATGCACACTATTTAAAAGACTATTCAGGCCGTGAAACACCACTTTACTACGCTGAGACATTAACAAAAGAGCTTGGTGGAGCTAAAATCTATTTAAAACGTGAAGATTTAAACCACCTTGGCGCGCATAAACTTAATAACGTTATTGGACAAATTTTACTAGCTAAACGTATGGGTAAAAAGAAAGTAATCGCTGAAACTGGTGCTGGACAACACGGTGTTGCTACTGCAGCTGCTGCCGCTAAATTCGGTATGGAATGTGAAATTTACATGGGGGCATTAGATGTTGAACGCCAACGTTTAAATGTATTTAGAATGGAAATGCTTGGAGCAAAAGTACACCCGGCTCAAGAGGGAGAAAAAACTTTAAAAGAAGCTGTTGACGCTGCATTTAAAGCTTGGATTGAAAATATTGATGATACTTTCTACGTACTTGGATCAGCAGTTGGTCCACACCCTTACCCAACTATCGTTAAAGACTTCCAAAAAATTATTAGTAAAGAAGCAAAACGTCAAATTCTAGAAAAAGAAGGTCGTTTACCTGACCTAGTTGTGGCTTGTGTTGGTGGTGGATCTAACGCTATCGGTGCTTTTGCAGAGTTTATACCTCATGAAGAAGTTGCTCTTTTAGGTGTAGAAGCTGCTGGACGTGGTTTAAACACAGACCGTCACGCTGCAACACTGACTCTTGGAACTGTTGGTGTATTAGATGGAATGAAAACTTACGCACTATTCAACGAAGAGGGTTCTGTTAAACCTGTTTATTCTATTTCACCAGGTTTAGACTACCCTGGTATTGGACCAGAACACTCATTCCTAAGAGATGCAAAACGTGCAGAATATGTAAGTGCAACTGATGACGAAGCAGTTGATGCACTACTTTTATTAACAAGAACAGAAGGAATTATTCCAGCTATCGAAAGTTCTCACGCACTAGCAGAAGTTATCAAACGCGCTCCAAAAATGGATAAAGATAAAGTGATTATCGTTAACGTATCTGGTCGTGGAGATAAAGACGTAGCAGCAATCGCTGAATACTTAGAAAATAACCCTCGTGTATAAATATACTTTTAACGTAGAAAAGAGTACAAACCAATTGTTTGTACTCTTATTGTATATAGAATAATGCTATTTTTTGAATTTTTTGTGTGTTTCTGTGTAGAATAGTAAACCAATAACTGTTAATCCAATTCCACCTAAAGCTAATCCTGTTTGCGCGATAAGTGTACTTACTAATGTGTATACTCCACCTAAAATTGCGATTATTGGAATAATTGGGTATAGAGGCACTTTGTAAGGACGTTCTAATTCAGGATCTTTTTTACGTAAGATTATTACCGCAAGGAATGTAGCTGTATAGAAGAACCACATTACAAATACTAGTAAGTCTGTTAACATATCAAAACTTCCTGTTAACATCATGATTCCAGCTAGTACTAATAATAGTAAACCTGCATTTACCGGAATAGAATCTTTATTTAATTTTGTCCAAACATTTTTCATTGGAATTTGATCACTTTCGCCATTGCGTAAGGCACACGAATTCCCGCCATTGTAAATCCGTTTATAGCACCGTATACACTTATTAGAATACCGATTGTTAGGATTTTACCTCCAAGTCCTCCAAATAACTTAGCAGCTACTTCACTCGCTACTGTTTGGTTACCAGCAACACGATCTAAAGGTAAACTCATTAGATATGCAACATTTATAAGTACATATACAGCCATAACTACTGCAAGACCTAAGAAAATAGCTCTTGGTAAGTCTTTTTGAGGATTTTTCATTTCTCCAGCCATACTACCTACGTTAGTCCATCCTTCATACGCGAACATAGCAGCTAGTAGTGCTCCACCTAATCCACCTGCAAATGAGATATCTTTTCCTGCTTCAATTGGGAAAAGTTGTAGAGGTTGAGAATCTGATTGGAATAAACCAAAAAGTATAATAGCAATTAATGGAATTAATTTACAGATTGTAGCAACTGTTTGGATAACTCCACCTGTTTTTCCTCCTAAGAAGTTTAAAAACATTAGTGATGCTGCTGCAGCAAAAGCAATTGGTAAATGCCATACTTTATCTAAGTTTAATAAGTTTAATACTTGTGTTGAGAAGATAACTGCTAAAGCCGCTATCATAGCTGGGAAATAGATAACTGATTGTGCCCAACCTAATAAGAACGCTGCTGTTTTACCATAAGTTTTTTCAATCCAAACAACCATTCCTCCAACTTCTGGGATAGAAGCTGCAAGTTCAGCTACTGTAAGACCTGCACATATTGTAATTACTCCCGCTAATGCCCAAGCTAAAAGCCCTAAACTCATTGTTCCAGTTGTTTTATATATTACGGCGGCTTTAAAGAATACCCCCGCTCCTATTACAGAACCTATTACCGTCATAAATGCCGGTAAGAAACCTATTGTTCTTTTTAATTCGCTCATAAATTATGCCTCCTTTATTTGTATTTTTTTGTAATCGTTTTTATAGGTATATTATACCTTTTTTTCTAATAAAAATAAAGTAAATAGATGTTAGATTTTTTATATAACAGATTTTAATTGTTATTAACTACAAAGTTAGCTGTATCAAGATTACTATGATTTTCATGAAACACCCTTTCATAAATACATTAAATATTTTATGGTTATTTTATATAGAAAATACACTTTTTCATAAAAAAAGTCGCAACTTTATTTAAAAAGCTACGACTTTATTTTTTTAATGTTCTATTAAGACTTCTTTATATAATGATATTGCAAACAATTTCTTTTGTATATCTGTCATTCTCCATATCAAGCATTCCTTTTTTTATATGAAAAAAATTTTTTTAAAGATATAGCATTATTTATTTTCTTCTTTTTCTTGTTCTTTTTGTTTTTTTTCTTTCCTTTCCTAACTCTACTAAGTGGTTAAATTCTTCTTCTGATAAAAAAATAGTTTTTCTATTCTCTTCTATTTTTTTCTAATATGAGCTCTGGGTTTTTTTACGAATAGCTTTTTCTTTCCTTCTCTCGTTCTTCTATTAATGATAAGATAGATTCAAACTCTTCCTCTAAAAAAATAAATCTTTCCCTTCCTGTATACTCTCTAACATACTTTCAGGATTATTTCTAATATATTCTTTACGAGCTTTCTGATTCCTTACTATAGCTTCTAGTGTTATCTTTTCTAAATATCTTGTTTCTCCGTCATCAGCGGTTTTTTTAAGCTATATCTCACATCCCCTTTTTTTCTCTTCCCATTGCTCTTCTGCAAGTGAAACTAGGTGATTATACTCCTCTTCATTTGAAAAATAATCTTTGATTTCTCCTGGATACACTAATATATTTACAGGATTTTCTCTAATATTTTCTCTTTCTTTGTCTTCTGCAAGTGAAAATAGATATTGAAACTCCTCTTCTGAAAATAACTGTTTTCTTCTCTCGGTATCTATTAGTATTAACTCAGGCTCTTCACGAATTTTTTTCTAATGCTTTCCCTAGCTTCTTCAGTCTCTTTTTCTTCTGTTTCTTTAGCAACTGTCAATATATGTTCATACTCTTCTTCCGAAAATAATCCTTTATATTTTTCTGGGTTTACAAGTATGAATTTTGGAAACCTTCTAAAGAATCTTCTAAAAAACTTCTTCCTTACCATCGGATAACCAAGCCCCCGTTAACGCATACCACATTACTGCTTCTGCATCCTCATATGATTTAAAAGCTTTTTCCTTTAGTTCTTTTGTTATAGGAAATTTTTCATCTCCTAAGTTCATATGACCATGTTCACTCTCAAAACCTATTTCATACTTGTCATCCTCAACATAAATTGTAAACAACGATCCTCTATATGTCTTTACTTTTTACTTGGTGATAATTGTCTAATTCCCTTTTTTGTGGCCATCTGTTATGTTCTACATAGAACATTACTTCTAGTGCATCTTTACTTGACTTTCTTGATTTATTCGCTAAAGTCTCTGAAATTTCATATTCAAATGATTTACCATCTCTGCTCCATATTATTTTTATATTGACCATCTTCTTTTTATAAGTGCATGATATTCATATATTTCACTTCCATTATTTGAGTCTTCTGATTTTTTTCTAAAAAAATATTTTGCTATTCTATTTATAAGTTTTTTTTCATATAATCTTAATTCCTTTCCGGATATTTCATTCCCTTTTTATTTTTCTCTATTATATCATAATTTTACTAATTATATATCATCAACATATCCCCTAAATACTTTTTGTATTTTAAGCATATAATAAAAAACACAGAAAAAACAGGACTGATTTTTAGTCAACCCTGTTTTCGTTACCTTAAAATTTCATCTTTTTCAATTGTTAATCTTCCCATATTATCTTTTGAATATGAGCTACCACTGTATCTTTTCCAGTCTGTTAGTACAGTATTCAATAATTCATCTGACTTTTCTTGTAAGTATTCTTTTGATATATTATATTTTTCTAAGAGTTCTCTTTTTTGTTTATTTTCATCGTCTGCGCGCGGAACATTTTCCCCACGGAAAGTCACAGTATTTCGCAATTCATGATTATCCATATTATATAGGTAGTTTATTTCTAAATATACCCCTTCGGCGATTAATGTTGAGCTAATTAGGTATATTTTCTTTTTATTGTTAAAATTAATTAGAAAAATACCTATATCACTATCATTAACTTTTCTTTTATAGTATAATCTTTTAACATCAAAACCTTGATCATCTCTGCGTATAGGTTTTATCTGTCCCATATTATCTATAGCACTAAGTGGTAATACGTTAAAATACGAATTGTACATCTCCTCAAATGCATTTCTATTGTTTATTTTATAATATCCATAGAAGCTTCCTATTAAAACTACTATTGTTATTATAAATATTTTCCATTTTTTACTTAGCTGTTTCATGAAAGCACCTACTTTTCATTATAGTAATCTTGTATGTCATTTTTTTATTATCTTCTAAACTTTTTTTATAAAGTTATAGGTTGGATGATGATTTTTCTTTTTATGTAATTTATATTACTTGGTACTCTTGCTATCCTTTTTCCCCTCTACATCTACATATTTTTTTCACTAAGTTGATTGTAAATTTTATTTTTCATTTTTCAAGATCTATATTTTTTTAAATTCTTCTGCTCGATTGAGGATACCATTTTCAAGATTGTTGTAATATTCATTACTTACATTTATAAAATCAAGGTTTCTTTTTTTCATTATATTTATTATATTGACCGCATCTAAATCAGCCTTATAATCATCATTCCCTATACTTGGCTTAGTATCGGCTACATCTGTTGTATCACCTAACCACCCTGACATGTCATTTGTATTTTCATGTCCTCCACGCAAATCTGCAAGACGTGATTTTCCATACAGATGCGTAGCCATTGTAATATATTGATGAGAAAAGTCTGTTTTACCTTTAAACGCATCTATCTGTTTATTCCACAATTTTTCAAACTCATCCTCTGTTATTTCACGTCCTAATACCGTTTCCATAGTTTTTTTATATTGTGGAAGTAGTTCTTTTTGTATAGTATTATAGTAGCCATAATTTTCATGCTGTATTCTAACTTTATATTTTAAATATACGTATTCGCTTTCGGTTAGTTTGAAATTTATTGTCATTTGTTCCTTTATATCTAGATCTTTATACATTTGACCAGCTGTATTATTCCACATAAACCGTTTCAATAAACCGTTATCCTCATGACCATAACTCAACCCACCAAGTAATCTCGTAAACACATAGTCTTTTCTATCTTTTCTTATTTTAGGATTATTATAAATATTTCTTTTAAGCTTTACAATTATTCTTGCTGCTTTATCGTCAAAACCATATTGAACTTTTAAGGTCTCCTTATAGTCAAGCTCATCTTGGGTATAATCTCTTTCTTGCCATTTACCTTCTATTATATCCGTCCACTCCATCTCTTCTCTACTTGGTATTGAGAACGTTTTTGAAAAAGGACTCCATCTTTTTTCTGCTATTGCCATTCTTTGTTCAACTACATTCTCTAAAGCTTCTATGATTTTCCAAGTGTTATCCCCCCTATTAGAAATTGGGGGGGCATAGTTATTTTTTGACTCGAAAATTAAAAAATACAACGTCAATTTTCTTAACCGTGACCATTCTCTTTGATATGTTAATAGCCCTATTGTAGCATCTTACAACCATTTTGACTACTAAAAACAGGTCTTGTCTGACCGCAGATGACCGGCGATGACCGCATGGCTCCGATCATGCTATCGTCTATCTGCTAGACAAGACCTATGATTTTATATAAAGAGTTGATATTGCAATAATTTAACTTTTATGCTACAATGAGCATATACTAAATTTAGGAAGGAGTCAAAATGAAAATACTAAATATTATCGTTGGTGTTTTTTACTTAATCTTCGGATTATTCTTATGGAATCATCCTTTAGATACAATTGCTACATATTCAATTGCATTTGGGATAACACAATTATCAGCTGCCAGTGCACTCTTAATTTATAGCTTATATAAAAAAGGTAAAAACCTATTCCTTGGGGAAATATATTAGTATCCCTTGCAATTGGACTAAGTATGTTCTTTGTACCATTTGTTTCATTAACAGTTATTTTTATGGATATTTATTTTTTTAGTTTTTTTAAGTATGTCAATATTTCACCTTCAAAGCCTACTTAGAAACAGGGACCAAAAAAATGGTATATGATACAGATAGCTCTAGCAGTTTTAGGTATCATTTATTCTTTTATTATGTTATTAAATCCTATTGTAGGATTTGCAACTATAGCTAAAATATTAGCATTTGGAGTCATAACAAACGGTTTATCATATATTTTTTCGTTAAATAAAAATTAGCATAAAAAGTGTCTGAAAATATATTTTCAGACACTTAGATTGTTGACAAAAATACCGAAATATCAAGCTAGTATTGATGTTATGGTATTTTTTTCCAAAAAAAATAAGCCTTAAGGCAAAAATCCAGTAGTATTTAGTAGTATTAAGAGGGTTTATACCTCTCTTAATGCGATTGTTTTCATATTTTGGACGCAACAAGACAGCCAAGCGTACGACTGTACTTTGGCTTTTCCTCTATATCGTGCATACCTGTATCCGTGATTTTGTTTAGAATCCGCAAAGCTACGTTCTATTGTTTCTTTTCTTCTCTTATACAATAGTTTTCCTTCTTTTGATATACGTCTTAACCTAGCTTCATCATAATAATCCGCATTTATATGGCGTCTTATTATTTTCTTTTCGTTTTTATCATCACTCTTATATTGTTTATATCCATTTCTATCAATGTTTCTGTATCTAAATATTTCTCCTGTTCGTTTATCCACATATATATCTTTTTCTTGTAAGTATTTAAAATATTTGTTATCTTTTGATCTTGAGAATCTTCTATATCCTATTACTGAAAATATATTTTTTTTATCTAACTGTTTTAGTATGTCTAGAGAATAATATCCGCTATCTAACGCAACTTTACCTGGTATTAATCCAAAGGTTTTTTCTATCTGATTTAGTCTATCTATATACGGACCGCTATCATGAGTATTACCTGGAGTTATATGGCAATCTATAATTATATTGTTTTTCCCATCGACAGTTCTATGGTCTAAATACATAAAACCTTCTTCTTTATGGTCTCTGTGATAATATCCACTATCCGGATCGGTAGTGTTAATTTTCTGCTTTTTTACAACTTGTTCCTCTTTGTACTCAAAAGGCTTTTTTCCTTTTTTGTTTCTCTCTTCATTTATTTCTTTTTCTAAATCTAATTTTCTTTTTTTTATTTTTGTAGTTACTTCAACTTTGAATTTCTTTTTATTTGCGTTGGCTTTAATATGTGTTGAATCAGTAAAAAACTCATTACCACCTACTAGTTTCTTTTCTATTGCTTGATTTACTATATTAATAAATATTTGTTCGAACACATCAGTTCCTTGGAAACGTCGAATATAATTTTGTGAAAATGTAGAGTAATGTGGTACTGGTTTTGTGAATGGTATTCCTAAAAACCACCTAAATGCAGCGTCAGTTTCTATTCTTTTTATTGTTTCTCTCATAGATTTTATTCCATAAAAGTCTTTTAAAAATACCAGTTTAAATAATACAACAGGATCTAGACTATTTCTCCCTGTTGTATGGCTATAGTATTTTTCTGTTAAATCGTAAATAAATTTAAAATCAATAGCTTTATCTACTTTTCTTAAAAAATGATCTTTAGGTACTATTTCTGATAGTGTCATTAGTATTATTTCATCTTTTATATTTTCTACTTTATTAAACATACTAAAACCTCCTTTGTATACTTATATTATACCATTTTAAAGGTTTTATTTCAGTTAAAAAAAGGCTGTTGACCTATTTGTCAACAGCCTGAAAAAAGTGTCTGAAAAATATTTTCAGACACTTTTTATATGCTATAATTTTCGTTAATATTATAACAAAGGAGAGCCTGTTAGTATTACTTTTTTTCATTATTAAAAGATATAAGAGAAAAATTCAATTTTCATATCATTCTTAGTATCTTTATAATATAGTTCTGCTATATCTAATCCTATTTCATCTCTTGGCATCGGCTCTATTTGGGGCATATTATATAATGCTGTTGCCGGTATAAAAATTATAGTATGAATTATACATTTCTTCAAATGAATTTCTATTGTTTATTTTATAATATCCATAGAAGCTTCCTATTAGAACTACTATTGTTATTATAAATATTTGCCATTTTTTTACTTAACTTTTTTTCTTATATTATTATCCTTCATTATAAATACCTCTAGGATATTTATCTTACTACAGTAAACTAAATGTCTATTTTTTTATTATATCATATTTTTATACAAAACTAATCTTTCTTAATGGATATTAATTTATCCCAACTATTCTAAAGATTAATTCCCTCCTCTTATTACAAACAAAAAAGAAGCAGCTAGTAAATAGCCGCTTCAGTTTTTTATAATATTTTATTTTCCAAATAATAATTTGAAGAATTTTAGTTTTTGTCCATATCTTAATGTTGCTGCTCTGTATACTCTAACACAAGCAATAGCTACTATTAGTGTTGTAATTGCTAAAATACCATAAGAGATCTCTACACTGTGTAGGTTAGCATTACCAAGTGCGTATCTAGTAAACATTACAAAATATGAAGTTAGTGGGAAGTAAGATAATATTGCTGCAATCTTAGTATTAGCACCTTGTCCCATTAGGTAGTAGTTAACAAAGAAGGTTGCCATAAATGCTAACATTGGTAACATCACAGCTCCGTTAACATCTTCCACTTTACTTACTAGTGATGCAAATGCCGCAAACATAAACATAAACATTACGAACCCTGTTAATGTAAATGCTAATCCAACTCCTAGCACTTTATAGTTCAAGTTATTAACTATTTCTCTTATACTATCGCTATATTTAGCTCCATTAATTTTAAGACCTAATAGGAATCCACCAACAATTAATCCCATTTGAATTAATACTGCCACAGATAATGCAAGTACTTTTCCTAAAATTAATGTTTTTGGCTTAACCGTTACTATTAGGAGCTCCATAGCTCTATTACTTTTCTCTTTAACAACATTTGTTGCTACAATACCACCAAATTGAACTACAGTCATATATATTATAAATGTTAATACGTAAATCATCGCAAAGTTAGCTATTTGTGACTTAACATTAGAATCTCCTCCAACATTTATCGGAGTTGGTTTTGGTATACTTGCTTTAACTTGATTTACTTTTGCATAATCTAAGCTATTTTGTTTATATACTAATTTTTCAACATTTGCTCCAAAGGCATCTCTAAACGCACTATCATTGTTACCCATAATGCTTTGTTTTGATAGATATTCATAACTATCCTTAGTTAAAACTATACCTTCTTCAAGTTTCCCATCTTTTATATCTTTTTCGATTTGTTCTTTGCTTTCATATTTTTTAGCTTCTTTTAAATCTGTCACTTCAACCGGAACATCTTTTACAACATATGCACTCTTGCTGAAGTTATCATTGCTGTTACCTTTGAAATAGCTACTATTCATAATAGTAGGAATAAAAGTCGCTCCAAAGATTAGAACAAAGTATATCATCATTATAACTCTTGTTGATTTCTTCGCAAAAAATTGTTTAAATTCAAAATTAAATACTGTCATAAAGTTTTTCATAATTACTTACCTACCTGTTCTTTAAATATTTCTTCTAATGTTGGTTTATATAACTTAAACTCTTCTATATCAAAACTACTTCCAGCTAACTTGTTAAGTAACTCTCTTTTAGCACCTGGTTCTTTAAAGTCAAGTAGTACTCCTTCTGGTTTTAATGATAAGTCTATTCCCATCGGTAAACTTCTTAAGTTAGCATATAATTCTTGATTAGTTATATTACTCACGCTTAAAATCATTTTTCCATGACCTAGTTGTTTTTTCATATAATCAAGATTTCCGCTTAGTACTATTTCACCTTTTTCAAGAATATGTATATCTTCACAAAATGTTTCTACTACAGGCATTTGGTGAGAAGAAAACAGCACTAGCTTATCTCTTTTAATAAAGTTATTGATAATTTCTTTTAGTTTTGATACGTTAACTGGGTCAAGACCACTAAAAGGTTCGTCAAAAACAAGAATATCAGGATCATTCATAACACTTTGAATAATTTGGATTTTTTGAGCATTACCTTTAGATAATGTTTTAAGCGCTTGTTTATCATCTTTTAAGTCAAAATACTCTAACCATTTTTTTGCTTCTGTTTGTGCAGCTTTTTTCTTCATTCCTTTTAACATACCAAAATATGTTAGTTGGTCTACTAAACCTATACCATCATACATTCCACGTTCTTCTGGTAAGTATCCTATTTTTACCTTTTTATGATCAAGCTTCTTACCATCTAGTAAGATTTGACCTTTATCAGGTTTGAAAATATCTAATAGTATACGAAAACTTGTTGTTCCGCTTCCGTTTCGCCCTAAATAACCATTTGCTACTCCACTTTTCGCAGTGAAGTTAACACCTTTTAGTACCTTTTTAGCACCAAAACTTTTCTCTACATTTATAAACTCTAGAATCATATCTTTACCTCTTTCTCTTCATTCTACTTAATCACTATTTAATTTCAATTCTTTTTTTAACTTACAATACTTCGGTATAAATATTGCAAGACCTCCTATACAATAACCACACATACCACCTATTAATCCAGATAATAGTATAAAAAACATACTCAATATTTTACTTTGGATTGCAAAACTAAGAATCGCAAACTTATTTGTGAAAAACAATACGGCTATCATAATTATTATAATAAACTGAATTATAAATCTTAACAATCTATATCTAGCAATTTCTAATTCTGTCTCGGTATCAGTATAAATTGGATACGAGTTTGAATCTCCTTCTGCTAGTCTAAATATATTATAAAACTTAAACTTGTGAAGTTTCCAACCACTCGCTTTATAATACTCCGCTGTCTCGGGAGTAAAATTCTTGTCATAGATAAACTTATATTGTTTATCATTGGTTTCAGATGTTTTTTTCATCCTAACTGCTACTATATATTCTTTATCGTATTCGTATCCTTGTGCAGCAAGGCGATTCATTTTATCAGCTACTTTATCATAACTGATCCATATATTTATATATTTATACATCCTTATCACCTCTACTTATTTTTCATTATACGATTTTTTATCAAGAGCTAGATATTTAAAACAGAAATAAATAGTAAGTGCTACCATTGCAAACCCTGCACTAAACACCATACCCCTAATAAAATCAACAAACTCATCGTCCCTAATATATATACTTGTAAAATCAAATAATATATCTACTATTATAACTATTGCCGTTAATATTGAATTAAATTTTATTCTTTGTTTCCACATTTCTTTTTCACTAACGGCATCTGTATATAGTTCCACAGCATCGGCCTCACCTCTTAGTATTTGCCAAAAGTGGCTATTTCTTACTACCTGCCAACCATTAGCTGCATAAAACTCTTCGCGTTCTTTATCAAATTTTTTCTCATATAACAATCTATACTTACACTTTTTCTTTTCACCCTTTTTCAAGTAACATAAAAAATACGAGATATTTTTTAAAATACCAGCCCTCTTCACTGTATTTTTCTAATTTTTTCATACATCTATCATTCGATAAAGCAAATCCATTTATAAGCTTATATTTACCCATTTAAATCACCTCCCAAAAATCTTTTAGCTACATCAATCAATAATTGACGTTGTTGTAGATTCCTGTTTAATATCTCTTCTCCTTTCGGAGTAATATGATATTCTTTTTTTGAATTATCCACTTCTTTTTCTTCTATCCAACCTGCACCGACCATTTTTCCTAATGTCGTATACATTGTTGCTGGTCCGATAATGACACTATTATTTGTAATCTCTGCAACTTTCTGCATTATCATGTAACCATGTATCGGCTTTGTCAAAACAAGAAGTGTAAAAGAATATACTATCCGTTAATTCGCCTGTTTCATACGGGCTTAATTTTGCCATTTTATCACCTCATTTATAGAGATATTCTTTATCTATATCCATCATCGATATATCTATCTTTGATATAATTGTATATCAATCATTGATATATGTCAAGAGAAATTTTGTTATTTATTTACATTTTTCTCCTCTAGCTTTTAATATTAAAATATGATAAACTATGTTAAAGCCTATAAATAAGGAGATATACATAATGAAAATTGCGAAAAAATATTTTTTAATTGCTTTTACATTTGTACTTGCTGTTACTTTGACAGCTTGTAATTTAAAAGAGCACTTCAAATCCAGAAACTATATTTAATAAAAACTATTGAGAACACTAAAAAAATCAAAAGTGGAGAGAGTTCTACGACTTCTATAGCCGAAATGGTTACTGATAACTCTACTCCAAAATCAGAAACTAAAATAGTAACTACATTTACTACTGATCCTGCAGTTTACAAAATTTCAGGGACTGTTTCTTCTGATAATGTTGGTGATAACAATTATAAAGAAGACATTTATTTAAAAAGATGATACTGCTTATGTTAAAAAAAGCACATCTTCTGATTGGACAAAAAGTTCAAATCCAACAGTTACTTCTCAATATGATTATATAAAAGATAATATTTTCCCTCAAAAAAAGTATTAGAAGCGTACAAAAAAACAATGCTAAAGACTTTAAAGTAACTGAAGAAAAATGGAAACTATGTTCTTACTTATTCAGGAACAGATAATAGTAAATTTCAAAGAAATTATTACAGCAGTATTAAATTCAACAAGAAACGATGATGAACAAGAAGATCTTTATAAAGATATAGATCCAAAAAGAGTTACAAATTAAATATGTTGTAACTAAAAGACTTCACTCCAGTACGTAGTGAAACAAAAATTCTCTTTCAGCGCTAATAATCTTACTTTTATCGGAACAATAAACACTGATTATAGTAAAATCAACTCTATAAATGAAGTAAGTCTTCCAGATGAAACTAAAAACGCTGTAGAAGTAACTGGTTAATACATATAAATACATCCTATAACATCTATACCTTAAGTATAACTAGGTATAGATGTTATTTTTTTAACCCTCTTTGCAACTAAAAAAAGAACATCAAATTAATTTACATAATTCTTTTCATTTAGTATAATATGATAGAATGCTTAAAATATGGAGGTTTTATAATTTATAATTACAGCGCCCGAACTAAGTTCTAACGGTTAAATTGAGCTTAGTTGACGAGGAAAAAAGTTATCGAAAATTCGGCGGATGCTTTTTCGGAATTAAAGAGTTTCGTTAAATAATGTACAACAGAATACAAGAAATTAGCTATTTTACTTCTTTAATAAATTAGTACTTTCTAATTTTTCTTTTATGAAATTTTTCTTTTCATAAAAACAACTAGTTTACGAAGTGAAAATTTAGTGTTAATTTTTTTAAGTTTATTCTTCAAAAATCATTATTATCTCTTTATATAATACCTATCTTTAATTAGAATAGCGGTAAACAATGGAGTTTTAAGCTACTATTAAGTATTTTTGGTATTATAAATTTGAATTATTAATTAAATAAAATATAAAAAGCGAGGAAATTAAATATGTGTGGAATTGTAGGATTTGTTGGAGAAGCAAATGGAGTGAAGTTTTTAATCGATGGGCTTAGCAGCCTTGAGTATCGTGGATATGACTCAGCTGGTATTGCTGGTGTTGTAGATGGAGAGGCTAGCGTTATTAAAGCTGTTGGTCGTATCAAAAACTTAGAAGCTTTAATCCCTGAGGATTTACACCTTGAATTAGGTATTGGTCACACTCGTTGGGCTACTCATGGTGGTGTTAATGTGACTAACTCTCACCCTCACCAAAGTTTCAACAAACGTTTTGTTTTAGTTCACAACGGAGTTATCGAAAACTTCCAAGAACTTAAAGATAGATTTTTCAAAGATGTAGAACTTGTTTCTGAAACTGATACTGAAGTTATCGTTCAATTAGTTCAAGTATACAGCGACCGCGGAATGAGCACTAAAGATGCATTCAAAAAAGCTATTTCTAAATTACAAGGTTCATATGCACTTTGTTTAATCGACACTGAAGATCAAGATACTTTATATGTAGCGAAAAACAAGAGCCCATTATTAATTGGTCTTGGAGAAGGAAACAAAAACTACGTAGGTAGTGATGCTCTTGCTATGATTAAGTACACTAACAACTTCTTAGAAATCAACGATGGTGAAATCGTAATCGTTAAAAAAGATAGCGTAACTATCGAAGATAAAGAAGGAAATGTAGTTGAACGCGAAAGCTTCTCAACTAACTTAAATGCTGGTGAAATCGATAAAGGTATTCACGAGCACTATATGATTAAAGAAATTAACGAACAAGTGGGAGCTATGCGTAACATCATTTCTCACTACTTCAACGGACATGATATTAACATCGATAGCGATATCGTTAACCACGTAAAAGATGCTGATAGATTATACATTATTGGTTGTGGAACTAGTTATAATGCTGGTTTAGTAGGAAGAAACTACTTCGAAAAATGGGCTGGTATCCCAACGGAAGTACACCTTGCATCAGAGTTTGCATACAATGTACCTCTATTATCTAAAAAACCAATGTTTATCTTCCTTTCTCAATCTGGAGAAACAGCTGACTTACGTGCAGTATTAACTAAATTACGCGGTGTAAACAGCGATTATAAATTCTTAGTATTAACTAACGTAGATGCTTCTACTCTATCTCGTGAATGTGATTACACATTATTATTACACGCAGGTGTAGAAATCGCCGTTGCTTCTACTAAAGCTTATACTTCACAAATTGCTATTTTAAGTATTTTAGCTTATGAAGTAGCTCTTAAACTTAATAGAAAACCTAAATTTGATATCGAGCAAGAATTATCAGTAATTACTTCTGCAATCGAATCAATCTTAGATGATACTAAGACAATTAAAAACTTAGCTAAAAACTTATTCACTGAACGTAATGCATTCTATATCGGTCGTGGAATTGACTACTATAGTGCATGTGAAGCTGCTTTAAAACTTAAAGAAGTTTCTTATATCCAAACTGAAGGATTTGCTGGTGGAGAATTAAAACACGGAACTATCGCCCTAATCGAAGAAAAAACTCCAGTAGTTGCTCTTATCACAAATACAAAACTAGACTTAAACACTCGTAGTAATGTAAGTGAGGTAGCAAGCCGTAGAGCTAACACACTAGTTATCACTCTTGAAAAACTAGCTCGTAAAGGTGACTATGCTATTCCAAACGTAAACGAAGATCTTGCTCCAATCGCAAGTATCGTAGTTACTCAACTATTCGCATACTATGCAGCTTATACTCGTGGATTAGACGTTGATAAACCACGTAATTTAGCTAAATCAGTAACAGTAGAATAATAAATAGACATTAAAATAAAGGTCAACCAAATACTTGGTTGACCTTTTATTTATTGTTTCTTATTTAATATATCAAGGTTTATCGCATCAACATAGTAGTTCTTTTACTTCACCACTATCGTTGTTGCTAATTACTATATTCCAAGTAGGAATAAGCACCTGATTTTCTGTTTGTGAAATATATGTATAATATCCTAGATTAGCTTTTACTTTGCTGTTTTTAGGAATTAAATCTTCATGATATAACCTATTTACAGCTTGTGACTGTGTTACTAGTGTTTCATTTTTATCTTTTCTTATATTTGTTACTAGTGTTTGTTCAAAGGATTTCACATCCCCGTTATCATCAACATGGAATACTATTCTAGCATTGTTGTTACTAAAGATTCTTAGACCATCTACTTGCTGATCATAAATAATCTCTTTTTTATTGCTGTCATAGCTAGAAAAGATATAATTTGCACTTGGTTTAAATCTTTCAAGTAAAAACGTATCTAAATCTACTTTATAATTTTTTTTATTAACATTTGTCAAACTAGCTTCACTTGTGACTTTTAATATTGCAGTCTTATCTGATTTAGTTAAATCGTAGTTTAGTCCTGCTACATCTTGTTTTATGTCTTTTAAGTCTGAGATCGTCACATTCACGTAACCTAAATTATCTTTTTTAGTATAGTTTTCCTCTACAGTGATATTGTCATTAGCCATAGATTTTTCAATAATTTCTTTTTCCTGAACAATATCAGCACTATTTTTCTCAACTGTATAGATAAAGAAACTAAGTAGAATAATATTCAAAACTATAAACACATATATAAACATAGTTTTTATTTTACCCCAGTTCATAGTCTTTCTCCTTTATCTATCGCTTCTTTTAAACTTTTAAAACTTACATAGCGATCATTATATTTTATATACCACGCAGGAATATAACTACAAGTATTTTTAGATTTATTATATGATTTTTCATATCCTAAAACTATATCATCAACAGACTGTAGTTCTACATGTTTATATAAATAATTTATAATATACTCTATTCTTTCTATATCATATGTTCCTAAAGCTTAGATGATAAATATGCCTTAGATATTCTTCTTGGCGAAGTTAGACGATAAATACCATTTGTATTGTCCTCAACGGTAATTTCCGCAGAACCATCTTTACTAAATACTATCGAGTCTTTATACGTTTGTTGAAGTATTGTTATACCTTCTAAGGCTGTTGTTACTTGGTAACTGATATCCTCATTATAACCTAACTCTAAGAAGTTAATCGCATTAGTTACCGCTGTAGTTGCATCAACCTCTTTACCATCTTCGCTTGATGGATTTGTATAGATTATTCTGTTACCTTGTGGTTTTAGTATTCCATAACCATCAGTCATTTCATTATTACTACTAACTCGAATATTATCTTTCTTGTCAAAGATACCTCTAGCTAGTTTATTCATATTAACATCTTCTATACTATATTCATCAATCGTAAGATTATCTGTCTTTTCTTTTACGTAGATGAACTTATTGTTTAAACTATATTTTCCATATTCATGCTTATTCTCATTAAATATAGCATTAACAGTGTCGTATACTTTTTCTTTTACTGTTATTTGTAAGTAGTTTTTATCATCTTTTTTATATAAATAAATAGTATCTGGTTTTTCTTTCAATAATACTATTGTGTCAAACTCTACAGTAACATTAGAGTTCTCCTCTGAGAAAAGTAATGATTTAACTAAAGATGACTCTAGAGTAACAGAGTAATTTATTGTTAATTTTTCTTTGTTGTTATTGCCGAATAACTCTTCAGCTCCAACACTTTTTACTCTGGCTTCTGTACTCTCACTTTTAGCTAGAACAGATAGAATTTCTTTTAATTTCCCTCTATCTTTTACTGCATTTACCGTTGCTACTTTTGTAATAGAACCTTTAACAGGCGGTTCTTCTCTAGCTCCAGCATCTGTTTTTGCGATTGAATCTGGTGTTAGGAAGTTAAGCAATGCTGAATTATTCTTACCTTCCGTAGCTTTCTGCCCACTTTTTCTAGTAAATATTTCGTAATCAGGTTGATATGTTGTTATTAAATAAGATAAAGCTATACTGCTAATTACAAGGAAAACTAATAGTATTGTCTTCATAGTTTCCTTCTTATTATGTTTCATACAAGCCCTCCTATAACCACTCATCATCCATGTTTTCACATGGTAAAGTTACAAAAATAATACTACCATAGCCTTCTCTACTTTGCGCCCATATTCTTCCTCTATGTGCTTCTACGATATTTTTAGCTAGTGCTAATCCTAATCCTGTACCACCCATAGTTCTTTGACGACTTTTGTCTACACGATAAAATCTTTTGAATATTTTATCTATATGAACAAGCGGTATTCCCACCCCTTCGTCTTTTATAGAGATACTTACACGATTATGATTATAATTTTGTCTTACCCTAACTGTTATGTTTTTACCGTTTGGAGAGTATTTTATCGCATTGTTCATAATATTATCAAACACTTGCGTTAATTTATCTTGGTCTCCTTCTACAAATATAGGTGTTTTTGGTATATATTTAATAAAGTTTTTCTCTGGATGAGTAAGCTCAAATCTATCAGAAATTTGCTCTATTAATTTGTTTATATCAATAAACTCCTTATCATAGTGCTCCTCTTTAATATCCATCTTACCTAACTGCATAAGTTCGTTAACCATTCTTATCATACGCGTAGTTTCTTTATGAATTGTATCTATAAATTGTGGAGCTAATTCTTTATCATTAATAACACCTTCTTCTAACGCTTCTATGTAACTATTCATAGTTGTTAGAGGTGTTCTTAATTCGTGAGATACAGTAGAGACGAACTCTCTTCTCTCACGCTCTTGTCTTCTTGATCAGTTACATCATATAATACAATGATGTATCCTTCTAATTCTGTTGATACTTGTGATAAATCTTCATTTTCTTCTTTTAATATTTTAGAAAATTCCGCCCTAAGTAGTAGACCCTCATCATCTTCAGAAACATTAACTAATAAGCTATCTTCTGCTTCTATTATCTCACCGATACTTTCATATTCTGAAATATTTAGTAATTTCAGCGCATCTTTCCCGATAAGAATTTCATTTTCTGGTGCATCTATCATATCTCCAGCACTAGTATTTATTAGGATGACTTTACCATTGGTATCAGTCGTAATAATACCGTCCATCATACTTTCGATAATAGTCGCAAGTTTCCTACGTTCTGTTTCTGTTACGTCTTGTTCTTCCTTAATCCTCTTCGAAATTTGGTTAAAGACCTTGGCCAAATCCCCAATTTCATCATTCGTATTTATTCCAACAACTGTTCCGTAGTTCCCTGATGCCATGGTTTTTACCTGAGCACTCATCTTTTCTATAGAACTAGTTACTGTTTTAGAAGCAACAAAACCAATTATTGTTGTTATTAAGATTGATAAAATTGTTCCAACGGTGAATATTTTCGTAATACCTACTAAATCTTGATATACACTTTCTATATCCGCCATTAAAGAAACAACTCCGACCACTTCATTATCTTTTTTTATCGGACTCACATAAAGCCAAACCCTTCTATTTGTATCTGGATTAGTTTGAATTTTCTTCGCACTCTCTCCAGTTTTTAAGACCTGGCTAACTTGTGGGTCAAATGATCTTTTAGATAGATAATCATCATTACCATTTTTAGACGATGACGCAACTATTTTTGAATCTTTGTCAATAACACTTACTAAAAGTAATTTTTGAATATTAAATTCACTTACTAACTTAGTTATACTACTCTTAGTATCTGTTGACTTGGTATCATTATTATCGCTTTCTGTGAGTGAGTTAGGCTTATCTTTATCTAATTCCTCTCTAATATGATAATTTAATATCTTCTCTTGTTCCATAATATTTTGTTCGAAAGTATTTATATTGGTAGTTCTAAGTTGCGTTGTAAAGAATAATCCAATTAACTGTAATGAGATAATATTTACCAATACATAAACTATTACGAACTTCACCCTAATAGATGAAATATCTTTTTTTAAATTTTTTTCCAAAGAAGCTCATTACTCTTCACCTATAAAGTATCCTACTCCACGTCTTGTCATTATGTATTCTGGTTGTGATGAGTCTGTTTCAACTTTCTCACGAAGACGTCTAACTGTTACATCAACCGTTCTTACGTCACCAAAATAATCGTAACCCCAAACTGTTTGAAGAAGATTTTCTCGAGTTAATACTTGGCCACGGTGTTGAGCTAAATAATAAAATAGATCAAACTCTCTACGTGTCAAATCAACCTCTTCTCCATTCTTTTTAATAATATATGCTTCAGGATAAATTACTATGTCTTTGATTACAACTTCGCTAGTATTTTTTTCCTCTACTACTTCAGTTTGTTTAGCTACACGACGTAAGTTTACTTTCACACGAGCCATAAGCTCTCTTGTTGAAAATGGTTTTGTTACATAGTCATCTGCCCCAAATTCAAGACCTAGAACTTTATCTATTTCACTATTTTTTGCTGTTAACATAATAATAGGAATATTTTTTTGAGCACGTACTTCTCGACAAACCTCCATACCATCTTTTTTTCGGTAACATAAGGTCTAACAAAAATTAGGTCAGGGATCTTCACTAAACGCTAATTCTACTGCTTTTTCTCCATCATGAGCTACTATTACATCATAGCCTTCTTTCCTTAAATTAAAGTCTAAAATTTTTGCAATTGGGTCCTCGTCATCTACGACTAAAATTTTATATTCTGCCATTACAACTCCTCCTTACTCTTATATTGATTTTTTTTTAAAAATAATAAAAATAAATTATATTACTTATTTCAATATATAGTTTTTCATATCTATAACCGATAACATCTGTATTTATCACATTGTATCCTGTTACAAAGAACTGTTTATATTATAACACTTTTTTTTACATTTTTTTCAGTAATTATCATTTTAAATAATCAATTTCTTGTTTACATAATGTAAAAACATCTATATTTCTTCTGAAAAAAATAAGTATCTAGTAATTAATAAATTACAAATCTTCTTTCTACTATATAAAATATAAAAAACTAGAGTTGTTTTACTCTAGCTTTTCTTGTCTTTGTTGTTCTATTTTTTCTAATATTGCTGAAATAAATCTTTGAAAGTCTATTTTATAAGGATTTTTATTTAATATATCCATTATCGTATCACTCATCAGTGTCGATCCTAATTGGTCTTCTAAAGAACTTAATCTATCTTTTGAGAAACCTTTTAATAGCTTTAATTTCTTCCAATGAGAAGTCTTTATACTCATTTGTTAAATTATCATGTTCAGTGTCTTTCTCTACTAAAACTGCATTTAACGTTTCTTGATGTATATTTAGGAAAACTTTCATACCATGCATTCCCGCATCACTTATAATATATTCTTCACCTACATAATTTCCGATATCAAGCAGTTCTGCTATACGCGTAAAAATATCTCTATCAGAAATAATTCTTTTTATAACACCTGTAAACTCAGCTTGTTTTTTTTATTTTTATTGGCATTTCTCTTATATCTTGCTTTTCTTTCCTTATATAGCTCTGGATCTACACTTTCATCCATAAATATATCAACGCCTCCTGTCAGATAAAGTGGCGCCCCATTATAAACTACAGTATGTTGAACATTGTATTCTAAAGCAACACGCATAGCAATATTACCACCTAGAGAATGCCCTGTTAGGATAATATTGTCCCCGTATTTTTTTACCATTCTCTTATAAAACTTAAAACAAGAGCTATAGTGTCTGCCTTGACCTAAACATACGTCTAACACATCTGTTTTCATATCTTTTTCCCTATCGAAGTAAAAATTAGTTCCTGTGTACGCTAAAATATAGTTATCTTGTTCATTATTTTTGAAAAAACTACCACTACTTCCAGTTTCATCATCATAAAACGATGTAATATATTCTAATTCTTTAGGAAAGTTCCCCATTGTTTTTTCTAACTCTATATAGTTGTAAATTGCTTTTTTAGGAGTTTTTATCTTAGTAAATGACTCTATTCTATATACAATATATGAACAATGACTTGTCACTTCTAAGTTCTTATCTATTTTTTTCACTACGTTCTTTTTTTCTTTAGCCACGTTCTATCCTCCTATTATTATATCAACATTATAATACTATATTTACTTAATCTACACAAGTTTTAATAAAAATTTTACATTAATTTTAGTAAATAGTACTGTATAAATCGTACTTTTTCTGATATAATTTGGTTATATGCAGTTGGAGGTAAATAATGAAAATTCTACTAGCTTACTCAAGTAAAACAAAAAACACTAAAAAAGTAGCCGAAGCTATTTATGATGAAATAAAAAATCTTGCCGATGTTAAATTAATAGATATAAAAAAACAAAGAAAACCATTAGGGGAAGAATTTGATTTGTATATACTAGGAGCTTGGACAGATAAAACAAACGCTAATAAAAACATGCAGAAATTTATTGATGATCAAAACATCCACAATAAAGATGTTGCTATCTTCCTTACTTGTGGAGTTCCGCGTGAACATTATCATGCAGAAGATTCAATAAATAATTACATTCAGTTTATGAAAGAAAGAAACAACAATATCCTGAAGACTTTTGTTTGTCAAGGTAAGGTAGACCCTAAAGTACTAATCGTCTTTAAAATTTTAACTTGGAAAGACCCTAACTTTATTCATAAGTTAACTCCAGATCTGATGGACATGGTTAAAGAATCAAAAACTCATCCTGATGAAAGAGACTTTAGAGATGCCCAAGAATGTTTCAAAACTCTAATAGAAAAAATAAGCAATCCTTAAATATATTTTAAGGATTGTTTTTTATATCTTAATTTATATACTAAAGAAAAAAAACACCTTGAAATTTAATTCAAGGCGCTTTTATTATCTTCTATAATTTATTATTTAACACGGATGTAAACTGGTCCGCTACCTACGTTAGCAGTGTTAACAACTGTTTGGTTTCCTAACCATCCACCGTGAACTGCTTGTCCGTTACCAGCGTAAACTGCGATGTGAGCTAATCCTGTTCCACCATTTGCATAGTAAACTAAGTCTCCTGCTTGTGCTTGAGAAGCTGAAACTTGAGTTCCTAACTTCATGTATCCTGCTGGCCAATCGTGGTAGTTGATTCCTACAGATTTAAGAGCGTTTGTTACAAGCATTGTACAGTCTTGGTATCTACCAACTTGAGCTAAAGCTGCTTGGTAGATTGCAGCATTTTTACTTCCTGAAGGAGCTGTTGTTGCTGCTGGTTTTGTTTGAGCTGCTGGAGCTGGTGTAGCAGCTTTTGTTTGCGCTGCTGGAGCTGGTGTTTGCGCTGCTGGTTTTGTTTCAGCTTTTGGAGCTGGTGTAGCAGCTTTTGTTTGAGCCGCTGGAGCTGGTGTTTGCGCTGCTGGTTTTGTTTCAGCTTTTGGAGCTGGTGTAGCAGCTTTTGTTTGAGCCGCTGGAGCTGGTGTTTGCGCTGCTGGTTTTGTTTCAGCTTTTGGAGCTGGTGTAGCAGCTTTTGTTTGAGCTGCTGGAGCTGCTGCTTTTGTTTGAGCTGCTGGAGCTGGCGTTTGAGCCGCTGCTTTTGTTTCAGTTTTTGGAGCAGCTGTTGTTACTGCTTTTGTTTGAGCCGCTGGAGCTGCTGCTTTTGTTTGAGCCGCTGGAGCTGCTGCTTTTGTTTGAGCCGCTGGAGCTGCTGCTTTTGTTTGAGCTGCTGGAGCTGCTACTTTTGTTTGAGCTGCTGGAGCTGCTGCTTTTGTTTGAGCTGCTGGAGCTGCTACTCTTGTTTGAGCTGCTGGAGCTGCTACTTTTGTTTGAGCCGCTGGAGCCGCTACTTTTGTTTGAGCCGCTGGAGCCGCTACTTTTGTTTGAGCCGCTGGAGCCGCTACTCTTGTTTGAGCAACTGGTGCTGTTTGTACTCTAGCAACTGGCGCTGCTTGTACAGGTGCAGCTTGTACTGGAGCTACTTGTGCTACAGCTGGAGTTGCTTTAGGTGCTGCATTTCCATCAACTTTAATTACTTGCCCAACATATACTAAATGTGGGTCTGAAAGGTTGTTAATTTCAACTAGGTTATCTACTGAAGTACCAAATTTATCTGCTACTGTTCCTAAAGTATCACCTAATGCGATTGTGTAGTAACCATCATTTTTAACTTGAGCTAATTTTTCTACTGAACTAGATGAACTAGAAGAGTAGTTTAATTTATCTCCAGGGTAGATTAAATGACTTGATAAGTTGTTATCTTGCATAAGTGCATCAACAGTTGTCCCGTTGTTTACAGCGATATCCCAAAGAGTATCACCTGATTTGATTGTATAAGTATCAGCGTCAGCGATTTGAGATCCACCTACTGCTACTGTTCCTACGAATGCCGTTGTTGCTACTATTTTATGTAATTTACTCATATAAATAAGTCTCCTTTTTAAATCGAATTTTTTGAGTCTTGCGACTCTCTCAATAAATTTTCTATTTTTCCATTTTCTAATTTTCTTAATTTTTATTAATACTTGTAAGACGTCTTTAACCTCGTTTAAATGTGTTTAAACTTCGTTTTAATTTCGACGTAATATCATTATATGATGTAACAGATGGGTTTTCAATAGTTGTAACAGTTTTGTAACAATAGTGATAACTTGCTGTTACATAAGTCTACTTTCGTAATTTATCAGTAATTTAAAAAGGGCTGTTTTGCAGATTTATTGACATATTTCTGTAGTATTTCTTAATGTATTTTACTATTTAAAATGACAAATTCCACCTTAAACAACAGTAAATCACCTAATTTTTGGTATTTTTTATTGTAATAAACACATAAAACACCCTCCCTTTTTAATGTATTAACTAAATTATTACATAAGACGTTATGTTACAAAATAATTCATTAACATTTGCCATACTTATTACAATACCTTTTTATCTTTTCTTCGGTGCGCTAAGTGTCCTATATATAACTATGGAAAAAAACTATAATTATAATATTTACCAATCTTTCATTAACCTTTTTCTAAATTTATTACATTATTTCCAAAAACACTTTCTTTTGCTAAAATGTGTATTTTGTTATATATTATCTTTGTAAATAACTTGTAGCGTCCTTTTCTTAAAAAAATTGATTATACAAGTATTTGACAATGTTTAAAAATTATAAAAAAATTAAATAAAAAAACGGGAGGTAATATGACAGACATAAACAGTGCCGCTTCTCTTACAAAAAAATGGGACTCTTATTTTTTTAGAAGGCTTGTTATCATTCCTTTCTCCTTGTGTAATACCAATATTACCAATTTATATCGGTATTCTTGCAGGGAAAAAAGAGGAAAATGCTAACGGAGAATTAGTATTTAACAAAAAGAACACTATAACAAATACTCTATCTTTTGTACTAGGTATTTGTGCTACATTCTTTATTTTAGCATTTGCAACAAGTTTTATCAGTGTCTTCTTAAACGAAAACATAAAAACATTACAGATTATAAGTGGTGTTCTTATTGTATTTATGGGGCTTCTTCAATTAGGAGTTTTCAAAATTGGTTTCTTAAAACAAGAATTCTCTGCAAAAAATAAAGTAAAACGAAAAGGTAATAAAACTACACCTTTTCTTGCGTTTCTTATGGGGTTCACTTTTAGTTTCTCTTGGACACCTTGTATCGGCCCTATTTTAGCTAGTGTTTTCTTATACGCTTCTAGCCATACAGGTATTATGAGTATTCTTTTAGTTTTAGTATATTGTTTAGGATTTATTCTGCCATTTATTTTAGTAGCTTTCTTCGCTTCTACACTACTTGCAGTATTCAAACGCAATACTAATATTCTAAAATATACACAGATTATTTCTGGAATAATACTTATAATTATCGGTGTTCTAATTTTAAGTGGTTCATTCACTACGATTGCAAGATACTTTAGTTAATAAAAATTATTTACACTAACCTTGGAGGTATAATTAATGAAAAAACTATCAATACTTACTGCCACTCTTTTAAGTGGTGCATTAGTCTTAACAGCATGTTCAAAGACACAATCAAATTCTAGCGAACAAAATAACTCTAGTTCTTCAAGTTCTAGCTCTTCAAATTCTACCGAAGAGAAAAAAACTAGACAAGCCTTTGACTTCAGCGCTATGGATAAAGACGGTAACACAGTTAAACTTAGCGACTACAAAGGTAAAAAAGTTTATATCAACGTATGGGCATCTTGGTGTGCTCCTTGCGTTAGAGAAATGCCTGAATTAGAAAAAGCTTATCAAAAACTAAAAGATAAGGAGGATGTTGTTTTCTTATCAATAACATCTCCTAGCGATGATGTATTCAAAAATCAAAGTCCTCAAGATAAGGATAAAGCTACTATTCTTGCTAAAGCACAAGAACTTGGAGTTACATACCCTGTTCTATTTGATGTGAACGACAGATTCTTAGTAAACTACACTATCCGTTCATTCCCAACACATATTTTTATCAACTCTGATGGAACTATCTCAAACCAAATCTCTGGTGCTTTAACAGAGAGCGCTCTTGAAGAAGAGATTAGTAAAATTAAATAATACAAACAAAAAAGAGTTACAAAAAAATGTAACTCTTTTTTATATTACCGAAAACTTATACTTATAATTAATCATCTAAATGATCTGATGGCGCTACTGTGATAGGTTCAATATAACTGTTATTAAACTCTGTATCTGCTTGTCCATTAGTAGACTTAAGTTTTCCGTCTATTCCATTAGCTGAAACAATCTTCGTTATTTTTGCGACCAGCTTATCATCAGATTTAGTTACTGTAACAGTTACTGTTGATACCATTTTGTCGTATTCTGTATTTTCTTCAGTCCCTTTTACTTCACTTATAGTATACGTATGTGTCCCTACTTCATTATCTTTAAACTTAATTGATTGGAATAAGATATTTCCTTTTTCATCGTTAGTTGCAGTTTGAACTACTTTGCCACTACTATCACGCATTTCAAACTTGAATTGACCTGCTTTTAGTGTTCCACCATGGTAAGCTTTTGTGAAGTTAAACTGTATTTCAGCGGGTTTAACTGTTTGTTCTTCTTTATTTGTTTTAGGATTATCTGATTTTGGTTTTTCTTCTTTTTTGTTGTCAGGTTTTTCTGTTTTTGGCTGCTCTTCTTTTTTGTTGTCAGGTTTTTCTGTTTTTGGCTGCTCTTCTTTTTTATTATTAGGTTTTTCTGTTTTTGGTTTTTCTTCTTTCTGATTATCAGCAGGCGTCTCATCTGATGAAGTATTAAATACACATGCATCTTCTAATTTTATTACACCTACAAAATGATAACCGTCTATCTCAGGTGTTTTTAACTCTTGATCGCTCGCTATAAAAGTAGTTTCTTTTATTTCAGTTCCTGAATATGCGCCTGTATCTTGCATTGCATAAACTAATGATCCCCCTCCGATTAAAGCGATAACTAGGAATTTACGTCCTTTTTTATTTTTAATTAGGAAAAATGCTAAACCAGCTAATATACCAGCACCCACTAGGTGTCCCCACCCAATAACATCTCCTGTTTTAGGTAAGATTTTTTGAATTTTTTCTTTAGTACTGTTAGTAGTTCCTACCGAATTTTTTTCGTAGACTAGCTTATAAACTGTACATCCATCTACTTTTTCATTCTCACCTAGTGTTTTAATTTCTTTTACTTCATCACTATTCAACGATGCTTTATCTACAAACGCAATATTATCTCCACCAGTTCTAGAAGGTTTTAGCCCTTTCCACTGCGCGCTGTTTAGCTTAGCTTCAATATTTTTTTGAGATGTATCATTTGCTAACGCTTGTTGACTAGTAAATAAACCACTTGCCATTAACACTGCTAAAAATAACTTTTTCTTATTAACTTTCATAGTTACATCCTTTCTTGGTTTTTTATTTTTAATCAAATATACTTACTTTTATTGGAAAATACATCTACATGTCATTTTTATGTAGACTATTTTCAACCTCATCTACTACCCTAACTATAAATGGCGTTTCATTATAATATAATAAATACAGCAATATAATCTAATGAACGCTCTCGCTATTCTTTTATTTATACCACCAACTCTCTAGTCATTATCAATATTTATACCTAAATTATTATACTATATTAATCCTGATAATGAACGAAATCACCAACCTTCATCATAAATTACTCACTTAAAATATAAATAAAATAGATTTAACGTCTCTAATACATTCAATAAATTCTTCAACTCTAAAATCACCCTAAATTAACCTTACTTTGAACATGTATATACATCTATTTAAAAATCGAAAAAAAAAAAAAAAGAGTAAAGTTACAAATTAGTAACTCTACTCTTCTTTTGTTGTTTGACTTTATTTTGCTTCTCTTACATATTCTTGATCTTTTGTATAGATAGTTAGACCAGTGATATTTTTTGTAGATTTGAAGAAGAAACTACAAATATATCCAAAAAATAGTGAGCTTAAGAATGAGAACCCTGAGAAGATAAATGGACTTTGTTTTGCATAAGTTGTGTAGTCTTGGATGTAGTAACAAACTAATCCTGCTACGATAAGTCCTAATAATGCTCCAGCTCCGTTAGCGCGTTTTGTGAAGATACCTAACGCGAATGTTCCTGCTAGAGGTACCCCTAATAGACCTGTGTATTTTAAGAATAAGTCCCAAGTTTCTTTTTGGTTAGTTCTAACAAAGTATAATGCAGCGATTGTTCCTAAGATACCTGCAATAATAATTATTACACGAGCTAGCAATACATCTTGTTTTGCATCTTTACTGTTACCAAAGAAACGTTGTTTAATATCAACAGTGATACAAGCTGAAATTGAGTTTAAGCTTGAAGAAATTGTTGATTGAGCTGCCGCTAAGATAGCCGCAATAACTAATCCTGCAACACCAGCTGGTAATGCTGTTAAGATGAAGTAAGGTACTAGAGCTGTTGTATTAGCTGCTTTACCAACTACTTCCGCATTCATAAAGTCTGGTAATTTTGTTACAGCGTTGCTACCTTTATAAAAACTATATAATACTGTTCCCATTCCGTAGAAGATTGGAATAGTGATAAACGCTAATAATCCGTTTGTCCAGATTGATTTATTAGTTTCTTTAATAGACTCTGTAGTGCTATAACGTTGTACTACGTCTTGTGAAGCAGTATATTGTTGTAAGTTATTAAAGATTGATCCAATAAAGATAATTGGAATAGTTGAAGCTGTAAATGACCAGTTGAATTTAGCTGATGTTACGATTTTTCCATTTGCTAATGCATCATGTGCAACATTTCCAAATCCACCTACTTGGTATACACCAAGGATAATTACTAAGATTGCTCCTCCTAATAAGATAATTCCTTGAATAACATCTGTCCAGATAACTCCTTCCATACCACCTAAGAATGAATAGATAACACAAAGTATTCCGATAGCTGCACAAACAACATATGGGTTAATAGTTGAAACCGAAGTAATCGCAACTGTTGGTAAGTAAACAACAATCGCTATACGTCCAATATGGAATAACGAGAACAATACACTTCCGATTACACGCATACTTGGGTTAAAACGTTCTTCTAAATATTCATATGCTGTTGTTACATTTAGTTTTCTAAAGAACGGAACATAGTAATAAATTAATATCGGAATAATCGCGATAATTGCTAAGTTCCCTGCCGCATATGTCCAGTCACCATTAAATGCTTTTTCCGGTGTTGCCATAAATGTAATGGCTGATAATGTTGTAGCGTAGATTGAGAAACCTACAGCCCACGAAGGAATACTTCCTCCTGCTTTGAAGAATGCCTCCGTGCTTTCTCCAGCTTTTTTAGTAAAGTAAACCCCTACTCCTAACATAGCTAGTAGATAAATTACTAAAACTATACTATTTAACGTACCAAATCCTATCTTCTCCATGGTACATCCCTCCTACTTATTAATTTTTTATAATGTGGCTTTTAGTCAAATCGACTATTTTTCCTTCACTTTTCCTTTTCCCTAAATTTTATTAAAGATTATAATCTTTAACTAATTTTTCTACTTCTGGTAATTTTTCAGGATCGAAAACTTTCATAGGTTTTTTACAATATCCTGCATCTATACCTTTTACTTTTAAGATTTCTTTTAATGTTTGGTATAAACCAAGTTCTAATACTTTTTCAATTACATCATTTGCTTTGTGTTGTAATTCGTAAGCTTCTTCTACTTTACCTTCTTTAGCAAGTTCAAAGATTTTTTGCTTGTTTTACCATTAACGTTATATGTAGAACCGATAGCTCCATCTACTCCAGATATAGCAGCTTGAACTAACATTTCATCAAATCCAGACCAAATTAATTTATCTGGGAATCTTCTTCTGAATCTTTCTAATTGATAGAAGTCTGCTGCAGTGTATTTAACACCAATAACTTTTTCATTATCTAGTAATTCAGAGAATTGCTCTAAACTGATTTTTACCCCAGTTAAAGTTGGAATGTAGTAAAGAATCATGCTGTTATCAGTTGCATTGATAATTGTTTCATAGTAATCTTTGATTTCTTTAAATGATAAAGGATAGTAGAATGGTGTAACTGCAGATAACGAATCATATCCTAATTCAGTTGCGTATTTTGCTAATTCTACCGCTTCATTTAAGTCTAAAGAACCTACTTGCGCAATAAGTTTTGCTCTATCTCCAACTACTTCTTTAACAAATTTGAAAATTTGTTTTTTTTGTGCTGTGTTTAGTAGGAAGTTTTCCCCACTACTTCCGTTAACGTATAAACCGTCAACTCCGCAAACATTAAGATTGTGTTCAATTACTTGGCGTAACCCCTCTTCTTTTACTTCACCTTTTTCATCAAAAGGAATAAGTAACGCTGAATAAATACCTTTTAAATCTTTCATTTTTTTGTCCTCCGTTATTTAAAAATAATTTAACACATTAAATTTTAATACACTTTCATTTTAAAACGTTTTCTTTATTTTGTCAATAGAAAACGCTTAAATTACACAAAATATTTTACCCTCTACAAACGTTGATGAATAAAGGTTTTGTTATGTTCGACTTGAGAAAACAACAAAAAATTTTTAAGTTTACTTGTATAGATAACTATTATTTATTTAACACATTATGTATTTAAAAATAAAAAAAGAAACTCAAAAACTATAGTTAATTCTAGTTTTTAAATTTCTTGTGTTTTAATTTATTGTGTAATTATTTGTCGTAGCTACCTATTAAGAACATAGAACCTTCTAGCTCAAAAGTATCGCAAGCTGTTGTTAAGATAAAACTATCTCCTTTTTTTACATCGAAACTATCTCCACCTACTCTTACCACTCCACTACCTTCTAGTACAGTAAATAAGTTTCCTGTTTTATTTTTCTCTAATGTTACTTTTCCTGAAACATCTAGTTTATACACGGCGAAATATCTTTCGTCAGCTAAGTATGTGATAGTAGCCCCTTCTTTGTTTTCTACTTCTCTAGTCGTAGCTACTTTTTTAAATGGAATTTTTGTTACATCTTTAGTTTTTTCAATATGAAGTTCGCGTTTATTACCATCTTTGTCTACACGATCGTAGTCGTATACTCTGTATGTTGTATCAGAGTTTTGTTGTACTTCATATATTAATATACCTTCTCCAATAGCGTGTAAAGTTCCTGCTGGAATATAGAATAAATCACCTTTTTGTACACCTTCTTCCACAAAAAGCTTATCCCACTCTTCATTATCAATAGCCGCATCAAACTCTTCTTTTGTTTTTGCGGTATGCCCATATATGAGCTTTGAATCTTCTTTAGCGTCAAGAACGTACCAACATTCTGTCTTACCTAACTCTCCATTTTCATTAACGCGTGCATAATCATCTTCTGGGTGAACTTGTACCGATAAATTATCACTTGCGTCCAATATTTTAATTAATAAAGGATATTTATCATATTTTTTCTCTGTAAATAGTTGTGGATTCTCAGAGTAAGCTTCTTTTAACGTTAAGCCTGCTAGTTCTCCGTTAACTATTTTTGAACTACCATTATCATGAGCCGCAACAACCCACGCTTCTCCTATATTTCCTTCAGGTATATCAAAGTTAAAACTTTCTAAGTTTCTTCCTCCCCAAATCCTTTCGCAAAATACCGGCTCTAAAAATACTATTTTATCCATTCCGCTCTCCTATATAATTTTTTATTACTCAACTATTTCTTACCAAATCATTATAACATATAACTTATAACATTAATAATAAAGTTATAAAACCTTATTCAAAAAATCTTATAAGAAATTTCTTACAAACTATTTTCAAAAGTACTCTTTTATGATAACATAACGTTGACAGCATCTTCATAAGTTGATGATTTATCCAATTTATGAATTTAATAAATAATAAGGTAGGTATATATATATATGTTTTTAGGAATAGATATCGGTGGTACTAGTATAAAGTTTGCAGTTATTGATGATAACTATAAAATTATTCACTATGAAACTTGTAAAACACCAGACAATGTAACAACAAAAATTACAGATGAATTGTTTAGAATCGCTAGCAAAATTCGCGAAAGCTATAACTTTTCTGCCGCAGGTATTTCTGCGGCCGGAGTAATCGATAACGTAAACATGGAAGTTATCCGCTCTGCTCCAACTATTAAAAACTATTTAGGGACAAACTTTAAAAAAGATTTCGGAGATCGTCTAGGTATTGATGTTTACGCTGATAACGATGTTAACTGTGCGTTACTTGGGGAACAATGGTTAGGTGGAGCTAAAGGTCTTAATGAAGTATTCTGCATGGCTTTAGGAACAGGTATTGGAGGAGCATATTACTTAACTAGCTTACCTTTTGGTTCAAACTTTGGTGTAGGAGAAATCGGACAATCTGTTTATGATGTGGATACTGACACTACATATGAACAACGTGCATCTACTATAGCTCTAGACCGCAAAATTAAAGCTGAAATGTACGAAGGTTTAAGCGTTATTGAATTTTTTGACCTTTGTAAACGTGATGACTCTACTGCACTTAAAGTACTTGATGAATGGTTATATGAAGTTGCTCGCGGTATAGTTAATCTATTATGTATTTTAGATCCTAAATACATAATTATTGGTGGAGCTGTATCTGCGCAAGGAGACTATTTATTAAATAAATTAGAAGCAAAAGTTCGTGAACTTCATCCAATTAAAATTAACAAAACTAAGTTCCTAGCGGCTGCATTAGGTAATGATGCAGCACTTTACGGAGCGATTAGTCCATTTGTGAAAAAATAATATAAAACCTAAAAGAATCGCTTTTGCGGTTCTTTTTTGCTTTTTATTTAAATTCTTCAGTTTTAACTTTACAAACATTACTTTAAGTGATAATATAAAAATAAGTTAACACATTAAATTTATAATCAAATAATATTTTACTTCATAACACTGAGACGGAGGTGCCATTTTTGAAAAAATACGAAAAGATTATTGATGATATCATCTTAAAGATACAATCGGGAATGTTTAAAGAGGGAGAACAACTTTATACAGAACGTGAAATAAAAGAAATTTATAACGTTAGTAGCACTACTGCTGTTCGTGTCTTAAACGAACTAGAAACTACTGGATATATTTTCAGAGTTCAAGGGAAAGGTAGCTTCGTTAATAAAACATTAGTTAATAAAAAAGTTTATGTCACAGAAAACAATAATTTCCATAAATACTTTAAAGAGTCAGTTTATGAACACTCAAAAGTTATCTCTGCGGAAATAATCCAAGATAAAGAACTTTGTGACAAATTAAAAATCAAAAATCAAAAACTACTAAAAAGTAGTTCGTGTAAAAATATATTGGAAATGTAGTTTGGGCACATCAAACTAACTACATACCATTAAAATACTTACCAGATATAAATACAGACGACTTAGATAACTTTAAAGAATTAGCAACTATGATTAGAAAAAAATATCGTATAGATATACACAAAGAAAAATCTAAAAAAACTATGAAAGTAACGTTAGATGCACCGAAAAAAGTTGCTAAATATATAGCTAAAGATAATGAACCTTGCTTCGAATTTGATAGATTCACATACTTTGCAGACGGTAAGGTTTTTGAATATGTAAAAATATATATAAATTATAAATACTATACACTAACAATTAAAGATTAATGTGTTAAGATTGGAGTTTGTTATGAACAAAAAAAATGAAATTTTAGAGCGAATTAAAGGTGGTATCATCGTTTCTTGCCAAGCTCTTCCTGGTGAACCACTATATACAGAAAAAGGTGGTATTATGCCTCTTATGGCTTTAGCCGCTAAAGAAGCTGGTGCAGTAGGAATCCGTGCCCAAGGAGTACGTGACATCAAAGAAATTCAACAACAAGTAGACTTACCTATTATCGGTATTATTAAACGCAGCTACGAAGGTATGTCACAATTTATAACAGCTACTATGAAAGAAGTTGATGAACTAGTAGAAACAGGTTGTGAAATTATCGCTCTAGATTGTACACTTCGTCCACGTTTTGACGGATCAACAATAAATGATTTCGTAAAAGAAATTAAAGAAAAATATCCTGATATTATTCTTATGGCTGATATCGCAACATTAGAAGAAGGAATCAACGCTGAAAAAATAGGTGTGGATTTTGTCGGTACTACTCTAAGTGGTTACACAGAAAATACTGCGAATAGACCTGATGAAGTTGACTTAAAACTTATTTCAGATTTATCAAAAAATATCTCAATACCTATTATTGCAGAAGGTAGAATCCACTACCCTGAAAATGCAAAAGCAGCTTATGATGCTGGAGCATTTAGTGTAGTTGTAGGTGGAGCTATTACTCGTCCAAAAGAAATAGCTTCAAGATTTATTAACGCTATAAAATAGAACAAACAGGATTGATTTTTAGTCAATCCTGTTTTTGTTATTTTAATATTTCATCTTTTTCAATTGTTATTGTTCCCATATTATCTTTTGAATATGGGCTACCACTAAAGTTCTTCCAATCGGTCAATACACTATCTAACAATTTATCTGATACTCCTTTTATGTATCCTTTTGAGATATTGTATTTTTCTAGTAATTCTTCTACTTGTACTTCTTTAGACCCTTCTTTTGCAATTACATAATTGGTTAATTTATAGGTCTTTATATCATATGAATAGTATATTTCTATCCTTGCCTCTCCTGATATTGGAATATACTTTTCCAATACTATTTGACCATCTTCTACTAAGGTTATACTTTTTTCAAAATTTTTGTATGTCAAGCTTGCTTTATTAGAATATGAATGTGTAAGTGTGTCCCACAGTGTTTTTGTTGGTCTATAATGCTCGTTTAATTGCGGCATATGTTCTACCGACCTATAAGGGGATAAATGATAATATGAGTTATACATCTCTTGAAATGCATTTCTATTGTTTACTTTAAAATAAGTAAAAAAGCTCCCTATCAAAATCACTATTGTCGCTATAAATATCCCACGTCGTATTCTTTTTTTCTTTTCATATTTTTCTTTTGCGAGTACCTCTAAACGCTCTATCTCTTCTTTAGAAAATAAATTTCTTTTTTTCTCTGATGCTCTAAGGATGATTTCCGGATTTTTTCTAACTTCCTCTCTTTCTCTCTCCGCTATTTTTTCTTTTTCTTGTTCTTCTTTTGCAAGTTTTACTAAGTGTTCATATTCTTCTTTGGAAAATAGTTTTTGTTTTAATTCAGGATTTATCAGTATTAATTTTGGATGTTTCCGAATAATCTCTCTTCTATTTTCTTCTGGATCTTTCGGTGGCCAACCTCCAGTTTCTGCATATATTGCGACTTCGTATCCACCTCTAGGGGATTTAAGTGCTTTTTCTTTAAGTTCTTTAGTTATAGGATAACGTTGTGCTTTTCCCCAATCTCTTTCTATTTCTATTTCATACTTCCCTTTTTCTTCATAAATTAAAAATCCGTCTCCTACATACGTTTTAACATCTGTTTTATTGTAGTTTTCTAATTCGCCTTCTTCGGGCCATCTTTTATGTTCTAAATAAAACATTACCTCTAATGCATCTTTATCTGATTTTCTTGATTTCTCTACCAATTCTTCCGTTGCATCATAACTGAAATATTCTTTACCTCTAAACCAAAATATATTATACTCATCACCACTTATCCATATTCCATGATGTTTATAAGTTTCTATTTCTACTTCCTGCATTTTTCAATCCCCCTTTTACAGTACCCTAGTTATACTTAAACTAACTTATTTCTCCCTTATTTAAAAACTTTTATTATTTATCTTTATTATACTATTATTGAGTAATTATAACAATAAGGTTGTAACTTTACTCAAGCCACAAACTTATTTCATCTATATTTAATTTATCACCTTAAAAACTCATCTTTCTCTATTGTCAGTCTTCCCATATTGTCTTTTGAATATGAGCTACCACTATAGTTCTTCCAGTCTGTCAATACAGTATCTAATAGTTCATTAGACTTTTCTTGTAGATATTCTTTTGAGATATTATATTTTTCTAGGAATTCTTTTGTTTGTTTTTGTTCATCATCTACTGTAGGAACATTTTCCCCACGGAAACTAATATAATTTTTCATTTTTTTTCGCTAACATTATAACTATATGTTATATCCAACCATACATTTTTCCTCAATAAGTTCCGAATAAAAATAAAAGCTATTTTATTTTCTGTTAGCGAAAACTTCACTTTATTTTTTTATCAGTATTTTTCCTTATATACTAAATATATAACATCTTGATTTTTTTTAATTTTTTTAGGTATAGTTTCTATTTCTGGCATATTATCCACAGTCCTAAGAGGTAGTATATTATAATATGAGTTATACATCTCTTCAAAGGCGTTTCTATTAGTTATTTTATTATAACCATATAATCCTCCCTTGAAGAATATAAGTACTACTACACTTGCCGCTATAATTTTTCCACATCGATTTCTTATTTTCATTTTATGAATTTTTATGTTTTCTTTTACAAGTACCTCTAAACGCTCTATTTCTTCTTTGGAAAATAAATTTCTTTTTTTCCATGATTCTCTAAGGATGATTTCTGGATTTTTTCTAACCTCCTCTATTTCTCTCTCCGCTATTCTTTCTTTTTCTTATTCTTCTTTTGAAAATAATTCTTGTTTTAATTTCGGATTTTTTTGAATAAACTTTCTACTGTTTTCTTCTGGATCTTTCGATGGCCATCTTCCAGTTTCTGCATATATTGCGGCTTCATATCCTTATCTAGGGGAGTTAAGCTTTTTTTCTTTTTTATTATTTAGCCATAAAAAACCGACCTCCAAAACGTTAGCATATTTCGTCTAACTTTTTGAGGTCGGTACATTATCTAGGTTTTTCTGTAGTTAGAGAAACTATTATATGTATATCCTACTCTTCTTTTTTACGTTTTCTAACTGCTAATGCAATACCTGCAAGTAAAGCACTAAATCCTAATGATGCACTTTCTGAAGTATTTAATCCAGTATTTGGTAAAATACCTTTAGCTTTTTCACCTAAAACTACTTTATCCGGTGTCTTAGCTGGTTCTTTGATTCCTGCTGCATCTTTTGCTTTTGCTACTGTTTTGTCCGGTGTTAGAGTTGCTACTGATCCGTCTTTGAATGTTACTGTCGCAGTTCCATCTGGTGTTACTTCTACGTTTGCAACTTTTCCTGGGTTCGCATCTTCTATTGCTTTCTTAACTGCATCTTTTTCTGCTTGTGTTAAGTTCGCTGGATCTTCTACCGGTGTCTTAGCTGGTTCTTTGATTCCTGCTGCATCTTTTGCTTTTGCTACTGTTTTGTCCGGTGTTAGAGTTGCTACTGATCCGTCTTTGAATGTTACTGTCGCAGTTCCATCTGGTGTTACTTCTACGTTTGCAACTTTTCCTGGGTTCGCATCTTCTATTGCTTTCTTAACTGCATCTTTTTCTGCTTGTGTTAAGTTCGCTGGATCTTCTACCGGTGTCTTAGCTGGTTCTTTGATTCCTGCTGCATCTTTTTGCTTTTTGCTACTGTTTTTGTCCGGTGTTAGAGTTGCTACTGATCCGTCTTTGAATGTTACTGTCGCAGTTCCATCTGGTGTTACTTCTACGTTTGCAACTTTTCCTGGGTTCGCATCTTCTATTGCTTTCTTAACTGCATCTTTTTTTCTGCTTGTGTTAAGTTCGCTGAATCTTCTACCGGTGTCTTAGCTGGTTCTTTGATTCCTGCTGCATCTTTTGCTTTTGCTACTGTTTTGTCCGGTGTTAGAGTTGCTACTGATCCGTCTTTGAATGTTACTGTCGCAGTTCCATCTGGTGTTACTTCTACGTTTGCAACTTTTCCTGGGTTCGCATCTTCTATTGCTTTCTTAACTGCATCTTTTTCTGCTTGTGTTAAGTTCGCTGGATCTTCTACCGGTGTCTTAGCTGGTTCTTTGATTCCTGCTGCATCTTTTGCTTTTTGCTACTGTTTTTGTCCGGTGTTAGAGTTGCTACTGATCCGTCTTTGAATGTTACTGTCGCAGTTCCATCTGGTGTTACTTCTACGTTTGCAACTTTTCCTGGGTTCGCATCTTCTATTGCTTTCTTAACTGCATCTTTTTCTGCTTGTGTTAAGTTCGCTGGATCTTCTACCGGTGTCTTAGCTGGTTCTTTGATTCCTGCTGCATCTTTTGCTTTTGCTACTGTTTTGTCCGGTGTTAGAGTTGCTACTGATCCGTCTTTGAATGTTACTGTCGCAGTTCCATCTGGTGTTACTTCTACGTTTGCAACTTTTCCTGGGTTCGCATCTTCTATTGCTTTCTTAACTGCATCTTTTTCTGCTTGTGTTAAGTTCGCTGGATCTTCTACCGGTGTCTTAGCTGGTTCTTTGATTCCTGCTGCATCTTTTTGCTTTTGCTACTGTTTTTGTCCGGTGTTAGAGTTGCTACTGATCCGTCTTTGAATGTTACTGTCGCAGTTCCATCTGGTGTTACTTCTACGTTTGCAACTTTTCCTGGGTTCGCATCTTCTATTGCTTTCTTAACTGCATCTTTTTCTGCTTGTGTTAAGTTCGCTGGATCTTCTACCGGTGTCTTAGCTGGTTCTTTGATTCCTGCTGCATCTTTTTGCTTTTTGCTACTGTTTTGTCCGGTGTTAGAGTTGCTACTGATCCGTCTTTGAATGTTACTGTCGCAGTTCCATCTGGTGTTACTTCTACGTTTGCAACTTTTCCTGGGTTCGCATCTTCTATTGCTTTCTTAACTGCATCTTTTTTTCTGCTTGTGTTAAGTTCGCTGAATCTTCTACCGGTGTCTTAGCTGGTTCTTTTGATTCCTGCTGCATCTTTTGCTTTTTGCTACTGTTTTGTCCGGTGTTAGAGTTGCTACTGATCCGTCTTTGAATGTTACTGTCGCAGTTCCATCTGGTGTTACTTCTACGTTTGCAACTTTTCCTGGGTTCGCATCTTCTATTGCTTTCTTAACTGCATCTTTTTTTCTGCTTGTGTTAAGTTCGCTGGATCTTCTACCGGTGTCTTAGCTGGTTCTTTTGATTCCTGCTGCATCTTTTTGCTTTTTGCTACTGTTTTTGTCCGGTGTTAGAGTTGCTACTGATCCGTCTTTGAATGTTACTGTCGCAGTTCCATCTGGTGTTACTTCTACGTTTGCAACTTTTCCTGGGTTCGCATCTTCTATTGCTTTCTTAACTGCATCTTTTTTTCTGCTTGTGTTAAGTTCGCTGGATCTTCTACCGGTGTCTTAGCTGGTTCTTTGATTCCTGCTGCATCTTTTTGCTTTTTGCTACTGTTTTGTCCGGTGTTAGAGTTGCTACTGATCCGTCTTTTGAATGTTACTGTCGCAGTTCCATCTGGTGTTACTTCTACGTTTGCAACTTTTCCTGGGTTCGCATCTTCTATTGCTTTCTTAACTGCATCTTTTTTTCTGCTTGTGTTAAGTTCGCTGGATCTTCTACCGGTGTCTTAGCTGGTTCTTTTGATTCCTGCTGCATCTTTTTGCTTTTTGCTACTGTTTTGTCCGGTGTTAGAGTTGCTACTGATCCGTCTTTGAATGTTACTGTCGCAGTTCCATCTGGTGTTACTTCTACGTTTGCAACTTTTCCTGGGTTCGCATCTTCTATTGCTTTCTTAACTGCATCTTTTTCTGCTTGTGTTAAGTTCGCTGGATCTTCTACCGGTGTCTTAGCTGGTTCTTTGATTCCTGCTGCATCTTTTGCTTTTGCTACTGTTTTGTCCGGTGTTAGAGTTGCTACTGATCCGTCTTTGAATGTTACTGTCGCAGTTCCATCTGGTGTTACTTCTACGTTTGCAACTTTTCCTGGGTTCGCATCTTCTATTGCTTTCTTAACTGCATCTTTTTCTGCTTGTGTTAAGTTCGCTGGATCTTCTACCGGTGTCTTAGCTGGTTCTTTGATTCCTGCTGCATCTTTTGCTTTTGCTACTGTTTTGTCCGGTGTTAGAGTTGCTACTGATCCGTCTTTGAATGTTACTGTCGCAGTTCCATCTGGTGTTACTTCTACGTTTGCAACTTTTCCTGGGTTCGCATCTTCTATTGCTTTCTTAACTGCATCTTTTTTTCTGCTTGTGTTAAGTTCGCTGGATCTTCTACCGGTGTCTTAGCTGGTTCTTTGATTCCTGCTGCATCTTTTTGCTTTTTGCTACTGTTTTGTCCGGTGTTAGAGTTGCTACTGATCCGTCTTTGAATGTTACTGTCGCAGTTCCATCTGGTGTTACTTCTACGTTTGCAACTTTTCCTGGGTTCGCATCTTCTATTGCTTTCTTAACTGCATCTTTTTCTGCTTGTGTTAAGTTCGCTGGATCTTCTACCGGTGTCTTAGCTGGTTCTTTGATTCCTGCTGCATCTTTTTGCTTTTTGCTACTGTTTTTGTCCGGTGTTAGAGTTGCTACTGATCCGTCTTTTGAATGTTACTGTCGCAGTTCCATCTGGTGTTACTTCTACGTTTGCAACTTTTCCTGGGTTCGCATCTTCTATTGCTTTCTTAACTGCATCTTTTTTTCTGCTTGTGTTAAGTTCGCTGGATCTTCTACCGGTGTCTTAGCTGGTTCTTTGATTCCTGCTGCATCTTTTGCTTTTGCTACTGTTTTGTCCGGTGTTAGAGTTGCTACTGATCCGTCTTTGAATGTTACTGTCGCAGTTCCATCTGGTGTTACTTCTACGTTTGCAACTTTTCCTGGGTTCGCATCTTCTATTGCTTTCTTAACTGCATCTTTTTCTGCTTGTGTTAAGTTCGCTGGATCTTCTACCGGTGTCTTAGCTGGTTCTTTGATTCCTGCTGCATCTTTTGCTTTTGCTACTGTTTTGTCCGGTGTTAGAGTTGCTACTGATCCGTCTTTGAATGTTACTGTCGCAGTTCCATCTGGTGTTACTTCTACGTTTGCAACTTTTCCTGGGTTCGCATCTTCTATTGCTTTCTTAACTGCATCTTTTTCTGCTTGTGTTAAGTTCGCTGGATCTTCTACCGGTGTCTTAGCTGGTTCTTTGATTCCTGCTGCATCTTCTGATGTTACCTTAGCTGGATCACTTGCTTCTGATGTGTTTCCAGCTTTGTCTGTTGCTTTCGCTGATACAGCTCCTTCTGGAATATCTACTGTTGGTGTGATGCTTGCTTTACCTTCGTCATTAGCCACACCTTCACCAATCTTGTTGCCGTCTTTATCGAACAACTCAACTGTTGATCCTGGTTCTGCACTCACTTCAACTGGTGTCTTAGTTCCTGCTTTACCTGTAAGGTCTGTGTTTACAACTGGTTTAGCTGGTGCTGTTGTGTCTGTTGCTACTTTAGGATCACTTGCTTCTGATGTGTTTCCAGCTTTGTCTGTTGCTTTCGCTGATACAGCTCCTTCTGGAATATCTACTGTTGGTGTGATGCTTGCTTTACCTTCGTCATTAGCCACACCTTCACCAATCTTGTTGCCGTCTTTATCGAACAACTCAACTGTTGATCCTGGTTCTGCACTCACTTCAACTGGTGTCTTAGTTCCTGCTTTACCTGTAAGGTCTGTGTTTACAACTGGTTTTAGCTGGTGCTGTTGTGTCTGTTGCTACTTTAGGATCACTTGCTTCTGATGTGTTTCCAGCTTTGTCTGTTGCTTTCGCTGATACAGCTCCTTCTGGAATATCTACTGTTGGTGTGATGCTTGCTTTACCTTCGTCATTAGCCACACCTTCACCAATCTTGTTGCCGTCTTTATCGAACAACTCAACTGTTGATCCTGGTTCTGCACTCACTTCAACTGGTGTCTTAGTTCCTGCTTTACCTGTAAGGTCTGTGTTTACAACTGGTTTTAGCTGGTGCTGTTGTGTCTGTTGCTACTTTAGGATCACTTGCTTCTGATGTGTTTCCAGCTTTGTCTGTTGCTTTCGCTGATACAGCTCCTTCTGGAATATCTACTGTTGGTGTGATGCTTGCTTTACCTTCGTCATTAGCCACACCTTCACCAATCTTGTTGCCGTCTTTATCGAACAACTCAACTGTTGATCCTGGTTCTGCACTCACTTCAACTGGTGTCTTAGTTCCTGCTTTACCTGTAAGGTCTGTGTTTACAACTGGTTTAGCTGGTGCTGTTGTGTCTGTTGCTACTTTAGGATCACTTGCTTCTGATGTGTTTCCAGCTTTTGTCTGTTGCTTTCGCTGATACAGCTCCTTCTGGAATATCTACTGTTGGTGTGATGCTTGCTTTACCTTCGTCATTAGCCACACCTTCACCAATCTTGTTGCCGTCTTTATCGAACAACTCAACTGTTGATCCTGGTTCTGCACTCACTTCAACTGGTGTCTTAGTTCCTGCTTTACCTGTAAGGTCTGTGTTTACAACTGGTTTAGCTGGTGCTGTTGTGTCTGTTGCTACTTTAGGATCACTTGCTTCTGATGTGTTTCCAGCTTTGTCTGTTGCTTTCGCTGATACAGCTCCTTCTGGAATATCTACTGTTGGTGTGATGCTTGCTTTACCTTCGTCATTAGCCACACCTTCACCAATCTTGTTGCCGTCTTTATCGAACAACTCAACTGTTGATCCTGGTTCTGCACTCACTTCAACTGGTGTCTTAGTTCCTGCTTTACCTGTAAGGTCTGTGTTTACAACTGGTTTTAGCTGGTGCTGTTGTGTCTGTTGCTACTTTAGGATCACTTGCTTCTGATGTGTTTCCAGCTTTGTCTGTTGCTTTCGCTGATACAGCTCCTTCTGGAATATCTACTGTTGGTGTGATGCTTGCTTTACCTTCGTCATTAGCCACACCTTCACCAATCTTGTTGCCGTCTTTATCGAACAACTCAACTGTTGATCCTGGTTCTGCACTCACTTCAACTGGTGTCTTAGTTCCTGCTTTACCTGTAAGGTCTGTGTTTTACAACTGGTTTTAGCTGGTGCTGTTGTGTCTGTTGCTACTTTAGGATCACTTGCTTCTGATGTGTTTCCAGCTTTGTCTGTTGCTTTCGCTGATACAGCTCCTTCTGGAATATCTACTGTTGGTGTGATGCTTGCTTTACCTTCGTCATTAGCCACACCTTCACCAATCTTGTTGCCGTCTTTATCGAACAACTCAACTGTTGATCCTGGTTCTGCACTCACTTCAACTGGTGTCTTAGTTCCTGCTTTACCTGTAAGGTCTGTGTTTACAACTGGTTTAGCTGGTGCTGTTGTGTCTGTTGCTACTTTAGGATCACTTGCTTCTGATGTGTTTCCAGCTTTGTCTGTTGCTTTCGCTGATACAGCTCCTTCTGGAATATCTACTGTTGGTGTGATGCTTGCTTTACCTTCGTCATTAGCCACACCTTCACCAATCTTGTTGCCGTCTTTATCGAACAACTCAACTGTTGATCCTGGTTCTGCACTCACTTCAACTGGTGTCTTAGTTCCTGCTTTACCTGTAAGGTCTGTGTTTACAACTGGTTTAGCTGGTGCTGTTGTGTCTGTTGCTACTTTAGGATCACTTGCTTCTGATGTGTTTCCAGCTTTGTCTGTTGCTTTCGCTGATACAGCTCCTTCTGGAATATCTACTGTTGGTGTGATGCTTGCTTTACCTTCGTCATTAGCCACACCTTCACCAATCTTGTTGCCGTCTTTATCGAACAACTCAACTGTTGATCCTGGTTCTGCACTCACTTCAACTGGTGTCTTAGTTCCTGCTTTACCTGTAAGGTCTGTGTTTACAACTGGTTTAGCTGGTGCTGTTGTGTCTGTTGCTACTTTAGGATCACTTGCTTCTGATGTGTTTCCAGCTTTGTCTGTTGCTTTCGCTGATACAGCTCCTTCTGGAATATCTACTGTTGGTGTGATGCTTGCTTTACCTTCGTCATTAGCCACACCTTCACCAATCTTGTTGCCGTCTTTATCGAACAACTCAACTGTTGATCCTGGTTCTGCACTCACTTCAACTGGTGTCTTAGTTCCTGCTTTACCTGTAAGGTCTGTGTTTACAACTGGTTTAGCTGGTGCTGTTGTGTCTGTTGCTACTTTAGGATCACTTGCTTCTGATGTGTTTCCAGCTTTGTCTGTTGCTTTCGCTGATACAGCTCCTTCTGGAATATCTACTGTTGGTGTGATGCTTGCTTTACCTTCGTCATTAGCCACACCTTCACCAATCTTGTTGCCGTCTTTATCGAACAACTCAACTGTTGATCCTGGTTCTGCACTCACTTCAACTGGTGTCTTAGTTCCTGCTTTACCTGTAAGGTCTGTGTTTTACAACTGGTTTTAGCTGGTGCTGTTGTGTCTGTTGCTACTTTAGGATCACTTGCTTCTGATGTGTTTCCAGCTTTGTCTGTTGCTTTCGCTGATACAGCTCCTTCTGGAATATCTACTGTTGGTGTGATGCTTGCTTTACCTTCGTCATTAGCCACACCTTCACCAATCTTGTTGCCGTCTTTATCGAACAACTCAACTGTTGATCCTGGTTCTGCACTCACTTCAACTGGTGTCTTAGTTCCTGCTTTACCTGTAAGGTCTGTGTTTACAACTGGTTTAGCTGGTGCTGTTGTGTCTGTTGCTACTTTAGGATCACTTGCTTCTGATGTGTTTCCAGCTTTGTCTGTTGCTTTCGCTGATACAGCTCCTTCTGGAATATCTACTGTTGGTGTGATGCTTGCTTTACCTTCGTCATTAGCCACACCTTCACCAATCTTGTTGCCGTCTTTATCGAACAACTCAACTGTTGATCCTGGTTCTGCACTCACTTCAACTGGTGTCTTAGTTCCTGCTTTACCTGTAAGGTCTGTGTTTACAACTGGTTTAGCTGGTGCTGTTGTGTCTGTTGCTACTTTAGGATCACTTGCTTCTGATGTGTTTCCAGCTTTGTCTGTTGCTTTCGCTGATACAGCTCCTTCTGGAATATCTACTGTTGGTGTGATGCTTGCTTTACCTTCGTCATTAGCCACACCTTCACCAATCTTGTTGCCGTCTTTATCGAACAACTCAACTGTTGATCCTGGTTCTGCACTCACTTCAACTGGTGTCTTAGTTCCTGCTTTACCTGTAAGGTCTGTGTTTTACAACTGGTTTTAGCTGGTGCTGTTGTGTCTGTTGCTACTTTAGGATCACTTGCTTCTGATGTGTTTCCAGCTTTGTCTGTTGCTTTCGCTGATACAGCTCCTTCTGGAATATCTACTGTTGGTGTGATGCTTGCTTTACCTTCGTCATTAGCCACACCTTCACCAATCTTGTTGCCGTCTTTATCGAACAACTCAACTGTTGATCCTGGTTCTGCACTCACTTCAACTGGTGTCTTAGTTCCTGCTTTACCTGTAAGGTCTGTGTTTACAACTGGTTTAGCTGGTGCTGTTGTGTCTGTTGCTACTTTAGGATCACTTGCTTCTGATGTGTTTCCAGCTTTGTCTGTTGCTTTCGCTGATACAGCTCCTTCTGGAATATCTACTGTTGGTGTGATGCTTGCTTTACCTTCGTCATTAGCCACACCTTCACCAATCTTGTTGCCGTCTTTATCGAACAACTCAACTGTTGATCCTGGTTCTGCACTCACTTCAACTGGTGTCTTAGTTCCTGCTTTACCTGTAAGGTCTGTGTTTACAACTGGTTTAGCTGGTGCTGTTGTGTCTGTTGCTACTTTAGGATCACTTGCTTCTGATGTGTTTCCAGCTTTGTCTGTTGCTTTCGCTGATACAGCTCCTTCTGGAATATCTACTGTTGGTGTGATGCTTGCTTTACCTTCGTCATTAGCCACACCTTCACCAATCTTGTTGCCGTCTTTATCGAACAACTCAACTGTTGATCCTGGTTCTGCACTCACTTCAACTGGTGTCTTAGTTCCTGCTTTACCTGTAAGGTCTGTGTTTACAACTGGTTTAGCTGGTGCTGTTGTGTCTGTTGCTACTTTAGGATCACTTGCTTCTGATGTGTTTCCAGCTTTGTCTGTTGCTTTCGCTGATACAGCTCCTTCTGGAATATCTACTGTTGGTGTGATGCTTGCTTTACCTTCGTCATTAGCCACACCTTCACCAATCTTGTTGCCGTCTTTATCGAACAACTCAACTGTTGATCCTGGTTCTGCACTCACTTCAACTGGTGTCTTAGTTCCTGCTTTACCTGTAAGGTCTGTGTTTTACAACTGGTTTTAGCTGGTGCTGTTGTGTCTGTTGCTACTTTAGGATCACTTGCTTCTGATGTGTTTCCAGCTTTGTCTGTTGCTTTCGCTGATACAGCTCCTTCTGGAATATCTACTGTTGGTGTGATGCTTGCTTTACCTTCGTCATTAGCCACACCTTCACCAATCTTGTTGCCGTCTTTATCGAACAACTCAACTGTTGATCCTGGTTCTGCACTCACTTCAACTGGTGTCTTAGTTCCTGCTTTACCTGTAAGGTCTGTGTTTACAACTGGTTTAGCTGGTGCTGTTGTGTCTGTTGCTACTTTAGGATCACTTGCTTCTGATGTGTTTCCAGCTTTGTCTGTTGCTTTCGCTGATACAGCTCCTTCTGGAATATCTACTGTTGGTGTGATGCTTGCTTTACCTTCGTCATTAGCCACACCTTCACCAATCTTGTTGCCGTCTTTATCGAACAACTCAACTGTTGATCCTGGTTCTGCACTCACTTCAACTGGTGTCTTAGTTCCTGCTTTACCTGTAAGGTCTGTGTTTACAACTGGTTTAGCTGGTGCTGTTGTGTCTGTTGCTACTTTAGGATCACTTGCTTCTGATGTGTTTCCAGCTTTGTCTGTTGCTTTCGCTGATACAGCTCCTTCTGGAATATCTACTGTTGGTGTGATGCTTGCTTTACCTTCGTCATTAGCCACACCTTCACCAATCTTGTTGCCGTCTTTATCGAACAACTCAACTGTTGATCCTGGTTCTGCACTCACTTCAACTGGTGTCTTAGTTCCTGCTTTTACCTGTAAGGTCTGTGTTTACAACTGGTTTTAGCTGGTGCTGTTGTGTCTGTTGCTACTTTAGGATCACTTGCTTCTGATGTGTTTCCAGCTTTGTCTGTTGCTTTCGCTGATACAGCTCCTTCTGGAATATCTACTGTTGGTGTGATGCTTGCTTTACCTTCGTCATTAGCCACACCTTCACCAATCTTGTTGCCGTCTTTATCGAACAACTCAACTGTTGATCCTGGTTCTGCACTCACTTCAACTGGTGTCTTAGTTCCTGCTTTACCTGTAAGGTCTGTGTTTACAACTGGTTTTAGCTGGTGCTGTTGTGTCTGTTGCTACTTTAGGATCACTTGCTTCTGATGTGTTTCCAGCTTTGTCTGTTGCTTTCGCTGATACAGCTCCTTCTGGAATATCTACTGTTGGTGTGATGCTTGCTTTACCTTCGTCATTAGCCACACCTTCACCAATCTTGTTGCCGTCTTTATCGAACAACTCAACTGTTGATCCTGGTTCTGCACTCACTTCAACTGGTGTCTTAGTTCCTGCTTTACCTGTAAGGTCTGTGTTTACAACTGGTTTAGCTGGTGCTGTTGTGTCTGTTGCTACTTTAGGATCACTTGCTTCTGATGTGTTTCCAGCTTTGTCTGTTGCTTTCGCTGATACAGCTCCTTCTGGAATATCTACTGTTGGTGTGATGCTTGCTTTACCTTCGTCATTAGCCACACCTTCACCAATCTTGTTGCCGTCTTTATCGAACAACTCAACTGTTGATCCTGGTTCTGCACTCACTTCAACTGGTGTCTTAGTTCCTGCTTTACCTGTAAGGTCTGTGTTTACAACTGGTTTTAGCTGGTGCTGTTGTGTCTGTTGCTACTTTAGGATCACTTGCTTCTGATGTGTTTCCAGCTTTGTCTGTTGCTTTCGCTGATACAGCTCCTTCTGGAATATCTACTGTTGGTGTGATGCTTGCTTTACCTTCGTCATTAGCCACACCTTCACCAATCTTGTTGCCGTCTTTATCGAACAACTCAACTGTTGATCCTGGTTCTGCACTCACTTCAACTGGTGTCTTAGTTCCTGCTTTACCTGTAAGGTCTGTGTTTACAACTGGTTTAGCTGGTGCTGTTGTGTCTGTTGCTACTTTAGGATCACTTGCTTCTGATGTGTTTCCAGCTTTGTCTGTTGCTTTCGCTGATACAGCTCCTTCTGGAATATCTACTGTTGGTGTGATGCTTGCTTTACCTTCGTCATTAGCCACACCTTCACCAATCTTGTTGCCGTCTTTATCGAACAACTCAACTGTTGATCCTGGTTCTGCACTCACTTCAACTGGTGTCTTAGTTCCTGCTTTACCTGTAAGGTCTGTGTTTACAACTGGTTTAGCTGGTGCTGTTGTGTCTTTAGTTACAAATTCTGACAATAGCTTTTTATCTTGAGAACCATCTTTATAGGTTACAACAAGATTTCCATCAGCATCTTTTTCGATTGATTTAATCTTAGCATCTTTATCAGCTACAGCTTGACCTTTTTTGTCTGCTAAGTTAGCATCATCGTTATTTTTAGAGTACTCAAGTTGAAGTTTCTCTTTGATTTTAGCTAGCTCAGCTTCTGTTACATTAGCTGGATCTGCTACAGTAACTTTTTCAGTTGGAGTTGCAATATCATATTTTTGAGTTTGTCCCTTAAGCATAACACGGAATGCCCCTGGATCAGTTGCTACTGAGCTACCCACAGCTTTATTCTCAATAAGGGCACCATCTGTATCAGTTGCAGTTGCATAACGCCAACCTAAAGCTACACCTTGTGGGTTTTCACCTCTAGTGGCAGCATTTAAGTCGTCTTGTGTAAATTTCCCTTCTGGTGCTGGAGTACCTCTATAAGTAATAACTGCTGGCGCTTCTGCCGTTGCTGGTGTTTCAGCATTGATAACATTTGCTTTAAATCCGAATTGAGTATTGATGGTATCCGCTTCGCCAGTAACAGAACTAAACTCTCTATTACCCCCTTGTTTTACAGTAGCACTTGCAATTTTTCCACTATCATCTTTGAATTTGATATCAAACGAGTTTTCTTCCCCACCATATACATAAACTTCTTTAGTATCTTTATTAGAGTAAGGAATCTCTACTGTTGGAGCCTCGTTTTGACGTGCAGCATTTACAACTACAGCAACTTCAATCTCATCTGACGTTTTACCTTGGCTATCAACAGCTTTATACTTAACTGCGTAAGTACCCGGGGTATTTGTATCAACGGTCTTAGTTGCTGTGTTCCCATTTACTGAGACAACTTCAGCATGAACCTCATCACCTAGTGTTGCTTGGGCATCATCTTCTTTATCTGCTACTGTCACAAGAGAAGCAAGATCCAGTTGAGCACCTTGTTGAACAGTTTTTTTGTTTCCTTCAACTGCTGATGCAATAGTTGGAGCTTGGTTTTCTACTGAGCGCGGTTGCCATCCAGCCACACTTGAAAAACCACCTTCAACCACGTTCGAGATAGATGATACTTCTGTACCTGCAATCTTATCAGCCATCGTAAGGACGATCGTATCTTGGAACTTACCGTTCTCAACTGATTTGACAGTTGCTGCTTCTGATTTTTGTGATGTCCATGCAGATGAGGCATTGTCACGTTTGACTGGGATCTCAACTGTTTGACCTGCAGTATTTGTATAACGCAAGTAGGCAATTCCTGCATCGTGAGGAACCTTTAAGAGTAACCTCTTTTTGTCCTGCTACAACTGCATCTTGGTTAGTAGTCAAGCTTGAAGGTTCAACAGTAGTCACACCGACAGATACTGGTACTGTACGACGGCTACTTTCTTCACCGTTAACTACTTGGCTTACCTGTACTGTTTGACGTGGTTTGATGGTTGCACCATCACCTTGGTTGTTGTTAAGAGCTGTTGGAAGCTCACCTGTAGTCCAGTTACCACTACTGTCAACAGTGACGTTACCGATGTTTTGCTCCTGACCATCGATATAAAGTTTGATAGTTGCCCCTGGAAGCCCTGTCCCTGAAAGAGTGCTTGAAGTCGACGCCACTGTCTGAACAGGAACATTGATAGAAGTGTTCGTCAAGTTTGGAGTCACACTTGGTGCATCAACCTGACTAACCAAGTGCTTGTCGTACTTACCTGAGATAGCATACCAGTTATTCCTTGGTAGCCCTGTCTTGGATTCAACTCCAGCAATATAAGAAATGGCTTGTGATGAGTCTTCAACTACTGTACGGTACTTAATAGTAAACTTGCGAGCGCTAGAACTATTAGATAATTGGAGGACATATACCTTTTTTGTATCCCCCATAACACCGCTAAGACCATCTACATTATTGTAATCTTTTCCGACAGTATTTGACACGCATTTCAAGCTTATTTCCTGCGTCAACATACTGAACACCTTCTTTATTTGCTGAACCAGCACCTGATTCTTTATTTGCATCCTTCCAGCCATCGCGATCTACGTAAGCACCATCATAATCTGTCACAACATTATAAGGGTCAGATACATTCTTTGGAATTGTGAAATAGTAGTATCCTCCCATCTTATCGTACTGAGCCTCGTTAAAGGTTACAGTCCACTCTAATACTGGGCGACCTTGACCAGATGGATCAGTTGCGACTGTCTTCCCATTGACTACCTCATAGTCGTCCAACTGTCTGTATTCAATCTTAGCACGTTGAGTTGGAGTCCCACTGTTTACTTGAGCAGTTCGATTTTGGTAAACATATTTAATATCTCTTCCTTCCATCGAACGTTCTTGACCTGGCGATAAAGCACGTCTACTTCTAACTCTTGTTGTTACTGGTTTTTCATTAACCACAGATGGACTTGTATTCTCGTTTGATGAGAATGGTTTATTTGTTGCTGGAATAGCACTTTTTTCTTTCGTTGCTACTTCATCTTTAATCGGCTTCGTACTACTTTCTATTACTGCTGCTTTTTTAGCAGTTGGTTTTATAGTGCCTTCCACTGAAACTTCTTTTTTTACAGCTGCTTTCGGATCACTGATTTCAGTTGATTTCTTACTATTCTCAGAAGTTTCTTTTTTATTATTTTCTTTTTCACTCAATCTATCTTTGTCAGCAATACTTTCTACTTTTGTTTCATTTTTTAAATTATTAATTGCGTTAGTCAGACTATTTACACTACCATCTATTTCTTGTTGTGTAACATTTTCTTTAGCAAGTAACAATTGAGCTTCTTGTATAGCTTTCTCTAAATTCTCAATAGACGTAGAAGTTTTCCCTTCTAGACTTTGAGCTTTAGCTTGTTGTAAGCCACTTTCTAAGTGAGCTTTGTTTACCTTAGCTTTTTTCTGTTCCTGATCCTTTTCAGAAGTTTCAACTTTCTCTGCAGTGTCCTTTTTCTCTAAAACAGGTTTTTTTTCTGAAATAGCATTTTTTTCCGAAACTACACCTTCTTTGGAACTTCAGTTACTTTAGAAACTGTTGTCCCTCCTGTAGCCGTGGAGTTCGGAGTTGAAGCATCTCCTGACGTAACTGTAGATTTTGGTTCTACTACTTTATCAGTCGCTTGAGCTGGAGACGCCAACGCCAATCCAGTGGCAAAAAATAAAGAACAACCAAAAGCTATAAATTTCCCTTTTTTTACCATGCGCCAATTTTTTTGTACAGTATTACTTTTATTGAATAACATTTAAACACCTTCCTTAACTTTAATAATATTTTCTTTTATTTAAAAAGTACTGCTAATTAATTTTATCAAATTCCTCTCGTTTTTGCAAGCGTTTTATAATATGAATAACTTTGTATTTATTAAGGTTATGGGTGTTTTATTCTTATTTAAATAAACTGTAATTCGGGATTTATTAATTTAACGTATATTTTTTTATTTCATTTACTTATTATGTCTTTACTTGTTTGTTTGTTTGATTAGGTTAGGGAAAGATAATTTTGTATTAAGTTTTTTTGTTTTGTTTTGTTTTTTTATTTAATATGTTATGTTAATAACTTCAATATAGTAGTTTTTCACTTCTTCACTTTTATTAGAGCTAGCTGATGTATTAAATATACGGATAGGTTTATGTTTTTTGGGTTGTGTTGTGTGTATAATACCCTAACATAGCTTTTACTTTAAAATTTTTAGGAACCCCCTCTTCTTGGTACAACCTATTTTTAGATTATGTATATTGTATTTCTCTCACACTAGAGTTCATTAACATATATTTTAATTCTCCCTTATATTCCCCTCATTGTTCTTCTGCACTAAAAATCAAGAAGTTTTACTCCTCATTTAAAAAACAATCTTTTTATTCACACAATTCCCCTTATCACCTAATAGATTAACTCCCTCTTTCTTTTGAATAATAGTTATTTAAACTCCTCTTCTACCCCAGAAAACTGTAAAGATTTCTCTCTTAACTCTTTTATTATAGCAAGTTTTCCATCCCCTAATCTCATATAACCATACTGATGCTCAAATCCTATTACATACTTTTCCCCCTCAATAAAAATCGCAAACAATCTTCCTCTATACACTTTTACACATAATTAGTTATAATTTCCTACTCCACCTTCTTTTGGCAATATTTTATGTTCTAAATAAAACCTTGCTTCTAGTACATCTTTATTTATTTATTTGATTATCTTAATTTTTTTGCTGGATTCTTTTGATATATTGAATTCATTGATTTTTCAACTTAGTTAATTTTTACATATTTTTTTATACAAAAATAACTAGCTCATAGAAAAAAACAGGACTGATTTTTAGTCAATCCTGTTTTATTTTTTTGCGTTTCTTTTATTTAGAAACAATTATTTATTTCTCCCAAGCTCTTACATCTATATAACTTGGTTTTCTATATCTTTGTTTTCTTGGTTCTACCGGCATTACTATTACTAGCAAGAAGTACAGTATTAATGGACTACCGATAAAAGCTATTCCTGTTAATAAAAATAATACTCTTACTAAACTTAAACTTATTCCAAATCTTTTACTAATTCCACTACATACACCAGCGAATAATGCGCCGTCATATGTTCTATAAATCTTTTTATCCTCTAAATAACCAAGAAATTTATTCCATAATTTGTTTATAACTTTCATCTTAATAAATTCCTCCTAATCTATTAATGTTCCTATATTATATTTTAGCTACTTAAAAATATAACTTATATTTTTTACCTTTTTTGACTTTTGTTATTTATCTACAAAACATAGATTTTTTTGAACATTTTCGTAATATTTCCGTTTACTATTTCATTTATTTGCACAATATAGTATAATAAATAAGATATAATTGATAGTTAATATCAACAGGTGAACTATACTTACTCTTTAATGTTATATTACCTCATCTAGTTGTTGTTTTCAATCATAAACTAACTTATTTAAGGAGGCAATATGAAAATTGACGGTAGAGCTCTGGCTCTCTTTAATATCAAAAAAGAAGTTTATCTCGTTGCATTCTGCAAACTAGTCGCATTCTGGTGTTCGCTATTTTTCATATATAACTTCGTAGACTTCCTATTTACCCTGCTGAGTGGTGAATATCCTATTAGTTATATACTAATTTTTACACTACGAACTGCGCTAAGTTTTGTTCTTTATTACCTTGCAACTACTGGAGATAATTTCTTTAGCCATAAAATTTCTAAGCAAGTGAGAAATACTTTACGTCAAGAAATTTATAATAAAGTAGAACGTCTTTCTCTTAACTATACTGAGGCGGTTAATACCGGGAGTCTTCTTGTGATGAACTCATCTTCTATTGTTAATATAGAGTTTTACTTTAATAAATTTGTACCGCAAATGTTCGCAACACTATTAATAGTACTTAGTTCATTTGTAATCTATGGAAAAATACATATTCTACTATTTGTAGCGATGTTACTTCTTTATCCACTGATTCCTATTTCTATTATGATTATTATTAAAAAATCTAAAAAAGCAAATAAGCAAAACTTCAGTGATTTCTTAAACCTTTCAGAGGTTTTCTATGATAGACTAGCAGGTTTTACAACTGCTAAAATCTATGGTAAAGAAGATAGCGTAGCTGGAGATGTGGATACACGTAGTTCTAAATATAGAAAATCAACTATGGCTCTTTTACGCCATCAGTTAAATTCAATTAATGTAATGGATGCTATTACTTATATTTCAATTTTTGTCTTATCAATTATTGCGATATTTATCGTTAAAGATAATAAACTTATTATCTTTGTTATCGTGGCATCATTAGAGTGTTTTAAACCACTTCGTGCATTAGGTGGACTATTCCATATTTCTATGAAAGGTAATGTGGAATTAGATAATATCTATAAACTTCTTGACTATCCTGAACAAGAAAAAAATAATGATATTACCCTAACGCCTGGAAAAAATATTGTATTAAGCAATGTTGGATTCTCTTATGGAGATAATACTACATTGGAAGATATAAATATGATAATTAAACCAGGTACTAAAACAGCTTTTGTTGGAGAAAGTGGTAGCGGAAAATCTACACTTGTTAAACTTATCCTTGGTTTATACTCTAATTATTCAGGGAATATTAAATACGATACTTATGATATTGATGCAATCCCTACTGATGAAATGTTAAAAATTACAACACTTATTACAAATGATAGCTACTTAGTAAAAGGAACTATCCGCGATCACTTAACTGTAAGTAAATATACCACAGAAGATGATATGTTTAATGCATTAGAAAAAGTGAATCTAAAAGATTTTGTAATTAAAAATGGTGGTTTAGACTATGAGCTTACTGCTGGGGCGGGTAATCTTTCTGGTGGTCAAAAACAACGTCTACTTGCCGCAAAAGCTATTCTAAAAGATAGCTATATTTACATACTAGATGAAGCTGTTTCTAATATAGATGACTATAGTAAAAATATCGTCCTTTCTGCTTTTGATTCAATTAAAGAAGGAAAAATTATTATTATAATCTCTCATGACTTAGAAACAATTACAAACTCTGATAACATTTATGTTCTTAAAGATAAAAAAATAATCGAAGAAGGTACGCATAATGAATTACTAGACTCGCCTTCACTTTACAAACGATTATTTAATGATCAACAAGAACTAAAATCAAAATTTTCAGCTAAGGAGGTAGAATAATGACTTCTTTAAAAGAATTAAAACAACTTTTAGCAATCGCTAAAGACTTTAAACGTCCTCTACTTCGCGCAACGCTATTTGGTAGTTTAGGACACCTAACACTTGTAGTATTTACCTACTTCCTAGCATTATTCTTTTTAACAAAAATAACTACTATTGCAGTAATATTATTTTTCATAATTTTTGCATTAGCTATTTTAAAAGGATTATTTAGTTATACTGAACAATTATTAAATCACTATGTAGCATTTAAGGTGTTGCATACACTAAGAGTTAAAGTGCTAAACAAATTTAAGAAGATTTCTATCGATAGTTTCACGCGAAACACTTCTGGAGATTATATGACTATTATTACTACCGATATTGAATTATTAGAGGTTTTCTACGCTCATACAATTACTCCATTTATGATTTATATCGTTCAAAGTTTAGCCGTAACTATATTCTTAATGTTCTTTAGCTTCAAGCTTGCTTTTATCGCATTAGCTGTCTATATTATTATTGGACTTGTTTATCCGCTAAGCTTTAAAAATAGAGGTCAATTAGTCGGAGAAAAATACAGAAGAAAGCTTACAAAGGTAAATAATAATTCTTCAGAACAAGCCTATGGAATCTTTGAAACTTTACAATATAATAAAGTAAGAGAAGCAAAACAAGCAATTATTGATGAAACAGAGGAGTTAACTCGTAGCTCTTATGTGAAAAATAAATTTTTAATTGATTTAAATGCACTTAATGTTGTTACATATAATTTTGGAGTATTGGCATTTATTTATTTCGCTACTACTTCATTAGATAGACCTAATATGATCCTTGCTTTAGTGGCTATGTTTATCGTATCGTTTATCCCTATTTTGTATATGGGTAACTTAGCTTCTACACTTAGTCAAACTATGGCTAGTGGTAAAAGATTTTTAGAGCTGATGAATATGCCAGAAGAAGATCAAAATAGTGGAAAAGTAGTAGATTTCAATAAACTAAAAATTGATAATCTATCTTACAGCTATAGCGGTACTCCAGTATTAAGCAATATTAATCTAATAGCTAAAAAAGGTGAAATCATCGGCATTAGCGGACCTAGTGGTTGCGGTAAATCTACTATAGCTAAACTTATTATGAAATTTATCTCGGATGAAGGTATGGACGGACGTATCGCTATTGATAACGTCGACTTAGCAGATATAGACAATAGATATTTCAGAGAAAACAGTTCTATTATTCTTCAAGATAGCTATTTATTTAATGCGACAATAAGAGATAATATAAACTTTTTTGATAAAGATTTAGATAAAAATAGATTAAGTGATGCTTTAAGACATACAAATCTTAAAAACTTCGTAACTAGTTTAAAACGTCAAGATAAAGAAATAGTAGGAGAACGTAGTTCAAATATTAGTTCTGGACAAAAACAACGCCTATCTGTTGCTCGTTCATTCTATAACGATAGTAAACTTCTAATCTTAGATGAAGCAACAGCAAACATCGATATTTTCAGTGAAATCGAAGTACTTAAAAGCTCTAGAAGCTAATAAAGAAGATAAAAATAACAATTATTATATCTCATAATAAATCTACCTTATCTATTTGTGATAGAATTGTTAAGTTAGAAGGATAGAATAAAAATGAAGCGGATAATGATTTTATTCGCTTCTTTTTTATACATAACTCATATCGGTTTTTTTCGTTTTCATTTCATTACATTTAAACTATTTATAATTTTTTTCAAAAATGTCTTTCTTTTTATATTTTTTTGTGGTATAATGAAAAAAATGAACGTTATTTCTAAAAATCTATCATTAATGTCTCTAATGACATATTATTTTTGCGTTATTTTCCGATCATTTCATGCTTAACGTTCGAAAAAAAGCAGTAGAAGAATACTTTTTTTCTTCTACTGCTTTTTACTTTATTTTTGTAATATTTCTATAAATTTGATTTTCTATAAATTGTAAATCATGTTCTTGTGTTTCACAAGGAACATTTTCAAATAATACAAATCTTTGTGCTACATAAGTGATAATTGGGCCGGTAAATGAACGTATTATTTCTGCTGTTGTAAGATTTTCATTAATTTCTGGATTAATTTTTTTATAATTATGTAGTGTTTCTTTAATATCAAACTCATCAAAAAAATTTCTAAAGTTGATTCAATTACCTGTTTTTTTAAATTTTCATTTATTAATATTTCTGAATATATAATTTTTAACAGTATTACTATTTTCTTCTAAAAATTCAAACCTATCTCTTACAATATATCTAATTAGTTCCTGTAAAGAATTAGCATTTTGAACTCTACCTAAAAATCTTGAAAATAATTTAGGTATTACTGGAAGTATTATTGCATACAATAAATCTTCCTTAGTTTTAAAATATTTAAACACCGTTGCCTGACTTACTCCCGCTTCTTTTGCAATTTGCAAAGTTGATGTTCCATTATACCCTTGTTTTGCAAATAGCTTTATCGCTGCTTCTATAGTTTTCTTCTTGCCAGGTGGCATTTTTTCTTCTTTCATTATATCCAAATATGAACTTAAAATATTTTCTTTCATCGCTTTTCTCCGCTATTATTAGACTTTTCTATAACGTTTCAAACCTATAATATTTAATACTATTAACACTATGCAGAATACTATTAATACTATTACATCATGTTTTACCGCAACTAAGCTTTTTCCTTCTAAAATAATTTTGCTTAATCCATCACTTGCGTATGTAACTGGTAGTATTTTACTAATATATACAGCTATTTTGCCCATACTCTCTACCGATACTATTCCAGAGAAGAACATCTGTGGAATAACTACAATTGGGATAAACTGCATAATTTGAAACTCTGACTTCGCTATAGTTGAAAGTAATAAACCTAATGTTAATGCAACCATAGCTAATAATACATTTACTATTATAACATAATATAGACTTCCAACAACCTCAATATTTAATAAATATATTGATGATAGTGTCACTATAATAGTTTGTACTATCGCTAGTAAACTATAAGATAATATATATCCAAATACTACCTCACTTCTTTTCACTGGTGTCGCTAATAATCGGTCTAGTGTTCCTGTTGTTCTTTCTTTTAGTAATGCCATACCTGAGATTAAAAAACAATAAAAAAATAATATATAACCTATTAATACCGGAGCTATTTTATTAAAAAATGTTGTATCAGCATTTCCATAATTGTAATATTCTTTTAACTCTGGTTGTTGTTGTTGCTTATTCTCAATTTTTGGATTTATTTTTTTAACTACTTCCACTATATTTTTTACTTCTGCACCTTGTATTGAGCTTTTTAATACTTGTTGAGCTTTAACAGTTTTACTAGAATCTATATTGGCATAAGTTACATTATATGTGCCATTATCGTAATAAATAACCGTATCTACTTCTCCATCTTTTAACCTTTTATCAGCTTCTTCTTTTGTTTGATATTGTTCTAAACTAACATTATCAACACTCTTCATAAACTCTACAACATTTGTAGGTGTATTTACTGAAGCGACACTCACATTTGTTGTTGTACTTGCAGAAAAGACAATGCTAATTAACCACATAATTAATATAGGGGCTAAAAACATCAGTGCTAGCGTTCTTTTATCTCTAAAAAATTCTTTAAATACCCTCTTTATTATCATAAATACTCTCATATTAGTTTTCCTCCACTTTTAAGAATACTTCTTCTATTGTCTTAACATTATTTTTTTCTTTCAGCTGTTGTGGTGTGTCAAAATCAATAATATCACCATTAAGAAGTAACCCTACTTTATCTGTAAGTTCAGCTTCATCCATTACATGAGTAGTAACTAAAATACCTACCCCGTTATCTCTTTGTTTAAACAACTCTTTCCATATATTTTTTCTAAGACTCGGATCTATACCAACCGTAGGCTCATCTAATATTAATAACTCTGGACTCCCTATTAAGGCTATAGCTAAAGATAATCTACGTTTCATACCACCTGAATACTTAGATACTAGTTTTTTCAAATCATTTGTTAAATCGACAACCTCAGCTATATATTCAATTTCTTTTTTTAATTTATCAGAAGGTACACCTTTCATTTTTCCAAAGAAATCTAAGTTTTCATACCCAGTTAGCATTTCATATAAAGCATCACTTTGCGCCATATACCCTATATTAGATAGGATTTCTCTTTTTGGCATTTTATAATCTAATACTAACGCTTCGCCTTCATCTGCTTTTTCCATTCCTAACATTGTTTTAATTAATGTCGATTTACCCGAACCAGAAGGGCCTATTAAACCAACGATTTCACCACTTTCTAATTTAAAATCTATTCTATCTAATACTTTTTGTTCTCCAAAACTTTTTGATAATTTCTCTATTTCTATTAGTCTTCCCATAGTAAAAACACCTCTTTACATTACATAACTCTACTTCTTTTTTATAAGAATCAACTATTTATTTTTATTAGTGAGTAACTACTCACCTTTTAATTATATTTTAGTGAGTAATCACTCACTTGTCAATAGTTTTTTTGCGAAAAATTAAAAAGGGGTTTTCTACACCTACTAAAAACCCCTATCTTATCAGGATAAAACAATAATGACCACTCCTGAAAAGGGGTGGTTTTCTCTGTGGGTATAACCCTTTGTTACTAACACGCACCTCAAGGCGCTGGCTTTCACATTCGTTCAAGCCCTATTGTATTTTGACGCCCGCTACCCGTTAAACGGGTCTATTTATTTTTTCTTATTCCCGAATGGATTTATATATTCTTTTGTTGTCAACTTATCCATCGCAATATCATGCGATTCTTGTTCCCTGATGTATTTCCTTATCGTACTTTCATTCAGTCCTACTGTACTTACATAATATCCTTCTACCCAAAACTTTCTATTCCCATACTTGTATTTCAAGTTTGAATGCATATCAAATATCATCAATGAACTTTTTCCTTTCAAGTATCCCATTATACTTGAAACACTATATTTTGGTGGAATTTACAAAAGCAAATGTATATGATCTGGCATTATGTGCCCTTCTATTATTTCTATTCCTTTATATTTACACAATCTTTGTATTATATTTACTATATCTCGTTTATATTGATTAAATTCAATTTTTCGTCTATACTTAGGGGTAAATACAATATGGTATTTACACAACCACTTTGTATGCGATAAACTATTATGTTTATTGGCCATTATAAAATCATCCTTTCTTTATTTTAGAGCTTGAACTACTCTTATTTTATCAAGAAAGGATGATTTTTCAATTGTTTAACTTTTATCTCGCACCCGCATAGCGGGTGGTTTTTTGTTTCGGAGACTTCGCCTCCTCAACTGGCTTAAGCCATTAATAAAAAAAGTCGATCATATTAATGACCGACTTTTATTTATTATTCTTTTATTATTCTGTAGTATGTTTTTGATGTAATTGTGTAAACTACTAAGTAGAATAGAGCGAAAATACTTATTGTAGCAAACATAGCTATTAAGAATGAACGTGTTTCTGATAATAAGAATAGTTTAAGAATTTTCTCTATAAATGGATAAGCTACTATTGTATGTATTGTCGCTACTACTAGTGGAGCGAAGAATATTAACAATACTTGCGCTCTTATAGATTGTTTAATCTGTTTATCAGTTAAACCTACTTTCTCATTATTTCAAACTTATCTTTGTCCTCATAACCTTCTGATATTTGTTTGTAGTACATTATAACTACTTGTGAAACTACAAACACCATACTAATAAATATTCCGATGAATAAGAATGATGCGAAGAACCCTATAAATTCTACTTTAGATTCTGATTTTCTTTCTATAATTACTCTGTCACTATTTTCTGAGTTTTTCAATTTATTTACTATTACTTGCTCTTTACTTTTGTCTTTTAAATCAAAAGTAATATAATTTGATTTCATATCATCCATATTATTTCTGTTAAAAGCTTCTCCCGCTTTTTTAGAGATTTTATTTAATTGTTCCTTATCTTTAACTACTACATAATATACATCTGTTATTTTTGCAGTTTGTTCTCCAATTTCTCCAGGAAAACTACTCAGTTTTTCTTTTACTTTTAGATTATCGCCGCTTATATTTAATTGATTATAATCATAAGTTCCCTTTTTATCAACATATAATAAGATTTCATCTGAATTAAGTGTTTTATTAGTTTTAGCTACTTTATTATAATCATCTATCGTTAAAACCGTCATAAACTTAACTTTATCGACTGACCCTACACCAAAATCTCTTTGTAAAGAAAAATTTGAACCTTCTACTGTACCAGCAATATTTAATTGATTATATGTTATTAAATCTTTTATTTCAGTATTATTTTCTTTTACGATTTTCTCTATATCTGCTTTTAAATTAGCACTCTCTTTGTCACTTTGATTGTATGCCATTATAGCTATATCTCTTGGATATCTTTTCTCAAATGAACTTTCCGCTCCTGCATATAAAGCTGAAGTAGTCCCCATAGTAACTAGGATCATTGTTGCCAAGATACAAATATTAGCTAATCCTACTGCATTTCTTTTCATTCTATATAATAAACCTGATACACTTATAAAGTTTTTAGGTTTATAGTAGAAACCTTTATTATTTTTCATTATTTTTAATACTGTGATACTTACCGCTATAAAAATAAAATAAGTACCTATAATTACAGCTATTACCGCAAAGAAGAATACTGTCACTGCTTTTATAGGGTTAGTTACAGTTTGCGCTGTGTAATAACCATAACCTATTAATCCTAACCCTATTATCGCTAATAACCATCTAGCTTTAGGTTCTTTTTCACCTTTGCTACCTTCTTTTAGTAAAGCTACTATTTTTAATCTTGAAATTTTGATTATTGTATATATTAATAATAAGAAGTATACTCCACCAAATAGCAATAATGTTACTACTATCGCTTTTGGTGTAATAACAAATCCAAAACTAACACCAGTAGTGAATAATTTTAACAACGCTAATAACGCTAATTTATCCAATACTATACCTAGTACTAATCCTAATCCTAGTGTTATTACAGCGATATAAACTGTTTCTAATACTAAAATACGTGCAATTTGTTTTTTAGTCATTCCCAAAACTGAGTATAATCCAAACTCTTTTACCCTACGTTTTATTAAAAAACTATATGTGTAAAAAAGAAATATTACAGAAATATACCAATTACAATAACTCCAAATCCTAACACTTTTGTCACTGCCGCCCCACCTTGCGGAAGTTTGTCTAAATTACCACCGTATGTTAATGAGCTAAGTATGTAAAAACAAATAATCGTGAAAATAGCTGACAGCACATAAGGTACTAGAAATCTTTTGTTTTTCAAAAGATTATTAAATGCAAATTTACTATAAAATAGATTCATGTTACTCACCTGCCTGCATTAATGATAGTGTATCATTTATTTTTTGGAACATTTCATTTGTTGTTGCATTTCCTTTTCTTAATTCATGGAAAACTACTCCATCTTTAATAAACAATACTCGTTTAGCTCTCGCCGCTGTTTTTACAGAGTGTGTAACCATTATAATTGTTTGTCCAATTTCATTTAACTTATCAAAAACATTCAACAGTTGATCCGTTGATTTTGAATCAAGAGCCCCTGTTGGTTCGTCTGCCAAAATTAACGATGGATTTGTTATAATCGCACGAGCTACTGCAACTCTTTGTCTTTGACCTCCTGAGATTTCATACGGATATTTATTGATTAACTTATCTATTCCTAAAGGTTTAGTTACTTTGTCTAATCTTACTTCCATATCTTTATATTTTTTATTTGCTAAAACTAATGGTAAAAGAATATTGTCTTTTATTGAAAAATTATCTAATAAATTGAAATCTTGGAAAACAAATCCTAAATTATCACGACGAAAATCTGCTAATTCTTTATCTTTTAACTTACTTAAATCTAAATTGTTAAGCAATACACTTCCTGAAGTGGCTTTATCAAATGTAGCTAGTATATTAAGTAGAGTCGTTTTTCCACTACCACTTTCTCCCATAATCGCTACATACTCACCATTATCTACCGAGAAATTTACATTTTTTAATGCTTCTGTACTTTGTGTACTTAATCTTGTTGTATAAACTTTTCTTATATTATTTACTTCTAATAACATCTTTATCACTCCTAATTTTTATCTTAATCTAATTTAACTAGTTCGAACTTTTATCTACAAGTTTTATCTTGTTTATATTTATATTTTACCTTACTTTCCTTTCTCGTTCTATCGATTTTCCTTACAAAAAAGACTCTAATCTTACAATTTTGTAAGACTAGAGTTTTTAATCCCTAAACATATCTTTCTTAGGAAAACTAACTATTACTTTTGTTCCTTTGTTTATTTCAGAAGTTATTTCTATCTTATGTTGAAGTTTATCTAAAGTCTTTTTACATAGATATAAACCTAGACCACTTGATTTTTTCTCATATCTTCCATTTAATCCTGTAAAACTTTGTTCGAAGATTCTCGGTAAATCTTCTTCATAAATACCAATTCCATTATCTTCTATTATTAATTTACTCTCAGATATATTTATACTTATTTCACCGCCGCTTTTTGTATATTTTATAGCGTTGCTAAGAAGTTGTTCAAATGCGAAACCGAACCATTTTTTATCACTTATTACATATGTTTCATGTGAAACATAATTCAATTTAATCTTCTTATTAATAAATAACGTCGCATATTTCTTTATGTTTTCTCTTACTACTTCATCTAAATTAATACTCGTTATTACATAGTCCGAAGTTTCACTACCTAGACGGATATATGTAAGAACCATCTCTACATATCTTTCTATTTTAAATAATTCTTGTCTAAATGCTTTTACATCAATTTCTTCATTATCTAATAGAAAATTTATCGCAGCTATCGGAGTTTTAATTTGATGAATCCACATGCTATAGTAATCAACTAAGCCCTCCATTTTCTTATTATCTTCGATTTTTAATTTTTCTACTTCATTGTGTAATCTTTCGATAATCTTTTGGTAGTATTCAACTCTTATATCTAAACTCTTAGGTAAGTCTTCCATACTATTTAAAATATTACTTTCAAGATGTTTTAAATAGATATAACTTTTTCTATAATTATTAAAATCTATTATACTCGTTATTAATGCAGCTACAAAACAAAGCGAACCACTATAAAATAATGCTTCAAAAGGTAGATTGTATAAATAAAAATATTAAAAACAAAGATAAAAAAATAAAGACGATAAGCAACAAGTATATTTTTTTAAATTTTTTTCTTTATATAACTCTTTATTATATCCATTAAACCATATACCCTTTACCTTTTTTTGTAATTATAAAATCAGCTATCCCTATATCTTTTAATTTTGATCTTAGTCTATTAACGTTTACAGAGAGTGTATTTTCATCTATAAAATTATCACTTTGCCACAAAGCAGCTATTATATCTTCTCTAGAAACAATCTTTTCTCTATTTTCTAATAATATCGTCAAAATTTTACTTTCATTTTTTGTTAATACCGCAACATTATCCTTGTATTTAATTTCATCTTTATTTATATCAAATATAACTTCCTTATAAACAATTAGAGAATTACTGCTATTAAAATTATAAACACGTCTTAATAGAGCTTCTATTTTTGCTTTTAATACTACAAGTTTAAACGGCTTTTCTATAAAATCATCTGCACCGATATTCATAGCCATAACTATATTCATATCATCACTAGCTGATGAGATAAAGATAATAGGTACTTTAGATATTTTTCTTATTTCTTCACAAAAATAATATCCATCAAAATAGGGGAGATTTACATCCATTAATACTATATCAGGCTTTTCTTCTACAAATTCAGTAATTACATTTTGAAAGTTACTTACTTCATGTGTAGTATACTGCCATTTATTAAGATAGCCAGCTATTGAATTAGAAATTATTTCATCATCTTCTACTATCATTACTTTATACACGTTATCTCCTCCTTATTATAAAAACTTTAATAAAATTATACCATAAAAAAAGCAAACAAACAGAAATTAATTCCTAAATTCATATAAAAGAGGGTTTTTTTCCTTAAATACTAAAGTTATTTTTTTATTTTTTTAAATAAAAAAATATAATTAATTTACCTTAATATTTTTATACTCAATATTTCATGTAGTTATCTGCTTTTTATAAATAAATTTTAAATAAGTAAAATACAAATAGGAGAGGGGAGAGTCTAGTAGCAAGAAAGGGGTGAGGGGAGGATTCACAATTTTGTAGTAAGGTACGCAATGTAGGTGGTAATAAATAACTTTTTATATAGATATATATTAAAGAAAATGAATTAATAAATGCAAAAAGAGGGAAAGTACCTGAAAAAAAGGGGGAAGAGGAGAGAAGGAAAAAAACAAAGAAAAAGGGAGGGAGGATACGAAAATAAGGTATTTCATTCTAAACCTACTCTGCTTTTTAGCTTATATCCTCTAAAAAGAATATTTTTAACTAGTTTTAATAGCTTAAGAAATTATAATTTTATTTAATTAAGCGATTTTTTTCTGTTTAATTTGACAATTGAAGAATAAAAATTCTATTATATATAGTAAAGATATTTAATGTTTTAAGGTATATTTTATAAGTATTGAAATAATTTTTTACAAAAAGGAGTTTTATTATCATGATTAATATTGAAACTATAATGAAGTTATTACCTCACGGCCATCCATTCCTATTGGTGGATAAAGTAATTAGTTATAAACCAGGTTCAATTGAATGTCGTAAAAATATAACGATAAATGAACCCTACTTCCAAGGCCATTTCCCTAAAAAACCTGTTGTACCTGGTGTTTTAATGATTGAAATGGCAGCACAATCAGCAGGCTTACTATGTATTCTAGACTCTTTAGGAGTAGAAGAAATAAATGAACAAACTGATTTTGAAAACGTCACAAATAGCATTGGTTATTTAGCTAGTGTTAAAAACTTTAAGTTTAAAAGATTAGTAACAGCCGGAGATCAATTAAAGATTATATGCGAACTACAGTCTAGCTTACGCAGTCTTATAAGAGTTAACACTATAATTCAAGATGAAAATGGCAAAGAAGTTGCTTCAGGTGATATGTTAATAGCTAAAGGTTAGTTTTTTACCTCTATTAACTTAATTATTATCGATTATGCGGTCTTTTTGGGATATTTCCCTAAAAAGACTTTTTTTATACCTTCTTTTTTATAATTAAATATAAAAGAAGGTGATTAACTATAACGATAAATGTCGATACTGTTTTTATCATTATTTATCTTTTGTTAATCACCTTCCAAAAAGAGAAAACTCGCGAGGGTTAAGACGTGTTTATTATAAATATACAATACAAAAATAAACGGTTATTAAATTATCAGAAGTCGAGTCTTAACCCCGCACATATTCTATAAATATATATTTTTTTAAGGTTAATTGGTATTTAGTAATCTTATAATTGTTTCACGTAAAACATTTTTATTTCTTCTATATTAAATATTTTCTAACGCTAATCTTAAGTCTTCGATTAGGTCATCAGCATTTTCTAAACCGATTGATAAACGGATTTGTGATGGAGTGATGCCTGTGTAAGCTAACTCTTCTGGGCTTAATTGACCATGCGTTGTTGATGCTGGGTGCACTACTAAACTCTTAGCATCAGCTACATTTGCAAGATTTGAGAATATTTCTAAACTATCAATTACTTTTCTTGCAGCCTCTTCTCCACCTACTACATCAAATGAGAATATAGAACCTGTACCTTTAGGTAAGTATTTTTTAGCTAGTTCATAATATTTACTATTTTCTAAACCAGGGTAGTTCACACTTTCTACTTTTGGATGATTTACTAAGAAGTCTATTACTTTTTTAGTATTTTCTATGTGACGTTCAACACGTAGAGATAGTGTTTCTAAACCTTGTAATAATAGGAATGCATTAAATGGTGATAAAGCAGCACCTGTATCACGTAATAATTGTGTTCTTACATTAGTAATGAATGCGGCTGGCCCTACATCACGTGTATAACTTAAGTTGTGGTAACTTGGATCTTCTTCTACTAATTGTGGGAATTTACCACTACCTTCCCAATCAAATTTACCACTGTCTACAATCACACCAGCGATTGAAGTACCATGTCCTCCGATAAATTTAGTTGCAGAGTGAACGATAATATCAACACCGTGACTAAATGCATTGATTAAGTATGGTGTAGCGAATGTATTATCTACTACTAACGGAATTTTATGTTTGTGTGCAATTTCTGCCCATTTTTCTAAATCAGCAACGTTAGCTAATGGATTTCCTAAAGTTTCTACGAATAGAGCTTTTGTATTTTCATTGATTGCTGCTTCTACTTCTTCAAAGTTATCTGGATCAACGAATGTTGTATTAATACCATAACGTGGTAATGTTAATTTGAATAGGTTATATGTTCCACCATATACCGTTTTAGATGATACGATATGATCTCCAGCATGAGCTAAAGTTAGAAATACATAAGTGATTGCTGCCATTCCTGATGCAACAGCTAGTGCTCCAACACCACCTTCTAAAGCGTTAATACGTTCTTCAAATACAGAAGTAGTAGGGTTAGTTATACGAGTATAAATATTCCCCGCTTTTCTTAAAGCGAATAAATCAGCAGCTTCTTCAGTATCATCAAATACAAAAGATGTTGTTTGGTAAATTGGTACTGCACGAGATTTAGTATCTCCAACAGTTTGTCCTGCGTGTAATTGTAATGTTTCAAAACTAAATTTTCTTGTCATATTGTGTTTCCTCTTTTCTTGTTTTTTCGTTGATAGTAGATTAGGGGAGTGTATTAAATAAAAAAACTCACCCCTATTGCGTTTGCAATAGAGGCGAGTATGTTAATATTCGCGTTACCACTCTACTTTATACTAACTTTACAGCTAGTACCTTAGCCAGTACAAAATTATACTGCGTGCTATATCGTGCAACCCACGTGTTTACCTATTAGATAAACAAAACTCTAAGACCATTTTCAATTAATCTTCACTTTGTTACTTCGCACCACCCAGCAACTCTCTGTTTTAGCTACGTACTAATCTACTTATCTTTTCAACGTTTTTTTATTAAGTTTGTACTCATTGTACACCTGTTTTTTTTATTTGTCAACACTTTTTTAGAATTTTTTTTACTTCACTTTTTTTTCTTCTATAAGATGTTTCTTGAAAAAAATATTTAATTTTTATATATTAGAATTTTTAAAGTTTTAATAAATATAAGAATCATTTTATTAATATAACAATATTATCCTTTTTTATCTTTATGATTTTATTATTTTAAACATTCGTATTACTATTTTAAATATGCTATAATAAAGACGTATAATAAATAATTATAGCTAATATTATATTTAGCTAGGGAGGTTTACTATGGAATTCGAAAAAACTAATAATGGTTTCGTTAAACACGATGAAAATGGCAAATTAATAGCCGAAATTACTTATGCTACAACTTCTGATCCTAATGTAGTTGTTGCAGACCACACATTTGTTGATTCTTCTTTAAGAGGGCAAGGTGTTGCTGGAAAACTTTTAAACGCTCTTGTTGAAGATATGAAACAACAAAATAAAAAGATTAAAGCTAGTTGTTCATATGTAGTTAAAAAGTTTGAAGAAGATTCTTCTTACGATTTTATTAACGCGGATAAATAGTATTTTATAAAACAAAAAACATAAAATTTATTGCATTGATAAATTTTATGTTTTTATTTGATTTTATCTTTATTTAATTAATATTCTACTACATGTAATTGACCTTTATCATATTCAGCTATAAAAATATCACTTGCATTTTTATACCCCATATCTTTCAATTCTTCCAATAACCATTCTTCTGTTTTATCTATTGATTCTAGCGTGCTATGTTGGATAGTTCCATCAGTAATTACCGGATATTTAGGATTTTCCTCACCTTGTTGTATTATAATTAGTTGTCCATTTTGTTCTAAAACTGCTCTTTTTACTTTTTGAATACTATAGACACCTTGTGTTCTTAATTTAAATGCAACATCTTGCGCTGTTAAACCTGCTTTTCTTGTTGCTTCTATATCTATTTTTCCTTTTTTTATTATTGTTGTGGGTTGTCCATCTATCATTTTTTTAAAGTATGAGTTATTTGTTTTTAACCACTTCATACCTAATACCAAAATTATCCATATTAATAATATATTTAAATATTGTAAAATAGATATTGATGGACTATATATTACTCCTCCTATTATTCCCCCGAGTACATAGTTTTGAACTTGATCACTCGCTGAAGTAGGGGCTAAGTTTCCTTTTCCTGATATATTAATTACTATTACAAGCGATAATAAACCTAAAGCTAGTTTTATCGCTATTTCTATATATGAAAGTTGCATTATCTTTTCACCTCTACTTTTTCAACAATTGGTTCTACCAATTCTATTTTCTCTAATAAATAATCATCCTTTTTCCCGCTACTTATAACTCTATAGTAGTTGTCATCTATTTTTAAAAATGAATTTTCTATAGATGCCTCACTATTTATATAAATATGTGTTTTATCAATATTTAATTTTTCTGAAACTCCCTCAATAAATTTAACAGAACTCTTATACTGATTAGCTGATATACTATTACTTTGATAATCACTTATTTGTATCCCAATTAATAAAAAGATACCTACTACCATTATGATAGCTAATTCTCTATACTTACTATCTTGTCTATTTTTTTATAATACTTAAATAGTGACCCTATTATTATTAATAGTAAGCATCCTCCTATTATATATGTTATAGTATTACTCTGATCTATTTTATTTAATAAATATTCATAAGAGTAAAATTTCAAACCTATCACTCCTTTTGTTTTACGTGAAACATTTATATTATACTATTTTTAACTCATAAGCTATTCTTTCTTTATCATCTAAACTATTTTTTTCATTGATAATTTTATTTCACCTAGCTCTTTAAAGTTGTTTTTACTTAAATATTTTCTCATTATTACATTGTCGTTATGAGTATCTATTCTTATGTATTCTACGCTATTTTCTTTAGCAAATAAAATAATATCATTCATAAATTTATGACTTACACCTTGTGAACGATATTCTTTTTTTATAGATAAACGATGGATAACTAGGTATTTATTACATTTTGTCCAAAGAGTAGGGTATTTCTCATAATCAGCGTCATAAGTATTTAACATAGCTGTTGCGACTATTTCACCATCTAACTCATAAACATATGATGTTTCTTGTTTTATATCATTTTCTACATCACTACACCCTGGTGAACCGTGTTGCCATTGATTTATACCTTGTTGTTTTAAAAACTCTTTGCCATCCTCTATTACTGACATTATTTCTTCTATTTCTGTACTATTTGCTTTTCTTAACATTATATTACCTACCTTTTTGGGTAATTTTGAAACTATTTTTAATAATAATCGTCTTACTTTCATAATATAAAAAGGAGAGACCTATATTTGTTCTCTCCGAATTATATTCTACTTTACATCAAAGTTTCATCTAATACAAGTTCTACTGGGCAATGATCACTACCAAAAATATCATTATGTATTTTAGCACTAACTAAGTATTTTTTCAAGTCCTTACTTACTAAAAAGTAATCAATTCTCCATCCTGAGTTGTTTTTACGAGCATTAAATCTATAGCTCCACCACGAATAAGCACCCGTTAACTCTGGATTAAAGTATCTAAATGTATCGATAAATCCAGCATCTAGTAATTTTGTGAATTTTTCTCTTTCTTCTGGTGTGAATCCAGCATTTTTAACATTAGTTTTTGGATTTTTTAAATCTATTTCTGTATGTGCTACATTTAAATCACCACAAATAATAACACCTTTATCTTTATTTAGTGTTAATAAATAATCTTTAAAATCATCTTCCCAACTCATTCTATATTCTAATCTCTTTAATTCACTTCCTGAGTTAGGTGTATAAACTGTGATAAAGAAGAAATTATCATATTCTAATGTTATTACACGACCTTCTTTATCATGTTCTTCTATTCCAATACCATATGTTACATTTAAAGGTTTGTGTTTTGTATATATTGCAGTACCTGAATATCCTTTACGTTCTGCATAGTTAAAATAGCTGTAATAACCATCAAACTGTAAATCTAATTGACCTGCTTGCATTTTAGTTTCTTGTAGACAGAAAAAATCTGCATCTAATTTTTTAAAATCTTCTTCAAAGTTTTTCCCTACTATAGCACGTAGACCATTTACATTAAAACTTATACATTTCATTATTTGATTCTCCTATATATTTTACTTTTGTTTCACGCGAAACATTTTATTTTCCTAAACAGAATCTACTGAATAATTCATTAATTAACTCATCTCCTGAATTTTCTCCAATTACTTCGCCTAATAAATTAAAAGCATTTGTGTAGTCTATAAGCACCATATCTACTTCTAATCCTAATTCTGCAGCTCCTATTGCTTCATTTAGACTTGCTAAAGCCCTTTGAATTAAATTAATTTGACGAGTATTAGATAGGTAAGTCGCATCTTTAGGACGAGCAGCTCCTCCAAAGAATAAATCTCTAATATTTTTTTCTAATTCATCTATTCCTTTGTACGTCGTCATAGAAGTTTTAATAATAGGGTGATTGTGTGCTAATTTTTCTACTTCTTCTAAATCTATTTTTGTTTCTAAGTCTAATTTATTTAGTATTACTATAGTAGTTTTTCCTTTAGTTAGTTTTAATAATTCTTTGTCATCTTCTGTTAGTTCTTCGCTACTATTAAGTAAGAATAATACTAAATCAGCTTTTTCTAATGCTTCTTTACTACGTTGAACTCCTATTTGTTCTACTATATCATCTGTTTCACGAATACCCGCTGTATCTATTAGTTTTATAGGTACTCCTTTAATATTTACATACTCTTCTAATACGTCACGCGTAGTTCCAGCTATATCAGTTACAATAGCTTTATTTTCTTGTAATAGGTTATTTAATAATGAACTTTTACCTACATTAGGACGTCCTATAATAGCTGTATTTATACCTTCTTTTATTATTTTACCTTGCTTAGAAGTTTCTAATAAGTCTTCTAAACTACGTTTTATACTTGTTGATTTTTCTAAAATAGTTTTTGTTGTTTCTATTTCTAGGTCATCATATTCTGGATAATCTATATTAACTTCTACTACTGTCAATATATCCAAAATTTCCGCTCTTAGTCGTTTTATAAGGGTAGATAGGCGCCCTTGCATTTGGTTATTAGCTATTTGACTAGCTTCATCTGTTTTACTCTTAATAAAGTCAATAACAGCTTCTGCTTGTGTTAAGTCTATACGTCCATTTAAAAAGGCACGTTTTGTAAATTCACCAGGCTCTGCCATTCTTGCTCCATGTTCTAAACATAAAGCTAATACTTTTTGAATAGTAATTATTCCACCATGGCAATTTATTTCTACAACGTCTTCTGTAGTATATGTACGAGGACCTACCATTTTAACAAGCATTATTTCTTCTATTTTTTCATTTGTTGCTGGATCTATAACATTTCCATAGTTAATAGTGTGGGTAGGTAAGCTTTCTACAGTTTTACCTTTAGGTAATCTTACTATTTTGTCAGCTATACTAAAAGCTTCATCACCACTAAGTCTTACTATACCAATAGCTCCTTCTCCTAAGGCAGTAGATATAGCACAAATCGTTTCACTCATTACTGTACTCCTTCTTTCTAATTTTTTTATCTTTCTAAATACCTTATTAATTATACACTATTATATTATATATTTAAAACTTATTATCTTTTTTTGAAATTTTAAGTAGCATTTTAAGTTCCCTTTAAGTAAGTTATATATAATAGTATTCAGTTAATAATATTTTTTTCATAATATAGGCTCGCTACTTTGCGGGTCTTTCTCCATTTTAAGGGTAATTAATTAATAAAGTCATAAATTTATGTTATATATTACTTAATTACTAATAAATGTCTTTTTTAAGTTAAAGAAAATGAGTAGGGCAAATGCCTTACTCATTTTTTTATATCTATATCTCTATAACCTATAAAGCGCACCATACATATTTAATATACTCCCTAATAAACACAGAATACCTACTAATATTGTTGCTTTTCTGTATTTTTTTTGTATTTCTAAAGGTAGTTTTTTTAAGTCTTTGCTTGTAATTTTAGATCCAGAAAGTAATTCTACACTATTCCTAAATAGTAATTCAAACGATCCGTACAACATACCTACTGTTACTATTATTCCTCCACTTTTCATTGCTACTTTATTATTCGATATTATTATTAAACCTACACCTACCGTTAACAAAGATAATAATATTGTTTTTTTAAGCATATTTATTCTCCTTATAAAGAGATATATTTGATATAGGGGGGTGCACTATCCTAATTTTATAGTTTTCTCTCACCCCTCATTCCTAATTATTTATTAAAAATAGTATATATTAAATATATTCCAACAACAAATGAGAATAATCCACAACTTAGGGTTACTGGTCTATATTTAATTTTTACTTCTTCCGATAAATTATCTAAATCTTCTTTTTTCAAACCTGAACCCGCAAATAAATCTATTCGATTTTGGAATACCATATTATATCCTGTGATAAATGACATTATAGCTAATATAGCTACTCCTGATTTTAACGAATAATTATTTTCCATAGTTCTTCCTATAACTATCAATAAAATGGAAATCCCTGAAAAAATTAAAATTTGTAATTTTGACACAGTTATTACCTCCTTAAAAATTATAAATAAGAGAAAGCAACTACATACTTATGTTAATACTTCATTATATTTTTTTAAATATTTTCCTTAATATTAGATGAAACCTCATCTAAACTTGATTTTTATAATATATTCAACTAATTTTTTTGAATATACAATCCCTTTATTCTCATAAATAAAAATCTAAAAATATCTTTTTAATTATATATTTTATGTGATAACTTTTATTTCTTTATTAATAACCTTGACATAGCGAAAATAGATTGTTCCTCTTCGCCTTCTAAATCATCTACTCTCTCCTCTTTCTTGTATTATATCATCAATAAAAAAACCGTTTCAAGCAATAATATTATAAAAATTAAAAAAATCTTTTTACAAAAATACCTATATTTTATATAGTTTCATTCCTAATATAGGCTCGCTACTTTACAGGTCTTTCTCCATTTTAAGGGTAATTAATTAATAAAGTCATAAATTTATGTTATATATTACTTAATTACTTATAAATGTCTTTTTTAAGTTAAAGAAAATGAGTAGGGCTAAACGCCTTACTCATTTATTTTATTTCATTAGTTCTATTTCTTTTATAGCAAATTCTAACTCATCTAAATCATATTCTTTTGGTAGAATACCTTTAGCTCCATTATCATAAGCTTGGCGTCGATATACTGGTACATGACCTACACTACTACAAATAAGTACATTCGCATCTGGATAACGAGAACAGATTTGTTTAGTAGCCTCTAATCCATCCATAAGAGGCATACATATATCCATAGTAACTATGTCCGGTTGTATTCTATGATACATCCTTACTGCTTGTTCTCCATTTTCTGCAAAATGACACTTAAAACCAGCTAGTTCAGCTATCTCTGCACCACGACTTCTATAATATGCACTATCATCAACAATTAGTATTGATTTCATTGTTTCTCCTATTTTGCTGTAATAACTAAATATCTATATGGTTCATCACCACGTGATTCTGTTTCAACATTTTTTATACCAGTTAAAGCATTGTGAATAATTTTTCTTTCAACACTTGTCATTGGTTCTAATTCAACTGGTCTTCCTATTTTTTTAGATTTTTTAGCAAGGTTAAGTGCTAATTCTTCTAAAGTTTTCTTACGACTTTCTCTGTAATCGTCACAGTCTACTTCTATTCTAAAGAAGTGTGAACTGAATTTTTTAGCGTAATTATTTACTAAAAATTGTAAACTATTAAGAGTTGAACCTCTTTTACCTATTATTAGACTTGTATTTTCTTCTGTTTTTATATTTAATGTAAAGTGTCTATTCCCATCTTCACTAAATTCTACTGTAGCATCTGGATATCCCATAGCTATTACAATATTTTGTAAATAGCTAACTATTTTATCTTGATTTTTTACAATATAGTCTTCTCTTTTTGGTCTTTGTTCTTTAACTTCTTCTTTTTCAACTACTGTTTCTTCTTTTTACTTCTGTAGTTTTTTCAGCTACTGGTGTTTCTTTTTCTTCTTTAACAACAACTTTTTCTTCTTGTTTTTGTTCTTTAACTTCTTCTTTTACTTCAGGTTTTACTTCTTTAACTTCTTTTTTTTCTACTTTTGGTTTATCTTCTTTTTTAAATTCACTATCCAGTGGAGATAATTTTACTCTAGCTTCTTTTTTAAATAAACCGAAAATACCAGCACTTCCACCTTCTAATACTTCTATTTTAACATCTTCTTCTTTTAATCCTAAGTCTGCTAAACCATTTTTTATAGCCTCATCTACTGTTCCAGCTACATAAATAAATTCTTTTTCCATTTTAAACCCTCTTTCCTCTATATAATTTTGATCTTTTTAATACGTGGTCAATCGAACTACCAAACTCTAAAAATGATAATCCTTTTGCCGCAGGTCTTACTATAATTATAATATCGTAATTTTTTAAGAAATCTTTCCTTGTCTTAAAACTCTCTCTTACATATCTTTTTAGCCTATTTCTTTCATGTGCTTTTCCTAATTTTTTACTCACAGAAATACCTAAACGCATATGATCCAGTTTATTTTCTTGATAATAAATAACAAACTGTCTATTAGCAAAAGATTGTTTTTTTCTTATTATATTATCAAAAATCTTGACTTTTTTTACTCTATATTCTTTTTTTCATCTTTAAACCTTTCTTAACACTAATATTTTAACAGTTTCTTATAATTTTTACAACTATCTTTCTTTAAATTGTCTATCTTGTTTGAGTTATAGAATATTTTTCTTTTTACATTTTTAATTTTTATAATATGTTTTTAGGTACAATGTCTTCAAAATTCAAGTTCTTTTTGCATACGTTGTACGTAAGCATTTCTACCTAACTATTATTGACAACGCCGCAGTTGTACTACTCAGTCAACGCAGCAGTTGCGTTAATCATTAGATTTCTTAAATCTGTAAGATGCAAAGAAATCTTATTGAGTAACGTACTCAAGAATATCCCAAGGATAGGGAGGAATACGACTCTATCCTTGGCTGATATTTACTGTAGGAACTAGGAATTTTTTCATCCTTGCGTCTTCAAAATTCAAGTTCCTTTTGCATACGTTATACGTAAGCATTTCTACCTAACTATTATTGACAACGCCGCAGTTGTACTACTCAGTCAACGCTGCAGTTGCGTTAATCATTAGATTTCTTAAATTTGTAAGATGCAAAGAAATCTTATTGAGTAACGTACTCAAGAATATCCCAAGGATAGGGAGGAATACGACTCTATCCTTGATTGATATTCACTGTAGGAACTAGGAATTTTTTCATCCTTGCGTCTTCAAAATTCAAGTTCCTTTTGCATACGTTATACGTAATTATTTTTACGAGTATTTATTAACAACGCCGCAGTTGCGTTAATCATTAGATTTCTTAAATCTGTAAGATGCAAAGAAATCTTATTGAGTAACGTACTCAAGAATATCCCAAGGATAGGGAGGAATACGACTCTATCCTTGGCTGATATTCACTGTAGGAACTAAGAATTTCTTCATCCTTGCGTCTTCGAAATTCAAGTTCTTTTTGCATACGTTGTACGTAAGCATTTCTACCTAACTATTATTGACAATGCCGCAGTTGTACTACTCAGTCAACGCCGCAGTTGGAACTAGGAATTTTTTCATCCTTGCGTCTTCAAAATTCAAGTTCCTTTTGCATACGTTGTACGTAATTATTTTTACGCATATCTTTCTAATAACGCCGCAGTCAGAACTAAGAATTTCTTCATCCTTGCGTCTTCGAAATTCAAGTTCTTTTTGCATACGTTGTATGTAAGCATTTCTGCGCATCTTTAATGCTTAAAATGCTAACGTACAACGCAAAAAAGCATCGCCGAAGCGATGCTTTAAGTACTTATATATTAAGCAGAAAGAACTTTTCTTCCTTTAGCTCTACGTCTAGCTAATACATTTCTTCCGTTTTTAGTGCTCATTCTAGCTCTAAATCCGTGTACTTTTGAATGTTTTCTTTTATTTGGTTGATACGTACGTTTCATTTTATCCTCCTCGAGTTTTCTTTAATTCTTAATAGATAGATGTAATAACTGATTTAGTTTAACATATCTAGCTTAATTAATCAAGAAGAAACCTTTAAAAAAATTTTAAAAAAATATAGTACAAAAAAAGTGTTATTTATTAAAACCTTTTTTTAACAAATAAAAAAATATATATTAAATAGTTTTTCCACAGATTTAGTTAGTTTTTTTCATAGAATAACTGTTAAAAAAAGTTATGAATATATTTAAAAATTCATTTTCAAAACTAACTGTTTTTTTCCACAGAAATTTATACTTTTTCACAATTTCACTTAACAAAGTTTTTCCACAGTTGTGAATTATGTGTGAAAAAAATATTAAATTGCTTTTTCTTATAATATTCTTAACTGTTAAAAAAATTTGTTGTTTTTTTCTTTTTGCTTTTTTTATAAAATTTATACTTTTTTTTACGTTTTTTTCACAGATAATTTCTTTTCGTTTTTCATAGTTATTAAAAAGTTTTTTTCCACAGACTGTGAATAACTTTAATTTTTTTATTTGGTTTATCTCTTTTTTTATGATATAATTTAGTGTACATTTTTTTAAGGAGGGATTTTTTTTGAGTAATTCTAATTTTTTATGGGAGATTATTCTTAAAGAATTAAAAGCAGAACTTCCTGCTCAAGTTTTTGAAACTTGGTTTTTAGGTGCCTCTATTGATAAAGTTGATTTTGCTAATAAGATTATCGTAATTACTAGTAAAGAAGCTCTTGTATCTCAATTTATTCATGGAGCTTACGATGCGCGTCTTAAGCAAATATTAAAAAATACTACTGGTTTTGATTTTAATATTGAGTATGATTCACTTGATAATAATTTTGAAATACCTGAAAAACCAACTAAAACAGCACCTGCTGCTGAAGATATTATTAGACAGAACTTCTTGCAAGGTAATAAACCTTCTGGAGCTCAACACTTTTATCAGAAACAAAGTTTACCTTTAGATGAATATAAAAAGCCTGTTTCTTCTAATAATGCTTTTAACAGCAAAAAGAATCCAACACTTAATAAAAACTATACGTTTGATAATTTTGTCGTTGGTGCTGGTAATATATATGCTCATAACGTTGCTTATAACGTTGCTGATTCTCCTGGTGGTATCTATAACCCCTTATTTATCTATGGTGGAGCTGGATTAGGTAAAACACACCTTTTACATGCTATAGGTAATGAAATGGAGAAAAACTTTCCTGAGTTTAAAATAGAGTGCATTTCTTCGGAAAAATTCTTAAATGAGTTTTTAGCCTCTATTAAACCTATGAAAAATAAAAATGATAATGCTGATGAAGATTTCAGACGTAAGTATCGTGAGATAGATGCCTTACTTATAGATGATATTCAATTTTTATCTGGAAAAACTGAAACGCAAAATGCATTTTTCCACACTTTTAACGAGCTTCAAATGAACCAAAAACAAATAGTTCTTATAAGTGATAAGTCACCTTCTCAACTTAATGACTTAGAAGATCGTCTTGTTACTCGATTTGAACAAGGTGTTACTACAGATATTACACCACCGGACTTTGAAACTCGTATGGCTATATTAAAATATAAATGTACTCAATTTGATATTGAATTAGATGAAGAGACTCTTATATATATTTCTAATAATGTTTCATCTAATATAAGAGAATTAGAAGGTGTTTTTAAAAGAGTATTAAATCTATGTCAGCTACAATGAATAAAAAAACCTTCTCTTCATATTGCAGAAGAAATATTAAAAAGATGTGAGAAAAAAACTCCTCGAAAAAAATATTTCACCTGATCATATTATTAATGCTTGTTCTGATTTTTATTCTATTAGAAAAGATGATATTCTTTTCTTCTACTAGGAAAAAAGAAGTTGTTCAAGCTAGAAATATAGCTATTTACTTATGTCGTGAACTTACTAATCTATCGTTTCCTGCGATAGGTCAACACTTTAATAAGGACCATACTTCTATTCTTTATTCATTTAATAAGATAGCTAAGTTAAATGAAGATGAATTCCCTGATATTTTTTTGAAAACATCTCTATGATTAAAGAAAAGTTAGGTCAAATATAATAGCTGTTAATAAGTATTAATCTTTTTTATTAGTTATTCACAAGTTATTAACAACAAACTTTACAATTTATTTTTAATTTGGGTGGAGTTTTCCACAGTGTTAACAGCCCTTATTATTATTATTTTATTTAATATATATTATATATAAGGAGACAAAATGAAATTTACTATAGAAAAAAATCTGATTTTTTTTAGAAGGTCTAAATCATGTTGCTAGAGTTATAGCTCCTAATTCACTTTTTTTGAAATTTTTAAAAAGGAATTAAATTAGAACTATCTTCTAACAACTTAGTTTTTAAAAAGCAAGTGATTCTTTAGTATCTGTTGAATTTTTTTAATAGATGCTTATAAAGATGACAAAAGAAATTATAACTATAGAAGAAGAAGGACAAGTAGTATTACCTTCTCGTAATTTTTATAGAAATTATAAGAAAAAGCACCTACTAATCTTATTGAATTTGAAAGTACAGATTCATTTATTAAAAATTCATTCAGGTAAGAGTGAATTTAATATTAAAAGGTTATGATGCAATGGAATATCCAGAATTTCCTGTAATATCTAGAGAAAATAGTCTTAAATTAGAAGCTACAGTATTTAATGATATAATTAGAGAAACAGTGTTCTGTACAGCTCCTAATGATCAAAGACCTATTTTAGAAGGTGTTAACTTCTCATTAAAAAATAAAATTTTAACTGCGACTGCTACAGACTCTTATCGTCTGAGTAGAAGACAAGTAGTTTTAAATGATGAAGATGCAGAAAAAGAATTTAATCTAATTATTCCACGTAAAGCTCTAACATACTTCCAAAGAATGATAGAAACTGGTGGAGATGAAGTTGAAATTTTCTATGAAAATAATAGAATAGTTCTTTATTACCAAAATGTAGTTTATACTGTTTTATTAATAAGTGGTAATTATCCAAATACAGAAAAACTTATTCCAACTATGTTCGAATGTTCATTTACTGCTAATAGTAGAGAGTTTTACAATGCTGTTGATAGAATTTCACTTATGAGTAGAGAAGATAAAGATGATATTATTAAATTAGTAGTAACTGAAGGTAACTTAGAGATTTCTTCACAAGCTAAAGATTTAGGTAGTGCTGTTGAAGAATTACAAGTTAATTCAAAATTAGAAGATGATAGTTTTGAAATATCAGTATCAGGAAAATATTTAAAAGATGCTGTTTCAGCTATTGCTTCTGAGGAAATCGTAATTAAGTTCTCTGGTGAATTAACTGCATTTATAGTTCAACCAAGTGATTATCATAGAGATATAATTGAACTTATTCTACCAGTAAGAACTTATTAATAAAAAAATAAAATAGAAGTAGAATGAATAGTTATTAATTGTTTATTCTATCTTCTTTTTGTGAGAAAAGATTTGAGAAAAGGATATATAATGACAAAAAAATATAAATAAAGTAATTATTATATTAGGTATAGTTTTATTAGGTATGATACTTAGATCGCCTATTACTTCTGTAGGGGCAATATCTGGACCATTAAAAGCTATCTTAAATATAAATAATACAGTAGTTGGTTTAATAACAACAATTCCACTAATAGCATTCGCTTTATGTAGTCCGGTTGTTAGTAAATTTTCTGGAAAGTTAGGTTTAGAAAAAACAGTATTTTATTCTGCGTTAATTATTGCTATAGGATTAGGATTAAGATTTTATCTAAATACTTATATGTTTTTCATCGCTACATTTATAGTAGGTGTGGGAATAACAGTAGGTAATGTATTATTACCAGGGATAGCTAAAAAATATTTCCCAGAAAATCTAGGAGTTATGACTGGTTTTTATGCAGTTGTAATGAATGTAAGTGCTGCTTTTGCTGCGGGAATAAGTTATCCAATAGCTAGTTCTAATATAGGAGGTACTGAATTTTCTATAGGATTAGCTGTTAATATTTGGATAGTTATAGCAATCTTAAATGCAATAGTTTACTTATATATTTCTAGAAAGTCTACTGTAGAAAACGTAGTAACAGAAAAATCTGAAGGTATTAGACATTACTTAGGTAGTTTAAAAATGTGGACTTTAACTTTAAGTATGGGATTACAATCAGCATTATTCTATTGTAGTGTTTCTTGGTTTTCTGAAATAATGATAAGTAAAGGATTTTCTCCAGAAGCGGCTGGATTACTATTATCAATAAGTCAATTTGCACAGTTTCCATCAACATTCTTAGTACCTATATTTGCAGATAAGTTAAAAAATAAACTAATTATTCCTATTTGTATAGTAACAGGATATATTGGATCGCTATTAGGAATGGTATATGTACATGGTAACTTTACATTAATGGCAATCTTAGTAATTATTTTTGCTTTATCTGGAGGAGGATCATTCTCTTATGTAATGTATCTATTTTCAGCAAAAGCAAGAAATGAAAAAGAATCAGCTAATATTTCAGGATTAGCTCAGTCAGGTGGTTATTTACTTGCTGCGATATTCCCACCATTATTAGGATATATAAGAGATATATCAAACTGGGATGTGGCAATATACATACTAATAATAACATCAGTAGCATTGTTAGTTACATTAGTACACTGTAGTTCAGATGGAAATATTATAGAAGATTAAAAAATAAAAAATATCAAGTAAAATAATACTTGATATTTTTTTATTTTAAGTAACTCAATGCTGTTATACTAAGAGATAATTAAAAATATTAAAATGAAAAATGAAGAAAAAAATCTATCAAAAATTCTATAAAAAAATTAATATTAAAAATATTTGGAATTCAATCAATAAAAATAATGTATTAATTTTAATTAATCGGAAACTCTTTTTAAAGTTGATATAAAAAGGTTTTTAAAGATGTAAATATAACGAAAAATATAAATAAAGCGTTTTATTTTTTTAAAAGATAGCACTTTCAAAAATATATATAAATTAAAAAGAAAATAATTAATTTAATATGAAAAATTAATGTCATAAAAACACTTTCTTTTTTTGCAAAAGCTGTGCTATAATTCAGAGTGTTATGAATAGAAATAGTTTTCAACTATATTTTATTTAGAAAACAGTAAAAAATTAAAATATCTAAATTTATACAAATTAATGGAGGTTTTCTTATGAAAGCGAAAAATAGAAAAGTTGTCTTAATAGGAGCAGGAATGGTAGGGATGAGCTTTGCTTATCAACTATATTCAAGTGGAGTTTGTGAAGAGTTAGGATTAATCGACTTCTTCGCAGAAAAAGCTGAAGGGGAAGCAATGGACTTAAACCACGGGGGAGCTTTAGTACCACCTATTAAAGTAACTTCTGGTGGATATGAGCAATGTGCTGATGCAGACGTTATCGTAATTGCTGGTGGACTTCCACAAAAACCAGGTGAAACTCGTTTAGACCTAGTTGACAAAAACATTAAAGTTGTTAAAGAAATGTCAGAACAAATCGTTGCATCTGGATTCGATGGAGTTATCGTTATCGCATCTAACCCAGTAGACGTATTAACTAATGCTTTACAAAAATTCACTGGATTCCCAAGACACAGAATCGTTGGATCAGGTACAACTCTTGATACTTCAAGATTCCGTTACATGTTAGGAGATAGATTAAACTTAGCACCAAGCAGTGTTCGTGGATATATCATCGGAGAACACGGAGATACTCAACTTGCAGCTTGGAGTAATGTTTTCGTATACGGTAAACAATTCGATAAATTCGTAGAATCATCTGGCTACACTAAAGAAGATTTTGCAGATATTGAAGAAAAAGTTATGCGTGCTGCATACGAAGTTATCAACCGTAAACGTGCTACTTACTACGCAATCGGTATTGCATTATTCACAATCGTTAAAGCTATCTTACGTGATGAAAACGTTGAGCTTGCAGTAAGTGGATACTGTGATGGACACTATGGAATCGATGGATTATACATCGGTACTCCTGCAATCGTAGGACGCGAAGGTGTTCGTGAAGTAGTAGAATTAGACTTAACTGAAGAAGAAACAGCTAAAATGCAACATTCAGCTAAAGTTTTAAAAGAAACTTTAGAAAAAGCTTATGCTTCTTTAGAAAACTAATAAAATAAAATTTGGGGAGTTAGGTTACTCTTATAAATAAAAGGAGTAATCTAATTCTCCTTTTTTATTTTAGTATAGATAAAATAATAGATATTAATTTTTTATATATTTTGTATAATGAAAATAAAAAGAAAATGAAAAATCTTATATTCATTACTAGACTTTTCATAGTAAATTTGTTAAAATATGAATGTAATGAAAGGGTTTTAATTCTTGAAAAAAAGTAAAAAGTAATAATAGATGTAAAGGAGAGAAGAAAATGACAATAACAATATACGATGTTGCAAAAGAAGCAAAAGTGTCGATGGCTACTGTTTCGCGTGTTGTAAATAACAACCCTAATGTTAAAGAAGATACAAGGTTACGTGTTCAAGAAGTAATTAAAAAATTAAAATATACACCTAACGCAGTAGCGAGAGGACTTGCTAGTAAAAAAACAACTACAATAGGTATTGTTTTGCCGGATATTGCTGATTTATCTTCTGCAGAAATAGTAAGTGGAATTGAGTCTGTTGCTAATATGTATAAATATAATATAATTTTAGCAAATTCTTGTGATGATAAAGAAATTGAGAAAAATATTTTTGCTTCATTTGTAAGTAAACAAGTAGATGGTATTATTTATTTAGGACGTTCACTATCAGATAGTTCTAAAAAATATTTACAAGATATTCAAATTCCAGTAGTACTAGCTGGTAATTTAGGAGTAGATTCTGAGTTTTATTCTGTTAATATAGATTATGAAAAAGCATCATTCGAAGTAACTAAAGAATTTTTAGAAAAAAAGGTGCAAAAAAATATTTCTTTAATTATAGATAAATATGAAAGTCAAAAAACTCAAAGAATTATTAAAGGATACAAAGATGCATTAGCTACTAAAAAAATAGAGTTCGATCCTAGCTTTATAATAGATGGATATCAAACTTATAAAGAAAGTAATAGAATTTATAAAACTCTAAGTAATATAGATGCAAAAGTTGATGTAGTAATAGCTATGTATGATGAAGTAGCATTAGCAGTACTACATCAAGCATTAGATACAGGACTAAAAGTACCACATGATTTTCAACTAATATCTTTAGAAAATACAAAACTATTAGACATGACAAGACCGAAAATTTCATCTATTTTCCAACCTATCTTTGATATAGGTGCGGTATCTATGCGTGTTCTAACAAAAATAATCGATATAGAAAAAGCTAAACGTAAAGGTGAAGAAATCAACGAAGACGAATTAGATGAAAACAAAAAAGAAATGTACTTACCATATCGAGTAATACATAGACAAACTACAAAATAAGATATCTTATAGAAGAAAAAATTTAAAGTATGGAAATTTCGTAAGAAAAATCTATACTTTTTATTTTTTATTCTAGTTTCTTTAAGTAAAATTAAGGTAAGTGCTATATTATATTGATAATATGTTTTCAAATAGAACTCGAACAATATAAAAAAACTTTTATTATAATGTTAAGAAAAAAACTTTAAAAAAAGTTAAAAAAACTTCTTGACAAAAGAATAAATGTGATGTTAGAATATTAAAAGTCTTCTCAAAAAGAGACTAAAAACAACAATTTCTAAAAACGAATATTTTTTAAAAAAGTTTTTAAAAAGTGTTGACAAACTCTTGAAGACTTGATATAATAATTGAGTGTTCGACAAAAAGTCGAAAATATAAAATTAAAAAAATGCGGGTGTAGTTTAGTGGTAAAACCTCAGTCTTCCAAACTGATGTTGTGAGTTCGATTCTCATCACCCGCTCCATTATTTTGAACATTGAAAACTAAACGAATTAAGTCAACGTTAATTCCAAAAAAGGACAGTTCTAAAAAGGAACTATAAAAACTTTTTTTAATGAGCTAATCAAGCTAACAATTTATTTGGAGAGTTTGATCCTGGCTCAGGACGAACGCTGGCGGCGTGCCTAATACATGCAAGTCGAGCGAAGTTTTTCTGGTGCTTGCACTAGAAAAACTTAGCGGCGAACGGGTGAGTAACACGTAAAGAACCTGCCTCATAGACGGGGACAACTATTGGAAACGATAGCTAATACCGGATAACAGCATAAATCGCATGATATATGTTTAAAAGTTGGTTTCGGCTAACACTATGAGATGGCTTTGCGGTGCATTAGCTAGTTGGTGGGGTAAAGGCCTACCAAGGCGACGATGCATAGCCGACCTGAGAGGGTGATCGGCCACACTGGGACTGAGACACGGCCCAGACTCCTACGGGAGGCAGCAGTAGGGAATCTTCCGCAATGGGCGAAAGCCTGACGGAGCAACGCCGCGTGAGTGAAGAAGGATTTCGGTTCGTAAAGCTCTGTTGTTAGGGAAGAATGATTGTATAGTAACTATATACAGTAGAGACGGTACCTAACCAGAAAGCCACGGCTAACTACGTGCCAGCAGCCGCGGTAATACGTAGGTGGCAAGCGTTGTCCGGAATTATTGGGCGTAAAGCGCGCGCAGGTGGTTTAATAAGTCTGATGTGAAAGCCCACGGCTCAACCGTGGAGGGTCATTGGAAACTGTTAAACTTGAGTGCAGGAGAGAAAAGTGGAATTCCTAGTGTAGCGGTGAAATGCGTAGAGATTAGGGAGGAACACCAGTGGCGAAGGCGGCTTTTTGGCCTGTAACTGACACTGAGGCGCGAAAGCGTGGGGAGCAAACAGGATTAGATACCCTGGTAGTCCACGCCGTAAACGATGAGTGCTAAGTGTTGGTCTCATAAGAGATCAGTGCTGCAGCTAACGCATTAAGCACTCCGCCTGGGGAGTACGACCGCAAGGTTGAAACTCAAAAGGAATTGACGGGGACCCGCACAAGCGGTGGAGCATGTGGTTTAATTCGAAGCAACGCGAAGAACCTTACCAAGTCTTGACATACTGTGAGGACACAAGAGATTGTGTTGTTCTGACCTTTGGTTAGACACAGATACAGGTGGTGCATGGTTGTCGTCAGCTCGTGTCGTGAGATGTTGGGTTAAGTCCCGCAACGAGCGCAACCCCTATGTCTAGTTGCCAGCAGTAAGATGGGGACTCTAGACAGACTGCCAGTGATAAACTGGAGGAAGGCGGGGATGACGTCAAATCATCATGCCCCTTATGACTTGGGCTACACACGTGCTACAATGGATAGGAACAAAGAGAAGCTAACTCGCGAGAGCAAGCAAACCTCATAAAAACTATTCTCAGTTCGGATTGTAGTCTGCAACTCGACTACATGAAGCTGGAATCGCTAGTAATCGCGAATCAGAATGTCGCGGTGAATACGTTCCCGGGTCTTGTACACACCGCCCGTCACACCACGAGGTTTGTAACACCCGAAGACGGTGGCCTAACCTTTAAGGAGGGAGCCGGTCACGGTGGGACAGATGATTGGGGTGAAGTCGTAACAAGGTAGCCGTATCGGAAGGTGCGGCTGGATCACCTCCTTTCTAAGGATAAGGAATTAGTTGACAATTCGTTTAGTTTTTGAGTGTTCAAAACATTCAATAAAAATAAATATTTGGGGCCTATAGCTCAGCTGGTTAGAGCGCACGCCTGATAAGCGTGAGGTCGATGGTTCAAGTCCATTTAGGCCCACCATTTATTTTTTTTAACTTAATATTTATATATGGGGCCTTAGCTCAGCTGGGAGAGCGCCTGCTTTGCACGCAGGAGGTCAGCGGTTCGATCCCGCTAGGCTCCACCATTTATTTGAACAATGAAAACTGAATACATTTAATTAGATCAAATTTATTTCTAGAAGAAACAGATTTACAAAACCGAGAAAAAAGTAAGTAAGTTGTAAAACTTATTCACAAGAGTTCAAGGAAGAAGAACGAAGCGTAAAAGCTACACACGATTAAGTAGAAAAGAGCGCACGGAGGATGCCTTGGCACTAGGAGCCGAAGAAGGACGTGACAAACGACGAAACGCTACGGGGAGCTGTAAGTAAGCAAAGATCCGTAGATATCCGAATGGGGGAACCCACCGCTTTTAAAAGGGCGGTACGCGAAAGTGAGGTAACGCAGGGAACTGAAACATCTAAGTACCTGTAGGAAGAGAAAGAAAAATCGATTTCCTAAGTAGCGGCGAGCGAAAGGGAAAGAGCCCAAACCAATATGCTTGCATATTGGGGTTGTAGGACTCTCAATAAAACGTATGACAAAGTATAGTAGAACGAGCTGGAAAGTTAGACCGTAGAAGGTAAAAGTCCTGTATACGAAATGCTGAGTTGGCGTGAGAGAGCACCTGAGTACGGCGGAACACGAGGAATTCCGTCGGAATCTACCAGGACCATCTGGTAAGGCTAAATACTACCTAGTGACCGATAGTGAACCAGTACCGTGAGGGAAAGGTGAAAAAGAACCCCGGGAGGGAGTGAAAGAGAACCTGAAACCGTGTGCTTACAAGTAGTCAGAGCCCTTTAGGGGGTGATGGCGTGCCTTTTGTAGAATGAACCGGCGAGTTACTTTATCATGCGAGGTTAAGTGGAAGACATGGAGCCGAAGCGAAAGCGAGTCTTAATAGGGCGAAATAGTATGATGGAGTAGACCCGAAACCAAGTGATCTACCCATGGCCAGGTTGAAGTTTAGGTAACACTGAATGGAGGACCGAACCAGGACACGTTGAAAAAGTGTTTGGATGAGCTGTGGGTAGCGGAGAAATTCCAATCGAACTTGGAAATAGCTGGTTCTCTCCGAAATAGCTTTAGGGCTAGCCTCGTTGTGAGTTTACTGGAGGTAGAGCACTGTTTGGACTAGGGGCCCATCCCGGGTTACCGAATTCAGACAAACTCCGAATGCCAGATAAATATCAACGGGAGTCAGACTGCGGGTGATAAGGTTCGTAGTCGAAAGGGAAACAGCCCAGACCGCCAGCTAAGGTCCCAAATTGTATGTTAAGTGGAAAAAGGATGTGATGATGCACAGACAACCAGGATGTTGGCTTAGAAGCAGCCACCATTTAAAGAGTGCGTAATAGCTCACTGGTCGAGTGACATCGCGCCGAAAAATGTACCGGGGCTAAACATACAACCGAAGCTGCGGATATAACTAATGTTATATGGTAGGAGAGCGTTCTAACATCATAGAAGCCGAACTGGAAGGTGAGGTGGAGAGGTTAGAGTGAGAATGCCGGTGTGAGTAGCGAAAGATAGGTGAGAATCCTATCCACCGAAAGACTAAGGTTTCCAGAGGAAGGCTCGTCCGCTCTGGGTAAGTCGGGACCTAAGGTGAAGCCGATAGGGTGAAGCCGATGGACAACAGGTAGAAATTCCTGTACCACCGAATATCGATTGAGAGAAGTGGGGACAGAGGAGGCTAATTGATCGCCCTGATGGAATAGGGCGTCTAAGCACAAAGACTGACAAGTAGGCAAATCCGCTTGTTGTAAAGGTTGAAGTGTTAAGGGGAGCGAAATATAGTAGCGAAGTCAATGAAGCCAAACTCTCAAGAAAAAGCCGCTATCGAGATAAGAGGTGCCCGTACCGCAAACCGACACAGGTAGTTGGGAAGAGAATTCTAAGGTGAGCGAGAGAACCATCGTTAAGGAACTCGGCAAAAATGACCCCGTAACTTCGGGAGAAGGGGTGCCTACGAGAGTAGGCCGCAGTGAATAGGCCCAAGCGACTGTTTATCAAAAAAACACAGGTCTCTGCAAAAACCGAAAGGTGAAGTATAGGGGCTGACGCCTGCCCGGTGCTGGAAGGTTAAGAGGGTGCTTAGCGCAAGCGAAGGTATGAATTGAAGCCCCAGTAAACGGCGGCCGTAACTATAACGGTCCTAAGGTAGCGAAATTCCTTGTCAGGGTAAGTTCCGACCCGCACGAAAAGGCGTAACGATTTGGGCACTGTCTCAACGATGGACTCGGTGAAATCATAGTACCTGTGAAGATGCAGGTTACCCGCGACAGGACGGAAAGACCCCATGGAGCTTTACTGTAGCTTGATATTGAATTTTTGATGCAGTATGTACAGGATAGGTAGGAGCCTAGGAATCATGCACGCCAGTGTATGAGGAGGCGTTGTTGGGATACTACCCTTGCTGTATTGAAATTCTAACCCTCGGCATAGAAAACCGGGAGACAGTGTCAGGTGGGCAGTTTGACTGGGGCGGTCGCCTCCTAAAGAGTAACGGAGGCGTTCAAAGGTTCCCTCAGAATGGTTGGAAATCATTTGCAGAGTGTAAAAGGCACAAGGGAGCTTGACTGTGAGACCTACAAGTCGAGCAGGTGCGAAAGCAGGACTTAGTGATCCGGTGGTTCCGCATGGAAGGGCCATCGCTCAACGGATAAAAGCTACCCTGGGGATAACAGGCTTATCTCCCCCAAGAGTCCACATCGACGGGGAGGTTTGGCACCTCGATGTCGGCTCATCGCATCCTGGGGCTGTAGTCGGTCCCAAGGGTTGGGCTGTTCGCCCATTAAAGCGGTACGCGAGCTGGGTTCAGAACGTCGTGAGACAGTTCGGTCCCTATCCGTCGTGGGCGTAGGAAATTTGAGAGGAGCTGTCCTTAGTACGAGAGGACCGGGATGGACATATCAATGGTGTACCAGTTGTCACGCCAGTGGCATAGCTGGGTAGCTAAATATGGAAGGGATAAGAGCTGAAAGCATCTAAGCATGAAGCCCCCCTCGAGATGAGATTTCCCACGGATATTAAGACCCCTTGAAGACGACAAGGAGAATAGGTTAGGAGTGTAAGTGTGGTAACACATTCAGCTGACTAATACTAATAGGTCGAGGACTTAATCAAGTGAAGTTCTTTTAAGTAAAGTGTTGACAAAGGAATAAATGATGATATAATAGATGTATGAAGTTTTCGTCTGGTGGCGATAGCGAAGAGGACACACCTGTACCCATACCGAACACAGAAGTTAAGCTCTTTAGCGTCGAATGTAGTTGGGTTTACGCCCTGCGAGACTAGAACGTTGCCAGGCAACAGTGACCTTCCTTTTGGAAGGTCTTTTTTTGTACTTAAATTTTATATAAATAAAGCTCCTTACTAGATTATTGTCTAATAAGGAGGATTTATATTTTTATTTTTTAGCTTGATGTATGTATGGACTTCTTACTGCTGGTTTTATTTCTCCCATAATAGAATATATGTGAGCATCTGTTGATAGTAAGGCGTGTCCACACGGTGCTTCAAAGTTTATTTCAGCTAGTTTAGTCCATGTATTATTTTTGAGGTTATAAACTAGTTCATGTTTATTCCATTTAAAGTCTTCTACAGGACGTCTAAAGTACGCATCACGGTATTTTGCGTGTTCTTCGCCTGTAAGAGTACTAAGTTTAAATACTGCATCTTTCCAGACGTCTTTATCAAAACCTCCTATAACTAAAAGTTCATCTTCATTTAATTTACACCAATCAGCTCCTAATAATGAGTATTCATAGTTATCTACTATTACATCTGCAAGTTTAGTCCAAGTTTTTTCTTTAAAGATGTATTTATACCCATCACTATAAGTTTCGGCTGCACCGCCACCATAAACAATTAGTGAGTCATTGTAAACATAACTTAAAGCTTGTGATCGTAATTCCCCAGGAAATTCCGTTTCTACTTCGAATGTTTTTGTTTCTAAATCATATGAATATAGTTCTTTTGTATTTTTTCCATTTATAGAACCAATACCGAAATAAAGTTTATTGTTATATACTTCAGCAATAGTATTTTCTACAGTTAGAGGTAATGTTCCAATAATATTGATATTTAATTTATTTTCTTTTATTGTTAATTCTAATATATCAGACGAAGATTCATCTTTATTTGCAATATAATATAATTTATCTTTATAGTTAGCACTAGGGCCATAAGCTAGAGGATAATCATATTGAATTTGATCTAGTAATACATGTTCATTATCTTTTATTTCATATAAGTAGATATCTTTATGGGTTACTTTAGTACCACCATCTACTGGCAGACCACCAGGAAAGTTAGCACCACCACCAAAGACAAGTTTATTATCGATTACACCTTTTAGTAATCCAGCAGTTCCAATATTTTTTTCATAACCTTCTTGAGGAGCAACTACTCCAATTTTTATTCCATTGTAATTTATACATAATATACCTCCCTAAATTTTTATAAAAACGTTTACATTATTATGGTAAATAAAATGCTACAAATTGCAGCATTTTATTATATTTAATTTCTAAAATCAGATTCTTTATCTACTAATACATAAACACTTGGGTGTTTTTTTAATACAGTACAAGGAATGCTTTCATCAACAATATCACTATCTATTAGATTTTTAATGGCAGCTTGTTTTTCTTTACCGAAAGCTAATAATATAATGTGTTTAGCTTTCATAATATCGTTAATTCCCATAGTAACAGCTTGTTTAGGAACTAAATTTACATCATTATTAAAGAATCTTGAGTTTGCTTTGATAGTTTCTTCTTTTAAATCAATAACGTGTACGCCGCTGTTAAACGGTGTTCCTGGCTCGTTAAAACCTATGTGACCATTTCCACCAAGACCAAGTATTTGGACGTCTATAGTAGTGTTATTTAGCTCATTTTGATAGTTTTCTAATGCTTGGTTTAGATTTTCAGCACTAGCATCTGGAATATGAGTATTGTTTTTATCTATATCAATATGATCAAAAAGATTTACGTCCATAAATTTATGGTAACTTTCTGGGTGATCATAGCTAATACCTACATATTCATCTAAATTATAACTTTTAATATTTTTATAACTAAAGTTTCCTTCTTTATGGTCTTTAATCATTTCTTCATAAAGATCTATAGGTGTAGAACCAGTAGCTAGACCTAATGTAGAATTTTCATTAATTAAACTTTTTAAAATTTTGTACGCTTCTTTAGAAGCTTCTTTTTTTGTTTCGAATACTAAATATTTCATAAATAAAACTCCTTAAATTCTTAAAATTAGTCTTTTTTAAATACTTCTTTACCACGTGAGAAAGTACTTAATACTTCATAATCTGAATTTATAACTACAAAATCGGCATCATATCCAACTTTTAATTTCCCTTTTCTATCTCCAAAACCAAGCATTTCTGCCGGATTTTTTGTACAAGAGTTGATCGCAGATTCTACAGGAACAAGAGCATCTTCGATAAGAACTCTTAAACCATCGATAACACGAAGAGTAGAACCAGCTAAGCGACCATCATCACGATGTGCACTACCATCTTCATATATTTCCATATTTTCACCACCAAAGATGTAAGAACCACGTCCACAACCTTTAGCACAAAGTGAATCAGTAATCATAATACCATGGTGTCTACCTTTAGCTGTAAAATAAGTGTTTAAGGCATCAGTAGTAGAGTGAATACCATCACAAATAACTTCACCATATACATCATGAGCACGTAAGGCAAAACCAACTTGCCCACCATCACGATGATGAAAACCTACCATACCGTTATAAACATGTGTTTGAGAACTAGCACCATTAGCAAATGCTAAATAACTTTCTTTATAATTACATGCAGAATGACCAAGACTAACGCGAATACCTTGGCTAACTAAGTATTTAGTTAATTTGTAATCAACATCTTTTTCACAAGCAATAGTAATTAATTTTATTAAATTATCACTAGCTTCTTGGAATTTTTTAAATTGTTCAACACTTGGAGTTTGAATACAGCTAAGAGGTTGAGCACCGCGTTTTTCTGCATCTAGATATGGCCCTTCAAAATGAATACCTAATATTTCAGAGCCTTCATAACCTTCACGATAAACTTTCGCAACATTAGCTACAGCTTTAAGAAGAACTTCTTCAGTTTGAGTAATAGTAGTAGGTAAGAAAGATGTAACTCCTTCACTCGGTAAATTTTTTGTCCAGTTACGTAAACCTTCTTCTGTGGCATCATTAGTATCATAACCGTAAGCACCATGTGTATGTATATCTATAAAACCAGGTAGAACACGATTACTACCAAAATCATAATCAACTTTATCGAAGTGATCATAATCATAAACAGCAACTATTTTATTATTTTCAACTTCTAAAATAAGAGGAAGAAATTGGCTACTTGACCAAACTTTTTTACTTTTAATTAACATAATAACACCCCTTCTATTGTGGAAAAATACTCTAGCCTCACAAAAAAACATTTACTATTAAAATTTAATGTGTTAAATTTTTTTCCTTTATACTTATGGTAACACAAGAAAAGTAGTTTTGTAAAAGTAGAAAAAGTAAATGTTTTCAAAAAAAAGATTAAGGAGAAAATTAAAAGAAAAGAAAAAATATTATATGAAAAACATAAAAAAACTAACCTTGTAAAAATTAAGATATAATTAATTTTAATTTATTAAATTATTAGATTAGTGTTATCCCTATAGGTATCAAAAAAATATAAAATAAGAAATTTTTAATTATTAAATCAATTATACTTATTTTTATAAACAGCAAAAATATAGAAAAATATATAAATAGCTATAATATTAAGTCTAAAAATAGTATAAATTTAATAAAAATTCCCTCTTGACTTTAAAAATAAGAGGTCTATAATAATATATGAAAATAAAGATGGTTTTTAGTAAATTATCTTTATTTTAATTTATTTATGTGAAGGATAGAGTAATATTATGGATAAGAAAAAACTAACTTTTCTTGGTGTAATAATAACTATTGGGATTATCTTTGGTGATATAGGAACATCAGTTTTATATGTAATGAAATCATTTGTTAAAAACAGTGATGGAGCACTAAATGAAATGTTAATCCTGGGGTTTGTTAGTTTAATATTTTGGGTAATGACTTTACAAACAACAACCAAATATGTATTAATAGCACTAAGAGCAGATAACCATGGTGAAGGTGGAGTATTTTCACTTTTTGCATTAATAAAAAATAAAACGAGAAAAAGCGTAGTATTTTTAGCGATGTTAGGAGGAGCTACATTACTAGCTGATGGAATAATAACACCAGCCATAACAGTAACTTCCGCGGTAGAAGGACTACATGATATTTTTCCAAAATTAGAAACTGATGATGTAATAGTAATGGTATTACTTATTTTTATTTTTATATTCTCATTTCAACGTTTTGGAACTAAAAAAATAGGATCGCTATTTGGTCCAATAATGAGCTTATGGTTTTTATCATTGTTATTTTGGGGTAGTAGACAAATACTAGCTAATCCAACTATTTTAAAAGCATTAAATCCTTATTATGCCTATAACTTATTAGTTACTCAACCAGGTATTTTTGTTTTATTAGGAGCAGTATTTTTATGTGTATCTGGAGCAGAAGACTTATATGTTGATTTAGGACATTGTGGTAGAAAAAATGTTAGAATGGCATGGACTCTGGTAAAAATATGTTTAGTAGCTAATTATTTTGGGCAAGCGGCATATTTACTATCAGATAAGTTTGACGCAGGTAAAAATCCATTCTTTGCGATAGTTCCTGATGAATTTTTAGTACTACAAGTACTATTAGCTACACTTGCTGCTATAATAGCTAGTCAAAGTTTAATTACTGGATCATTTACATTAATTTCAGAGGCGATAAAATTAAACTTATTCCCTAAATTAATAATTAAATATCCTACAGAGTTAAAAGGACAAGTATATGTTGCAACGGTAAATATTATACTGTTTATATGTAGTAGCTCAGTAGTATTATTCTTTAGAACAAGTAGTAATATGGAAGCGGCATATGGACTAAGTATTAGTATAACAATGTTTGTAACGACAATACTATTATCAATATATTTATTCAAAAATTAAAAAAATAATAAAGTAGCTTCAATAATATTCTTATCATTCTTTGGAGCAGAAGAATTATTATTCCTATTTGCGAATAGTTTAAAAATTCGTTAATGGTGGATATATAACTGTTATTATAGCTTTATTTATCTTTACAATAATGTTTATTTGGCATAAAGGAACAGAAATTAAAGAAAGAGAATCACAATATCTAACTGTTGATAATTATAAAAAAACAATTATTACAGCTAAGTGGTGATAAGAGTATTCCTAAATATGCGACTAACTTAGTTTATTTAACAGGTGCAAAAAGAGAAGAAGATGTTGATTATGCGGTATTATATTCAATTTTAAATAAACAGCCGAAAAGAGCTAATGTTTACTTTTTTGTTCATATAAATGTTCTAGATAAACCTTATAAACGTGAATATAAAGTAACGAAATATAGCGATAAAAAAATATTCAAAAATTACTTTTTAATCTAGGATTTAGAGAGCATCAACGAATAAATATGTTTATGCATCAAGTAATAGCTGATTTATTAAAAAATAAAGAGTTAGACTTACAACCGACTAAATATAATTTAAAAGGTAAAGTAGAAACAGTTGGGGATTTCCGATTTGTATTAATAAATGAAGTATTGGGTAATAACAATGGTTTATCTTCATTTGATACATTTATTATGAGTTTAAGATTAAAATTAAAACGTATAACTGTAACTCCAGAAAAATGGTTTGGATTAGATACAAGTGTTACAACAAAAGAATCAGTACCGCTAAATGTAGTTCAAACAAAAGTAAAAAAATTACAAAGAGTATATTAAAATAAAATTTCCTATGTGAATTAGAAGCATAGGAAATTTTTTTAATTACACTTTAATTATAGCTTTAACTTTATGTAAAGTTGAGTCTATATAATAATAAACATAACACACATAAAGATTATATTCTAAAAACAAAGTGGTTAAGGAAATAATTTTTTTAAAAGTTAAAATATTTTTTTTCATAATATACGGCTCATCGAAAGATGGGCCTTTCTCCTTGTTAAAGAGAAAAAATAAAAATGTATAATATAAAAAAAGAAGGTGAAAAAAATGAATATTAACTTTACAAGTAGTGCTGAAGAGTATTTACAAAATAGATTAAAGAATAAGAATATAGTAGATTATAGATTTATATTAGATTATACAGATGGACAGAGTCCATATAATGATGATATGATAGGTTGTCACTGTCAAGATTATACAAAGTATAGATTGTTAATAGTTTTAAAAAATGATAAAAATATTGATGAAGAAAAGTATGATAAGAGCTTTGAAACAAATTTAGGAGAAATTAGATATCCTTCATTTTATGAAATGATGTTAGACAAAGATAACCTTATAGATTATTTACCAAATAGCTATGGTTTATATTTGAAAAGTGAAGCGGGAATAATAACACCGCAGGTGAAACTATTAGAAATAGAGTATTAATACTCTATTTTTTTTATGAGTAAGCATGATATAATGATGATGAATAAAGAATAAAGTAGGTTAGAAAAATGGAGAAATTAATAAAGATATTATTAAGTATGATTTGTTTAACTGCTTTGACATTGTATGGAGAAAAAAACAGAAAGTAGAACAAAAATCAAAAGATTCAATATATATTAGAAAAAAATATGAAGATAAAAGTGATGAAGAAAAAAACGAAAAAAATAAGACAAGCCGAAAAAAGATTAGTTAATCACGTGATTAAAGATTATAAGTTGAGAAATAATGAGAAAATAAAGAAAATTAAAGTAGTGGAATATAAAAAAGTTTTAATGACTGATTCATGGAGAACAGATGCATGGAGAGGTATAATAGAATTAAATGGTAAATATAGAATTATATTTAAAGATGAAGGAATAGGTGAATATATTTATAAATCAAGTTATAATAAGGACGAAATAAAGAAATATGATAATATAGAGAATGTTTTAAATTATATAGATATAGAGTACTATAAATAAGGAAACCCCCTAAAGTTAAATAATTTAGCTTTTAGGGGGTTTTGTTTGTAAATAATTTTATAAAGAAAAGTTTCCTATTATTTTTGTTTTCTTCTTGCTGCTATACCAGCTAAAGTAAGAGCTCCAAGACCTGCTGCAAGAGTAGAACTATCAGTTAACCCAGTATTAGGTAATGTATTTTTAGATACTATATGCTTAGGTATTGGTTTAGGCTCAGGTTTAGGTTCTGGTTTAGGCTCAGGTTTAGGTTCTGGTTTAGGTTCTGGCTTAGGCTCAGGTTTAGGTTCTGGTTTAGGTTCTGGCTTAGGTATTGGTTTAGGCTCAGGTTTAGGTTCTGGTTTAGGTTCTGGCTTAGGTTCTGGCTTAGGCTCAGGTTTAGGTTCTGGTTTAGGTTCTGGCTTAGGCTCAGGAGTTGGTTCAGGTGTTGGAGTTAAAGCTGCAAGGTAGAACACTATATTATTACCTTGACTATAACTATAAGGGACACCATCCTTAATTGCAGATACAATATCGTTAATAGGAGAGAAGATTAATTTACCATTAGACTCAGTTAATGGAGTAGTAACATCTTGTGTTTCTATTTTATTAGCTTTGTCTCCCTTGGTATTAGTAACTTTTTCTACAGTAGCATTTTGCAATGTAAGTACTTTAGAAATAAACTCATAACCTGAAGGTAAATCAGGTAAAATTGTATCTGCTGCTTTTGTAGCATCTGTTTTATCATTTTCATATACTTTTTCTATTATAGTTTTACCAGTAGCTTTATCAACATACTTAATCTTACCTAATCTAGAGTAGTAAACCTCTTGGTTTATTTCAAGGTTCTCTGGATCAGCTACTACTGCAGGTGCTTCTTTTTGGTCAGCGTAGAAACCAGGTAAGACTGGAGTAGGAACAGCTGGTAATACCGCACTGTCATCTCCATTTGTATTTGTAGTTACGTCTACACCAGCAACACTAACATCAGGTGTAGTTGTTTCTGTGGTAGGAAGGGTACCTTCTACTACAGCAGCAGGAGGATTGTCTTCTACTGCATAAGCGCTAGTACCATTAAGAGCTAAGGCGAAGAAAACACCTAGAGCAACAGAAACAGTACCAAATGTGTATTTTCTAATCGAAAAATTGTTATTTTTATTTATCATAATATTCTCCTTTATTTTTTTCATAATATATTTGAAATAAAACTTAAAAATATAATATTAATTACAATTACTATTATATATCATCAAAAGTATTTTTTTGTCAAAAATAGATATAATAAATCAAAAATTAGAGAATTTAGTTAAAAAAATTAATAAATAAGCGTAAAACAAAAGGTCTATTTGTCGGTTTTTTTCTCCGGTTTAGGTAAAAGTTAAAAAAATACTAAAATCAATAGGGGGATAAATAATATTAATAATATAAATTATATATAAAAATACTAAAAATTATAATATATTAAGTTTCTAGGTTCTATGTAAAAAAATAATAAATTTAAGTTTAAAAAGCTAGACTTAACAACAGTGATAAAAAGTAATAAATGTATTTATTGTAATATTAATGATTTTTTTAAGTACGACTAACCTAATAATAAATTAATGTAAATGTTTAATGTATATAAACTATATAAACTGACAAATTTTTGATTGTTAATAAAATTAATTAAATTCTAAAAAAATAAAAAAACATAAAATATAATATTCTATAAAAAAATACTAGTATTTTTTTATAAAAAAATAACTGTAAAAAAATATAGGAAATAAGAAAAAAAGTAACTCTAATAAAAACAAAAAAATTTTAAGTATATTTAAGTTTTTAGATTTACAATTTTTAAATATATTTGATATAATTATGGCGTAAAAAAATACAATAATATTAAATTTTATTATACTACTAATTATAAAAAGTAAAATAATCAATTTTATAAAAAGAGTATAGATAATATATAGAAAAGGAGAAGTTTAATTTATTATGGAAAAAAATATGAAAAAAATAAAAATTTCCAATAAGAAAACTAGCTATAGGAGTAGTACCATTATCTGTAGGTTTGGCTTTAACTCAACCCGCAATTTTAAATAAAACTATTGCTTTGGCATCAAACGTTAGTGCTGAAACAGGTTTACAAGGAAATATCAGCTCAGAACAAGAGTTAAATGATAGAATTAAAAGTAATGCACAAAATTTGGTATTAAGTAATAATATAAATATTAAAAATACTATAAATATTTCTAGTGCTTTTAATGGGAAAATTCATGGTAATGGATATAGTTTAAAATTGGTTACACCTAATATAGATATGGTTTCTGTAAATGGGGGTAATGTTACATTTGATAGCGTTACATTAGATGGTGGTGATATTGGAAGACCACTTGCTATCAGTAATAATGCAGACGTTACACTTAAGAAATCAACTATTCAAAGAGGTAATACAGGTAATCAAAGTCAAGGTGGGGGTGTGTTTGTTAGAGATTCTAAATTAAAACTAGATAATACCTCAGTTCAAGATTCAAAAGCTGTGAAAAAAGCAGGAACACCTGATGATGTTCGTCCAGATGGTGGAGGGATATATGCATATAACGCAGAACTTACATTAGAAAATAAATCTGAAGTTTTAAATAATACTTTAGTAGATGGACATGGTAATGGTGGTGGTATTCATGCGACTAAAGACTCTAAAGTGAAAATTTCTGATACCACTTTTTCTGGAAACCATACATTTGCTGTGAAAGATGAAGCTAATGAAGGTGGAGCATTATTTGTAGATAATGGAACAAAATTAGAAGTTTCTGATTCTACATTTAATGTAGCTAAATCATTTAATACAGGTGGAGCCATAGCGATGCGTCACGCAACAACAACAGTTAAAAACACTAAATTTGACATCAATAATTTAGGTGATGCATATGGTATAAGCGGAGGAGCAATAGTAAGTAGTGATAGTGATCTTAAAGTTGATTCATCAACATTTACTGCAACTGGTTCAAAATTAACATTTGCAGGAGGATTTATAGATATAGTAGGTTCTGGGAAGTTTTCATTAACTAACTCAACGTTAACAGGAGCAGGATCTTGGTGGAACGGACCATCGATTGCTACTTTTGGAGGAGCAATTGCTTTTGAATCAAAAGGAACATCAACAGCTATTATAGAAAATACTACTATTAAAGATGTAACTACAGATGAAAATGGAGGAGCAATTACACTATCTACTAGAAAGGATGAAGAAGGTTCTGTAAATCTAACACTTCGTAATACAGATATTATTAATACAAGAACTAGATTTGCGTGGAAAGATACGCGTGGTGGAGGAATTTACGTAGGTAAAGGAAATACACTAAAAGTAGAAGGAGGATCTATAAAGAATGGATTCTCAGTTAAAGGTGGAGCCATTTATAATGATGGAGTTGTAGAAGTATCAGGTGGGACAGAAACATCTATTGCTAATAACACATCTTATAAATATGGAGGAGGTATCTATAATAACGGAAGTTTATTAGTGGATACAGCAAGCTTTGCAAACAACTCTAAAGTTAGCGATGGTACAGCAGGTGATGAAGAAAAATAGCGGAAAAAGTAAAAAGAATATGCTGGTGCTAGTATTTATGCTAAAAAAAGATGTAACAATCACACCTAAAAGCACAATTTGACGAAAAAGATGTCAGAGTATTAGATCAAGAATCAGCTCTAGTGTTGAAAGGAGCATTAACTAACAAAATTAATGTTTCTATCAGTGAACAAGAAGGTGGAGAGAATAAAGAAACACCTAAACGTCAAGTAGGGTATTTAGTAGCTAAAGGTGATGGGACATATACACCAACAAAAGAAGATGCTAAATTATTGCATTACTTCACAAGAGATACAGAAGGTGTAAGTGATTATTCAGATCATAACTCGTTAGCTAAATGGGATTATGTACTTAATCCAGAAAACAACACAATAGTATTAGGTCAAAGAGCGAAAGTTGTTTATGATGTAAATGCAGACAATGCTAAATTTGAAGATGGAAATAAAGTTATCGAAGAAGTAATAACTTTATATAAACCAGATTTAAATCCACAAGAAACTACGCAAATACCGACAAGAGAGGGGTATAGATTTAAAGGATGGTTTACAACAAAAGATAATCAAAATGATAAATTTACATTATCAAAAGAGTCATTTGGAGTAATAGGAGATCAAATAGTATCTCCAATACCTAAAGAAAGTGTAACAGCTTATGCAGGATGGGAAAAAGAACAAAAAGTAATTTATACGTTTATAAGCGAAACTGTAGGTAAAGAAATACCATTAGTAGTAGAGGCGTTAAAACCATTAGACAATACAACTTACATAAAAGGAGAAATAGTAACACCAAAACAACCAACTCAAAAAGAAGTAGTATTAGAAGATGGGAAATGGGTGTTTAAAGGTTATGAGCCAGCAGGACCAGTAACTGTAGAAAAATACAGATATTAATTTCAAGGGTGCGTGGATTTTTGAAGAAATCAAGAAACCGGAGACTCCAGAGAAGCCAGAGAAACCCAGAGCAGAAACCCAAGACACCAGAAAAACGAAACACCAGAGAACTGGAACCCGGAGACACCAGAGAAACTGAAACCCAGAGACACCAGAAACCAGAAACCAGAAACAATGGAAAAACCAGAAACCCCAGAGACACCAGAATACCCAGAAACTCCAGAAAACCAGAGAAACCTTGAAACAGACTTGAACACTGGAAACACCGGAAACACCGAGACACCAGAAACACCAGAGAAACCAGAAACACCGGAAAACCCCGAAAAAACCGGAGACACCAGAGAACCTGAAACCCGGAGACACCAGAGAAACCGGAAACCCAGAGACACCAGAGAAACCAGAAACCCAGAGAACCAGAAACACCAGAGAAACCGAAACCTGAGACAACTAGAAAACCAGAGAAACCAGAGAAACCTGAAACACCTGAACACCGGAAAAACTAGATACGAAAATTAGAAAATCCAAGGTTACAGGAAATCAGAGGTAGCAAGAACAAAAAGGAAACTGGCGCAAACAGGTCAAGCTGAAACAAATACTGGAATAATAGGAGTAGGTTTAATGATGTTAGCTACAATAATTAAGAGACGTAAAAAAAGATAAAACAATCTAGATTTATTTTTATATTTTTTTAAGTTTGAAAAAAAGACTGAAGGTAAGGATAAATTTAAAAAAATAAATATAAATTTAAAAAAATTATCAAATTTAGGATAATTAAATATAATAAAAGAAATGCTAAACAAAAAAAGTTGTTTAGCATTTTTTTATTTAAAAAAACTTTTTAAATAAAAATATAAACATTAAAAATATGTGTTTATTTGTAAATTATTGTTTGATATAACAAAAATATAGGAAAAAAATACAATAATAAAAATTCTTGAAAAAAACGGCTTAAATATTGTAATATAGTAGGGTGTATAATGTTTTTTTAAGAGTGTATAGAATAATATTAAAAATCTATACAATTAAGAATATTTATAATGTAAAAAAAGAAAGTTTTTTTTAAAAACTAAAAACAAATTAAATAAAAAGAAAGAGAGATTTATTATGGGTCGTAAATGGAATAACATTAAGGAAAAAAAGCCGCTAAGGACGCTAACACTAGTAAGATATACGCTAAATTTGGTCGTGAAATCTATCAAGCTGCGAAAAAGTGGTGAACCAGATCCTGAAAGTAATAGAAATCTAAAAAGTTGTTCTTGAAAGAGCAAAAAAACATATCGTGTACCAAAAAAATATTATAGATAGAGCTATTGAAAAAAAGCAAAAAGGTGGTAGTGAAGAAAAACTACGATGAATTACGCTATGAAGGTTTTGGAGTTAGCGGAACAATGGTAATTATAGATACTCTAACTAATAACGTTAACCGTACAGCTGCAGAAGTACGTACAGCATTAGGTAAAAATGGAGGTAACTTAGGTGTTACTGGTTCAGTTAACTATATGTTTGATAATACTGCAGTTATCGGTGTTGAAGGAAAAAGTGCAGATGAGTTATTAGAAATCCTTATGGAAGCTGATATTGACGCTCGTGATATCGTTGAAGAAGAAGAATTAGCAATTGTTTATGGTGATCCAGAACACTTCCACGAAATTCAAGAAGCATTAAAAGGCTGCAGGTATTGAAGAATTTGAAGTTGCTGAAATTTCAATGATTCCTCAAAAACGAAGTAACTTTTAAGTGAAGAAGATAAAGCTAAATTTGAAAGAATGTTAGAAATGCTTGATGACTGTGAAGATGTTCAACAAGTATATCATAATGTAAACTTAGAAGATTAGGTAGAGCTAATGGTAAAAAAAATAAAAAAGAATAATTCATATAGCTATAATGATAAAAATATAGCTCCAAAATCAACAGCAAATGTACCTGAAGAAACTAATCAAGAAGTACCTGATTTTACAGGAGAAGATGCATCACCTGTAAAGAGAATAATTGCTTATGTAATAGATTTAGCTATTTATTTACCAATAGCACTTTTATTCCAATATACAAGTCGTAATCTTCGAAATATAGGTGGACCTGAGAATGAAAGAAATGCTTTGTATATGATGATTTCAATAATAATTTTTTTGCGATATTATTATATGGATACTTACCAAGTAATTGGAAAGGACAAACTATAGGAAAAAAATCTGTAAAAATAAGAATAGTTCCTACTGATGGTAAGAAAAATAGATTTTTTTCTAAATATTTAATTAGAGAATTTTTAGCAAAAGTAGTTTTATTCTGGTTTACTATACCGTTAGTATCGTTCTATTTCTTGTATCAAAAATATGTAGCAAGAGAAGTAAATCCTGTATTTGTTACATGATAATTTACTTAATACAAGAATAGTAAAAAGTACAAGAAAAAAATAAAATTTGTTATAGTTGTCTAAGTCCAATTAAGATTTAGATGACTATAATTTTATCTGAGAAAAAGAGGTGTAAGTATGTTAAAAAAATAGATAGACATAGTTATATTTTTAAATGAATTAAAGAAAAAAACATTTAGTTAGGGTAAATCGTTTAGCTACTGATATGAAAGTAACTGAAATGACTATTAGACGTGATTTAAAAAGAATTAGAAGATTATGGTCATTTAACTAGAATCCATGGTGGAGCGAAAATTAAAAACCGAAAAAAACTTTTTATCAAGAAGATAATTTTAATAAAAAAATATCTGTCAATGTTGATGAGAAAAAGAAATAGCTCGTAAAGTAGCTGGATTAATTAAAGAAATAATGAAACTATTTTTTTATTGGAGCAGGAAGTACTACTAGTTATTTAGCAGAATTCTTACAAGATAGAAATATAAATATCGTAACTAACTCTATGACAGTATTTGAACAATTTAAAGATAATCCATCATGTGATCTTATCTTTATCGGAGGAAGGTATAGACCAAAAACAAAAGGTTTTGTAGGATATTTTACACAAGATGCTCTTAGTAAGATAAGTGTTAATAAGGCTTTTGTAGGGGTTAATGGTATTGATTTAGAGAAAGTAACGATATCTGATGAGGAAGAGGGGCGTTGTAATGATACTATATTAAATAACGCAACTGAAAGATATGTGCTTGCGGATCACAGTAAGTTTTCAACTCATGCTTTTTATTCGTTTTATAGATTAAAAGATTTAACTGCTATTATTAGTGATGATAAGCTTGATGAAAATATAAAAGAACAATATAAAAAAGAAGTATCAATATTATAAACATAACTAGTCTTTGGATTTGTTTAGTCCATAGGCTAGTTTTTTTATTAAAAAAAGGCTAGGAAAAATTTATTCCTAGCCTTTTATTTTTTTAAATCTATTTGAAAAATAGAAGTTTTTGAAACTATCTGTTTGTTGAAGAAGTTTCTTGAAGACAGCTTCTTTTTAGTTTTTGTTGTATTATTTGTAGATACTGATTTACTACCATTGTTATTTGTTTTTTTATAGTTGCGGCATCTTTAGCTGCAGCTTCCTTTGAATAAGGGCAAGTAAATCATTATATGAAGAAATTGTTGTTCCATTTATTTCAAATGTTGATAAACCATTTGAAGCTTTGTCTTTAACTTCTTTGTAGTATGCTTTTTTGAATTGTTCTAATGTTGAGAACTTACCATCAGAGATTTTGCTGATGATAAAGTCATCACCTAGAGTATTTTTACCACTGTTCTTAGCTTCTTGTTTATATTTATTAGTAGCATAACCTAGGAATCCTTTTTCATATCCATAGTAACCCCATAATCTAAATGTATTATGTTTAAATGACATTCCTCCAGGAGAACCTTCACTTGTGTTACCACCGTAGATACCTGTCATCATAGGCACGTTGACATATGCAGAAGCAAAATCATTAGGTTTATAGATACCATTTCCTGGTCCGCGGTTTGTCATAAAGTTATTATCTACTAAGTCATCAACTGAGTTAAGTTGAATTTCTTTTTCAGCATCATTTAGAGCACGAACATTGTCAAATTGGTTTTTCGAGTCACCTCTCATTTGTTTATCGACTTTCTTGAACCATAGATTATTTAGTTCTTTATTATTTTGACTAAGAACTGCATCAGCTTCAAGGTTATCTAACATCATAAGAGTATCGTTATAACCTTTCATATAGTTATCAATATCTTCACGTGATTTAAGATCATTTGGATTAGTATTATACCATTGGTTACCATCGTTAGGTCTTTCGAATGCCATATTTAATCCTAATGCTCCGTATTCACCTTGGTGCCCTTGTGTAGCAGGTGATTGAAGCATACCTTGAGCAAAGGCTTCAACATCTGTACCTTCACGGCGACCGAAATCACCGAAGTAAACAAGGCGGTCATTTAAGTGAGTAGTCTCGTGCGTGAAAGCAGAAGCTCCGTATTCACTAATCATATTAGACATTACGAATGTTACTTTAGCACGATTATCATTTGGATTATCGTAAATACTTGCATAAGCTCCAGCAACAGCTCCATTATCACCGTAGTATTCTCCTACAGGTCCGTAGATTTCACGTATTGGAGCGTATACTTCAGTGCTGTTTTTGAATTGGCCGTAACGTTCAGGCCAACCTGGCCAACCGTGACCCCAAACATAGAATCCTTCCCAAACAGGATATACTATATCTTTGAATAATCTATTTTTAACTTTATCAAGAGATAATCTGTGCCAGAAGTCAAGATAATTAATTTGACGTTGTGCGGCTAAATCAATCTCAGATTTTAGTTTTTCTAAAGTAGTATTGTATTTATTAGCTGTTCCGTAAGACATAGTATCATAAGTAGAAATTAGGAACATTTCTGTCTTATCTAGATTCAATAATGGAAGAATCATTTTTTTGTGTAATCCACGAGTTAAGTTGTCGTAAGCACGGTATTTATGCTCACCAACACCTTCATTTTGAGAAGCTTTTTCTACTACATAGACTTTATCTTTTGTAGCATCGATGAACCAATCGTTCATATTATCGATATTAGTGAATAGTTTTCTATTGTAGTCTAGGAAGCTATTTAAATCTCCAGATTTAGTATATTTAGCTAGAACCTCACCGAAAGAGTCGTATGTTCTTGAGCCACTGACATTATTCTCTTTAGATCCGATTTCAATTAATCTATCAAGAACATCAACATTTTTACCGTAGAAATCAGGCTTGAATAACATTAATTCTTTAATGTTAACATCACCGAATTTAACACCGTAGTAACGGTTTAAGTATGTTAAACCTAATAATAGAGCAGCTTTATTTTTCTCAACTTTATCAAGAATCATTTGTTGAGCTGCAGGAGAATTATTAAGTTGGTGATCTTCATTTTCAACTAGTTTAGTTACTAATGTATTTAAATTAGCTTTTACATAGTCGAAACTTTCTTCTAAGAATAGATTTTTAATCGCATTTACTTTATTTGGTCCTGTTCTACCAAGTTTTTGGTAAATTGGATCAGATTGAAGCTCGATAGGGCTTAAGATATCTACGATACCGTTGATTAAAGCACTGTGATCTTTTTGAACGATATTAGGTGTATATTTAATACCTAAGTCAGTTACAGTGTATTCTTTAACATTATTTAAACCTTCATCGCTAGAAGATAAGTTGAAGTAATCTTTTGTTCCATCTGCATAATGAACGATAATTTTGTTTGCATCACTTAAGTCAGTTACAAAGTTATTGTTGTTCATAGGTGTAACTGAAAGAACTTCTTTAGTATTTAAGTTGTTGTTTTTATCTAGTTTATTAGCTTGATATACAATGTAATCTTTGTTGTAGAATGGTTGTAATTTTTCAATGTTTTTATAAGTTTGTTTGTATTCAGGATTATAGTCTTGAATATTATTGTAGGCTGTTTCGCTAGTAGTTACATTGTTTATAGTATTCATGCAATATGGTTCACTTTCGAATTTATCGGCTGTGATGTTATAACCAGCGACACGAGTATCAGCTTCATCTTTAGTTAAATGTTTAAGTTTGTTAGGGTTTTTAGTATCTTTACCAGTACCATCTTCTTCAGAACTATATCCAATTACTCCGAATAATTCTTTTACAAATGGTCCACCATCTTCATCGTTAACATCATTAGAACCAAATATTTCTTGTCCTTTGATTACTTTAGCGTATGTTACGTTATTTTGGACAGTTCCATATGGCCATGTTTTAGCAGAAATACCACCAACATTCCTAGTATTTTTAACATCAAGTACTCCTTTGGCAACAGAGTTTGTTAGTTTTGCTTTAGTACCTGATAACCAGCTATTTAGCATATATGTAACAAAAGGAACAAGCATACTAGCATTGGCATTATTAGCTGTGATTGTAGCATCAACATAGGCTCTATTAACAAATCCCATATAGTTAGAACCAGCAATACCACCAACTGTTGAGTTATTACCTACAGAGTTGATTTTTCCAATAAATGCTACATTTTCAAGTTTACCATTTTCATCTATTTTATTAACTAATCCAGCAACATCCTTATTACCAGTAACTGAACCAGAAACTTTAACATCTTCGATTAAACCGTTGTTTTTTTAATATTAAATCCAATAGTCGCAATTTGGTTTTGACCTGGTTTATCTATCTCAACATTTTCAAAGTTAATGTTTTTTTAATAGTACCACCGTTAATAACATTAAATAAAGGATGTTCTAAATCGTAGATACCATAAACGTTTATCACCATCACTTAAAAAGTTTACCAGTAAATTCACTAGTAATATAAGATTTTCCGTTAGGAACAATGTTACGAGCGCTCAAGCTTTGACCAAGTTTGAATTCGCCTGAAGGATTAGCTTGAATAGCATTTACTAATTCTCCAAAAGTCATAGAAAACATTGTTTTCGCTAGGTTTAGGTTTAGCAATGTGATAAGTATATGTTTCAGCAAAATTATTATTTCGCATTACGTTGTACTAAATTATCAGCTACTGCAGTTACTTTTGTAGACTTGTTTTCCATCAACTGTAGTTTCTTCGATTTTTTGGACAGCTAATAAATTAGTTTTGTGATCGTTTGAAGTAATTTTTAGATAGTAATTACTTAAATCTTCAGGAATTGAAGATAAGCGAGTGGCATCTGTTTCTGCGTTATTTTCGTATTTTATTAAATCAGTTCGTTTAATATCTTTGATTTCAATTTTCTTAAGATCTAGTTGGATAGGTTGATCAGCAAGAGTTTCAGTTTCTTCACCATTTCCACGGTCATAAACCATAGTAGTAGATAATGTATACTCTTTGTAGTAGTCAAGGTTATCCAGTAGAGCATCCAGACTATCTTTAGTTAAATCTACAGTTTTTACAACAGTATCACCTTTTTTTAGTGTTGCTTTAATAGATTTAATTTCAGTGTTGGTAGGATTATCTAGAGTATACTTAGCTGTAGCAGAACGGTCTAAGTCTTTTTTCTCGATATTAGTAAAAGTTAATATAGGTTTTTCACTAAGTTTTACTAAGTTCTCAATAGCTTCTGTAAGACTCTTAGTAGCTTCGTCCACTTTTGCTTTTGAGTAGCATCACTATCGTTAAAGATAGTATTCGCAGCTGCTAAAGTATTTTCTAAATCTTTCCATGTTTGAGTAGTGTATTCTTCTTTACGTCTGCTGTTTGCAGAGTTAATAACATTTTGTAAAGCTGTTTTATCTACAGCAAGAGCTTTTATTGCATCTTCTAAAGCTTTGGTAGCTTCATCAATTTCGCTTTGTTTTGGAAGCGGAGATGTTTGGTCATTAACTTCTTTAGCCTTTAATTCTGCTTTTTGGAAGTTACCCCAAGACTCTTTGCTGTAATCAGCTTCTTTTTTAGTTTCAGCAATGTTTAAATTGATTTTTCAGCTCAGTTTTATCTACTGTTAAATTATCTATTGCTTTTTTCAGTTTTTCAGCAGCTTCATCAATTTCTTGTTGAGTAGCTTTTGGATTGTTTTTAACATCTTCTGCAGCTTTTTTTAGCTTTTTTTCTAATTCGCTCCAACTATCATTACTGTGGTCTGTATCTTTTTTAGAACTTGCATCAGTTAATTGCTTTTCAAGCGCAGTTTTATCAATTTTTTCTTCTTGTTTGTCCTCTGGTTTAGGTGTCGGTGTTGGAGTAGGAGTAGGTTGTGGAGCAACTTCTTCCTTAGTACCGACAGCTATTATCTTATTAATAGGTTGTTTTGTAATTGAACTTCCAACTACTTTGCTAGTTGTAACTCCATTTGTTGTAGTAAATTCTGTTGTTACAGTACGTTCACCGTTAACACCCTCTTGAAGTACTTTAGTTTGCCCTTTAGGCAGGTTTGCATCGTTTTGAGTTACAGTCTCAAAAGGAACAACTTCTGTAGAACTTTTAGTTGTGACTACAGGTTTAGTACTAGTATCCGGAGTCGGAGTCGGTGCTGGGCTCGGAGTTGGCGTTGGACTCGGAGTAGGAGTTGGACTCGGAGTTGGTGTTGGACTCGGAGTTGGTGTTGGAGCCGGAGTTGGTGTTGGACTCGGAGTTGGAGTTGGGCTCGGAGTTGGAGCTGGAGTTGGGACTCGGGTCGGTGTTGGTGTTGGGCTCGGAGTTGGAGCTGGAGTTGGGCTCGGAGTTGGAGCTGGAGTTGGGCTCGGTTTTGGAGTTGGAGCTGGAGTTGGGCTCGGTTTTGGAGCTGGAGTTGGGCTCGGAGTTGGGCTCGGAGTTGGGCTCGGAGCCGGAGTTGGAGTTGGTTGCGGAGCAACAACTACTTTAGTACCAACAACAACTACTCTGTTAGTAGGTTGTTTAGTGATAGAATTACTAATAACTTTACTAGTTTTTGAACCGTTAACTTCAGTAACTTCAGTTAAAATAGTACGTTCACCGTTAACTCCTTCTTGAACTACTTTGCTTTGTCCTTTTGGTAGATTTGCATCGTATTGAGTAACAGTTCCAAAAGGAATAGCTTCTGTAGCAACTTTCAATTCCGGTTTATTCTCAACTAATATTTTATCTCCAGTATCAGGTGTTGTTTTATATTGGAATGGAGTAGTTGGTTTAGTTCCTAATTTTTTATTTCCTTCTTTAGTTGAAGAATTAGGTAAAGTGTCTAAATCTTTAAGAGTAAAGTAACCAACATAACAATAACCTTCAATATCTATAACACCATTAGCTAATTCGTTAGAATTATTAATAACTTTTTGATTGTTATATTGAACAAGTTGTTTATTCTCAAAAGCAAATGACTCATAAGGTAAAACTATACTTTGACCCATTGCCCCAATTAATACAACGCTTAGCACTTTATTTCTATGTTTTTTAGAAAGTAAAAGAACTACAAGAACAGCAGAGCCAAGACCTAATCCAGCTAGAGGAAGTGAGCTTTGACCTGTGTTAGGTAATGTTTTTACCTCTGTTGAATTTTTATCTTCTTTGTGCGTGCAGTTAGCTTCTTTTTTATAAACCATATAATAAGTTTCGCCCTCATTTATGTCGTTAGGGACGCTTTTCTTAATTAAGGTTTTTTCTGCCTCTGTTAATTCATTTTCCGCTAAGTAAGTGAACTTAACATTAGTGCTTTTTGTTTCAGCAGCATGAACATCAGTTGGTACAAAACTACCAAAAATTAAGGCACCAATAATAACAGGCGCCGCACCAAAAGAAAGCTTTCTAATAGAAAACTTTAAAACTTTATTGTTATTTTTATTATTCTTCATAAAAATACCTTTTCTCCTAGTTTGTCTTTTATTGCCATTATATTCTATCAAAAAGAGCGCTTTTAATGCAAAGAAAGTAACTATAAATTTTAGGATAAAAACATTAAAATATAAAGAAGTGAGAATTAGCCTGTAAATTATATAGAAAAAAATTATAAAACAAACAAGGTTACTGTAATATAATTTAGAAAATTATGGAAAAACAATAATCTTAAAGTAGCCAAAGGTTATGGAATGAATAAAAAAATAAAGTGAGTTTAATAATATATAACTTCTAGAAACATTAAAAGTAAAAAGCAAGTGTAGTTTTTCAGTATGTAAAAAAATGATAATTATAGTTATGTCAGTTAATCTGACATAATATTAAAAATAGTTGCCAGCATAATATGAAAAAAATGGTATAATATATAAAAGGGTTGTAATAGAACAGAGAGTTATAAAAAAAGTAAATCAAAATTCATATTTATATGAATCAAGGAAGGATGATTTTTATGTCTAGGGACAACAATGATAGGCGGAAAGATAAGAAAATAGTTAAAAAGGCGATTAGTATGGAAACTTTTGTTTTCTTAGGGATTTTCTTTTTAATATTCGGATTAATGGCTCATAAAATGGGAACACCATTAATGTTTAAAACCATGATGGCGACAGCCCATGATTTATTACTAAATACAGTGTTCTTTATAATGGCTATGGCTGTTATAGCAGGAGCAATAAGTGCACTTTTATCGGAATTTGGAGCAATAGCTTTAATTAATAAAATTTTCGCACCTCTAATGAAACCGCTTTGGGGAATGCCAGGGGCAAGTGTTACAGGGGCGATTGCAACATATTTATCAGACAACCCTGCGATTATTCCATTTGCGAAAGATAAACGATTTGTTTCGTTTTTCAAAAAATACCAAGTACCAGCGTTATGTAACTTAGGTACAGCTTTCGGTATGGGGCTTATCGTAACAATGTTTATGATGGGGACAAGGTGATGGATATATTAAAGCAGCTATTATAGGTAATATAGGGGCAATTATTGGTAGTATTGTCAGTGTACGCTTAATGCTTAGAGAAACTAAAAAATATTACGGTGATGAAGCAAATGATCCAGTTGTTGAAATAACAAATGATGATGATTCACCAGAAAAAGTAAGAATAATAAGAGATGGAAATACATTCCAACGTGTTTTTAGATACTTTATTAGAAGGTGGTAAAAACAGGGGTTGAAATGGGATTAGCAATTATACCAGGGGTACTTATAGTTTGTACATTTGTAATGATGTTAACATTCAAGATGCCAGCAGATGGTTATACTGGTGCAGCTTATGAAGGTGTAGGATTCTTACCATGGCTAGGAGAAAAATTAACATTTATTCTTGAACCATTATTTGGATTCAAATCAGCAGAAGCAATAGCCTTCCCAATAACTGCATTAGGAGCGGTTGGTGGAGCTATTTCACTAGTACCAGAGTTCCTGAAAAGCGGACTTATAGGAGCTAATGATATTGCAGTATTTACAGCTATGGGTATGTGTTGGAGTGGATACTTAAGTACACATATCGGTATGATGGATGCTTTAGGAGTAAGAAAATTATCTTCAAAAGCTATAATTTCACATACAATCGGTGGTATAGTAGCTGGTATAATAGCCCACTACTTATTCTTATTATTAGGATAGAAAAATAATTTAATAAATATATATTAATGAATGCCAAGTGCTTATTGTGCTTGGTATTTTTTTGCGTTTATAGTCTATGTAGACTATAAATTAAGAAGCCAAATTTTGATAAATAGTATAAGGTATAGTATAATTAACCAAAAAGCAATAAAGAAAAAGTAACTAATTAATTTTATTGTAGAGTTAGAGTTTAGTACGAAAAAAGGGAAGTAAAGTTAGTTAAATATAATTTTATGAGAAAGAAATAAGAGGTAAGAAAAAATGGAAAAATTATAATAATGATAAAAAAATACATATATCACACGTATGAACAAAACAGCCTTATCTAAATTTGATGTACTAAAACCTTATTTAAAGAAAAAAACTAAGGTACTTGATTATGGTTCAGGAATTTCCCCTGAGTTTATTAAAAGTGTTCAACAAACAGGTGCAAAATACTATGCTTATGATATTTCTCCAACAGTACAAAATGAATTAGCTAATTTAAATATCGATGTTATTACTGGTGAGAATTTAGAGAAAAGTAAAGAAAAATATGACATTATTTTTATGTCGAGTGTCTTCCATGAAATAATAAGTTATATGTCTCGTCCTGAGAGAACTAAAGTATTGAAACAAATATATAGAAACTTAAAAAAAGATGGGAAACTTATTATAAGAGATTGGGCCAATAACAATTCTGATAAACTATATAAAATAAATACGAAAAGTGAAAAAGCTAGCAAAGAGGTTGATAGATGGGTTAAAAAAACTTAAAGAAAAATTCAATTATACAAAAATGTGAAAAGATTAATAATAAAGAATACAAAAACTACAGAGAAAAGAAGCTTATGAAGTTATATTTCATGTAGTTTGGGGCTTACAATCATTTGAAAGAGAAAGTAAAGAAGAATACAATATTCAAGATTATTTAGAAAAAGTGGTTACTTAAGCCATTAAACTTCAAAAGTATCTAGCGTAATAGAAGAGAAAGGATGAGAGTTATTTACAGTATTTACAAAAAAATATTTTTAAATTAGATGAAGTACCTTTTAATACGAAATGTATATTGGTGTTAGAAAAAAAGAAGAGTTACGATAGAAAAATATTAAGAATCAAATATAATTTTTTTCAGTACCTTGAATCAAAAATAATGTAAGTAGTATAATAAAAAAACAGAAATGGCTTAATAAAGCTTTTTTTAGAATAAAAATAAAGGGGAAAAATAAGTGGATAGATTTAAGAGTTTTAATTTTTTTATTATACATTACTGATAACTGCAGTAGTGTCAGTCGGTCGCTAAATATTTAGCTACATTACCTGCTTTAAAATTATTTGGGCACTTAGTTATAGCCTTAGTAATAGGTATGGTGTTGCAGTTATCAAAATCATTAAAAGCTCAAACTAAAGGAGATATACCTTTTATAAGTAATAAATTTTTACGTCTTGGAATTATTTTATTAGGTTTTAAATTAGCATTAGATAAATTACTTACAGAAGGTAAGAAAACATTGCTTTTAGCCTTCTTTGTAGTTTTATTTATGATAATTCTTACTTATACAATGTGCCGAATTTTCAAAGTGGATCATGAGCTAGCTTTACTATCATCATGTGGTTGTGGTATTTGCGGGGCTGCTGCGGTAATGGGTGTAAGTGGTCAACTAAGAGCTAAAACAGATAATAGCGTATTAGCTGTTGCGGTAGTAGCTATATTAGGAACGGTGTTTACATTAATAGAAGTGACATTAAAACCATATTTAGGATTAGAAGCTTATAACTATGGTATCTTTACAGGAAGTAGCTTGCATGAAATAGCTCATGCTGTTGCTGCAGGTGGCGCAGGAGGTCAAGTAGCTCTTGATACTGCGATACTTGCTAAATTATCTCGTGTACTTATGCTTATTGTAGTTGCAATAGTTTTATTTGTAATTAATCGCCGTAGTAATGATGAAGCTCAAGGTAAGATGCCAATGCCATACTTTATTATTGGTTTTATCTTTATGAGTATCTTAGGTAGTTACGTTAGCTTTTTAAAACCGTTAGCACCATATTTTGTTGATGCAGCATATATCTTTTTAGGTATGGCTATGACAGCATTAGGAATGAGTGTTAATTTTAAAGTTATAAAAGAACGAGGTATGCGAGTTTTTGTAGCTTGTTTCTTATCATCAACTATTTTAATGATAGTATGTTATTTAATTGCTAAATTTGTATTTTAATATACTCTGGGAGAGTAATTCATATTAATTAAGAATTACTCTCTTTTATTATACTAAATTACTCAATATTTTAGGTTACTATTTTTTTAAAAAAACAAGTAAAAACTTGATATAATATAAAGACATAGAAAAAAAGCACTAAAAAAATTAAAAAAAGGCAAAGGAGAATAATTATGGCAATAACAAAATTATTAGGGATAAAAATATCCAGTATTTCAAGGTGCTATGGCACAAATTGCAAAGATATCAACTAGCATCAGCTGTATCTAAATGCTGGAGGACTGGGGAATAATTGCATCTGGTGGAATGAGTCCAGAACAATTAAGAGAGGAAATCGTTAAATTGTAAAAAAACATACTGATAAACCTTTTGCGGTTAATTTAATGTTAATGATGCATAATATAGATGAGATTATCGATGTAGTTATTGAAGAAGGTGTAGGAATTGTAACAACAGGAGCAGGGACTCCAAGAAAATACATGCCAAAACTAAAAGAAGCAGGTATAAAAGTTATTCCGGTTATCCCATCTGTAAAAGCAGCTAAAAAAATGGAAGAGCTTGGCTGTGATGCTGTTGTTGTAGAAGGTATGGAAGCGGGAGGACATGTAGGTGAAAGTACTACTATGGCTCTTTTACCACAAGTAACAAGTGCTGTAAATATTCCTGTTATTGCTGCTGGTGGTATTGCGGATGGAAGAGGAGTAGCTGCTGCATATTGCTTAGGTGCAAGTGGAGTTCAAATGGGAACAGTATTCTTAGCTACAGAAGAATGTCCAGTCTCAGAAAATTATAAAAATGCTATTATAGAAGCGGTAGATACTTCAACAACGTTAACTGGTACAAAATTTGGAGCGCCAGTAAGAGGAATTAAAAATGAATTAACTAAGAGATATCATGAATTAGAGGAAAAATCATCAACTCTAATGGAATTAGAAGAATTAACATTAGGTTCATTAAGAAAAGCAGCCTATGAAGGTGATGTGGAAAATGGATCTATAATGTCAGGGCAAATCGCTGGTTTAGTAAATGAAATAAGACCAGTTAAAGATGTAATAGAAGGTATATTTGAAGAAGCTCAAAAAAAGTTCTAGAAGAAACAAAAAAATAGAAATTTTAGTTAAATGTATTAAAAAATGGAATATAGAGTGATTTGTATAAATCACTCTATAATTATTTTAAGGTATTTTTTTACGAAAAATAAATAAAGGAGAATAGTATTGTGCAGAATAATGAAAAATAAAAAGCAATGAACTTGAGAACCAGATAGAAAAATGCTTCTCAGTTCGAAAAAAAGAAAGCAACGATGGACAGTCTAACAAAAAAATAAAAATCAAAAATATTTAAATGAGAAGACAGTAACTATTGTGCTAACTTTAGCGGTTGCTTTTGATAGCGGTAGTATTTCTCTTTATACGTTCGAATAATACTGTAGGAGCAAAAAAACATCTCAGGAAGCAGCTCAAGGATTTGTAGAAGCGGTAAATTCAGATGACTATGAAAAAAAGCTAGTAATTATGTTTATTATGAAAATGATGATGTAAGAAAAAGATGTAAAAAAAGGAATTAAAAAGATAAAGATAAAATACAAACTAGTTTACATAGACATATGTATAAGACATATAAAGACTATAAGATAGTCAGTGTAGATGAATCAGGTGATGAAGCAAGGGTGACGTTAAAACGTGAGAGTGAACCTGGTAAAAATAGTCTATAGTGATTTTAAGATGAAAAAGGTAGACGATAGGTGGTATTGCGACATAATGTAATTTTATGTGTAAATACTAAAGGAGAGAAGTATACATGGAAAATCAAGATAATAATATTAAAAATGACAATAAGATAAATAATGACTCACAGTTAAGTGAAGAGAATAATAAACAACAGAATAAAAAGTCTAAATGGGTAAATAAAAAAATATAACAATCATTTTAACATTGTTAGTTGTTATAATAGCGGGAATATTTTTTTCTTTATTCGTTTATCTAATGCTTACGGGGAAAAAAACACCTGAAGAAGTATCTCAAAAAAATTTTTTTAGATGCAATAAATAAAGAAGATTATTTAAAAAGCTAGTGATTATGTTTACTATGCTTGTAGTGAAAAGAGGGAAGAAGTTAGAAAAAGAATTACAAGAAGAAGTAAACAAAGAAGATAAAAAGCAAAAATGCATATAAGCAAGGCCATATATAGAAATATATATCTTTTTTTCTAAAGATTTAGAAATAGATAGAATAGTAGAAGAAAAATGGAAAAGAACCTTATGCTTTGTTGAAAGAAAAAACCAGATTCTAATAGGAATAGACAATCAAAAAGGTTATTGTTGAAAAAAAGTAAAAAAATAGATGGTATATTGACCTAAAATATTCATAGTAAAGTTAATAATATACCAAATAATGTATAAATAAAAAAGTAAAAATAAGCAATAGTTACTAATGATAAAAAAATTAGTAACTATTGCTGTTTTTATTTAACGGTAATATGTGTTTTTTTATAGTTTATAACAAAGATTGACAAGTCTATAATAACAATATTATAATATTTAATGACTGTAATAAATAAAAAGTAGAGGATTGTGAATATATGGCGGAATTTATAGTTGGACCAAATAATTCATCTTTTTTTAAAAAGAGAAAACACTGGACCTTATTAGAAGCGATAGAAGAGGCTAAAGATGGGGATACTATAATGATATCAAGTGGATATTGTTATGAAAGTGACAAAAATATAGTAATTACAAAAAATATTAAAATTGTAGGGGATTTTGATTTTGAATCAAAAGACAAGTCGAAATTTATACCAGAAATAAGAACTGGGGTATTTGTGAGAAAAGGAGCGGAAGTTACTTTAAAAAATGTAGCTATTAGGCTAAATAGAGAAAAAAGTAACGCACTTAACGTAAAAGATTTGGCGGCTATTGTTGGAGAAGGTTTAATAATAGAGAACGCTGTTAAAACGGGTGAAAATTATCCAATCATATATGCAGATGATAATGCAAGTATAAAACTATCTAAATCAGTAGTGCGCCCCTCTTCTCTAGAAGTACATAAAGTCTATGCAAAAGGATGCAAAGTTAGAAATAAATGGTTCAGTAATTTATGCAAGTATAACTATGTACAATACAAAAATTTAAAAATAGATAATACTACAGTAGATTATAATGCTTCTAATACTTTATCTATAAAAAGAAAAAAATCGAAAGGTAGTATGTACAATAACCTTATAAAAAGGTGGGGATGTGAAAGATAATTATCCATGTGTATTTGTTAAAGAATCGGAAGTATCAATAAACTCATCGACAATATCCCAACCAAACTACAGTAGTGCGCTATGTATAATTAATTCAACAGTAAATCTTTACAAATATAGTAACTAGTTCAGCTAAAATTTATGATAGAGCAATGGTGAAGGTTGTTGAACACTCTATTTTTGAAGAAAGTATCTTTGTTGAAGATAAATTCTAGATTTATAGGGGATGTAATATCGATTTTCGGTCGAATGAATGGAAAGATAAATTTATATGTTGCTCAAAACAGTGAGGTTAAGTTTAATCTTTTAAATATGGGAAGATTATCAGTACCTCCTATAAAAGTAGAGAGGGACTCATCATTTGATGTAGCAAAACTAAGACAAATACAGTATAAAGAAGAATCAGGAAGTTTCGAAATTGATGAAAGAAAACAACCTGTAGTTGTTGCTGAATCATTAGAAATAGAATATTTTGGAGAAAAAACTGCTTTTGAAAAATTAGATGAGATGATTGGTTTAACTAAGGTAAAATCTGAAGTTCGAGAGTTTATTGCGTTAGCTCAGATGAATAAACTTAGAAGAGAAAAAGGATTAGAGGATGCGCCTTTAACACTTCATTCACTATTTTTAGGAAATCCTGGAACAGGGAAAACAACCGTAGCAAGATTAATAGGAAAAATATTATATCAAAAAGGTCTTATTAAATCTGATAAAGTTTGTTGAGACTTCACGTTCGGATCTTGTTGGAAAATACATAGGGCATACAGCTAAACAAACTAGAGAGGTACTAGAATCAGCGTTAGGTGGAGTGTTATTTGTAGATGAGGCTTATACTCTTGCGACAGGTGGAGAAAATGACTTTGGTAGAGAAGCAATTAATGAAATATTGAAATTTATGGAAGATAATCGTGAAGATATAGTAATCATCTTCGCAGGTTATACGAAAAAGTATGATGGACTTCTTAGAAACGAACGAAGGTTTAAGAAGTAGAATACCAAATCATTTTAATTTTTGAAGATTATACAGTAGATCAATTATACGAAAATTGGTTTATTAGAATTGCAAAAACCAAGGTTATAAACTTAACCATGAAAAAAATATGCAGAGTTTGTAAAGCATAACTATAATATAAGCAATGATAATAGTAATGGTAGATGGATAAGAAATCAAAAATGAAAAAGTTAAGGAAAAAAACTAGCATTACGTTTACTGGATGATATAAATGCGGATATAACTACAATAACTGATGAAGATATGGAAAGTGCAAAACTTTAATGTAAATATAGAATAATAGGGACGTTTAAAAAAGAGGGTTATAAAAACTCTCTTTTTATAAAAAAACTATAAAAAATAATACAAGAAATTTTTGACAAGTTATTCTAAATTTAAGTATAATACTTTAAGATATGTTTTAATTATATTTTTAAGTATAAAGTAATTCAAAGGAGAAAATAGTAGTATGGAGAGAAATAATAATTCTAAAGATATACATTTAGAAACAGATAACCAGGATAATAACCAACAATACGGTAATTATAATCAACCAAATGGACAATATAATAACCAACAATACGGAAATAATAACCAACCGAATGGACAATATAATAACCAACAATACGGTAACTATGATCAACCAAACGGTCAATATAATAACCAACAATACGGTAACTATAACCAACCAAATGGACAATATAATAACCAACAATATGGGAATTATAATCAACCAAATGGCCAATATAATAACCAACAATATGGGAATTATAATCAACCAAATGGCCAATACAACAACCAACAATATGGAAATTACAATCAACCGAACGGTCAATACAATAACCAACAATATGGAAATTACAATCAACCGAATGGTCAATATAATAACCAACAATACGGAAATTATAATCAACAAGATGTACAATTTGGCAATCAACAAAATCAAAATAATGTTCCATATAATACTACAACAAATAATATCTCATCAAATAAAAACAATAAAAAACTTATAATAATAAGTTCTATTGCAGCGGCATTATTAATAGTAGTCGCAGCAATATTTATGTTTTTTAATAATCAAGAAGGAGCAAGTAGTCCAGAAGGGGCGGTTCAAGGATTTATAGATGCATTTAAAAAAGATGACTATGTAAAAGCAAATAATTATATTTATTATTCAAGTAAAGAAGAGAAAAAGAAAAAGATGAGAAAATAGAAAAATTATTAAAAGAAGATAAAACTAATATATTGAAGTTATCTGTTGTTGATAGAGTAAAAAATACTAAAATTGTTGAAGTGAAAGAAAAAAGTGATACGGAAGCGAGAGTAAGAGTATCAATAGATGATAGCAGTACAGTAAGTGTAACTGTGAAAAAAATTGATGGTAGATGGTATTTAAATGATGCATTTCCATTTTAATTATATAAAGATTTAAAACATCAAATAAAAAGAGTAAATCTGAAGCTGATAATTTAATGCTTCAGATTTTTTTAAAAAATTTTAAAAAAAGATAAAAATTATAGAATATCAAAGTCTCTATTTTTTTAATAGTTTATCAAATATTTTAAAAAAACAGAATAATTTTTTTAATTATTAGTAAAGGTGAATAAATGAAAAATTAGGATTTGGACATAAAAAAAGTATGCTTAATAATAAGGAAATTGAGAAATAGTATATATACTAAAAAAATGTAACAAAGTTTATAAATTAAGTTGACTAAAAAGTCCAGAATAATATATTATAAATTTATGTATTTTTTTTACAATTAAAAAGGAGGTTTTTTTATGATTAATCAAAGAGAAAAAGCAAGTTACTTATGGTTCTGCTTTTAGTGATTATTTTAGAGGTTTTGTAGATTTTACAGGATACTCAACAAGAGCGGGTCACTGGTTTCCATTTGGAACTATTTATGGAGCAGTAATATTAATATTTATTATCTTTTTTGGTAGTGTACTTAGTTCGATAATAGGAATAGGAAATAGAGCATCTAGCAGTTATTATTATACAACTAGATCAGCGGGATATGATTTATTGAGTACAGCATCAAATGCACTTATTTTCCTAGTTATTTTCTACATTATTTTATTCATTTTGGCAATTCCTACAACAGCAAGCTTTGCTAGAAGATTACGTGATGTAGGGTTTGCTGCATGGGGAATAGTATTAGCGATAGTTATATTCTATTTATTAAATATCTTTTCGATTTATATTGTAACACCATTATATGATATTTGTTTTATTTTTGTTTTAATGTCATTACCATCAAATTGTCTAGAAACAGATAAAAATGATGATTTTTCTAAATTTTTATTTAGACAAACGAGAAGAGCTCAACAATACTATGGTCAATTTAATAATAATGGACAAACGTTCTATCAAGGTCAAAATGGTGGTCAATTTAATCAATATGGTCAACAAAATTACCAAAATGGACAACAACAGTTTAACCAAAATCAACAAGGTTATAATGGATATCAAAACCAACAAAATCCAAATTTCCAAGGAAATAATGGATACCAAAGTTATAATAATCAAAATCAAGGATATCCTCAATTTGATCAATATGGAAATCCAATTAATCCGAATTTCCAAGGTCAACAAAATCACGGTGTAAATCCAAATGGACCAAGACCACAACAACCAAATCATCAAGGGTACCAAAATCAAGGCCAAAACCAAAACTATGGTCAAAATCCAAATGGACCAAGACCACAACATCCAAATCACCAAGGTCAACCAAATCATGGCGTAAATCCAAATCAAGGTCACAATCCAAATGGACCAAGACCACAACAACCAAATCACCCAGGACAACAAAATCAGGGTGTAAATCCAAACCAAGGTCAAAATCCAAATGGACCAAGACCACAACAACCAACTAGCCAAGGGCCAGTTAAATCAAGGTGTAAATCCAAATCACCAAGAGCCAAGCCCTGTAAAAAGAAGCTCCAAAACCACAAGAAACTGTGCAAAAACAAGAGGTTCCAACTCCAGAGGTTAAAGAGACACCCAGAAGTTAATGAGTCAGTTGAAGTGAAAAAGAAGTAAATGAAACTCCAAGTGTTCAAGGTGGAGTTAAGAGTAGAAGACTTCAAAAGTTAAATAAACCAGAAGAAGAACAAACTATTCTAAAAAGAAGAAATAAATAATTAACTAGAAAGATAGAATCTTAGGGTTCTATCTTTTTTTGTCTAAAAAAATTCGAAAAATGCTATATTGTACATAGAAAAAAACAAAAATCATATTAAAAAAATTAATTTATCTAGGATATTATTTAAATATAGTATTAATCTAGTATATAATATAGATGAGAGATAACGGAAAGGAACAATTATTATGACAAGAATAGCTATTTCTTTTTCTAATTCATATATGGGAAAAGTCCTAAATGGAATAGATAGGCTACAGGTAAAAAGAACGGAGTATTTAGAAAAAATAGGTATCACTCATAATATAGTAAGTACCTTAAAGAAAAACATAGGAAAGGATAATCACATATTAAACTATTTATTTTCAAATGGATATAATATAACTAACAAAGAGAACAAAGAACTTTATATAACTAATGAAGATAACGAGATAATTATCGATATGAATAATGGGAAATACACATTTAATGGAGTAGAATTCTCGTCATATTATAGTTTAATAACACATTTATTAAAGGTATTCATTCCAAATGATGCATTGTGTTTTTTTGATTGGTTTGGAGAACCTATAAATTATTTGTTTGAAGGAGTTAAACATGCTCGCACGATAGGTGTAGTTCATTCGAATCATATTTGTAGTTATGTGCCAACAGTAACAAATAATCATCAACTTTGGCATAGAGAGTTTGATTACTATATAACTACTAATGATATTCAAACGGAAGATCTCAAGAAGAGGTTTCCTAAAAAAGCTAATAGAATCTTAACGATAGTTCCTTATGATACTTTTTATTTAGACGAATTAGTGTTGCCTGAAGACAAAGTATCTCGAAATACTAATACGTTACAATTAGTTACAGCTAGTTATCTAGAGGATAACAAGTGTATTGACTATCTGATTCAAATAATGCGTTTAGTTGTAAATAAAAACCCTAATGTTTATTTAAATATTTATGGACAAGGGACGCAGTTAGAGTATTTACAAGATTTAGCTAGTAGTCTAGGTGTTAGTAATAATATTTATTTTCACGGGCATTATGAAGATGTGACTATCTTAAAAAAATATGACGTTTATGTTAGTACTTCTCCAAATGAAGCTTTTGCGACAGTTTTATTAGAGGCGATGTCATTAGGCTTACCGGTTATAGGTTTAGATGTGTTATTTGCGAATAAGAACTATATTAAAAATGGTTATAATGGCTATCTTATACCTTATTCAGTTGTAAGTATAGAATCAAAAGCAGATATTTATTTTGAACAAATAGCTATGTATACTGATTTTTCAAATAAGCTACTAACGTTAACGAAAGATGAGATAGATACATTAGGGGAAAATGCCAAACAGTTTGTTGAAAAGATTTTTATGGAGAGGGTAGAGCTGTTCAAGATTACAATAAGTTACTTGAAGATGTAGAAAAAACAGAAGAGGATCTTTACATACCGATTAAGAGAGGTGATTTATGTACAGGTCTCCATGTAAATCATGTTAAAGTTCCTAGAGAGTGGTCTTATGTTATGCAGTCGTATAACAATTCATATATTTGTGATTTGGATGTAAATATAATAGCTACAACTGAATTTAATGAAGGAGAATTTCCAATTATAAAAGAAAAATTAAGTGGAAAGAATAATGTTTTATATAAAAGAACATATTTTACAAATTTTATTTAAAAAAGTTTAAGATTTAAATATGAAAGTTATAGAAATCGCTTTATTGATAGGAATTCTTATTGATAAGTAGGGATATATTGTGCTATAATGGAGAGGTATAATGTAAAGGAATAATATCGAATTTATGAAGATAACAAAAAAATAAACGTTTGAAAGAAGGAAATATCATGAAAAAGAAATTGCTTTTATTAACTTTATCAGCAAGTAGTTTACTAAGTATGCATCCAGCGTTTGCAAATGACTCACAATCAGATATTGAAGCAAAATTAAATAGTGTAGAGTGGAAAGGATTAAAGCCTGCTAAAAATGGTGGGCCAAATATTGCCCACCTGGATAAAGCTAGTTTAACTGCGGATGAGGTAAAGGCAATCCGTTCTTTAGAAAAAGATGAAAGAGTAAAAGAATGCTCTGTTTATAAATTAGTTTATGAAAAAGATGGATCGTCACCGAAAAAACCTAAAACATTACCTAATACTGGTGATGTAATAGGTCATGGTTATTTAGTGGGAGCAGGAGTTTTAGCTGGATTAGCGTTTTATTTATTAAGAAATAAACAAGGAAGAAAAATGCTTGTTATTATGTTAGTAGGAGGAAGCTCATTAGTATATGCGATAAATGATGCTAATGCTATAACAGGTAAAGAAATTAAACCTTCAATTCTTGTGACTAGTAATAATGTAATTAACGCACCGGAAATAGATGGTTATCGTTTTGTAGGTGTTATTGAAATGGAGGGTGTTTGTCTAATAGATCCAACTCCAACGCCGACTCCAACTCCAACTCCAACACCAACACCAACGCCAACACCAACACCGACACCAACGCCAACGCCGACACCAACGCCGACACCAACCCCAACACCAACCCCAACCCCAACACCGACACCTGAACCTCAACCAGAAAATGAAGACAATAATTATGTTACGGTTAAACCGGGGACACCTTCTCCGGCAAGTGCACCGATTATGTCGCCGTTTGTTTTAGATTTTAGTGATCAATATGAAGATGCACAAAAAGATAATCTAAAAAAACTTACAGATTTAGTTTAGAAGTAAATTAAATGCTCGTAAAGTAACTTTGAAAAAAATCAAAGTATTTTATGGGTGTTTTTTTCATTAAAAATAATAGAAATTTTCAAAAAATTTTTCATAAAAACAAGGATTGAAATTTTATAAAAAAAGTATAAAAGTAAACATAGGTAATAATTACTTGTTCAAACGTTTGTTTTGTTATTATGATAATTGTTGTCAAAATAATAAATAGTATGATATAATTTAAATTAAATAGAGGAGAAAAATATTAAATTTACAAAAATAACAACAACAAAAGGGGAAGGGTATATCATGAAGAAAAAATTATTATTATTAACATTATCGGCAAGTAGCTTATTATACGCACAACCAACGCTCGCAAATGACGCTAAAACAGATGTGGAAGCTAAGTTAAGTAGTAATCAGTGGAAAGGTTTAAAAGCAGCTAAAAATGGAGGAGCAAATATCGCTTATGTAGATAAAGCTAGTTTATCCGCTGAAGAGAAAGCTGCAATCCGCGCGTTAGGAAAAGATGAAAGAGTAAAAGAATGTTCAGTTTACAAGTTGGTTTATGAGAAAAATGGAGCACCAGTCAATAAACCTAAAACATTACCTAATACTGGGGATGTAGTAGGTTATGGTTACCTAGTGGGAGCAGGTGTATTGGCAGGATTGGCGTTCTATCTATTAAGAAATAAACAAGGAAGAAAAATGCTTGTTATCATGTTAGTAGGAGGAAGTTCATTAGTGTATGCAATAAATGATACTAATGCATTTTCTGGGAATCCAGTTGCTCCAACTATACTAGTAGCTAGTAATAATGTAATTAATGCACCGGAAATTGATGGTTATCGTTTTGTAGGTGTAATAGAGTTGGAAGGAGTTTGTTTAATTGACCCTAATCCAACGCCAAAACCAGAACCGAAACCAGATCCAAAACCAGAACCAGATCCAAAAGTGACACCAGAACCAAATCCAGAGGAACCACAAGTTAAGCCAGGGACACCGTCTCCGGCATGTCCACCTACTATGAACCCTAACTTGCCTTCAGAAGTTCCAACAGGTGATCCAGGAACACCGTCTCCAGCGTGTCCACCGACTGTGGTACCAAATCTACCTACACCTCCAAGTTTACCTGGTGATGAAGTGGGAACACCAGCTCCAGCAAGTTCACCAATTATGGCACCATTTATGTTAGATTTTAGCGATGAGTTTGAAGGTGTGCAAAAAGATGAATTAAAGAGAATAGCAGGTCTATTTTAAAACAAATAAATACTACCTATAGAGAATCCTAAAAAACAAAGATACTCTATAGGTATTTTTTTGTTATTAACTCAAAATGAGTGTATTTTTATCGAAACGATCAAATAAAATGAAAACCAATCTTTTAATTGTATAAAAACGTTCAAATCAATCGATAAATTTGATTGTTTTTGATTGTTTTTGCTTGAATTTGATTGAATAGTTGTTATATATTAAGTATAATGAATTTGGGAGTTAAGGAGAATAAGAAATTGGTAAATGAAAGACAAAATAATATTTTAAAATTATTAGAGGAAACAGGTTCTATAACGTTGCATGAATTGGTAAATTTCTGTGATGTATCAGAAGCCACAATAAGACGTGATCTTACAACTTTAGAAGAAAAGAATTTGTTGTACAGAACTCACGGTGGAGCTGTGAAACGCTCATCTGCACGTGGAAGTGAAGAAAGTGTAGCGATGAAACGCTCAGAATACCTAGCGGAGAAGAAAGAAACTGCAAGTATATTAATCAAAGTATAATTCAATCCGGTCAAACGATTTATTTAGATGCAGGCACATCTACATATGAATTAATTGATTACTTACGCGATAAGAGAATAACGGTAGTAACAAACTCTACATATCATTTACCAAAACTTATTAATAATAAAATACATACTATTATTTTAGGCGGAACTTTGAAACATTCAACACAGGCAGTAGTGGGACCTGCGGCTATTGAACAATTAAAAAATTATAGTTTCGATATGTGCTTTATTGGATGTAATGGGGTTGATGAGAATTTTGGAGTTACTACAGCTGATGAAAGTGAAGCATTTATTAAGAGTCTAGCTATCCAAAAATAGTAAGAAAAAAATACGTTTTTAGCAGATAAAAACAAAAATTTGGACATAGAAAAATTCCAGAAATTTGCTGAACTAGATGAAGTAACGATTTTTATCTTATGAGGTACCAGAAAAAAATATAAAAAGTTACAAAAAAATATAATAGAGATTAAGTAGAAGGAGGAAGTGTAAGTGTATTATACTATAACTTTAAATCCAGCGGTAGACATGTTAACAACAGCAGAAAACTTTGCTCTTGGAAAATTAAATAGAACAGGGGAAGCAAAGTATGTTGTTGGTGGAAAAGGTATCAACATTTCAATGTTATTAAAAAATGTTGGAGTAGATACTTGTGCATTAGGATTTGTTGCAGGATTCACAGGATATTTTATTAAAACAGAGTTAGACAAACTTGAAGTTAAATATGATTTTGTTGAAACTTTAGGTACAACTCGTATCAATATGAAGTTAACTACTGAAACTGAGACAGAAATTAATGGTCAAAGTAGTGCGGTTAGTGAAGAAAATGTTAATGAATTCTTTAAAAAATTAGATAAACTAACATCAGAAGATGTAGTGTTTTTATCAGGGAATGTTATTGCAGGAATGGGTGTAGAAGACTTTAAAGCTATCGCAAAAAAAGTATCTGAATTAGGTGCGACATTAATAGTTGATAGTAATAAAGACTTAGTGTTAGATACATTACAATATAAACCATTTGTAGTAAAACCTAATGAATTTGAATTGGGTGAAATGTTTGGTGTAACATTAAATGGCTTAGATGAAATATTAGATTATGCTAAAAAACTTCAAGAACGTGGAGCGAAAAATGTACTTGTTTCACGTGGAGCAGACGGTGCAATCCTACTTACAGAGGCGAATGAAGTGTTTGAAGTGAATGTAGCAAAAGGAAAAATTGTTTCAACTGTTGCAGCTGGAGATAGTATGTTAGCTATGTTCGTTGCGAAGTATAACGAAACAAAAGATTACGCTGAAGCATTAAAATATGCTTCTGCAGCAGGAGGAGCTACATCATTCTCAGTAGGTGTAGGAAGCAAAGCTCTAATTGAAGAACTTGTGCCTCAAATCAATGTAAAAAAACTAAAATAGATTAAAGAAAAATAATTAAGGAGACTTTTTTAATGAAATTAACAGATGTTATTAATTATGATTTAACACAGTTTGGCTTTAGTGCATCAAATAAAAATGAAGCATTAGACAAATTAACTACTATGTTAGTAGAAAAAAATGTTATTAAAAGTAAAGACAATTTTTTAAATGCTTTATTAGCACGTGAAGCTCAATCAACAACAGGTGTTGGTGAAAATGTTGCGATTCCTCACGCTAAAAGTGCGGATTTTGACAAAGCTATGATTGTTTACGCTAAAAGTAATGAAGGTGTAGAGTGGGAAAGTTTTGATGGGCAACCAGCTAAACATATCTTTATGATTTGTGCACCAGATGGTGGGGCAGATGAACACTTAAAAGCTTTAGCTTCATTATCTCAAGCTTTAATGGATCCTGAAGTAAAAGCAGGTTTAGATGCTGCAACAACTAAAGAGGATGTAGAAAAAGTATTTTCTGACTTTGTAGCTAAATCAGAAACACCAAAAGAAGAGAAAAAAGAAGAAGCTAAACCAAGCGGGGAAAAACCTTACATTATAGCTGTTACAGCTTGTCCTACAGGTATTGCTCACACATTTATGGCGGCTGAAAAAATAAAAGAAACAGCTAAAGAAATGGGACTAGATGTTAAAGTTGAAACAAATGGTCAAATCGGTGTAGAAAACAAACTTACTAAAGAAGATATCGAAAGAGCGGCAGGTATTATCGTTGCTGCCGATAAAAAAGTAGAAGTTGCCCGTTTTAACGGACGACCAACAATTATGACAAAAGTTGCTGATGGTATTAATAAACCAAAAGAACTTATTCAAACTATTTTAGATGGTAAAGCACCAATTTATAATCACGATGGAGTAGAAGATGAAGCAGAGGATTCTGCAGGAGATGAAAGCATTTGGCGTCAAGCTTATAAACACCTAATGGAAGGTGTAAGTAATATGCTACCATTCGTAGTAGCTGGTGGTATTCTTATTGCGATATCATTTATTTGGGGTATTAACTCATTTAATCCAGAAGATCCAAGCTATAATAAATATGCTGAAGTGTTATTCTACTTAGGTAAAATTTCATTTAGTATGATGTTACCAATCCTTGCTGGATTCATTGGACGTAGTATGGCGGATAGACCAGGGTTTATTGTTGGTATGGTCGGTGGTATCTTAGCGGATCCGAGTATTCTTAGTCTGAAAAGTGATGTATTAGCATATACACCATCAGGATTTTTAGGAGCATTAGTAGCTGGGTTCTTAGCTGGAGGAATAATTTCATTCCTTAAACTAGCGTTCAAATGGATGCCTCGTTCATTAGATGGAATCAAACCAATCTTCTTATTCCCTATCTTAGGATCACTAATCATGGGTATATTAATGATTTATGTAATTAACGCTCCAATGGCGTCAGTTATGGTAGGATTACAAAGTTTCTTAGGTGGTTTAAGTGGAAGTGGAAAATTTATCCTTGGTTTCGTAGCTGCAGCAATGATGGCTATCGATATGGGTGGTCCAATTAACAAAGCAGCATATGTAACAGGTACAGCCCTTCTAACTGCTTCAGGAACAGCAGGTAGTGATGTAATGGCAGCTGTAATGATTGGTGGTATGGTACCTCCATTAGCAATCGCTGTTTCAGCAACAATTAATAAAACTATTTGGCCAAAATCTCAACGTAGTGGTGCATTAGTGAACTATGTAATGGGGCTAGCATTTATTACTGAAGGAGCTATTCCTTTTGCAGCAAGTAATCCATTACGTGTAATTCCACCATTATTCTTATCAAGTGGAGTTGCAGGAGCATTAAGTATGGTATTTGGTTCTGTATCAAAAGCACCGCACGGTGGTATCTTCGCGATAGTAGTAGGTGCGGTAAGTAATCCATTAATGTACTTACTTGCATTAATAGTAGGTGCGTTATTAGGTGCAGTATTATTAATTGCTTCACTAAATTTCAGAAAAAATAAATAGTATTTAATAACAAAAATCCTTAAAGTCTTTTGAACTTTAAGGATTTTTTTGTTGTTTAACTAAAACTTCCCCAGTAGCTAGTGCGGATGTTGTTTTTACAGTTGCCTGTAGCCATATAGCGGCGTTCATTAGAATAAGAAAGATAGCTGATCCAGATAAAACCTTCATTCATGATATAACTATCGTAGTTGACTTTTTCACCGTAGGAGTAATTAGCTACTACATGACCTTGGATGCTAGGTTTATCTCGAACGTTGATAGAAGTAACATTAACTTTGAATTGTCCAGTTTCATCTGTTCGTTGCCATGCATCCTCGTTGTCGTAGCATGGTCTAATAAACCCTACTAGGTGAGTATCATCTCTTGTCATCAACTTAGCTGTACCACCTCGAGAAGGAGTGCCGTCAACATTTTGCTCTACAGAGGTAATTATATTGCCTTGTACTTTGATAACAATACCGACATGCCCATATATATCCCAAGGTCCCCATTGCCAAATAGCTATATCGCCTGGTGCTATAGTACTTTGTCCTTTTAAATATCTACGCCAACCTTTAGGAAGTGGATTTTTCAGATAATCAATAGCATTGCCAAACATACGATAATTACCAAAGTATTGCGTATATGCCATAGTAAGGTCTACGCACTGTGCTCCATACATACCATCCATATCAATCCAACGATAAAGATTATTTAGCCCAATTAACCATAGCTTCTTGTGTAGCCATAAGAATCCTCCTTTATTTTAAGTTGGTAGTTTTACTATCTAATTTAATTTCGATAATTTTAATTAAATCATTAACGCTTTTTCCAATGTTTTGTAAGGTTTTATCTAGTTTTACTATAAAAAACACCGCAACAAATATTGGGAAACCTACAGTATTAATAAAATTAAGAATATCCATAATAAAAAAAGGTGCGACTTTCGCCGCACCCGCCTCCTTCCAAATTATTGAAGAACAGTTTCTTCAGTAGTTACATAAGAGGCTTTTTTTAAATTCTGCTAGTGTGCGTTTTTTTCATTATTAAAAAAACTTTTTGTAGCAATAATTTTTTGACCTACAGCTTCAGCCTCCGCTTTTGTTAAATTATCTTTTGGATAATTTAATGTAATATGATAAGATTTTTTATCTGCAGTAGTAAAGTATAAATTTAATTTTTTTTGCATAGTTTAGTTCTCCTTTATTAGATAAGTTCTTTAGTTGTTACAGTTATATTATCGATAGTTTTTTTGATAATAATTTTCCTATATTATCTCCAACATCTTTTTAAAAGTAGTCTCGTCGACAGTAGTGTTAGCGTCGAAAGTATAGCTTTTTACGACTTGTTTGTCACCTTTTTTTCTTCGGCGTAGTTTAATTTTAAAAACTTTTTTTAATATTCTCATGTAAAAAAATCTCCTTTTATATATTATTTGTTTTTTTGTCTTAGGCCTCTGACACTATATATATCGAAGGAAAAATTTCAAAATTTCCCAAAAAATGTTTAAGAAAATAAAATTAGTAAAGTTAATGTGAATTTATAATGAAAATGTGGTATAATATATTCACTGAAAAAGTGTGAAATGTGATTAAACCGGAATTTAATATACACATTTAAAGGAGTTTTAATTATTATTAAGGTACAAATACTATAATGTAAGGTGATAGGTTTTGAAAAGTTATGGTTTTGTATTGGAAATTTTGAAAAAATAAAGAAGAAGGACTGATAAAAGTGAAGGATAACAAATTATTAAAAGTTTTATGGGGGATTGTTCTAGCGATCTTTTTATGCAGTGCTATCTTTATAGGGATAAGTTATTTCTCTGGTGGGGATAGTTCATCAAGTAAAAAATCAAGCGAAAATTCAACGACAACTACAGACAAAGATAAAGATAAGGACAAGGACAAGGACAAGGAATCTTCATCTGACAACAAAGATGACGAGTCTTCATCTGATGATAAAACTGATGAGCAAAAATATAGAGAAGGTCAAGACTCAGACAATAGCTCTTCAGACAACTCTTCAAATAACTCATCTGATAACAATGTTTCTAATAGTAGTTCAAGAGAAAATAGAGATAATAACTCGAATAGAAGCAATAGATCATCAAATAATAGCTCAAGAAACAATAGCTCAAATAGTAATAGAAACACTAACATATCAAGACCAAGTGAAGATAATAGCAGTTCAAATGCTTCAACATCTTCAACACCAGGTACATTTAAAAACTCTCAAGATGCACACAAATATGCTGACGAAGAAATTAATCGTCTAGCTAAAGAGAATAAAAAAGGTTACGAGTACACTTTAGGACGCAATAATAAAGGTGAAGTAACTGTAAATATTAAACCAAAAAAATAAGTTTAACTAACTTAAGTTGTGTGCAAGTACAGAGCTTAAGTTAGTTTTTTAAAAAATTAATGTTCTAATTATATACTGTAAATGCTTAGTTTTAACTAACTATCGTTGGTTAAAGAGCTGGGAAAAAAATCTTTGAAATAACACTAAAAAAATAGAAAAATTTATATAAATCTTAGCTAATTATTAAAAATTAGTGTTATAATAAAAATATGAAAAATTATCTGATAGAGGAAAAAAACTAACTATGAAAAAAATAATAAACTATTTAAAAATAATGATAGGACTTGTGTCTGCAATAGTAGTTGTAGGTGTAGTCTATTTTTGGTGTTAGTTATTTTAACGGAGAGGATAATCAGAAAAAGACTAATAACCAAGTTACAGAAAAAGAATGAAAGTAAAAATGAAGATAAATCAAATAATAAAGAAGAATCATCAAATAAAAAAACGAAGATAAAAAAAGATGATAACAACAGTACTAATCAAGAAAGTCAAGGAAATCAGCAACAATCTGGTTCACAATCTAAGCAATCATCGAATAACAATGCTAAGAATGTAATCACAAGCCCCTAGCCATGGGTCAAGTAGCTCTAATGCATCTAGTGGTGTAATAAAAATCACAAGAGTATGGTGGGAAAAAAAGATTTCTGGAAATGAAGGATTAGGAACAACAGGAAAAAGTGTTTAAATCACAAAAAAAGAAGCTATGGAATTTGGGGAATAGTGAGGTTGCGCGTCTTGCTAAAGAAGATCGTAAATCAAGACAATTCTCTGTAAGTAAAGTAGCTGCTGATGATGGTTCAGTATTAGGGTGGACAGTTGATATATATTTAGACAATTCAACTTCAACTAATAGTAATGATAAAAATGAGAGCAACTAGAAAAATGATATGTACCCCTTTTACTGGACAAACCGGTGAAAGGGGTATTATTATGCGTTATAGCTTTGAATTTAAATTAGAATGTATAGAAATGTATGAGAGAGGAGACTTTCCAGATACACCTGATGGTGTATCTACAAAGAGATTCAGAGATAATATAAGACAATGGAAAAGAATGGTTGATTCATCAGGAATTGACTCTTTACACCATAAACCACAAAATAGAAAATGGAAACCAGAAGAGAAATTAGAATTAATTGTTAAAGTCTTAGCTGGTGAATCATGTACTTTTGTTGCGTTAAGCAACGGAATTCAACCTGGAATGTTGTATCAATGGGTTAACAAATATAAAACTTTAGGGTTATAATGGACTCGAAGAATCTAAGAAAGGTCGACCTCCTAAGGATAAAAAATATGAAAAATAATAAAACACATGCACCAAAAACTTAATGAAACTGAATATGAAGAGCTTATAAGATTACGAGCTGAAAACGAACATATTAAAACAGAAATAGAAGTAATAAAAAAATCTATTGCCTTGAGAAGAGAAAAATGGGCTGCGCAACTCGAGGCGAAAAAAGCAGCGATCATCAAAGAACTTGTAGATAAAAATATAAACTAAAGTATCTTTTTAAAAAGCAGTAGGAATGGCTAGATCAACATATTATTATGAGTTGAATAAAGTAGATGTAATAGCTATTCGCAATAAACCAATACTAAAAGAAATTAAAACGATTTTCGCTGAGAACAAGGGAATATACGGAGTTCGTAGAGTTTATAATGAATTAATTAATAGAGGTTTTAAAATAAATCATAAACGTGTTCAACGACTTATGAACAAGGCTGGATTAAAAGGAAAATGTCCTAAAGAAAAATATCATTCTTATAAAGGAACTGTTGGGAAAGTCGCTGATAATATAATAAATCGAGATTTCAGTACAACAGCACCATTACAAAAGTGGACTACAGACGTATCTCAATTTAAATTTTCATGGGGAAAGTGTTATTTTTCTCCAATATTAGATATGAATACAAATGAAATAATATCATATGATTTATCTTTACATCCTAATTTAGATCAGATAAAAAGGATGTTAGAGAAAGCATTTAATAAATTTCCTAAAACGGAGGGACTAATCTTACATTCAGATCAAGGATGGCAATACCAACATTTCTATTATAGAAATGAGTTAAAAGAACATGGAATCATTCAGTCAATGTCTAGAAAAGGAAACTGTTATGATAATAGTATAATGGAGACATTCTTTGGAAGGATGAAAACCGAACTGTATTATGGTTGTGAAAAAGATTATTTATCATTTGAAAGTTTCAATGAAGCAGTAGAGGAATATATAGATTATTACAATAATAAAAAGGATTCAATCGAAAAACAAAATGGATGCCTCCTGTAAAATTACAGGATAACATCCATAAGTTTAAACTAAATATATATGTGTCCAGAATATTGGGTACACATCAAAATCTAGTTGCTCTATTAAAAATTAGGATAGAATTATGAATACTCTTTGTTCTTTAAATATAACACAATAGAATTGTCTAGTCAAATAATTGAAAGTGTTTTAATCAAGAGGGGAAATATGCGTATAGGAATAATAGCTGAATTTAATCCACTTCACAGTGGTCATAAATATTTAATAGATCAAGCAAAAAATATAATAGAAAAAAATGGTGGGGGAGAAATTGTCTGTGTTATGAGTGAATTTTTCACGCAAAGAGGAGAAGTAGCTATAGTAGATGGTTATATTCGAGCGGAAGAAGCTGTTCGAGCAGGCTGTGATATGGTAATTGCTCTTCCTTATTTAGCAAGTGTTGCTTATAGTGATGATTTTGCCAAAAAAAGTATAGAAATTTTATCGAATTCAGGAATTACACATCTTATCTTTGGAACAGAAGATACTTCTATAGAAACGTTTGAAGAAATTTATAATAAACAACAGAAGATAACGGAAGTACAGTATAGAGAATTATTAAAGCAAGGATATAACTTTGCGACTATTAATAGTAAAATACTAGGGTTACAAAATGATATCCCAAACTTTATTTTAGCGTATAGTTATTATAAAAATATTCGTAAATATGCGCCTCATATTAAACTTTTGCCGGTTAAAAGAGAAGGTCAAGGGCTTAATAAAGAAGAGGTAGAAGATAAACAATTCTTAAGCGCCACAGCAATTAGGAAAAAAATATAGATAATAGCGTGGTATCAAACTATTTATCTAAAGAAATGATTGAAAATATTCGAGCAAGCAAAATTTTATCGGAAGAGGACTTTTTTGACTTAATAAAATATAAGATAGTATCTCTAGGAAAAGTGGGGTTAAAAAACATATATGATGTCAATGAAGGTCTAGAAAAATAGAATATATGACATGGCGAATATAGCTGATAACTATCAAGAGCTGGTAAATAGTATATCTACAAAAAAAGATATAGCAAAAAAAGAAAAATCCAAAGAATATTATTACACATATTAACTAATACTACAAAAGGCTGATTACAACGAATTTTTTGGAACAAAAGTATTTAGAATATTAGCGGCTAAAGAAGATAAAGCTAGTATAATACGAGAAATAAATAATCAAAGCAATATTACTTTTAGTACCAGTTTTAAATAGTAAGACTAGCGGTTATTTTGTTCATGATATAAAAGTATCTCGCATATATAATTTAAAAGCACAACAAGAAGATATATTTAGAAAAAATATAATATTAATAAAATAAAAGAAGTGACTTGAATTTTATCAAGTTACTTCTTTTACATACTAGGTTCTATATAAAACTCTTTATTTTTATTTTTATGTGAACGTGTAGCTATAAAGTATACTGTTAGTAGGAATACTGCAGTAATTACCCAGTTTACAGAGTCTGCAAGACAGATTGCTAAGAATCCAAATGTATCTGTAAGGAAGATTACTATAACAACACGGTTGATTAACTCGATAATACCTGCCATCATTGCAGTAATTGGGAATCCGTATCCTTGTAATGCACTACGATAAAGTATTATAAGGCCTAAAGGAATATAGGCAAGAGTTACGTTGTTAAAGTAGGTTACTGTAGCATGTGTTAATTCTTCGTTAGGTGCGGTAGTAAATAATGAAATAAAGTTTGGTCCGAAGAATCTAATAACAATTGTACTAAAAATAGCGCAACCTATTGTAATTAATGTCGTATATTTAACGGCTTTTGGTATGCGGTACATTCTTTTAGCTCCGATGTTTTGGCTAATAAATGTTGAAATAGCAGTACCTAAAGCAACGTAGACATAAGATACAATATTTTGAATACGTACACCTACACTGTATCCGGCAATATAGTTAGTTCCAAATCCATTAAGAAATTTTTGAACAACTATTAGTCCGATACCTGTAAAAGAAAACTGCATTCCCATAGGAGCGCCTTGTAAAATAAGATTTTTCATATGAGAGATATCTAATACAGCATCTTGTTTAGTAAGTCGTATTTGAGGGTATTTTCTGTTTATATAAATATAGCAACAAAGAGCCGAAGCGGCCTGTGCGATTATAGTTGCCACCGCGCTTCCTTCTACTCCCCAACCAAATACAGCAACAAAAACATAAGCTAAAATAGCATTTATTACTACTGAAAGTAATAAGAATAAGACGGGAGTGAAACTATTACCGATACTTCTAAGAGTAGCAGCGAATAAATTGTAAATTAAAGAAGAAGCACAACCTATATATAATATAAATAAGAATTTATGTGCACCATCAAACAACTCGGCTGGAGTACTAATAAGCTCAAGAAGATAAGAGTTGACTAATGATAGAACAATAGTAAATACTATTCCGATAATAATAGATAAAAATAATAGAGTTAAAGAAATATTTCCTAAACTCTTTAAAATCACCAGCTCCAAAGCTTCTGGCCATAATTACCCCGAAACCGTAGGCAGAACCAATAAGAAATCCCATAACAATGAAGTTGATAGGGTTTGCGACACCTACGATAGCTATTCCACTTTCTCCTACGTAATGACCAAGAATAATAGAGTCAATAATTAGGTATAAGTTTTGAAGTAGCCTCCAATAAAAAAATAAAAAAATAGAAAAAGTGTATTATTTTTTTGATAATATAGGACCTTTGGTCATATCATGCATAAAAACACCTCTTTCTAATTGTTTGCAAAGTTCTAAATAAATTTTATAATATGTTATTTAAAACATCATAGTAATTTTAAACTAGAATCAATGGAAAATCAATTGAAAACAAAGAGGTGTTTCAAAAAGAAAGTATAAATTACTGAATAATTTTATTTAATATACATCTCTTTTTAAAAACACCTTTGAGAGGAGTGAAACATTTATTTGTTTTTAATTGTGTTTTGTATTTAGCAAAAGTGGTGGTACATTTATTTTTTTTATACTTTTTAATAATCTATAACCTTGTGATTTAGAAATCTTTCTTAATTTTATAGTTTTATCAAAATTATTAGTTTTCATAAATGTACTAAAAAACTCTTTTTCTTGATCTGTCAATTCGCTATCTATACTGAAAAAAATTCAAACTTTATAATGTTAAAGTCAGGTTCAGAAAAATAGAGTAGTTTTTTTCTACCTCTTCAAAATTAATTATTTTTTTGTCGATTTCTACGACGGATTTCATCAATAATTTTTTTCTTTTTCATTGTTGAAAAAGAAAAATTTATCAAAATCATCTTTTTAATCTCCCCAGCTTCTAGAATCAAAAAACTAACAAGTAAACCATCTAACGCAAACCCGTAGAACTCCCTATAATCTTTAGGTGCGATGTTAACCTTTTTTTAAGGCTAATAGTATTAATTGTTGTTTTTTTCTTCAACTAATTTTTTTGAAATTCTTCTTCCTGTTTATCAGAAAGATTATAGTCTTTCATACTTTTTTTACCTCCCTAAAAAAAGACCCCTCTCATATATATACCTTAAAAAAATCTAAGGTTTGTAACAAAAAAATTAATAATAATCATCAAATTTAATAAGATCTTTTCTTAATTTCTTAAGTATTTTATCCCTTTGTCTACTTATAGCCATAGCGTTTGTATGTCTGATACTAGCTAATTTTCTGAGAGAATAATTTTTTTAAAAATATATGCCTAAAAATTATTACTTTTTTTCACTCTTATCTAGCTTATTTATAGCCTTATATAATGCATTATAAATTTCTTTTGTTTCATAAAGTTGGCTTGGTAAAGACCTAGTATCTTTTGACCTGATTAACAGCGTTAAAGCTCTCTGTATCATAACTGGAAAAAAATGTATTAATTTATTTTTTTGATCTAATTTTTTTGTATAGTAATACCTATTGTCTATTGTTTTTTTAATAAGTTATATTTTTTTCCTTGAGATAAACACTTTTTTTTCTTGTTTATTATGATGAATTTTTTTCATAATTCATACTCCTTTTATATAAAAATTAATAAAAAAAGTATAAACACGAAGAAGAAAAAAAGAGATATTTAAAAGGTACTAATAATTATATAATATTTCTCAAAAAAATAGGAAATACTACAGAAAAAAATCTACATTTTAATATTCTCCTATAATACAAAAAATAGCTATATATAATTATAGTTTTATGTTATAATTGTTTTATATATATAAAAGGAGATTAATATGCAACCATTTAAAAGAACAACAGAAAAAGTTTTAGCGTGGATAGCTAATGCATTGTTATTTATTTTCACAGGAGCGTTAGGGTTAGCAATTTTTACAGGATTAGGAAAACAACTAGCGGAAAATCCAGACTTTATAAAAGGTTATTTAAGAGAGGCGCCTCCTGGACAAACAGCAGCGGATGCCGCAAGAACGTTAGATATAGCTTTTAAAGTAGGTTTTATTATATTTTTAGTATTAGCTGTACTTGCTTTGGTGGCAACATTAACAATGAAGTCTAGAATAGTATCAGGTGTGTTATTTTTATTAACTGCGATAGGAGTAGGGTTATTTTCATTTTTACTGTTCTTCCTAATTTATATACCATACTTAATCGTAGCTATTATGTTATTTGTAAGAAAAGAGCCGGAACAATTGCCGTTTAATCCGTATATGACTAATGGAGGATATCCTTACAGTACACAAAATAATCAATATAGCCAAGGGCAAGAAACATTCAATCAAAATGTAGATGGTACAAACTATCAAACGACAAATACTCAAAATAATAATGAGGAAAAAGTAGATAAAATAGAATATCTATAGAATAAAGAGGAGTTGACAAAGTGTCAACTCTCTAATTTTGTTAATTTTATGAAAAATCTTGCCTTAATTGTAGTAGGTATATTTTCGTAAACTTTGATTGTTACGAAGAATAAGAATGTTACTAATGCACCTTTAAGAAGGTTGAATGGAATAATTCCTGCAGTTACAATAGTTTTAACGTTTTTTGTAATATCAGCTAAGTCCATAATATAACCATATGCTGGTAAAAGAACAAAATAGTTGAATAGAGACATAAATGCTGTTATTGCTAAAGTAGCTACTACTCCACCGATAATAACCTTAGTGAATCCTTTTTTGTAGAATAAAACAATGATGCTTAAGAAGATAAATTCTACAGCTAAGTTAGCTATGGCTCCAGTTGGCTCATGTGTAATAAGCGCAAAATGCAAGAAGTTTTTTAGTAAAGAAACTAAAAGTGCATGTTTGTAGTCTATTAATAATAGAGCCATAAACAATGGTATAAATGTAAAATCAAACTTTAGAAACGGTGGTAAAAATGGTACCGCAAAGCTAAAGAAAGATAGAAGTAGTGCAATAACTGCAAGCATTCCACTTAGTGTAAGTGAATGAATATTTTTTTTGTACATATTGAACCTCTTTCCATCTTCATAGGCAAAAAAATAACCGCCTTCCAATTATGTAAAGGTGATGTAATAAGGGTAGCTAAATAAATCTATCAGAGATAGATAAATATCATTATTCTTATTTCATCACGCTTCAAATAATATACTAAAGCGGGACTAAAGGTATGGTTGATTCGGTTAAAAATATAAATTGAAAAATATCATAAACAAATATTTATCAATTAATAAGTTAAGTGAATACGACTATATCTTCTATCATCCAGACTGTACTGTCGGTTTTGGAATTTCACCAAATCAGCTTGCGCTCGCGGACTTTTAACCGCCGGTCGGGAATTTCACCCTGCCCCTGAAGATAATTAAATTTTTTTATAGTTTTATTATAAACCCTAAACTAAAAAGTATGTAAATAGAAAGTGCTTAGAATTTTTAAAAAAAATTGATAGTAGTCTGAAGCTACTATCAAATATTTTTTTATTTAATAATTTAAATTTTATATAATTAATTTTGATTATGCAAGGTAAGCTTTTAGCATCCAAACATTTTTTTCTAATTGTGTTTTAACTCCTAAAGCAAAATCAGATGTTCCTTGATCTCCTTCAGCTTCTGAACTTTCCATAAGTTTTGATAAATCGTTAATTAATAATTCAAAGTCGTGGAATACTTCTGCAACCATTTCAGAAGTAGTTTCTTTTTCTGTAGCTTCTTTAATAGTAGCTAATTCTAAAGCACCTTTAAGTGTAGAAACTGGACGCCCTTCAATAGCTAATAATCTTTCTGCAGCTTCATCAAGAGTTTCTGTAGTGTAGTTATAGTAGTTTTCGAATACTCCGTGTAGAGTGTAGAAGCTGCGACCAGATACATACCAGTGGAAGCTATGTAATTTAGTATAAAGAACTGTTAAGTTTGCTACAAGTTTGTTTAAATCTGTTTTATGTGCCATAATATTTATCTCCTTTGTATATAATGTATATTATTGATTATAGCACTGAAAAAAATAGTTGTAAAGGTTTGTTACTTATGATAGTTATTGAGAATTGATATCCATATAAGAAGTTAGAGGATAGAGTATTGTTGTTAGAATAATTATATCTGAGTTTCAAGTTTGCAATATTTTATTTATGTTGTTAGAATAAAAGAAAACGCAGGAGGAGAACATGGCTAAAATATGCATATTTTTAATTAATTTATACAGAAAATATATATCTCGATACACGAAGCCTCGCTGTAGATTTTCTCCTACTTGCTCAAGTTATGCAGTAGAGAGTTATCAGAAATTTGGATTTTTTTTAGGGACATATTTAACCGTTAAAAGATTACTGAAATGTCATCCATTTTATAAGGGTGAGTATTTTGATAATGTTCCGTTGTTTAAAGAGGATATATTTAAATTCGGTAGAAAGAATAAAAAATAAAGCTCTATATTTATCGTAGTAAAGGCTATTGATAAATATAGAGTTTTTATTAAAAAAGGGAGGGTTGACTATTGCTAGCCAACCCGGGGGGGCGGAATTTTTTGAATAAATTTAGAAAAATAGGATTGACTTTTTGCCGAGGTGGTTAACTATAGTTAATTTGCCCAGCAACAATAACTGTTTGTTTTAACCCCTATGCAATATAAAAAAAGTATTTGTGAGGTAACCCTCATTTATTATCCACAAATTCCAACTGTATTTATGTTATTTCTCAACACTGTTTCCTGCATCTAACCATGCGGCAATTCCGCCCGGGAATCTATAGACATTTTTGAAACCTGCTTCTTTAGCGATAAGTGCGCCAACATGACTTCGTTCACATCCTACAAATCCACAATAAAGAACGATTTTTCTTATCTTTATCATCACCCTAAAGCTTTTAAGAAAGCTTCTTTCTCTTCTGGTTTTACTTCATCAAGTTTAGTTGGTAAAACTGCGTTGACAGCTGTTTTAATATGAGATTTTTTAAAACTATCAGCTGGCATAGTATCAACAAGAATCATACTTTCGTTAGTGTCTAGAGCTTTTTTAAGCTCATCTGCACTCATAAGATTATAACCACCAGTTTTAACGGCGTTTACTAGCTTAATTGCTGCTTTTTTTCCACATCGGCTTCTTTGCCATCTTTATAAGTACGTGCAGTATTGTCGCTGCAACCTACTAAAGTAGTAGCTAATAGAAGGCTTGATAAACCTAGTGACAGTCTTTTAATTTTTTTCATAAGAAAGGTTCCTCCTAATATTCTTTACACATATATTATAACATATAATAATGATAAAATAAATGATATATAACAATTGAAAGCTTTGTAGTATAATGATTTAAAAGCGATTATATTAATAAAATGATGAAGTGATAATATAATTATTATTACATGTAAAATGTAAAATTATATTTTAGAAAAATATCCATTATATTAAAAAAATATTATGTATCTTTTTGTAAATAAAAATAAGGAAAGGGAAAAATAGTATAAATATATTAAAATAGGATAAAAAAATAAAAAAATAATAAATGGAAAATAAATTAATTATTATTTTTTTTCTTTTAAAAATTTTTTTAAAAAATAAAAAGGTCTAGATTACTAGACCTTTTATTGATATTAGTTATTCTTTTTTTATTCCTAACATTGCTTTTAACGAAATCTGGCATTTCTTGACTATTTCCTTTGATTTGATCCAGTATTATTTGCTTCTCGTTTAGCTAACATTTCTTTAACAAACTCCGGCATTTTTTTGGTTCGCTTTTCTGAACTCATCAAAGGTTGATTTTTTTCTGGGTTGTGGAAAGTATACTTATTGTTTTCGTGCTTTCTAATAGTTGAAACCAATGCCTTAATTAATCTTGGATCATAGTTAGGCATAGGTGGTCGGTGGTACTTAACGTCGAATTCTTCACAAAGTTCCTTACATTCAACATCGTTATCGTACAATACTTCAACGTGCTCACTAATAAAGCTTAATGGAATAAATATATAGTGTTCTGGATGTTTCTCTTGAGCTCTTAAATACTCTAAAACATCAGGTTTTATCCATGGCATACCGATATCACTTTCACTTTGCCAAGTATTTACATAATTATCAGGATGTAAATCTAATTTATTTGCGATAATATCAGTCATATTATAAACTTGTTCAACATATGGATCGTTGAATTTAAATGCTATTTCTGGAACGCTATGTGCTGTGAAAATTGCCTTATAGCTATCAGTTTTTATGTCGTTTTCTATGATTTTTTTAATTTCGTCTACCCAATAGTTAATAAGTTCTTCTTCTTCGTACCACGATTTTATAATATTAAATTTGATTTTATCACTTTTAATAAATCTTTCATAACCCATTATTGAATAAATAGAGTAATGAGGTTCTAGTACTAAACAAATACATTGCTCTATTCCATCATTTTCCATAGTTTTGATAACATCTGGAATAAATGGTCTTGAGAATTTATTTGCGAAGTATATTGAATATTCTTCACCTAATTCATCTCTAAGTAATTCTACTTCTTTTTTTGTAATTTCTTGAAGTGGTGATTGTTTAATTTTTAAATAATTGCCTAGCAATAAGTTTATTTCATCGTCATTAGGACGTTTTCCTTTTCTAATGTTAGTAAAAAACTCGCATATCCCATTGAAATCATAACTTTCTGGTGAACCATAAGTCATAACAAGAATAGATTTTTTCATATAAATAAATACCTCTCAGTTAATGTATAAATTTATTATAGCACTGTATATACGAGAAAGCACGAATTTTTATTTAAGAAGAGTCGGAGGTTTATAGAGGAGAAGAGAGATTTATAGTTGAAAAAAAAGAGAAAAAGAGTTATTATCAATAGTAAAGTATAAAATATACTTTTTTGTGGATAATGAATATCCATGTTGTTTTTATAAATGTGAAATTTTATATGTTAAAAAAGGAGGCGGAACTATGAAAAAGAGATTAGTAGGGGCGGTAACATTGATTACAGCAGTAGCGGGGGTTATTTATATGAAAAATAATCCAAAATATAAAGAGATAGTTCAAAAAGTAAAAAAATGCAGATGCCCGTGGTTTATATGAAAAAAATAATATTGAAAAGATAAGTTAGCTTTTTACAAGTAAAGCTAAAAATAAAAAGATTACAAAGTAGATTATGAAAGTATTAGAAATATGGGAGAAAAAAATATTTGCAAGGTTGATTATTAATAATAATGAAAAAGCTAATATTGAAATTTTATGAGTGATGATGCGCAGCAAGTTGAGGAAGTGGGTCATTCTGAAGAAGTTGATAAAATATTGGAAAGTAATGAAGAATATCGAATAATCCTCTGAAATGAAAAATTTCAGAGGATTGTTTTTGTGTTAAGGGGAATAAAGTATTAGGATTTATATAAAATAATTAATTTTTGGTATAAACAAAGTATAAATTTCTAATTATCTTTTTTTATATTTTCTTAAATGCTCGTAAAGCCTTATTCTATGTGCTTTCGAGTATTTTTACTGTAGGAAGATACTTCACGTTTCTTTGCATATTTCCTCATGTCTTAGCTGTCAGAAGTGGTAAATAAGTAGTAAATTCATTTGTACTACTAAGCAACAAGACGCTCCTGTTGCTTCTCTTTATTCAAGCGTTTCATTTCTGCCATTGCAGAATCGAATGTTGCATGTGCGTAATAGTTCAGCGTCATGGCTATATTAGCATGTCCCATAATGTACTGTAATGCCTTTGGATTCATTCCTGCATTTGCATAGTTGGTACAGAATGTATGTCGCAAACTATGTGGAGTGATGTGTGGCAATTTATCCTCGTTATACTTATTGTATTTCTTAACAAGACCTTTCATCATGCCGTTGTAATCACTTGCCACTTTTGGATAGTTCTTTCTATTAAGAAAGAGGAAATCACTATATCCATCAATCTCAACACGCTTATCATTCTTTCGATTCGCTAACACTCGCTTAAATGCTTGATAGGCTTCTTCAACCATAGGAACTTGACGTTCGCCACTTTTGGTCTTTGGTGTTTCAATGTAGTACCCAATTTCAGTATCTCTCAATAGCTGATGGTCTATATTGACAAGACGATTCTCAAAATCTAAATCTGGAAGTGTCAAACCACCAAACTCTGAAATACGAAGACCTGTTTTTAAGAGTATCAGAATTTCATCATAATTTTTGCTGTAGGTTTTATCAGCTTTTTGCAAAAGGCTAACAGTTTTTTTCTTCCTGTTCTTCTGTTAGTACGGTCTTAGGGACAGTATCATCATCAAGAACTGCTTTCAGTTGAAAGTCAAATGGATTCTTCCGAACACAATCATCTTGTATAGCAATATAGAATGAAGCCTTTAAAGAACGTTTGTAGTTATTGATGGTTTGATAAGCATAACCATTTTCACTCATTCTAATAGCCCATTCTTTAGCGTCTGATGGCTTAATACTGTCAATACTTCTTACACCTAACTTGTCTTTCTTCAAAAATATCCATAAGATATTTGCGTCCAGTTTCAGTGTTTTTTTCTAACCTTTGGTCTTTGAGCGTTCTGTTTTGCGTAAAGCTGGCAGAGTGTCATTTTCTTTCCTACAACATCAATACCATCATGAATGTCTTTCTGTAACTCTGCGATTTTTCTCTCTAAGTGAGATACAATCACGCTTTCCTGCTGGTACTCGGTCTGTAGCCACAAGTTTCCACGAGTAAACAAATTGCGGTTCTCCAAATGAATCTATATATTTGTATAAGTATCTTCCGTCTTTTCGTTGGCTCTCTCCAGTCTTTAAGATTCGACCTTTATTGTCACGTCTTTTTCTGACATGGCATTTGCTCCTTTTCCTTTATGGAAAGAGCCTTGATACGACTTAATACTATTTTTATCATATACAAGACCCTTTGGCGACGCTAGATTGCGTCCAATGTATCTATAATTTTTTCAAATTGTTTTCGTTTAATCTGAATACGATTGCCATTCATAATCAGCCAATTTGCATTTTTATTTTCCTCTGCCAAGCGTCGTAGCTTGTTTTCGCCAATACGAAAATATTTTGACGCTTCTTCAATGGTTAGGGTATAACGTTCCCAAATAGGAATGTCAGTCTGCTTCATAAAATCCTCCTTTCCAAATCACTTATTTGGATTTCATAAAAGTTGTTTTACCAGCAATCGAACAGCTTTAGCAAAGCTCACGGGAGTTCCACCCCTGCATGGTTCTCATGTAGCCATACTCATTGCCTGCGACGGTTTTATCACGCTCGGACTATTGACTGTATGGGAGTATCATTATCACGATAAGAATGTCGTTGCAGGCAATCCTGCTAAAGATTGCTTCTCGGATCACTAACATGAATCGCTCGCTATCTTTATAAGATAGGTCATGGCGGTTAGTTCCGTTGGCTCTTTTCTTATCGAAACGTATTCGATTACTTTTTATTCAGTTTTCAAAGAACAATGGCTCGTTAGCCTATCAAAACACATTGAAAGCTCAATATGCTTTGGTGGAATAACAAACCTCCCTGTTCGGGAAGCGTGGAATGGTTTAGCACGCTTCCACGAAAGGAGAGAGGATATTACTTAATTTCAAATGACAAAAATCTTTGTAATCAGTCTGGTTTCCATTCTTCCACGTAAGACTTCATCAACGACCATACTTTGATTGCCATATTCATCTTTCATAAGTCGTAGGGAACGCTTCGTTATGTACCCTCTGTAATGATGTAGAATCTGGTTAATCGCTTCGGTATCGCCATCTGTTGCCTTTACAATGAGAGGAAAGGAATCATAGGATATTGTGTTTTCATTCTTCAAATTCCTCCATAAACTTTTTTTAATTAAGGCTAGTCCACTGGTTCTATGCCGATAGACAGTAGAATGGTTCAATTTCAACAGGTCTGCAATTTCTGAATCGCTCATGTCCATAAAGTAAAACAGCAGTAGAATTTCACGTTTCTTGTCTGGCAACTCACGTAATGCTTCACTCAACAAATCATTTTCAACGCCTACTGATAACCCATTGAGTGTAAAAAAATCTGAAAGTCAGTTGAATAGTTATCTGTTGTCGCAAACTGGCTAACAAGATAATCGCCAACATCCGAAAAAGGACACCTCACGCTTTGCAATCCTTGAAAGATAAAGCATATAATTCTTTTCGCTCGTCTTCCATAGCACGTTTACAGATATAGTCAAACTGATTTTCTATTGTGGTCTGAAAAAGAAGATGGTTTTCATGTTTCTCACCCCTTTCTGTCTAGGAAAGGAAGTGAGCCTTGCTCGTTTATCTCCTTTTCACTCTTAGTCCCAATGTGAAAGGGGGATTTGTTGCATTACTGATAAATAAACTTTGTAAAAAAGTTCTGAATAGCCAAAAAAGCATATAAACAGATTTATTTCTCTGTTTACATGCTTCTGTTATTCTATCTATATGATTTATAAAACCACATTGGTGGACGTACTTATCTATTGCAGATAGACGACTTTTTTTGACAAGAACCCAATGTAAGGAAATTTATTGTATATGATGTACTTCATGGCGACGTTGACCTCCAACAAACCGCCATTTGGAAGTAATATACAATATTTTAACAGCGTAAATAGCACTACCATATAACGGTTTTTTTTATTGGCGTTTAGTAGTGCTTTTTATTAAATATAAACCTATAAACCATATAACACGTTTTTCTATACCTGTTTTTAATTCAGTAGGAACAATAAAATGTATAGAGGTGGTCTACTATGCGTAAAAAAGAAGATAAATATGATTTTAGAGCCTTTGGTTTAGCCATTAAAGAAGCTCGATTGAAACGAGGTTTAACTCGTGAACAAGTGGGAGCATTGATTGAAATTGACCCACGGTACTTAACTAATATTGAAAATAAAGGGCAACACCCCAGCATACAAGTTCTTTATGACCTTGTATCGTTACTTCATGTTTCCGTTGATGAATTTTTCTTACCTGCTAATAACTTGGTAAAAAGCACCCGACGATTACAGATAGAGAAATACATGGATAGCTTTACAGACAAAGAACTATCCTTAATGGAATCTTTAGCCAGCGGTATCAACGAAGCAAGAAACATCGAAGACTAATTAAAAGAATCCATACATAACGGAAAGAGCTGATAAAAATGAGATTGTATTAATCTCATTTTTATCGGCTCTGCGTCTTTGCGTCTGGCTCTGTAATCACAGTTACTTTGAACTGCTTTTATTTCAATTAAATTTTCTTGTCTGCATTTCGGACAATAGAGGGGAATTTTTTTAATTCAGTATCTTCCTTATCTTTAATCGTGTTTTTATTTTCACATACAGGACACAATATCCACTTGTAGTTTATAATAACTATCTCCTCCTTTACACTTTAATTCAAATCTTTATTAAAAAAATATTTCATCTTATTTAACAAGAAACCATATTTATATAACAACATAAAAATACACTAAGTTATTTTATTGAACATATATCGTACTTTATCTATCCGACTATTTGGACGACGGGGCTGGCAAACAGGTTCACCGGTAGTAACATGGTACCCTTTTTAACTCTGTTAAACAAACACTACGTCCATTTGTAAAGAAAGTTAAATCACTACGATATTCTTGAATACACCGAGCAGGGATTTCTCCACTAAGAATGACCTCATTATTTTTTTCAATTGAGTGTCTACGATGTTCGCACAATATTTAGGAGCATCGTTGTATGCTCGTAAAAGATATTCCTGTGGCGCATAAATTTTAAAACTAAGATATGGCTCTAACAATTCTGTTCCAGCTTTTTTTAAGACTTGTTCCAATACAATAGGAGCAAGCATCCGAAAATCTGCTGGGGTACTAACAGGGCTATAGTATAAACTGTACTTAAAAACAGATTTTACAATCCGTCACATTCCAACCATATAATCCTTGTTCGCAACCATAGCGTATCCCTTCCATAACTGCATTTTGAAATGATTGATTTAAGTATCCAAGAGAAACCGAGCTCTCATACTGCATTCCACTTCCCAACGGAAGCGGTGATACAGATAAACCAATGGAAGCCCAGAAAGGATTTGGCGGCACTTCGATGTGAATGGTATATTCTGCATTTTTTAACGGTCTCTCCATATAAATGACTGTAGGCTCTTTTAGTTCTATCTCCACATGATACTTTTCTTGCAACAGTGCACTAATCACTTCCATTTGTACTTTCCCTAAGAAAGAAAGTATGATTTCATGTGTCGTAGAATCCACATAATATTGTAGAAGCGGGTCACTGTCGGAGATTTCTAAAAGTGCATCAAGTAACATTTCCCTTTGTTGAGGTTTGCTCGGTTCAACAGTTGTTTGCAGCAGAGGGAGCGGATTTTCAATTCTCTCTCTCTGTGGCAATAGTTTGTATCTCCAAGAACACTATTTAGCTTCAAAAACTCATTTTGCAAAATAACAATTTCCCCGGAATAAGCCTTATCAATTTTACATAATTCACCATTTATTGAAGTATACATTTCTGTAATTTTTATTTTTTTCCTTTTTCCGATATTCTAACCGAATCCCGCAAATGCAGGATTCCGCCATAAAAGGCGTACATATGCAAGACGTTGTCTTTCTTCCGAATATTCAATTTTGAAGACATTTCCGCAAAGTTCAGACTGACCTCGATGTGTTGATGAATAAAAATTTATTCGTAATCACTTCTATAAGGTTATCAATCCCTATATTGTTTTTTGCACTTCCGTGATAAACAGGGAACAGGGAACAATTCTGAAATCTTATGCTTTCCTCTTGTTCGAGTTCCAATGCTTCTAATGATTTACCGGACATATATTTCTCTAAAAGGTCATCGTTTCCCTCTATTACCGTATCCCATTGTTCAGATTCGGTAAAGTTCGTCACACACATATTAGGATACAGTTCTACCTTCTGTTTGATTACAATTTCGGCAGAAAGTTTCTCTTTAATATCCTGATAAACCGTTGATAAATCAATTCCATTTTGGTCAATCTTATTGATAAAAAAGATTGTGGGAATCCCCATTTTCCTAAGTGCATGAAATAATATACGAGTTTGTGCTTGTACGCCATCTTTTGCAGAAATCAGTAGAATTGCCCCATCTAAAACTGATAATGAACGATATACTTCTGCTAAGAAATCCATATGTCCTGGCGTGTCTATGATGTTCACCTTCGTATTTTCCCACTGAAAAGAGGTTATTCCTGTCTGAATTGTAATTCCTCTCTGACGTTCTAAAAGCGTATTATCCGTTTTCGTTGTACCTCTGTCCACGCTTCCTAATTCTGTAATCGCTCCACTGTTATATAATAAGCTTTCTGTTAAGGTAGTTTTTCCCGCATCAACATGAGCTAAAACTCCAATATTAATAATTTTCATGTGATTTTCCTCCATTCAAAAGCCCAAAAGGGCATAAAAATCCCAGTGATAAATACTCTTATCACTGGGATTTTTATGCATAACCATAGGCATACAAAGCATACAGATATTCTCCGGATACTTTAGAATCACATGATAAAGGTATTCTTAAACTGGGTACAAAAAACTAAGCCCTCCTAAAAAAGGACATCCAATTATTTGTTTCCACTATCAAATTGACAGTTTATTTAAGAATACCTTGCTGCATATTTATTAACTCCTTTTAAATAGATACTTAAATAATAGCACGTAAGAGCATATTTGTCAAGGAATCTCCAATTTTTTATCAAAGAGAGTACGTGATTACAAAATAGCTGTAATAATGTACCAATATTTGTTATTCTATAATCTTCCAATTACTCCCGTTCTTTTTCAAGTACCAAATCAAATTGAGATACCTGCGTTGCTTTTGGTCTGCTGGTCGATATATTCCACTGTCAGCGATACCGTGACTTGATTATCCTTACGATTGTGAATAGGATTTACCAGTTCTTGAAAGATGTACTCTTTTCCGATTGGTTTTAATATCCCGTCATTCACATAGTAGGAAAGTTCACTGGCTGTCGCTGTAGGATAGAGCTTGAAGAACGTCGTTAAAAACTCATTGATTTCATTGGTTGTAATGGAATCAACCGTCCCCTCACTTTCAATGGCTTTTTGGTTTATAACTTGATTTCTAGGTATGTTGGTAATGGTCGGATTCTTAACCAGTACCATATTTCCAGAACCATCTACATAGACACTCACTATATAAGCAGAGTGGACGGTCTTTGTATTTTCTCCCTCTGTAATGAGCTGGTCTACACTGTAGGTTACATTAAACTCATTGTCGCCAGTTGGCTCTACCGTCCATATCTGAAATCCTCTTACAGAAGACGATACAGGAATATCTTTGCGTACTGTATCAACATTGAGAGCTTGAAGTTCATCTGTCAGATAGCCTTTTAGACTTTCCATTCGATTATCAATGGACTTATCGGATTGCTCCCATGAATAGTAGACTTTCGCAAAGTTCTCTACAAAATTTTCTACATGATGAGTATCAACGTATTCCTTTTCTATGATAGTTGTTTCGTGAATAGTATGAGTATCTATAGCTGTAAAGTGCTTGAATATCGCAAAGCTGAAACTAAGCCCCTAAAAAGTACCCACAAGGCAATCACAACCTTTTTATGAGGATTGACCTTATAGTAGACACGAGGTTTCTTTTCCTTTGGTATCTGTTTTTTTCTTTATTCTGATTTTTTTCTAAATTTCATCATTAAATCTTCCTTTCTCATTGTTTGATCTGTCCTGCTCCCACTAAATGCTGTTGCCAGTAGGGGCTTGTTAAGTCGGCATAACCGATTGGGTCGCCTGCATGAAACATACGGTTATTGCCAAGGTATATCCCAACATGAGTAATATAAGAGCCAGCGTTATAGGTAGAATGAAAGAAAAACCAAATCGCCAGCTTGTGCTTCCGATAGTGGGATATGCTGGGTCACATCATATTGCTGTTGTGCGGTTCGTGGTAAGTTAATTCCAGCTTTTCCATACGTCCATTGTGTCAGTCCGCTACAATCAAAAGAAGTAGTCGGGGAAGCTCCACCGTAAACGTATCGCCAGCCCTCATATTTCAGTGCTTCGTCCATGATGGCTTGTACCGTATCATCATCAAACTCTGTTGTGACAAGATACTGCGTTACCAGTTGCACATAAAAACATATTGCCATAGTTGTATCGCCAGCCCCCATTGATAGGTATGGCTATGGGATTGGGGTAAGACACTTTTTTTCGCCACCTGAATACTCTTTTTGAGAAACTTTGAGCCAGTTCAAAGGTATATTTATTTCCACGATTAGCCACATACCCTAAGAAACCACCACCATAATTGTAGGACTGGATAACCGATTCTAAATCTACACTGAGCCTTTTCGCTACTGGCTAATAATTCACTGAAATACTTCACACCTTGCTTAATGGATTCTTCTGTACTCAATGAATTAGGTGGAAGACCGAGGGATTCCGAGGACTGCATAACATCTTCCGCAGTACCGCCCGATTCCACCTGTATAATCGCAAGAAGTATGTTGACATATTCTTCAACGCCATATTCTTTGGCATATTTTTCTACCATAGGCTTATGAGCCAGCACTTCTGCGGAAACATTCACACCTCCATAATGAATATTGGAAATTCCGCTGTCCTGTTCATCTGAAAATAAAATGGCAACAAACAGAAGCAGTGAGAAGACCATCAAGAATAATCCAGAACCACCAATCACTAAAGTTTTCAACTTCATGGTTTCTTACCGACTTTCTTAATGGTGGCGGTTTTGATTGGTGGTCTACTTCTTGTATTTTGTAGTGGTACTCTTTGAACAGTAGACGGACGTTCTTTTGTGATTGGACGTTGTGAAGTTCTATCTGCTGTAGTGGTTGAAGTTGCTGGCTTTTGAACGGTTTTTTCTTGAACGGTATTGCCTTGGCGTTCCACTTTTGGACTTGAAAAATCGGACTTAACTGCTGGACGCTCTTGTTTGGCTTGTTGAGATTCCTTATATGAAGTCTGAATATTAGACTGTTTTGAGGTCTGTTCATCATGATATTGTTCTTGTCTTGTAGTCGGTCTTTCATGAACAGAAGAAGCAGGCTGTTTTTTCTGTTTGACCTGTTCCATTTCAGAGCGACGCTTCGCAATGGTTTTTCGCCTTTGTTCCTGCTGTTCCTTGCGTCCACTGGCTCTGTCCGCTTTGGTTTGAGAAATACTACTGGTTAAATCACGGACATTCTCTTTTACTTTGGATTTTCCTTGATATACTGCATATCTTGCATTGGTCGGCAAATCTTTAACCTGTTCTTTCAAACCACTAGCAGTGTCTACCATTCTGTCTTTGGTATCAGCTACTGTACCGATGGTTTGACCGATACGTTTTCCAAGTGTTGATTTTTCCTTTCCGTCTGGTCGGGAGTGATCTGCTTGTGTCCTTGCAGAACTCCCCGAACCCGACTGTCCTTTTTTACCTGTAACAATGGCAGACCCAGCCCCTAGAGTAGTCATGGAACGTCCAAGTTTCCGCTGTAGACGGTGCATGTGAGCGTGCATAAGCATACGAGGTTTTCTCATCACACGACTTCCCACACTTTGAGAATCGTTACTCTGTAGAGAAAACATACTCATTAAATCGCCCAGCTTGAAGTAGATTCCTGCAAAGGTCACAATCTGTAGAAAAGCAATCAAAAAGAACGGATAACCAGCCGATAAGGTATAGAGCATGGTTGAAATACTAAATGCTGTCGTAATAATCAATGTGATTCCAGCTCGTGTCAAAATGGTATTAAAGAGCTTTGTTATGGCTCGTTTTGACATACCATCAAATGATGGAATCATGCTTAAAATAAAGCTCACAGGCAGAAACATAGCATAGATGATAAAAAGTACCTGCGAGAAAATCATGATTCCTGTTAATAGGAATACAAATATGGAAATCCCAATATTGAAGACAAATAGGAAGAAGACTGTACCTAAACGGTTAATGGTCTTTGTAATGGTTAGATTGGTATTGCTTCTGTCTTCAATTTCTTCCGCAACAATTTTTTCTCTGTCTTCGCCATTGTTGGAATCTGGGCTGGTGGAGAGCAGGCTTTCCACACGGTCAATACCGATACTTTCAATGTCTGAACTGTTGTATTGAAGCAGTAGCCACGGTTGCTGAACCTGTATGGAAAACAGGCTATCTCTGATTAAGTCCACGCTGTCCTTGCCTTGACTATCGGAATGGGGCATGACAATCTTCGTGCCAAGTGATAAACTGGCATTACTGATGTCTGATGAAAAGTCATTGATTTTTTTAATGTAGTCGGGAGCGTAGGCAATAAAGGAAGCCGATAGGATAAACACCAGCACAAAATTCATAATGGCATGAATTGCCTTTGTGGTTTCTCTCTTTATCAGTCCCGTATAGGCAACATAAACCCCAAGAACCAAAATCAAGAGTAAGAGGAATCCAACATAGAAACCCTCTGTTGAAAATCCGTTTGCACTCACACCAGCTAAGGTCTGCATATTCTTACCAATGGAATCTGCTGTAGCGGAAATGAAGTCTAAGGAATAGGCTTCCTGTACTAAGTAACCTGTCGCATTGGAAACATACAAACTGATTGTCCAAATAAAATTGGTAATGGCATATAGTCCATACATGACCTGTTTTCCAATCCCGTCCGACCAGTTCCACGGAAGCCAGCCCCAGCTATTATCCACATAAAAATCCAGTTGATAGTTTTCAAGTGGGTATCGGCTGTATTCATTTGCCACATTGACCGTATCATCTACCAAGCCCGCAGCTTGAACCACCGTTCCCAGCATGGCTAAAAGAAAAATGGCAATCACAAGTGTGAAAGCCACTGTCATTGCCACTTTACCTAGACGTTTCAGCGTCCAGTTTGATTTTATTCTGTTTACTATTGATGGTTTCACATTTACACCTCTTTTCGCACAGGTGGTCTGGTATCAAAGGCATGGAGCAGTTCTTCAAATACAGGGTGGAACTGTATCACACCGACACGACCATATAAATCACTGATAAGGCATTGCCCGTTTTCCAAATCACGCAATCGCTTCTGATTGTTTTCGTCCTCTGGGTCTACACCAAAAAAGGCTAAGGTCTTTTTAATCTCGTTAAGGTCAGTGGAACGAAATGCAAATTTTAAGCCGAGGTTATTTTTCAGTTTTTCATCTAAGAGGTCGTCTGTATTTTGGGTCACGAAATATACCCCAGCGTTCATAGCACGACCAGCCCGAACCAGCTTCATAGATAGTGTTTTTCCTTGTGCTACCTGTAAAAAGCTCCATGCTTCGTCTAAATCTACAATCTTGAAAATGCTTCGGTCTGTATGGATAAAGTCTAAAGCAAAGGTACTAATGACAATCAGCATAGCAACGGATAAAAGCTCCATAGTGGTATATTCCTCAAAGGAAGTTTCCTTGTCGGGAAGTACCAAGTCCGCAACCTGTATAATGTTCAGTTGTTTTTCTAAGCTGATAGACTGCTCCACATAACCATTACTGAATAATAAATGTGCAAAGTCATAGTCTGTAAAACTTTCGATATGGTCGGCTATACTGGTACTTAGTGGCGTATTCTCAACCCGTAATTCCTCAATCACTTTCATCAACCCTCGTACTTCACTATTGGTTACTGCACGAATGGCTTTTCTAAGGATTGGGAAGCGTTCCCCATCACGAGAGGAAATCCCCGTAAGGAATGTCAGAATATCAATAGCCAGTGATTCAGAATCTTTGGGATTTTTCATAATCACATAAGGGTCAAGTAAGCCTTTGTTTTTCTCATCAGAAGTCAGAGTGACGATATTGATTTCATGGGAAATCTCTGGCAAGGTTTCTTTCCATCTGCCACGTTCTGCTTTTGGGTCTACAATCACTGCTTGTGCCCCATAAAGCACCGCATAATAGACGATAAGGTTATTCGCAAAGGATTTACCACCACCCAGCGAACCAACAAAAGCCGACGCTAACGCATTGGTTACTGAACCCTTAACCCCTTGACTGGCAAGAGCAGGTTTCAGATAGACATTGCGTCCAGTATCTAAGCTGTAGCCAACATAAATCCCCTCATTTTCCCCCAGCATTTGAGTAGCACCAAAACCTAAACCAGCGAGGAAATCAGAGGTCACGTATTGAATATAATCATTCATATAACGCTTGCTGGCAGGTAAAAATTCTTCATGTAAGCCGAGCATATCCCCAAATGGTCGTACCAGTTTTACGCTTAAATCGTCATAAAAATCTTTCACTTCATTACAACGACGTTTGAGTTCGTCAAGATCATTTGCTGATACCCTTACCACATAAGACAGCTTGTACATAGATTCCTTGCTTTGGTCTAAATTGGTTTCCAGCTCATTCACACTTTCCAGAGCTTCCGCCACATTGGAGCTGGTTTCATTATCACTTTGCCAAGCGTGGTTATCCAAGTCTTTCAGTTCTTTCTTTTTATTGCGGACAGTAGATAGGGCTTTACGATTCGCTACAATTTCCACATTCATTGACGTATCAATCGGGAATGTAAATTGCTGTTGCTGGTAGTAGAAGATTTCAGAGGACGGGAAGTCCAGTTCTCCGACAATGCTGTTAATGGTAAAGTAAGCTACATAGACGGTTTCATCTTCCTGCTGGATTTTCAAATATCGCTGTTTTTCTTCCACCAAACAGCGAGTAGGCTTAATCAAGTCATAGTATTTAATCAGCGTTTCATTATCCAGCTTTTTCTTTGATAGATGGTACTCATACTCTTCATAGGCAGTGCCTGTCTGTCCGTAAAGGTGTTCAATCAGATAGCCGAAGTCGTCCTTATCTAACCTGCGGATTTTGAAACGACGAGAGATTTTATTTTCTAAGAGCTTTTCCATCTTCTGAAAACGCAGGATTTCATCATTACTCATACTAACAAAATCGCCCATCAGCTTATGGTTCACATCATAGACAAAATCAGACAAAGCATTTTTTGCTTCAACGGTAAGACTTTTCATAGAAAACTCCTGATCGTTGAGAAGCAACTTAAAGCCGATAAAGAAACGGTAGTTCACTTGATTTTCGCCAATCATGGATATTAAAGCGTCTGTCTGTTGGTCGATTTTGTCATAGGCAACCGCTTTGAGCTTGCCAGTGACTTCATTTTTGGAACGCTCTTGTGCAGAACGTATGCTGGATTCTGTACTGATTTGTAAAGCATGAATTTTGCCATCACGATTTTGTGCGATAAGCTGTCTGAAAGAATCATGCACTTGTATTTTCTGTTCTGGACTTAGAAATGAGTAATTGTAAGGAACAAGCTCATAGTAAGCATAACATTCCCCGTCTTTATTCCAGACGAGATTGTTTTCAATGTATTTAATTGGATATGCCATAAATTCACTCCTAACTGCTGTAATGGCTTCTTGTGGCTGGTTTCTGCCAAGCGTTACTTTTTTTCCTGCATAGGTCAGCTTTGGTCGCAGTGCATAAGCAATGACAGACTTCAAAAATCCATAAGGCTTTTTACCATCAAAAGTTTTTGTAGACATAAACCATGTGAAAGCCACAGGAATCCCAAAGTATTTGAGAAATGCTCCCTCTATCATGGAAAGAGGGGGCAAGTTGCCAAGTATCATCACTGCAAAGAGTGACACGACAAACCATGTCATTTGCGTAAAGGTTATGGGAAACGGAAGTCTAAAATCATTGATAGAATACAGTACCTTTTCCACAGACCAGATACTGGTATAGCTTCGTATTTTCTTCATGTAATCAATCCTTTCATAAAAAATAGGGGTAGCTGATTGAGCCACCCCGTAAAATAGAAAATCTGCCAGTAGTAATGTACCGACAGATTTAATAGACGATTTCAAAAATCCCATGATTGGTTGAGATAAACGTTCCTGAAAGGTCTAAATCCCGACCATAGGCTTGATAATCAATATAGTTTTGAAGACTAGCTGGTACTTCGCCTAAAGCACCCGTTTCTTCAATGTAGTAGCGTGCCACGTCATACATATCATCACAATCGGAATGAATGATAATATCCTCTTGATGTTCGCTTAGTTCTTCAATGCTTGAAAAATGAGTGAGCAGAGCAGATAGCTCCGATTGTAATTCTTCGGGTAATTCCGATACCATTTCCCATAGTCGATTGAGTTCGCCAATGGAAGTGTATTCGTCAACCGTAAAGGGTAACTCGTAGTCATGAATGGCGTATTCCTCATATTCATCATTCAAGCCGATTTTCTCTTTGACTTCCTCAAAGTCAATGGGAAAGGTAAACCACGCACCGACCAATTCGCCCTCATTGTATTTGCCTAAATTCGCAATATAGACTTGCATATCGTCCATATATTCACGTCCTTTCTTTGTAGAGATTCAAAAATCCCTACCGCACTTCGTTTGGTGTACCATTCCTTTGCGGAACATAAGAAAACCACTTATATTCCACAAAAGAACGGTTTTATTTAAGCACCAATAATGCGATTGAATAGCTCTAGTAAAATGTCTTTTACTCCAGCAGCGTTGAAGACTAAGCCAACCGCAATAATCGCAATAATTAAAAAGCCAATCAGTTTGCTAAACTCACGCTTGAAGCCAAGATACAAGCCAATCACAACGATTGCTAAAAAGCACCAGTGATTGAGCGTTTGATAGAAACCAGTTATAAAGGTTTTTGTCCAAAAATTCATAAAAAAATGTTCTCCTCTCTATATTCAATGAATTTGTATTTGAGTTATTTTTTTGTTGTTATCACGTCCTGTTCTTTTACTGACTGTTGCTTCAAAATCTGCTTGTGTCGGTCTGTCAGTTTCGCATGGTCGAGAATGTCTTTTACAACCTGCGTCTGGTTGATTTCATCAAGTTTAATCGCAACCTTTAAGGTCGGGGGCAACTTGATGAGATAGCCAGTTCAGCGTCCTTTGGAAGGAGTAAGGCTCTGGTTTTTGTGGTTAGTTTTTAATCGTTCACGATTGTTCCCAATAAACCAAGCCCATTCTTCATTCAGTTTCCAATCAGAACGAGGTTTGGAATCGTCTTTATCTACAAAACGGATATACCGATTGATAATTTTAAAGGCGGTATGCTCTGGATTGTCATAGACGAGTAAATCACGGACTGCATAATAGGCACGCTCATTTTTCAATCGAATCTCAAAACGGTTTTTTACTTCTGCGTCTTCAATGGGAATATCATTTTTCTTGTACTGCTCGTAGTCCTTTTCATAGATACAGAAATAAACTTCACTTTGTAATGAACCGATATAGAGGGTGTTTCCCATACATTCCTTTTCCTCTTTGCGTACCAGTTCGCCACTGCGATAGCTTTTAAAACTGCGGAAGACGGAGATACATTCTTCCTGTTGGCACTTTTCAGTGAGTACAGGGATATTTAAAATCCCTGTCTTATCGTTAATGGCAAGGTCAAGGCGTTTCATCACACCGCCAGCCACCAAAACGTCCATAAAGAACTCATACCAGCTTCTTTGTTGTGCCAGAAGATAGCTTTCAAATTGTCTGCACCCACGACCTTTCAATTCCACCAGAACTCCTTTGTCCAGTTCATGGGAGCAAAGGACGAATATGTCGCCTAAAGCATAATGCTCTGAATAAGAATAGAAACCATAGTCCTCATGAAGAAAATAGGACAGTTTCAGTTGTAAGATGTTTTCGACCACCTGCTGTACGTCTGTTGTCGGAAAGCGAATTCTTACATAATCAAACAGCATTTCAAGGGGAGCGTCGGGATTGAAGCGTTCCAGAGCTTCCCAAAGGGACTGCTGTAAATCCTCTGATGGCTTGACTTTTCCTGTTTCAATATCGCTTAGATACTGCCTTGTAATACCAGTCGCAACAGCTAAACGGTTTTGAGATAGTCCATAAGCCAAGCGTTTTTCTTTTAAATGCTGTAACCAAGTTTGTTCATTCAGTAAAAATCCCTCCAATCAAAAAGGCGTATGTCAACTTTTAAAGCCCATTTGACATACGCTGAAATTTTGTAAATCCCTTGTAACCAAAGGATTTTCTAATGTTTTTTTGACTGTTTCCTGTCGATTTGTACCCCCCTGTTAGAAATAGTGGGAAAAATATGAAAAAGCCCTTTAAAATGAGGCTTTTGAGGTGTATTTACTTTTTGGTAGCCAATTTGGTAGCCAAAGAGATTTAGTCGATAAAAATCACTTGATATGAGATTGAGTTTATCTGTTAATTCAGAATCAGCGTTTGGGTATAAATGACTATAAATACTAAGTGTAGTTTTGACATCAGAATGACCTAATCGTCTTTGAATATATAGAGCATTTACATTATATTCATTAATAAGTAATGACGCATGGGAGTGTCTTAAACCTTTTGGTTGAATATATTTAACTCCTGCACGTTTAGAATATTTTTAGAATCTGGTCTCTAATACTACGTTTACGATATGGATTTCCATCAAGTGATAGAATGAATGGTATCTTGTCAACTTTTTGCTTGTCGTTCTTTCCATTCTTTAAGTACGTTTAGAGTATTATCATCAAGGCCAATGGTTCGTCTGGAGCTTTCAGTTTTTAGTTTGTTACGCCGAACCCAATTATTACGGTTGATGTACTGTAAGTTATGATTGATTGCTAGAGTTTTCTTTTCAAAATCTACATCTTCCCAATAAAGAGCAGTCGCCTCATTTACACGCATTCCTGTAAAATAATAAAGCCAAAAAAAGTGTATAAATAAAGTGCTCAAAGTAACTCTCTTTATCAAGACATTGTATTACTTTTTTGAACTCATCTTTTGTCCAAAAAAATCTATATGTTTTTTTACGATTGGAATTGGACTGATATTCTTTGTGGGGATTTCATGAAAAAAATCAACCCATATTTTTTTGCAGTTTTCAAAAACTTGATTAAGCAATGTCATCTTGTTTCTTGCATATGAATTTGAATATCTCTCTAATAAAACCGTTTCTATAATTTATCACATCATAAGTAGTAATTTCTCTAGGTTTTTTTCTTACCAAAGTATTGGATAAATTCATCGAATATAACTTGACGTCTGTGTTCGAGGTCTGGACTTGTTGTAGCGTAATAATTTGGAATAAAAAAACTTCTTCCATAAACTGCTTAAAAAGTCCATTGAGTATGCTTAATTCCTCCTTTTTGTTGTATCTTATTTAAGGCTCTTGTACGTGCTTCAAAGGCTTCTTTAGCAGTTTGAAAACCACGTCTACGTTCTTGATATGGTTTACCAGTAGCTAGGTCAACTCCAGCTTTAAAATAATAAGTATATTTTCCAGTTTTATCATCTTTCGTAACACCAGTGTATCTAGTTTTTGACATGGAGTTCCTCCAATCCAAGTATTTCTGCTACAACTGATACTGGAACAGTTCCAAGTCCTTTATTGTTATAGAAATCGAAACCACGCTCAACCATAATATGTTTTGCTTGTCGTAAAATGTTATAAGCAGTCCATTTTGAAAAACCTAAGTCCATAATTTCTTGTACTGTCATAGTTAATTTATCGTTCATAAGTCAATTTCTCCTTTACTAGTAAGTTCTAGGAATTCTCCTATTAATTGCTTTAGTTCATTATTTAATCGTGGGGTTTGTTCTTTAAGTGCATCTTGTAGCTCTAAAGAAAATGAGCTACTATCAAATGCTTTTAAATGTTTTCTAAGTCTAGTCTTTTTAACTCTTATAGTGTTAGGTTTCAGATAGGGGAATAATTCGGGTAAGAGTGCAGGTTCATGGAGAAAAGATATAAGCAAATGCTTTGCTATCATCTGGAACACTTGAAAGACTAAAGAAGCTAAAAATTCTCCAATCGTTTAGAAATCTCTGAAATGGTTTCTTCATTTATAGCCTTTGTCCGAAGTTGGAACTCTAATCGCCACCAAAAAGGCTTACTCTCTATATTTAATTTATCAGCTCTTTTGTGACTTAGTACCTCTATATTCTTATCGTACAAACGTACTTGAACGTTGCTACCACTTGCACCCCAGTATTTACTTTCTATATTGCCCCCTCTACCGTAGAATATTTTTATGACTAACCCCTCCTTTGATATGTTGTAAAAAAACTATTTCTGGCCTATTAAAGATATCAAAAAGCAAGATCTAATCGTGACAGTCTAATTTCTAATCGATTTAATCGAGCGTAATTCATAATCTGCCTCCACACTTGTAAACCCTCAAATTCTTTTTAGTGAGTTTGGGTTGAAGTCTAGGCGTATGACTTGATAACCACCATAATCAGAAAGTTGGAAGAAAATTAGATTTATACTATCTTCGTTTATCGTTTTATAAAGAGTAAAAATAGTCTTCTTTTAGATTTTCTTGAATACTAAATTCTTGAATTATATTATCGAGTGATTTTCGTAATTCACGAAATATTCGTCTAAGTGATTGGTTCTCACTATCAAAAGATTACTGTTAATCGGTCAATGCTGATATAAATAGATTTTTTTCTAGTTTTGATAAATCTACTTTGACTTTTGATATTCTCGTAGAGATTGAATGGTATTTTTCAATGTAACGCCTCCTTTCTATGCTTAAAAATCTGCGTAATTCGTTGCTACTATTGATTTTTTTGCCGACGACTCGTTACTTAGGGCGTTGCCTTAAGTGTATCTGATTGCTGGCTGTTAGAAACGCCAGCTTTTTATAGTTAGAGATTGGGAGAACTTCGAGCTTCGGGCGCTCTGCCTTCGGCCCGCGCCCCTTGCACTTGTCTCCCAATCTCTAATTTATTAGTTTTTAAACTACCCAAAATACTTGTCTAGAAAACTGCGAGAGCAATTCAAGTGCTCTAAGCTCAATTTCTTCATTTCGAATATCTTCAAATTCATTATCATTTACTTGAATATATTCTTCTAAACTAGGCGAATAAAAAAAGAATGAGTATTGTTAATTTTGTTGTTTTGAAATGTAAATTGTGTTGATGTCATAATATCCTCAATCTAGCCATATTTCGCTTCTTATGGACTTTTTTTATTACTATTTTGGTATAATTGTATTGGTTTTAAACGAAAGCCTCAGAACGCTTTGCAGAGCTTTCTGGGGTGTTTTTGCATATTCATAAAGCTTTAACTAGTATTACCTATTTTGTATGCTTTTGTTTTTTTATATAACCATTTTTGGTTATATAGGTATAATACAACCATTTTGGTTATAAGTCAATAGAAAAAAACGAAAGGAATTTTTAAAAATGTTAAAAGACAATATAAAAAAAGCCCGACTAGATGCAGGACTTACTCAATTAGAAGTTGCTGAAAAAGTTAGGTGTGGCTCAAGCTCAATATGCTAGGTGGGAGAAACGGGGGAGAAATCCAAAGGATGATACAGTAGAGAAACTAGCTGAAATCTTAAATACTTCTTTTGAGATTCTTAAAGGACGAGATGATGGCCTTGAGGAGATAGTTAGTTTATTGAGAGAGCATGAATTAACAGAGGAAGATAAAAACCAAATTATTAGTCTTTTACAGGACTTCTTAATAAACAAGTCAAAATAATGCATTGGTTGGAGGATTAAAAGTAAATAACATCCGAGAACAAAAAAAGCAAGCTAAAGCATTTATTAAACGCTGGGAAAAACCGTGGCAATGAAAGACAAGACAGTCAGTCATTTTTGGCTTGATTTGCTCCAATCTGTTTATTGAATTGATAAATGAGAAGATTAAAGCGTTGTAGGAAAAATAGATATTTTATGAGGAGGCGAGGCAACTTGAAAGAATATATTGTAAGTTTGGAAAAAGAAATAATCAAATCTGAATTTGAGGGGTGTTTTTTTATGTCAACAATTAAAATTGAAAACCTTACTTTCTCATATTATGGCTATGTAAAAAACCTGTATTTGAAAAATGTATCATTTTTCATTTGATACGAACTGGAAAAACAGGGCTAATAGGAAGAAACGGAATTGGGAAATCAACACTATTTAAGCTGCTTCTAAACCAAGAAGTTTATAAGGGGAAAAATCAGCAAAAGTGTTGACTTTATTAAATTTCCACCCTAATTTAAGTGATACTTCAAAATTGGTGATTGAGTTATATAAAGAACTAATTTCAGATGAGGAAGAATGGAAATTATTTAGAGAACTTAATTTGCTAAATGTAGATGAGAGTCTTGTTTACAGAAAGTTTGAAACACTTTCCAAAGGAGAACAAACAAAAAAATCCTTTTGGCTATTTTGTTTACAAGAGAAGATGGTTTTTACTTATAGATGAACCAACAAACCATTTAGATATGGACGGAAGAAAAAAATTGTCAGTGAATATCTGAAAAAAATAAAAAAAGGTTTTTTTGCTTATATCTCATGATAGAGATTTCTTAGATGGTTGTATCAATCATGTTGTTTCTATTAACAGGAGTTCTATTGATGTCCAATCAGGAAATTTTACATCGTGGTATGAAAAATAAATTGATGAAAAGACCAATTTGAAATTAGTCAAAATGAGAAATTAAGAAAAGATATTAAACGATTAAAAGAAGCTGCAAGACAAAGTAAAACTTGGTCTGATAAAATTGAAAAACACTAAAAATGGTGTGAAAGTATCAGGTGTAAAACCAGATAAGGGACATATAGGTCATCAGTCAGCCAAGATGATGAAAAAATCAAAGAATTTGGAAAAGAGACAAAAATAAGGCAATAGAAGAAAAACAAAATTTACTAAAAAGATATTGAAACAAAGGAAAGTCTATCATTGCATCTCATTACATCATCATAAAAAAATCCTCTAATATCGGTTAGCAATTTATCATTATGCTATGGAGAAAGACAGATATTAAGCGATGTAAGTTTTGAGATAAAAACAAGGAGATATAGCAGCTATATATGGGGGTAATGGTAGCGGAAAATCAACCTTTGATTAAAAATTTTATTAGGTCTAAAATAACGAGTATTCAGGTGATGTAAAAATTAGCAAATAATTTGAAAATATCGTATATTCCTCAAGATACATCAAATTTAACAGGTAGCTTAAATGAGTATATTCATCAGCAAGGTGTTGATGAAACATTGTGCAAAAACAATTCTTAGAAAATTAGATTTTGCAAGAGAATTATTTGAAATGGATATGAAGAACTATAGCGATGGACAAAAAGAAAGTTTTAATTGCTGTAAGTTTGTCAAAGGCAGCTCATATATTTGTTTGGGATGAACCATTAAACTATATAGATGTAATATCAAGAATACAGATTGAGGAAATTATAAAAGAAGCAAATCCTACACTCATATTTGTGGAACACGATAAGCGATTTGTAGAGGATATAGCCAATAAAAATCATACGATTATAAACTAAATTAGAACTCCCGGTTTGTCGAGATAATACCTTTTAACGATAACCTTATGCTATTGTTAAAAAAGAATGAAATTCTAGTAATTAAGGGAGATAGAAAAAAATGGCTTCAAGTAAAGAATATTTAGATTTCATTTTAGAACAACTATCCGAGTTGGAAGAAATAACATATAGAACAATGATGGGCGAATATATTGTTTTATTATCGCGGAAAAATTGTTGGTGGAATTTATGATGATAGGTTTTTAGTGAAACCTGTTGAATCTGCAATAGCATATATGCCAAATGCAAAAGTATGAGTTACCATATGATAGAGCAAAGGCAATGCTATTGGTAGATGATGTTGACAACAAAGAATATTTAACTGGCTTATTAAATTCGATGTATGATGAGTTACCAGCACCAAAAACCAAAGAAAAAGAAATAATCAAATTAGAATTTACGAGGATAAAATAAGTCATATATATGTAAAATTGTTGACAGTAGTAGTTAATTTTTCAGAAACTCAGTAATAATGTATATTACTAAAAAAATCATATTAAAAATAATTCAAATTTATTGGTAGCCTTTTGGTAGCTAAACAGACAAAAAGTTAATATCTTCATAAAAAAATACAGTTAGAGAATGTTGATTTATCAGCATTCTTTTTATTTCAAATAGTTTCTCGGAATTAGATACGGGGTTAAGTGCTGGCGTGGCTATTGCCACACCAGCCAGCAAGATCAGTCCACACCTGCGACTTCCGCTTCGCACGTCGCCTGCGTGGACTGTCTGCTGTTGGATAACTTTTTAATTTCCTCCAAGAAATCATATCCTTTTGGTACAAGGGGAGTATAAAACTCTGATATGACACTTGTTCCTACATCAACATAGCCACGACCTTTGATTCGCTTTTAAGAAGAAATCCTTTTTGTACGTCACTGCCAAACATCATGCCATAGCCCATTTCAGACATACGACCTAAAGCCACTCTGAAATTAAACTGATCACGGATTCCGTCGCCTAAATATTTTTGCGTCTGGACGTTGACAAGCCAGTATTAGAAAGAAGCCAGCTTGACGACCTAACATGACAATCTGTTTCAGCTTATTCATAACTGCGGTGTTTTCTTTTTGTTCCCAGCATTTCCATGAAAGCGACGTATTCATCAAAAGATTAAGAAGTGTGCCGGGAGACCTAAGTAAGCATAATTTTTGCCAGTCTTATAGTTCTTCATCTGCTTCATTTCCTCACTACGTTTCATCATTTCTTCATAGAATGTTTCAATGCAAGAAAGCAAGTCTTCTTTTCTATAGTAGACATTTGCCATCACAGAACCTAAGTCCGCAAGATCAGCATTTTTCGGGTCAAGAATATACAGTTTTGAATCTGTATGAAGCAAGGCTTCAATCAGTGTCAGTATAAAGTAAGTTTTACCGCCACCTGTACCACCAGCAATCAACATATGAGGGAGCTTATCATATTCCCACCATACGTTTTTTTCATTAAGCGAAGTTTACCATCTTTAGCTTCTACTTCATCAATAGAAATACGACTGGCTATGGTGTCATAGAGCAAAAGTATATTCCACATAGGAATCCTTTAACTCTTTATCCGTCAGCTCACAGTACAAGCCACTCTCTAATTTCTTTTCCAAGTGTAAGAGTTGGTCTTGATATTTTCCCAGCGTGATTTCCACCCGTATCTGTATCAAGCCATTTTTAAGTCGATAATACATTTTAGGGAAGTAGGTTATCTTTTTCCTTTGTACGACCAGCACTATCTTTAAAAGAAACCCTCTGTTTTGACCTGTTCAGATTCATACCACTTGTTTTTCAAGTATCATCTTTGCCAGTTTTTTTGACGGTGGTAAAGTTGTTTAACCGTATCATAGCGAACCCGTTTGAATACAAACGCTACCAGCAAAGCAGATAAGAATTGCGACACTGAAACTGATAATTAAATAGGGAATGTCAATCTTATCTGCTTGTGATAGGTTAAAAATCCTGCCAGTTGATCTGCTGGATTGTCTTCACATGAAACAGTCCGACAACCAGCAGGAAAAACAGGCAGGAGTGACGCTATCGTAAAATGAAAGACTAAATCTTTACCAGATGGGCGAATCCTTTTTACCACGCTGTTTCATGCGAAAAAAAGTCTCCTTTCTACCTAGCGACTATTTGTCTTGTGTCGGTTCTTTCTTTGCTTGTGGTTGAGCTTTGAATGAACTAGAATCCTTTGTCAGCACAATATCGTCTGCCTTGATATACCAGTCAACATCTGCTCCTTGATAGGTGGCAGTAGCAACGGTGTCCGCAATGGGATTGATAAGTTCCACCCGTGCGTTATAATCAAACTCTTTCAAAGGCACGCTGACAGGAATACTTACTTGAATCATGCGTCCTTGTCCTTTGGATTTAATGTCATAGGTTCTTTCCTTGATTTCTTCCGATACTGTACCGTCTTCATTTTGGATTCTTACTTCACGACGGAGTGCAGAGAATTTCAATTCCCCGAATGTAGCGTCTTTTTCTAAAACAATGCCATTGACTAATCTCATTATTCTTCCTCTCTTTCTTTATTCCTTAATCAAATCATCAGCATGTAGAATATAATTGGTGAAACCACGAGTACCGATTTTGTAGCCCTCGGCAGTAATGCGTGGGTTCACTAACTTTACTTTTCCTTCAAAACTGAAATGTGTTTCCCCAGCTTCAGCAGGAAGCACCACCACAATATCAACTGCTCTTTGAACATCTGAATAGAGGTTATAGCTTCTTGATAAGACAGTAAGCTGTCCGTTGATTCTTCGCTGTACGATTTTATCCTCGCCAGCAAATTCTAAATTTCCGAATGTTTTTTCCATGTTGAGAATGACAAATTTAAGTTCCATATTTTTACCTTTCCTTTCTTTTTTTATTGGCTGAATGAATGTTTGATGGTCTTAAAGAGTGGGGAACGACCTTTTTGATTCTTGATTTTTTTGTTTTCATAAGTTCACTTCCTTTCAAAAATCGGGTAAAAAAATAGACACCTCATTTTTTTGAAGTGTCTACCTATTAAATATTCAAATTTTATTGGAAGTATCTTTATATCTTCACTTTTCAAGGATAAATCGTCGTATCAAAGCTCATTCATAAGTAGTAAATTAGTAGTAAATTGAGTGGTTTTGACCTTGATAAAGTGTGATAAGTCCAGTTTTTTTATGCGGATAACTAGATTTTTATGCTATTTTTTTAACTGAAAAAAATCACTTTTTAATAAAGATTTTTATAGAATTTTTGGAAACGAATTACTCAGAAATTATATTTTTAAAAATAAATTTAAATGATTAGCT